>Ga0308165_1000188_pt1 | contig 151388 bp, 135 predicted proteins | sample PhyWR2_FD_201032 | JGI IMG/M metagenome (GOLD analysis project Ga0308165, IMG submission 201032) | Phyllosphere microbial communities from UC Gill Tract Community Farm, Albany, California, United States - DLSLW.R2 | ecosystem: Host-associated > Plants > Phyllosphere > Unclassified | place...
GCTCGAGGCCCAGGATGAACGGGCTGCGCTCCAGGCATGAGAACGGGCCGTTCATGGTTCGACAAGCTCACCACGAACGGTGGATGCTCGAGGCACAGGATGAACGGCGTGCGCTCCCGGCATGAGAACGGGCCGTTCATGGTTCGACAGGCTCACCACGAACGGTGGATGGTCGAGGCCCAGGATGAACGGTCTGCGCTCAAGGCATGAGAACCGGGCGTTCATGGTTCGACAAGCTCACCACGAACGGTGGGGGCTCGAGGCACAGGATGAACTGCCTGCGCTGCCGGCATGAGAACGGGCCGTTTATGGTTCGACAGGCTCACCACGAACGGTAAATGCTCGAGGCCCAGGATGAACTGTCTGCGCTCAAGGCAAGAGAGTTGCGTGACTCAAAAGAACCCCACATTCTCCGCACGCTCCAGGTCCCACAACTGCCGCGCCACCCGCTCCAATGCGTCGGCCCCCAGCACCGGCCCGGCAAACTCCTCGAGCTTGGACTGCAGGTCGTCGTCGGTCAGCGGCAGGTCGGGGTCGCCCTTGCGCGTGGGCTGCAGGAAGCGGTGCTGCGTGCCGTCGTGCAGCGTGATCGCCACGGCAGCGGCGCGCTGGCCGGGGAACTGCTGGTCGAGCATGGGCTCGACTTCCAGCACCACGCGCGCCATCAGCGCGCGCAGCGTGGGGTCGGCCAGGCGCGCAGCGTCAAATGCCGCCAGGCGAACGCTGCCGAACAGCAAGGCCGTCGCCACCACATAGGGAATGCTGAAGCGCGCCTCGGCAGCCGTGGTCGGTGTGGGGTTGCCGGCAACCGCCAGCGCGGGCGCGTAGGTGCTGACGCGGATCTCGGCGATGTCCGCGGCATCTATGCCATGCGCCTGCTGCAGGGCCAGCGCGCCGTCTATGGGCGCAAACGTGTGGCCGCAGCAGGTATGGTTCTTGAACGTCATCGAACAGATGTTGAAGACCTCGCCCAGATCGGCCAGCACGGGCGCCCAGTCGGGCGCGTTGCTCATTGCCACGCCCATGCCCATCTTGCCTTCAAACACATCGAGCGAGCCGGTCACGCCCTGCTGTGCCATGGCGGCCGCGGCGACGCCGGCCTCGGCGGCGCGGCCCGAATGCAGCGGCTTGGACATCGAGTCCATCTGGAAGGCCTGCTGCAGTCCGGCGGCAAAGGTTGCCGCAGTGCACAGCGCATGCGTGAACTGCGCCGCATCCAGGCGCAGCAGATAGGCTGCGGCCGCGGCCGCGCCAAACGTGCCTACGGTGCCTGTGTTGTGCCAGTGCTGGTAATGCGCGCGCCCGAGGATCTGGCCTATGCGCGTCGACACCTCGTAGCCGACAATCACCGCGCGCAGGAATTCCTCGCCGCTGGCCTGCTGCTGCTGGGCCACGGCCAGCGCCGCGGAAATCGTCGGCGCGCCCGGGTGGTAGATGGCGTGCTTGAAGATGTCGTCGACTTCGGCCGCGTGCGAGGCCGTGCCGTGGATCAGCGCCGCGGCCTTGACGCTTGCCTTGCGGCCCAGCGCCAGGCGCGCCGCGCCGCGGTCCAGGTCTTCGGCCATGGCTTTCTCGAGCAGCGGCGTGGGGTTCATGCCGTAGCCGGCGATCAGCGCCGCATACCAGTCGACGACCGCACGCTTGGCATGGTGCATGACGTCGGACGTCACGGGTGCGCAATGGAAGCGGGCGCCGAAATGGCCCAGGGTTTCGCTGACGTACATGGGTGATGGCTGGCGGCAAGCACCAGGGAATTGCAGATGAACAAAGGATATGTCTGCCGTACCTGTCCAGACATATCCTTTGCTCATGCCAGCCCGCGAAATTGGAACAACTGGCCGCTGCTTGCAGGGCCGAAGATGCAGCCGTTCACCACAAGAATCGCTTCATCCAGGAGACAAGAAAATGCAACGCCTCACCGCAATCACCGCCCTGCTGGCCCTCGCGGGCCTGGCCATGGGCACAGGGGCCGCCGCGGCCGACAAGTATCCATCGAAACCCGTCAAGATCGTCGTGGGCTTCCAGGCCGGCGGGCCGACCGACGTGGTCGCACGCCTGGTCGCCAAGGCCTTGCAGGATGAGCTCAAGGGTGCGTTTGTCGTCGAGAACAAGCCCGGCGCGACCAGCAACATCGCCTCCGAAACCGTTGCCGCGGCCCAGCCCGATGGCTACACCCTGCTGCTCGCGGCCGCGCCGCTGACAATGAACAAGTTTGTCTTTCCCAAGCAGAAGTTCGACCTGCTCAAGAGCTTCGAGCCGGTCTCCAAGATTTCCTCGGCGCCCGGCGTGCTGGCCGTGAGCCCCAAGATGCCTGTGAAGACCTACAAGGAGTTCGAGGAACTGGCCAAGAAGAAGCCCAATGCGCTGAGCTACGGCACGACCGGCGCGGGCGGCACCCAGCACATGGCGACCATGCGGCTCGAGCAGCTCACGGGCATAGACATGCTGCATGTGCCCTATTCGGGCGGCTCGGGCGTGCTCAACGACCTGATTGCCGGTGTGGTCGACTCGGCCTTCATGACGTCGACCGGCGCCATGCCCAATCTGCAGGCCGGCAAGGTGATTCCGCTGGCGATTGCCGGCCCGGTGCGCCTGCCCGGCCTGCCCAATGTGCCGACGTTTGCCGAACTCGGTCTGCCCGGCATGGTGTCCGACTCCTGGAACGGCCTGCTCGCGCCGGCCGGCACGCCCCAGCCGGTGATCGACCAGCTGGCCCGGGCCATCGCCAAGGCCGTGCAGTCCAAGGAGTTCAAGGACACGCTGATTCCCCAGGGCGCGGTGCTGATCGGCAATTCACCCGCCGAGTTCAAGTCTCAGTTGCAGGCCGAAGTCGTGCACTGGTCCGAGCAGTTCAAGAAAGTCAAGCTCGACTGACCGGTCCAGCGCTCAGATCACCAGCTTCGAGTAACCCACGCCCCCGCCTTTCTCCACCCGGATCTGCGCGGGAATGCGCTGCTTGAGCGCCTCGACATGGCTGATGATGCCAATCATCTTGCCGCTGGCGTTGAGCGCATCGAGCGCCGTGAGCGCGACTTCGAGTGTGTCGCCGTCGAGCGTACCAAAGCCTTCGTCCAGGAACAGCGAATCGATCGAGGTCTTGCGGCTCACCAGATCGGACAGCGCCAGTGCCAGCGCCAGGCTCACCAGGAACGACTCGCCGCCCGACAGCGTGCGCGTATCGCGCGCCACATCGCCCTGCCAGCTGTCGACGATGTCCATCTCCAGCACCCCTGTGGGCTTGCGCACCAGCAGATAGCGGCCATGCAGGCGCAGCAGATGCCGGTTGGCGAGATGCAGCAGATGGTCCAGCGTCAGCCCTTGCGCGAACTTGCGGAACTTGTCGCCCTTGGCCGAGCCTATCAAGCCGTCGAGGTGCTGCCACAGGTCGCTGTCCCGGGCCTGCAGCGCGATCTGCGCGAACAGCGCCTGCTGGCTTTCGCGCCGCCGGGCATCGTCTTGCAGGCGCGCATTCGCCGCGCCGCGCTGCGCGCCCAGCTGCGCACGCTCGTCTTCCAGCGACTGCAGGCGCTGCAGCACCACATCTGGCGCGTCGCCCGTGAGCGCCTGGGCCTGCAGTTGCGCCTGGCGCTCGCGCGCGGCCGTCTGCCGCACCCGCTGCTGCTGCACGGTCTCCTGCAACTGCTGCTGCAGCGCGGCGAGCTGGTCGCGCTCGGCCGCTGGCAGCAGCGCCTGCAGATAGGCCTCTTCATCGGCGAACGCGCTTTGCTGCAGCGCCTGCTGCCATGCAGCCTGGGCATCGGCGGCTTCGCGGGTTTGCACATCGAGCGTTGCCTGGGCCTGCAGCGCCTGGCCTTGCAGGCCGGCGAGCTGCTGCGCGCCCTGCTCCATCAACGCCAGGCATTCGGCGAGATCGCGGGCCGACGCCGGCGCCGGCCCCGTGGCCAGCGCTTCCTGTTCGCGCGCGCGCTGTGCCCACAGCAGCGCCAGGGACTGGGCCGCATCGCGCAGCGGCTGCTGCTGGGCCATGGACTGGGCGAGCTGCTGCAGCCGCGCCTCGCCGGCCTGCCATTGCTGCCAGGCGCCTTGCTGGTGCTGCAGCCATTGCGCGGCTTCCTCGGGCGACGGCACGGCGCCATGGCCGGCGTCGGCCAGTGACGCCTGCAGTTGGGCTTGCAGCGCTGCAGCTGAATGGGCCAGTGCCTCCAACCCTGCCTGCGCGGCTGCGGCGCGCGCCGTCGATTCCTGCAGCGTCTGGTCGGCCAGCGCCTGGGCATTGCGCGCCGTGAGCAGCGCGCGTTCGGCCGTGCCGGCGTGCTCCCCGGCGTCGCGCAGCGCGCGTTCGGCGCGCTCCACGGCCTGCAGCGTTTCGCCCAGCGCGCCCAGCGCCTGCGCGCATTGCGCCTGGGCATGGGCCAGCCGCTCGGGCTGCTGCCAGCCGGCGTCGGCTGGCGCCAGCTGCGCGGGCAGTTGCGCGCACAGCGCCGCCCAGGCCTGCGACCAGCGCCCCGCGAGATCGTGCTCCAGCGCCGCGCGCTGGGCCTGCAGCGCACGCTGCGTGGCTTCGATGCGCGCGAGTTCCTCGGTCGCGGCCTCGCCCTGCTGGCGCAACGCATCGAGTTCGGCGCGCCGCTGCGCGAGTTGCTGGCGCGTGGCCGAAGCATCGAGCGCCGTATAGCTTTCGACCGCCGGGTGTTCGAGCGCACCGCACAGCGGACAGGCTTCGCCGGGCTGCAGCGCCTGGCGGTGTTCGGCCAGGCTCTGGATCAGCTGCTCGCGCTCGAGCAGTTGCTGCTGGCTGGTGACCAGTTCGTTGGTGAGCTTCCACTGGCTGCGCAGCTGCGCGCGCAGCGCGGCCTGCGCCTGCTGTTTCTGGGTCGCTTGCGCCTCGCCCTGCTGCAGCGCGTGCAGCTGCTGCTCCAGGCCCTGGCGCTCCTGCGCGCGTTCCTGCAGCCCCTGCCAGCTGTGCGCCTGCGCCTGCAACTGCTGCCAGCGCGCGCGCAGCGTGGCGCTGTCGCCCTGGCCGTCGAGCAGCGTCTGCAGCGCGCCGGCCGCGGTGTGCGCCGCGGCCTGGGCTTGGGCCTGCGCCTGCTGGGCGGGCGCGATGCGCGCCGCCGCCGCCGCGGCCTCCTGCGCGGCCTGGGCCACCTGCAGCTGCAGCGCGTTTGCGCCCTGCTGCTGCGCGCTGTGCTGCTGCTGCAGCGCGGCGCGCTGCTGGAACTGCTGGCGCCAGCCGCCGAGCAGTTCGCCCAGTTGGGCGTCGGCCGCATGCGCTGCGCGGTACTGCGCCAGGGACTGCTGCTCGATGGCCAGGCGCTCGAGCTGCTGCTGTGCGTCTTGCGCGGCCTGGCCCGCGAGTTGGCGCGCCTGGAGATGGTGGTGGGCCTGATCGCTGCGCAGCTGCTGCGCGGCCTGCGCGAGCCGGGCCTGCCGGGACTGGCTTTCGCTGCGCGCCGCCTCGGCGCGCTGCCAGGCGAGATGCAGCGGCTGCAAGGCCTGGGCGGGAGCGCTCAGCGCCAGGCGCTGCAGTTCGGGCGCGGCTTCGGCCAGGGCCTGCTGCGCCTGGACGCAGGCGCTGGCCGCGGCCTGCAGGTCCGCGCCGGCCTGGGCCAGCTGCTGCAGCCATTGGTGCTGGGCCTGGGCCGTCGCACAGGCCTGCTGCGCGCCGGCCAGCGCCGCCTGCAGGCGCTGGTCATCGGCCAGCAGCGCCGCACGCTCGTCGTCGGACAGCAGTTGCACGCCGTCGGCCTGGGCCTGGTGGCGGGCCAGCGTCTGGCGCGCTTCGCGCGCGTTCTCGAACACCGCCGTGGAGATGTCGCCATAGATTTCCGTGCCCGTCAGTTCCTCGAGCAGCTCGGCACGCTCATTGGCGCTGGCAGTGAGAAATGCCGCAAAGCCGCCCTGGGCCAGCAGCATGGATTTGGTGAAACGCGCGAAGTCCAGGCCGGTGATCGCGGTCACGCGCTTGAGCTTGTCGTTGCTCTGGGTGCTCAGGATCTGGCCTTCACGCGTCGCCAGCTCGACCTTGGGCGCCTGCAGCGCGCCGTCCACGCGGTCGCGCGCGCGCCGCTGGCTCCAATGGGCGCGGTAATGCTTGCCCTGGACTTCGAACTCCACTTCGGCCATGCAGTCGGCCGTGTGGCGCGTCATCAAATCGTTGGCCGAAGCGCTGAGCGTACTCAGCCGCGGCGTCTGGTGGTACAGCGCCACGCAGATCGCGTCCAGCAGCGTGGACTTGCCCGCGCCCGTAGGCCCGGTGATGGCAAACAGGCTGCTTTCGGTGAACGGCGCCTGGGTGAAGTCGATGGTCCACTCGCCCTTGAGCGAGTTGAGGTTCTTGAAGCGCAGGCTGTTGATCTTCATTCGGCATGCCCCTCGGCGGCGGCCTGCAGGCGCGCCACGACGCCGCGATAGCGTTCGCTGAGCGCATCCTGCAATTCGGGCGCCAGCGTCTCCTCGGCCAGCCGGCGCGCAAACACTTCATCGGGAGTCAGCTCATCGAGCGACTCACGGCCCTGGGCCGCGAGCTGCGCGGCCTGCGGACCGCGCTGGCGCCGGATGCGCAGCGTCTCCAGCGGCAGGCCCTGTACCAGCGCCTCGACGCGCGCCGCGAGGTCGTTGAGATAGTCGTCGTCCTGCACCGTGACTTCCAGCCACACGGGCCGCTCGGCCGTGCCACCGGCCGCGGCCGCCTGCAGCAGCAGCGGCAGGGCCGCAAGACTCGCGCTGACCGCGACCAGTGGCTGGAACACCGGCACCGGCAAGGCCGTGACGGCCTGCAGGCCCTGGGCATCCAGATCGACGATCAGCACCTGCTTGGCCTGGCGCGCCTCGTCAAAGCCCAGTGCAATCGGCGCGCCGCAATAACGGATGTGTTCGAGTCCGCCTACTTTTTGCGGTTTGTGGATATGGCCCAGAGCGATGTAGTCAGCCGCCGGAAAGGCGTTCGTGGGAAAGGCTTCAAGCGCGCCCACATAGATTTCGCGCACCGACTCGTTGCTGCTCGCGCCCACCGTGGTCAGATGGCCGGTGGCGATGATGGGCAGGCTGCGCCCCAGCGACACCTGCAACTTCGTCTGCAGCAGCTGCGCCTTCGCATATACCGCCTGGTAGGTGGCCTGGATCGCGGACTGCAGCGCCTGCTGCTTTTCCTGCGCCGTCTGCCCGGCCTGGCTTTGCACCACGTCACGCGCACGGATGAAAGGCAGGGCGCAGACGATGCAGCCGGGCTCGCCGCCGCGCAGCGCCAGGGTCACGACATGCGCGTCCATGTCGCCCACGGCGGCGATCACCGTGGTGTCGAGGCAGGCCAGCAGCGAGAGATTCTCTTGAAGCACGCTGACCGAATCGTGGTTGCCGCCCAGCAGCAGCAGGGCCACGCCCGCCGCATGCAGGCGCGCGACCAGCTGGCTGTAGAGCGCGCGCGCATAGCTGGGCGGCGCACCGGTGTCGAAGATGTCGCCGGCGATCAGCACCGCATCCACGGCCTGGACCTGGACCTGTTCGAGCAGCCAGTCCACCAGCGCCTGGTGCTCGGCCTCGCGGGTCTTGCCCATGAAATGCTGGCCCAGATGCCAGTCGGAGGTATGAAGAATGCGCATAGATGGTGAAAAAGGGCAGTGCCCCTATTCTCCTACTGCGCAGCGCCCGTCCCGGCGGCTATTTCCCGCGCAGCTCCACGTGACGACTCGCACGCACTGGCACTACGCAGCACCCCGTGGCAAACCTGCAGCCAAGCCAGACGCAGCGCCTGGCCGTCGGTTCCCACTTCGCAGCTCTCTTCCCGCGGGCCAGCAGCCGCTGTGCAAGCCACCAGTGACTTCTGCACGCGGTTGTCACACTCCCTTTCAACATAGCAAAAGACTATCGAATAAACACTATTGACAGTTTTTTTATCTCATCACAATATTTAACTGCCGACCCGTATCGGCAATCAAGCAAATCTTTAACCTCACCTCGCAAGGAAAAGAATGAAATTTTCTGATTTAAAGAAGAAACTGGGATCTGCAACCATCCATCGTTCGGATGAAAAATCCGCCAATTCCATCAGGGAAATTGAAGAGAAATATCTGCCAGGTATTCATGGAGCACTCAATGAAGGCAGCCCGTCCGCGCATAACTATTGGACCCAAGCCTGGGGCAACTGGTCCAAAGCCTTCTAAACATTAAAGACATCCAGCGAAGATGCCACCTAGGCCTCTTCGCTGGTCTTGCATGAATAACATGAGTTCATACAGGGGGCCTGGCAATGAATGAATCAATTGTAAAAATCTATAGAAATGCCAAAACCAGTGCAAAGAAAGAAAATTTAAGCACCCAATCAGCATCGCCTCGATGGTCAAGAATCGAGGTGATCCTCAAAGTCACCGAACGCTGCAATATCGACTGTACATACTGCTACTTCTTCAACTCCACCAACCAGGATTTCAAAGAGCATCCCGCTTATATACAACATAAAACCGTCGAGGCCTGCGCGAAATTTCTGGCCAATGCCGTCAGAGAATCGAATGCTCCCTATCTACAAATAGATTTCCATGGCGGCGAGCCGTTGATGATGAAGAAGCATCGCTTCGACGAAATGTGCAATACATTCAAATACCACCTGAATCAGATAGTTGAATTGAAATTTGCCATACAGACCAATGCAATGCTGATTGATCATGAGTGGCTTTCCATTTTTGCAAAACATGAAATATCGATTGGCATCAGCCTTGACGGGCCAAAACATATACATGACACCAATAGAATTGACCACCAGAAAAAAAGGCACCTACGATCAATCGATAAAAGGACTTCGCTTAATTCAAGACTCCGATCTTCCAGGACTTGAAAATAGTGCTGGTGTCATATGCGTCATAGACCCCGACGCGGATGCGAGAACAATATTCAATCATTTCGTCGACGATCTTCAACTTAAATCACTGCACTACATCCTGCCTATCGAGGACCACGACACATTCAATAAAGAAAAATACACAAGAATGACAAAATACCTTTGCGATCTATTTGACGCATGGGTGGAAAGAAAAAACCCGGAAATACAGATTCGCTATTTCTTTCGCCTTCTTTCCAGATTGACAGGAGGCAAGAGAACAAAAATCATTACCGATAGAATTTTGAGCGAGACTTTTGCTTTTACCGTAGCCAGCAACGGCGACATCGGCCCGGCGGATGACCTGCGCAATACATTCCCTCAATTGTTCCGAACGAATAACAATGTCTTCGATAGGCAATTGAAAGACTTTATTCACAGCCCCAGTCTATCCAATCATTTTCTAGCGACGCAGGAGAGGCATGAAGAATGCTTGAGCTGCTGCTGGGGCAATATATGTGATGGCGGCGATATATTGGGAAGTGAAACATTCAGGTATTCCAGGCAGAACAGCTTCAAAAACAAAAGTGTCTACTGCACGTCAATTGAAGAACTATTGACCCACATGACGAACTTCACTCTGGAGAAGGGCGTTGCATTTGAAAAAATATCTGAAGTACTGATAACCGACTAATCATCAAAACCCAAATCATGCTCAAACTTCTGGCACTTTTATTAATCACCCTCCCCATCTCTTCATCTTTTGCAAAAGAAAAAATAATCATCCCAATAGAGATAAAGGACAAGATACCATACATCCAGATGAAAATAAACAACAAGACAATCCCTTTCGTCCTCGATTCAGGCGCCAAGACCAGCCTCCATCTGACGCCAGAGGTTGCTCAATACATCGACGGATTGCGCTACACAGGAAGGACAAAAAAGTCCATGGATCTTGCAGGGATCATGCGCGAATCGAAAGAGTTTACGGTGCCCGAACTGAATTTTGATGGCATGAAGTTCTCCAATTTGACAGGTGTTATTCTTTCACCCTGGGGAATATATATTGGCGGAGCACAAGGACCAGACCCCAATATTTCAGTAATAGGAATGGACTTTTTCAAAAAAAAGAAAATAATAATAGATTTCCCATCCAACACCTTGACAATGTATGAAGGAGACAAAGACATTTCGAACAATATGGACGATTGGATTCGCCTCCCCTTTGAAATATCGGACGAAGGCTATGTACTGACTATCACGGATGGCAAGAAAGAGTATCGAATGATCTTGGATACGGCTTCAACGGTCTCCATGATGAAGTCGTCATCCATGGGCAAAGACACCATTATCGAAAAATGTGAAGACTACGGGACTGAAAAAATCTGTCGCACCAGGCTCTCATTTCTCGAAAATCACTTTTTAGAACCACTTGTACTGAATCTGGCAAATGAATTTCACGCAGATGGAATTGTGGGCAATGATTTCTTCAGCTGTTTCTCAGTCCTACTGGATCTGAAAAATAAAGCTTTCTATGTGAAACCGCACAAAGTGTAGTTCGACACCGCGACCCATGCCAAGCCGCAGGCCTGTGCATTCCCTGGTCATGGGCTTCACCGTATCGGACACTGCAGCGGCCTGACGCCTCCAGGAGAATGCAATGGACGCGCTTGTGCCAATTCTGCGTTCGTCGACGGCATGCCCATCGCTCCCGCGGTACGCGTGATTGCGATGCCCGAATCCCTACCCCTACCGCACCAGCCTCAGCTAGCAAAGACTCGGTCACGGCAGCCGCCCATGCACTTCACTGCCTCCGCATGATTACCCGGCTTGTTCGCGCGCCTGCCAGGACACCCGACTGCAGCGAGGAAAAATCGCTTTCAGGCCGGAAATGCTGACATATTGCAGGTGACCGAACGAAATCAAAATTACCGTACAGATGATAGAGGATCCACTATTGATCTCGAACTGGCGACCTCACAGGGCACCATGCAACTGTGAACAATTGGATTCATGATCAATGCGATTCAAAGGGGGAAATCCCCTGGCACTGGTCTCGTACAATTTGACCTTTTTCCATGACAATGACGCGCTGAGCGCTTCGTATGGTTTCAGGTCTGTGGGCGACAATGATGCGAGTCAGTTCAAACTTTTTTATCACATCGTTTACGGAAGTTTCGTTGCCAATATCCAGATGACTCGTCGCTTCATCCAGAACAAGTATTCTAGGATTCACATAAAGCGCACGTGCCAATAAAATTCTTTGCTTTTGCCCGCCTGAAATACCTGTCCCAATATCACCCACCAACGTGCTGTAGCCCATTGGCATGGCTACGATTTCTTCGTGCACTGCAGAGAAATGAGCGCAAGACATGATTCTTTCTTGATCGGCATAGGCGTCAAAGAACGAGATATTATCTGCAATCGACCCTGAAAACAAGGTGTCATCTTGCATCACCGTTCCAAACATTCGCCTAAGATGGGTCCGTTGAATTTTCTCCAGCTTCACACCTCCGATCAGGACATGGCCACTGCTTGGCTCCATCAAGCCCAGAATTAATTTCAACAATGTTGTCTTACCACAGCCCGACGTCCCCGTAATGGCCACCGACTGCCCCGATGGGATGAGCAGATTCAAATCTCGCACCACATATGGCTCGGTATCTGAATAGCGAAATGAGATGTTGCACAATTCGACGCTAGGCAACACCTCCTTCATATCCAGATCACCAAATGGCAAATCCTCCTGCGCTTCACTCAGAACGATGTCCGCAACCCTTTCGCCGTGAATTCTAAGCATTTTCAATTCAAACACTTTGTCAATCAGACTGACCATACGCTCGCTGAACTGATCTCTATAACTGATGAATGCGAACAACATTCCAATGGAGAACTTGTTATCCAGCACAGCCAAGGCAGCAAGCCAGATAATTATCACGCGCTCGCAACTGAATATCAAACTATTCGCAGCCTGATAGGAAATCGAAATTTTAAAAATGCGGACATCCGCATTGAACTGGTCAGCCAATGAATTCATCCAACCACTTCGCCGCTCATCAATTTTCCCAAACAATCTAACACTTTGAATCCCGCGTACTGTCTCCATGAAATAGGTATTCTGCTTTGCAGCAAGAATGATCTGCTCTGCCGTTGCATTCTTGAGAATTCTAAAGACAAATAATCTCACCATCACATACATCATCAGACTTGTAGAGACCAACACAGCGAGCATTGGACTATATAAAAGCATCATTACTGCAGCACCGAAAACCAGCACACCATCAATCACACCCTCCACAAATTGAATCGTAATGCTGCGCTGCATCAACTGTATAGATCCGAACTTGGAAACTATATCGCCAATATGCCTTTTCTCGAAAAACTCGACGGGAAGCTTCAGCAAATGACCAAATGCGTTGCCAAGCCATTGGAAGTTGAAATTCGTGGAAAGAGCCGCCGTGATCCATGATCGCACGGCAGACACCGATGTTTGTACAACACACAGCAACAAGAATCCTATCCCCAGCACCTGTACTAGATCACGATCACCGGATATCAAGGCTTCATCAATTAACCATTGCATGTAGAACGGAGAAATCAGTGAGAATGCCTGCAGAACCAGGCCAAGAACCATCAACTGCAGTAGCGCTGTTTTCAGCCCGATAACATGCCCGGTCAAAGAGAAAAAAGAGAAATCTCGCACTTCCCTTTTTTTCTTGAAATCCGCACTGGGAAATACCTCCAATGCGACCCCTGTGAAATGCTTGTCAAAATCCTCGATTCTCAGCATGCGCTCGCCCACGGCAGGGTCAATGATTTCGAAGCGATTTCTCTTCACCGATTTCAATATCACAAAATGATTCATATCCCAATGCAATACGCACGGCATCTTTATCGCATATAAGTCCCCAGTATCGACCCGCAGCGCCCGTGACTGCAAAAGAAGAGCTCTGGCTATTTCCATCAAACTCTTCAAGCCCATGCCCTTAAGAGAAATTGAATGCCTGCGCCGTATATTTACAAGATCAATCTTGTGCCCCCAGTAACTGGCAATCATGCAGATACAAGCGAGGCCACATTCTGCCACTTCTGTCTGCAGAATAACTGGCACGCGCTTGCCGAAAAATCTCACCAGCATAGGGGCAATTTCGTTTTTCATTTTCTTTCAAGGAATGATGGAATTCTCACAACATCAACCGGCAATCCCTCATGATCTTCCAATGACGCTATACAACGGATCCAATATCCACTCATAGAGCCGTCTTTTTTCCAGATGTATACTCGCATCAAGCAGCATACCGACCTTGATAGGCATCATTTCCCCGTAGGCTTTGATATTTTCTCCATCGAGTTTTAAACGGACTCGGTACATTGGCTCATTTCGCGACTTGAACAAATGCTGAGCGTCTGATCTCGAAAGGTCTTCAGGACGAATGGATGTGTTGGAAATTTCCTTTACACAGGAACTCAACTGTCCAAACTTCTGATACGGATAGGCTTGCAGCCGAATGAGGACCTGATTTCCTGGTTGAATAAAGCCAATGGCCTTGGACGAGACATATATCTCGGCTTCCAGTTTCGCATCGGCAGGCAACAATGAGGCAAGCGTTTGACCAGGAAAAACGGTCTGGCCTACCTCAGTAGTAACCCCAGAGATGATTCCATCGTGAGACGCTCTGATGAAAATTTCGCGTTTAAATTCATTATCTATGATATTCTGATCTACCTCCAGGATATTTCTTTGTATCGCAGAGGCATTGCGCTGATATTGAATTTTCAGATCCTGAATTTCACTTTTTGCCGCCTGTAAATTTCGCTGAGCCAGCATTTTCTCTCTTTCCATATCCGACCATCGCTGGCGTTGATCTAGAAAATCCGCTTGCTTCTCCTGTATTTGCGCTGTAGAAATATAATTTATCGCATGGAGTTCGCTAAAACGATTCAATGCTTCTTCGGCTAGAATCATTCGCTGTTTCTGCAGATCAATCTTCTCTTCCAATTTTTGAATTTCAATAGTCAGATTGACAATGCGGTTTTTTATTTCCACCAGGCGCTGTCGTGATTGCCAGTTCGACCTATCCAAGTCTGTTTCCAAGCTGTTTTTCTTGCTCTGCAGGATTTCAGATATCTTGGTTTGCAGGCCGACCGACTCCTGAGCAAATTGTTCGGTCGACAAAACAAAAACAACCTCCCCCGATTTCACCTGCTGCCCTTCTTGTATGCGTTGCAACTTGACCACTCCGCCTTGTGCTGCAACAAGACGAACCAAGCCAGAATTCGGAAGAATTATTCCGCTGCTTTTAATCTTTCGCGTCGTTGAAAAAAAGAACAAAAATGCAATCAAGACGATTGCAATACCAAGAAATATAAAAGTCAAAACGCCAAAATTAACCGGCCGCGTCAATATGACTTTTCCATATGCACTAACGCCAGCGTGCTCTAATGCAGACCGCCTGAAGAATGAATCATCAGAAAAGGGCCTGTTGATCACATCGCCTGGAATTCTTTGTTTAGACAAGATTATTCGTCCACTCAAATAAGAAACAAAAAATGTCCCGCATCGAATACCGACTTGTGGCTTGACAGATCAGACAGCCACGGAAGTCGATGTCGCGGCCAGGCATCTCAATCAGTGCCGTCGGCACCTTGCCGCGCCACACCCGCGCGCGGGTCATGTCCGCAACACGGTCCGGGCGGGGTTCAATGCTTTGAACAGACAAGAAACATGCCTGGGGTGATGATGCCTCGCATCGGCACCCGACTCCGACAAGGCGTCAGCGACCGCATCGCGCCGTCTATGAACCCGGGGCCGTGCCGCCTCGCGCCGCTGCAGCGTTGCGCGTTGAGACCTGAATCGCAGGTCTGGCGCGGGGAGGCTCGATGTCCCCCGTGGCCAGGCGCAGGTGATAGCGCGCGATATCCAGGTATTCGTGCAGGGCTTCATCGGTCACGGTGAAGTTGTACGGACTGGGCAGCAGCGACTTGTGCGCGCACAGGTATTCGGCGCGCACCTGCGTCGCGTCTATGCCGAAATGGGCGAAATACAGTTGGCTGCGGCGCAGATGCACGCCCGACGAGATCAGCACCACATGGTCGGCAGCAAAATGCTGCAATACGTCGCTGCTGAACCGCGCATGCTGCCACGTGGTCGTGCCGCAGGGCTCGATCAGCACATCCTCCCCGGCCAGTCCCAGGGCCAGCAGGGCCTGGCGATAGACCTCGGCTGCGGAAACGCCGCTGTGTGCTGAATCTCCCCCATTGAGGATGATCTTGCATTCGGCACCCGTTGCGCGGCAAGCGCGCTGCAGCGTGGCCGCCTCGACAAGGCGCGCATAGGACGTGAGTCCTGGCTCTATGCGGCCGGTGGCGGCGATCTTGTCCGTGCCCGCGCCCAGCACCACGATCGCGTTGCGCTGACCCCAGACATGGGCTGGTTTGGCGCCATAGGAAGCTTGCAGCTCGTCCAGCATCCAGGCCGGAACAAGGCCGCAGCCCACGCCGAGAAACAGCAGCGCCGCCAGCGCGTACAGCGTGCGGCCCAGGCGCCGCCGGCGCAGGGCCATGCATGCCGCGGCCAGCACCAGCAGCCCGAACAGCAGTCCGAGCGTCATACGCTGCCGGCGCACGCGGCGTGCGCTGCGGGCCGGAACGTGAAGCAGTCCAGACCTTTTTTCACGGAACAGATGGTGTGCATGACAACTCCTTGAATGCAGCAAAAAAAAGGGGGCAATGGAATCAACTTGAAAGATAGCCAAAATAAATCAATTGGTCAATATCGATTGCATCCAACCATGAGAAAGCGCCTTCATGACAGCTTGAGCAGCAGCACGCCGACGACGATCAGCGCAATGCCCACGCAGCCGCGGCGCGCCAGCGGCTGGCGAAAGAAGATCCAGCCCGCCGCCGTGGTCAGCACGATGCCCGCGCCGCCCCACAGCGCATAGGCCACCGACAGATCGATGCCCTGCACGGCCTGGGACAGCGCGGTGAAGGACGCGAGCACGCACACGATGCCCAGCAAGCCCCAGCTTTTGCGCCGCCAGCCGGAAGAATGCTTGATGAAGACATTGGCCGCCACTTCGAGCAGCACGGCCAGTGCCATGTAGGCATAGTGGATGAATTGTGCGTTTTGCATGGCTTACTCCTGGGCCGGCTTGCCGCTGGCGTTGACCAGCACCACGCCGGCCACCAGCACCGCCATTCCCAATGCCTTGAGCGGTCCTATGCTTTCGCCGAAGAAGCGCCAGCCTATGAAGGCCACGGCCGTCAGGCCCAGCGTTTCCCAGGTGGCATAGGTCACGGCCATGGGAATGTGCTCCATGGCCGTGGCCAGCAGAAAGAACGACAGGCCGATCATGGCGTACATGAACAGCAGCGCCGTCCAGCCCGCGTCCTGCGAAACCAGCTTCATGACGCTGACGCCGACGATTTCAGTGGCCACCGCCGCGAGCAGAAAAATCCAGGGGCGCGAGACCATGTCAATCCTTGAAGTTGAGAAGAAGAACAGCGTTGTTGCCGCTGTGCCGCCATTATTCAAGCACTCTTCCAATTGAAAAAGTCAACATCCATCTGATTTTTAGATAGAGTAGCGCCATGCACTGGACTCTGGACCAATTACGTCAATTCGTACTCACGGCCGAAAGCGGCTCTTTCAGCGAGGCCGCGCGCCGGCTGGGGCGCGCGCAGTCGGCCGTCAGCACCGCCATAGGCCTGCTCGAGGCCGACCTCGACATCGCGCTGTTCGATCGCTCACGGCGCAATGCCCAGCTCACCGATGCCGGCGAGCTGCTGCTGCTCGAAGCGCGCGAGCTGCTGCGCCAGGCGCAATCGCTGGACCAGCGCGCGCAGTCGCTGAGTGCCGGCGGCGAAGCCAAGCTGGCGCTGGCGCTGGACGAAGCCCTGCCCTATACGGCCGTGAGCACGCTGATACGCGAGATCGCCCAGCGCTTTCCCGATCTGGAACTGACGCTGCTCAACGGCACGGCGACCGAAGTCGCGGACTATGTGGACCAGCAGCGCGCGCAGATGGCCATCCATTTCGTGCGCGGCGCGATTTCCGCGCGCTTCGACCAACGCCATATAGGCACCGTGGCCCAGGGCCTGTTCGTGCCCGGCGGCCATGCGCTGACGCGGCGTCAGCCGGTGCAGCGCAAGGACCTCGTGCCTTACCGCCAGTTGATACTGCACGCCGAAGACGTGCACGAGACCGCCTACAGCCCCAAGGTCTGGCGCTCCGACAGCTTCTACAGCCTGGCCGAAATGGTCGCCGACGACCTGGGCTGGGCCATCCTGCCGGTCAACATCGCGACCGACGATACCTACCGCAAGCCGCTGCAGCAGCTCGACTGCCCGTCGCTGGCCCTGCCCCAGCTGTCGGTGCGCGTGCTCTGGTGCCAGGGCTGGCAGCCCGGGCCCACCGCGGCCTGGGTGCAGACGCGTTTCACCGAGCTGCTGGCGTAGCGGCGCGCGCGGGAAACTCGGTTTCTGCAATGCCGCGCGTGCCCGGGCGCAGCGCGAACACGCCGCCCGCGGGCGAGTCCTGGGGCGTGCCTGGCAGGCGTATCGAGGTCACGAACAGCGTGTCCAGGCCCGCGCCGCCAAACGCGCACATCGCCGGCTTGCTGACCGGCACGGCAATCGAGCGGTCCAGCCGGCCCTGGGGCGTGAAGCGCAGCAGCAGGCCGGCGTCGTTGGCGCAGATCCAGTAGCCGCCGTCTTCGTCCACGGCCGCGCCGTCCGGCCGGCCCGGGTGCTGGCGCATGTCGACAAACAGCCGCTGGCCCGACATCGTGCCGTCCTGCGGGTCATAGTCGAACTGCCAGATCTGCTGCGACTGCGGGTGCGAATCGCTCAGGTACATGGTGCGCCCGTCGGGGCTGAAGGCCATGCCGTTGGGCGTGAGCAGCCCCGTGTGCAGCGGCTGCAGGCCCGGCGCCGATTCGGCGTCCAGCCCGTAGACCGTGCCCACGGCGCGCGCCGCAGCCATGTCCTGGAACATGGTGCCGGCGCGAAACCGCCCCTGGCGATCGCAGCGGCCGTCGTTGAAGCGCATCTGCGCCAGCGGATGCTGCACCCTGGCAAGCCACTGCAGCTGCGCCGCCCCGCCCTCGGGGGCAAGCGTGGCCAGCGCAACGCCGCTTTCCAGCCCGCAGATCCAGCGCCCCCCTGCTGCGGGCGCGATGCATGCGACCTGCTCGGGCAGCAGCCAATGCACGAGGCTGGCGCCATGCGCCTGCCAGCGCCAAATCCTGCGTGCCGGAATATCGACCCAGAACAGCGCATTTTCTTCGGCACGCCACACCGGGCTTTCGCCCGTGGCATGCCGGCCATCGACCAGCAATTCGACCTTCACTTCCATCTGCCCACTCCTTTGGCCGTGACGGCCTGTCGTTTCAGCCCGCGCGCTGCGTGCCCGGGCGCTGCGCGGGCGGCGTGTAGTCCAGCGTGACGAACTCGCCGCCCTGGAAGCTGCGCGCCACGGCGTTCATGCGGTTGGGCCGCGCCAGGATCTCGGGCGCGAAGTCCTCGGCGTTCTGCTGCGGCGCAAAGCCTATGCGGTTGCCTTCGGACAGGTCGTAGTAGGCGCGTTTGTTGTCCGAAATTCCCCAGACCACGGCGAAATCGACCGGAGCCTCTATGCAGCGCAGCGCCAGCGCGACCAGATCCTTGGCCCCCATCCAGGTGCTGAGCTGGCGGAAGTCCTCGGGCGGGCAGTCCTTGGTCGTGCCTATGCGCAGGCAGATGCCTTCGATGCCGTGCTTGTCCCAGTACATGCGCGCCATCGCCTCGCCCCAGACCTTGGACAGGCCATAGAGGCCGTCGGGCCGGTAGGCGGCGTCCGAGCGCAGCTTGACGTCCGCGCCGTACATGCCGAACGCATGGTTGGAGCTGGCGAACACCACGCGCTTGACGCCGTTGCGGCGCGCGCCTTCATACACCGCGTGCAGCGCAATCAGGTTGTTGTCTATGATTTCCTGCAGCGGCCGCTCTATGCTGGTGCCCGCCATGTGGATCAGCACATCGACGCCCTCCAGCAGCGCGTCCACGGCCGCCGCATCGCGCAGATCGCCATGCGTCAGATCCTCGCCGGCATGCAGCGCCGGCGCCGCCTCCAGGCCCACGGACGAGCGCAGATCGATGCCGTGCTTTGGCAGCTCGCGCCGCAATACCGTGCCTACATGCCCGCAGGCACCACTCAGTGCAACCTTGACCATTTTTTTCTTCCTTGCGATTTCAGTGTGCATAGCCCATGAGCAATCGCGGCAAGGCCAGCGAGAACGCAGGTACATAGGTGACGAGCATCAGCGTCGCCACCAAGGCTCCGTAGAACGGCCAGATGGTGCGCATCACCTGTCCGACCGAGATGCCGCCGATGGCGCAGCCGACGAACTGCGTCGTGCCCACGGGCGGAGTGTTCAGGCCCAGCGCGCAGTTGAGCAGCATCACGATGCCGAACTGCACCGGGTCCATGCCGTACTTCATGGCGATAGGCAGGAAGATGGGCGTGGCGATCAGGATCGTTGCCGCCATGTCCATGAAGGTGCCCAGCAGGAACAGGATCACGTTGATCAGCAGGAACACCTGCCAGGGCTCGAGCGACACGCTGGAGATCCAGCTGCCCATGAAGTCCGCGACTTCATACAGGCCCATCAGGTACTGGAACATGGCGGAGACGCCGATCAGCAGCAGCACCACGCCCGTGGTCTTCACCGCCTTGGCCGCGGCCTTGATGAAGTTGTGCCAGCTCATCGTGCGGTAGATGAAGAACGTCAGCAAGATGGTGTAGACCACGGCCACCGACGCCGCCTCGGTCGCGGTGAACACGCCCGACAGAATGCCGGCCAGGATCACGACGATGATCAGCAGCCCCGGCACGGCGGCCACGGCGGCGCGGCCCACGCCCGACCAGCCCGGAAAAGTGCCCGCGGGGTAGCCGCGGTGCACGGCCACGAGATATGCGGCGACCAGCATGCAGATCATCAGCAGCGCGGCCGGCAGCAGGCCCGCGGTGATCAGCGCGCCTATCGACACCGAACCGCCCGCGGCCAGCGCATAGATGATCATGTTGTGGCTGGTGGGCATCAGCGCGCCGACCAGGGCCGCGTGGGTCGTCACGTTGACCGCGTAGTCGGCGTGGTAGCCCTCCTTCTTCATCGCCGGAATCATCACCGAGCCCATGGCCGAGACATCGGCCACGGCCGAGCCGCAGACGCCGCCGAACAGCGTGCAGGCCACGACGTTGGACATTCCCAGGCCGCCGCGCACATGGCCGGCGACGCTGTTGGCCAGGCGCACGATCTTGTCGGCCACGCCGCCATAGAGCATCAGCTCGCCGCTGAACACGAAGAACGGAATCGCCAGGAACGAGAAGATGTTCATTCCGGACATCATTTGCTGGAACAGCACGCCTATGGGCAGGCCCTCGTAGAGGATGGTCACGATGGACGCCAGGCCGATGGCGAAGGCCACGGGAACGCCCAGCACCAGCAGGCCGAAGAATGCAATGCAGAGAATGGTCAGTGCCATGAGGGCTCCACTTCCGTGCCGTCGATCAGGGCAACGATGTGTTCTATGGAAAACAGGATGATCAGCAGGCCGGACAGCACCAGCGGCGCGTAGCGCACCGCTTCGGGCAGCGCCAGATTGGGGATCTTGTAGCTGATGACCGACTCGCCCAGCATCAGGCCGTTGTAGACCATGGCCGCGCCGAAGATGGCGACCAGCGCGTGGATCACGAACTCGATGCGCTGGCGCAGTTTGTCGGGCGCCAGCACCAGCAGGGACTCGAGGCCGATATGGCCGGCGTCGCGCACGCCCACGGCCGCGCCCAGCAGCGTGACGTAGAGCACGATGATCAACGACAGGCTTTCGGTCCAGGTCGGCGAGCTGTTGAGCACATAGCGCCCGAACACCTGCCAGAACACGATGACGACGATGAACAGCAGGCCGGCGACGCTGGCGATCATGCAGGCTTTGGCCAGCGGCGCGTTGATGCGCGTCAGAAGCCGCGCCGGCGCAGGCACGGCGCTGCCGGGGCCGGCCTTGCCGCTGCCCCCTTGGATCAGGACATTCATGATGGAGTACCTGGGGCTGGCTTACTTCGCCGACTCGCGGATGCGCTTGACCAGGTCCTGCAGCTTGGGCGTGTTCGCGAACTTGCTGTAGACCGGGGCCATCGCGTCGACGAAGGGCTTCTTGTCGGCGATGGTGATCACCTGCGTGCCGCCGGCTTCGGCGATCTTGCGCGACTTGGCTTCGCGCTCGTCCCAGAGCTGGCGCATCACGGGCACCGACTCCTTGGCGGTCTTGCGAATCAGCGCCTGGTCTTCCTTGGGCAGCGTATCCCAGATCTTCTTCGAGAACACCAGCACTTCGGGCACCATCGAATGCTCGGTGACGTTGTAGTACTTCGCGGCCTCGAAGTGGCGCGAGGACTCATACGAAGGCCAGTTGTTCTCGGCGCCGTCGACGATGCCGGTCTTGAGCGCGGTATAGACCTCGCCGTAAGGCATGGGCGTGGGATTGGCACCCATGGCCTCGATCATCGCCACGAACAGATCGGACTGCTGCACCCGCACCTTCATGCCCTTGACGTCGGCAAAGCTCTTGATCGGGCGCTTGGCGGTGTACAGCGAGCGCGCGCCGCTGTCGTAGTAGGCCAGGCCGATCATGCCTTGCGCAGCCATCGCGTCCAGCACTTCCTGGCCTATGGGGCCGTCGAGCGTCTGGCGCATGTGGGTGGTCGACTGGAACACGAAGGGCAGCGAAATCGCGATGGTCTCGGGAACGATGTTGTTGAGCACCGCGACATTGATGCGCATCATGTCCAGGCCGCCGATCTTCAGCTGCTCGATGGTGTCGCGCTCGGCGCCCAGCACGGCGTTGGCGAACACCTTGATGCCGTGCTTGCCGCCCGACTGCTCCTTGAGCGCCTTGGCCATGGAACGCACGGCCTCGACCGTGGGGTAGTCCGAGGGCTGGTTGTCGGAAGAACGGAATTCGCGTGCCGAAACGCCCGAGACCGTGAGCGCGATGGCCATTGCAATGGCGCCGTGGATGAACTTCTTCATGTGATTCCTTGGATACGCGAGCGGGCCTGCAGGCCCAGCCGCCAGTGAAACAAATCAGGCAGCCTCTATCGCGCGTATCGCCACGAGTCCTTGCTGTCTCCTTTTGGAGCCCATGCACGTTGGCTGGGCCCTCTTGTCAGCGTCCGCCCGTTGCCAGGCTGGCGCATGCTGCAATTCTGAAACCGTATGCGCAAAACTTCTATTTCTTATTTAGTGGATGTTGATACCTTTTTGTTTCTCACGCTCTGACCTGCTTCGAGAGCTACGGTGCCGCTGGATATAGTGGAAACCCGCAGTTTTTCACTTACTGGAGCGGTCCGACTCATGCGCTGCCGGCGCCAACAGCAGATATTCTCGGTTCGCAGACATTGATACCTTTTTGTTTAGGAAGACATGGATCTCAGACAACTCCACTATTTCGTCACGGTCGCCGAGGAACGCCATCTGCGCCGCGCCGCCGAGCGCCTGCACCTGTCGCAGCCGCCGCTCACGCGCCACATCAAGGCGCTGGAGCAGGAGCTGGGCGTGGAGCTGTTCGTGCGCACACCGCGCGGCATGGTGCTGACCAATGCCGGCGAAACGCTGCTGCGCGACGCGCGCGCGGTCTTCGGCATGGTCGAGTCGGCCGGCGAGCGCGCCCGGCGCTCGGGCCTGGGCCAGCTCGGCCGCCTGGACGTGGGCATCTACGGCTCGGCGACCTTTGGCGCCGTGCCCGAGGTGCTCAACCGCTTTCGCGCCCGCCACCCGGATGTCGAGATCCAGCTGCATTACGCCCAGTCGCCGGCCCAGGTATCGGCGCTGCGCCAGGGCCGCGTGACCATCGTCTTCGAGCGCCTGCTGCCCAACGACGCGGACATAGAGATCGAACTCGTGGCGCGCGAGCCGCTGGTCGTCGCGGTCAACGAGCACCACCGGCTCGCGGGCCTCAAGTCGGTGGAGATGACGCAGCTGCGCACCGAGACCCTGCGCATAGGCAATGCGCCCATGGAAGCCGCGCGCCTGGTCGAGATGTGCCACCGCCATGGCTTCGAGCCGCATTTCGCGCCCGCGGCCAGCGACGTCATCATGTCGACGCTGCTCACGGCCATAGGCACCGAGGTGGCGCTGGTGCCCACCTCGATGACCCATGTGATGTTTCCCGGCGTGCGCTACATCCCGCTGAAAGCCAGCCCCGATGCCTACATGGACCTGCACTGCTTCTACCTGAAGAACGAGCGCTCCCCGCTGCTGTACTCCATGCTGGACGTGGTGCGCGACTACCGTTCGGAAAGCCTGCAGCGCCCGGCCAGGCGCGCGGCGGGGGCCAAGGCAAAAAGTTGATGCACCGCCGGCGATGCCGGCTCAGGACCAACGTTTTTCATGTGGCGCGGTGGGCAGTCTTCCCGCCCAACGTTCGCCCTGAGCCTGTCGAAGGGCGTCTCAGGGCGCGATGGTTAGGATCCAACCGCTCTGGCCTCTAGCGCTTGCCTCCGGTCCTGGGCAGGAACGCCGTCACCAGCCCCAGCAGCGGCAGATACGCGCACTGCTGGTAGACCCAGGCAATGCCGTGCACGTCGGCCAGCTGGCCCAGCCCGGCCGCGGCCATGCCCGCAATGCCGAACATCAGGCCGAACATGATTCCCGAGACCATGCCCACGCGGCCGGGCACGGCCTCCTGGGCGTAGACCACGAGCGCGGCGAAGGCCGACGATATCACCAGGCCGATGACCACGGCCAGCACCGCGGTCCAGAACAGATTGGCATGCGGCAGCGCCAGCGCAAACGGCGCCACGCCCAGGAACGACACCCAGATCACGGCCTTGCGGCCTATGCGGTCGCCCACCGGGCCGCCGGCAAACGTGCCCAGCGCGACGGCCGCGAGAAACACGAACAGATAGAGCTGGCTTTCGCGCACGCTGGTGCCGAAGCGCTCGATCAGATAGAAGGTGAAGTAGTTGGTGAACGCCGAGATATAGACGAACTTGGCGAACATCAGAACGGCGATGACCACCATCGCGCGTATCACCTCGGGGCGCTCCAGCCCCTTGGCGTGGTGGCGCGCCATGCTCTTGGCCTGGGCCTGGCCGTGGCGCAGCGTCCAGCCCGTGATGCGCCACAGCACCCAGATGGCCAGCAGCGCGACCAGCATGAACCAGGCAATCGCCGACTGCCCGAACGGCACGACGATGGCCGCGGCCAGCAGCGGCCCTATGGCCGAGCCGGTGTTGCCGCCCACCTGGAAGGTCGACTGCGCGGTGCCGAAGCGCCCTCCCGAGGCCATGCGCGCCACGCGCGAGGCCTCGGGGTGGAAGGTGGCCGAGCCCACGCCGACCACGCAGGCCGCGACCAGCAGCATGGGATAGCTGCCCGCGGTCGCCAGCAGCGCGATGCCGATCAGCGTCACCGTCATGCCCGCCGGCAGCAGGTAGGGCTTGGGGTGCTTGTCGGTGTACAGGCCTATCCAGGGCTGGAGCAGCGAGGCCGTGATCTGGTAGGCCAGCGCGATCCAGCCGATCTGCGCGAAGCTCAGCGCGAAATCGGTTTTCAGCATCGGGTAGATCGACGGCAGCAGCGCCTGGATCAGGTCATTGAGCAGGTGGGCGAAGGCCGCGGCACCGACGATGCGGTAGGCGAATCCCGCAGGCGGGGAAGGTAGGGACTGCGGCGGTGCATCGATGGTCACGGCAGCGCTGGAAAGGGACATGGGACAGAAACCTTGTGATGTAGCAAGCTCGCCCCGCGGAAGTGCCGGGCAGCCGTACGGATTCTAGAAAGCGCGCTAAAGTCTGTCTTGCGCCATTTGGTGCTCAACCATTGCAAAAAGGACATGCGCCACACGCCCGAAACCACGCCCCACACCCAGGCCCTGGCCCAGGTGGAAAACAGCGCCGCGCCCGTGACCTGCCGCGCCACAGACTACCCCGCGGGCTGGGTCATTCCGCCACATGCCCATGGCAAGCACCAGCTGCTGCATGCCTTGCAGGGCGTGATGGTGGTGCACGCCGACGCCGGCCAGTGGACCGTGCCGCCCAGCCGCGGGCTGTGGATGCCCGCGGGCATGACGCATTCGCTGCGCTGCATAGGCGAAGTGCAGATGCGCAGCCTGTTCGTGCAGCGTGACGCCGCGCCGCAGCTGTTTGGCAGTTGCCAGGTCGTGGGCATCTCGGCGCTGCTGCGCGAACTGATACGCGCGGCGGTCGATGTGCAGCCGCCCTCGCCGCCAGATTCGCGCGATGCGCGCCTGCTGCGGCTGCTGCTCGACGAGCTGCACGCCCTGCCCGTGCTGCCGCTGCACCTGCCCATGCCCACCGACCCGCGCGTGCTGGCCATCTGCCGGCGCCTGCAGCTGCGGCCCGACGACACTTCGACGCTGGCCGACTGGGCGGCCCAGGCCGCAATCGACGCCAAGACCATACAGCGGCTGTTTGCAGCCCAGACCGGCATGACGTTCGGCCGCTGGCGCCAGCAGGCGCGGCTGCTGCGCGCGCTCGAGCTGCTGGCCGGCGGCGACAAGGTGATCGACGTCGCGCTGGCGCTGGGCTACGACAGTCCGAGCGCGTTCGCGACCATGTTCCGCAAGCACTTCGGGCAGACCCCAAGCCAGTTCTTCGAGATGCGGAGCCAGCCGGCCTAGGACGCGGGTACGGGAGCGGGCTTGCGCCGGGCCTGGAGCTGGGCCAGCGTCCACAGGCCGCCGTCGACCAGCCGCACTTCATCGCGCACATAGCCGCCCATGGCGTTCCTGCGGAAGTAGTCGTTGAGGGTCAGGCTGTGCGTGCCATCGCGCAGGCGCAGCACCAGGTGGTAGCCCGAGCGGCTGACCACGATGTCGCGCGTGCCCAGGGCCGCGCCATCGTGAAGTCCCGCCGCGTCGCTGTCGTTCTCCATTGTGATTTCCCCATCGCGCTGGGCGCCTGCGCTCGGCGCCGGATTGCAAAACATGCAATCCTCAGATCAACAAACGGAAGTTGAAAGTTAAAAGCTATCAATTTTGCAGATGGTCGGGCGTCGAGGTCGCGACGAAGACCGAGCGTGTCCTACAGCGGTTCGAGAAATGCGCCTGCCAATGATTTGGCGCCTGCGCGGAGGATAGAACGCTGCGGCGCACCGCTGTTGCTGCCGTCCGCCGATCGATTTTTTGAGGAACCTGCCGCCATGAACCACCGTCCCCTGATTCCCGCCAGCACCGCCGTGCTTTCCGCGCTTGCGCTGTTCCTGACCGGCTGCGCCGCCAGCGGCGGCAATGACATGTCCGGCGCGAACTCCACGCCGGGCGCGCGGGTCGCCCTGGTCACGGCCAGCGGCGCGCCCGCGGGCAATGCCACGCTGCGCGAACTGCCCGGTGGCGCGGGCGTGGAAATCACCATCCAGGTGCAGGACATGACGCCGGGCCCGCACGGCTTCCATATCCACACCAATGGCGCCTGCGCCCCAGGACCCGATGCCGCGGGCCAGACCATTGCCTTTGGCGCGACCGGCGGACATTTCGATCCGTTCATGACCGGCAAGCATGGCCGGCCCGGCCAGTCGGCGCACGAAGCCCATGCGGGCGAAGCGCCCAACATTCTCGTGGGCACCGACCGCCAGGGCAGTCTGCGCTTCACCAATCCCCATGTGACGCTGCAGCCCGGCAAGACTTCGGTGATGGGCCGCGCGCTGGTGGTGCATGAGCGCGAGGACGACTACGCGAGCAACCCTGCGGGCAACTCGGGCGGACGCATCGCCTGCGGCGTGATCACGCCCGCAGCGGCCGGAAAGGGCTGAGAACGATGGAACGGTCCGAACCCATTTCTGCCGATGACCAGAACTCCACACAGCCCCAGGACCTGGTGGTCGTGATCACCGGGGCTTCCAGCGGCATTGGCCATGCGAGCGCGCTGGCCTTTGCCGAGCGCGGCGCGCGCCTGGTGCTCGCGGCGCGCGACGTGGCAACGCTCGCTCCCGTGGCCACGGCCTGCCGCGCGGCCGGCGCCCCCTCGACGCTGGTCGTTCCCACCGACGTGACCGATGCCAATGCGGTCGAGCGGCTGGCCGAAGCCGCGCTCGCGCTGCACGGCCATATCGACATCTGGGTCAACGGCGTGGGCGTGGGCGCCATCGGGCGCTTCGACGAAACGCCGCTGGCAGCGCACCGCCGTGTGGTCGAAGCCAATCTCATAGGCCATCTGCAGGGCGCGCATGTCGCGCTGCGCCACTTCCGCGAGCGCGGACGCGGCACGCTGATCAATCTGATTTCCGTGGGCGGCTGGATTCCCGCGCCCTATGCGGCGGCGTACACCGCGAGCAAGTTCGGCCTGCGCGGGCTTTCGCAGGCGCTGCGCGCCGAAGTCGCCGATCTGCCGCAGGTCCATGTCTGCGATGTCGCGCCGACCTTTGTCGACTCGCCCGGACTCTCGCACGGCGCCAACTACACGGGCAGCAATATCCACGTGCCGATTCCGCTGGTCGACCCGCGCCGCGTCGCGCGCGCCGTGGTCGCGCTCGCGCAGCGGCCGCGCGCCGTCACCTGGGTGGGCGCGGGCGCGGGTGCGGGCCGGCTGGCCCAGGCGATCGCGCCGCAGTGGCTGGGCGCCAGCATGCAGCGCGTGACGCGCTGGGCGCTGGGGCGCGCGCGCCCGGCGATGCCGTCCGACGGCAATCTGTTCACGCCGTCGGTGGTCACGGCAATCGATGGCGGCCAGCGACAGGCCAATCAACGGGCCGTGGGCACGGTAGTCGCCATGGGCGTGCTGGGCCTGGCCATGGGCATGTGGGTCGGCGGGCGGCGCCCGGCGCCTGACGATACGGGAACGTAAGGAGGCAGGGATGGCCAGTCGAACGCTCTGGAAAGGCGCCATCAGCTTCGGCCTGGTGCATATCCCTGTCGCGCTGCACACCGCGGCCACCGAGCAGGGCATAGATTTCGACTGGCTCGACAAGCGCTCCATGGACCCCGTGGGCTACAAGCGCATCAACAAGCGCACCGGCCGCGAGATCGGCCAGGACAACATCGTCAAGGGCGTGGAGTACGAAGACGGCAAGTACGTGCTGATCAGCCCCGAGGAGATAGAAGCGGTGTTTCCCAGGACCACGCAGACGATTGAGATCGAGCGCTTCATCGATGCGCGCGAAATGCCGTTCGTGTTCCTCGAGCGGCCGTATTACATCGCGCCCATCAACAAGAGCGACAAGGTCTATGCGCTGCTGCGCGAGACGCTGCTTGCCACCGGCAAGATCGGCCTGGCCAAGGTGGTGATCTCGACCAGGCAGCATCTTGCCGCGCTCGTGCCTTCGGGGCCGGCGCTGGTGCTGAACCTGCTGCGCTGGGGCGACGAAGTCCGGACTTTCGAAGGCCTGGAGCTGCCTCCCGCGGGCGCGAAGAACGTCAACGCCACCGAACTCAAGATGGCCAAGCAGCTGGTCGCCGAAATGTCGGGCAAATGGGATCCGGCCGACTTCAAGGACGAGTTTCGCCTGCAGGTCATGCAGCTGGTGGAAAAGAAAGCCAAGGCCGGCGACAGCCACACAGTCGTCGAGCCCGAGGAAGAAGCGCCGCACAGCGCGCAGGTGCTGGACCTCACGGCGCTGCTGCAGCGCAGCCTGCGCGGTGCCAAGGCGCCCACAAAAACGCCGGATAAATCACCGGCCAAGGCGCGCGCCAAGACAACGACCAAGGCGCCGGCCAAGGCCGCCGCCAGAAAATCCGGCGCGGCCACGGCGCGCAAGAAAGCCGCCTGAGCGCAGCAGCACCCGCGATGACAAAGCCCGCCGCGCCGCTGGGGCCCTACAACGCCAAGCGCGACTTCAACAAGACCGCCGAGCCCGCGGGCGTGGTCGCGCCGCGCAGCGCGTGCGGGCCGCTGCAGTTCGTCATCCAGAAGCACTGGGCCTCGCATCTGCATTACGACTTTCGCCTGGAACTCGACGGCGTGATGCGCAGCTGGGCCGTGCCCAAGGGCCCTTGCCTGGACCCCGGCGTCAAGACGCTGGCCATCCAGGTGGAAGACCACCCCATGGACTACAACCGCTTCGAAGGCGAGATTCCCAAGGGCGAGTACGGCGCGGGCACGGTGATCGTCTGGGACCGCGGCAGCTGGCAGCCCCAGAGCGACGCGCGCGCGGGCCTGGCCAAAGGCAAGCTGGTCTTCACGCTGCACGGGCAAAAGCTCGCGGGCCTGTGGGAGCTGGTGCGCATCTCCAAGCCTGCGGACAAGAAGCGCAACCAGTGGCTGCTGTTCAAGAAACGCGACGCCTGGGCCAGGCCGCGCAGCGAGTACGACGTGCTCACGGCGCTGCCCGACAGCGTCATCCAGAAGCCGCTGGCGGCGCCCGCGCTGACCGTGGGCGCGCCGACCGGCTCCAAGAAGGCCGCGCTGCCCGCGCAACTCACGCCCCAGCTGGCCACGCTGGTGTCCTCGGTGCCCGAGGGCGACTGGATTGTCGAGAGCAAGTTCGACGGCTACCGCGTGCTGGCGCGTGTCGATGGCGACGAGGTGCGGCTGTTCACGCGCAACGGCAATGACTGGAGCGACAAGCTCGCGCCGCTGGTGCCGGCCATTGCCGCACTTGGATTGACCCATGCCTGGCTGGACGGCGAAATCGTGGTCTTTGACGACGCCGGCATTCCCAACCTGCACCGATTGCAGAACGCGATCGACAGCGCCCAGGCCGGGGACATCGTGCTGTTCCTGTTCGATCTGCCGTTTCTGGGCGACAGCGACCTGCGCGCGCTGCCGCTGCGCGCCCGTCGTCAGTTGCTCGAACAGCTGCTGGACGGGCGCGAGAACGCGCAGCTGCGCCTGAGCCAGACCCTGCAGGCGGCGCCCGAGCAGCTGCTGAGCGCCGCCTGCGAAATGGGTCTCGAAGGCGTGATGGTCAAGCAGGCCGATGCGCCCTATGTATCGGGGCGCAGCACGACCTGGCTCAAGCTCAAGTGCCAGCTGCGTCAGGAATTCGTGGTGCTGGGTTTCACGCTGCGCGCCGGCGCCAGCCGCGAGGTCGGCAGCCTGCTGCTGGGCTACCACGAGAACGGCGTACTGCGCGCCGCGGGCGCCGTGGGCACGGGCTGGGACGCGGCAACGGCGCGCCAGCTGCTGGCGCTGCTGCGGCCGCTGGAAATCGACCAGCCCGCCGCAGCCCCGCCCAAGCCCGGCCGCTGGCCGCAGCGCAAGTCTGGCAGCGAACATTGGGTCAGGCCGTCGCTGGTGGTCGAAGTGGCGTTCGGCGCCTGGACGCCCGACCAGCAGCTGCGCCATGCGGTGTTCAAGGCAATCCGCGGCGACAAGCCGGCCCGGGAAGTCGTCAGGGAACAGGCCAGGCAAGCCGCCGCCGCGCCGGCACCGGCACGTACGCGCGCCAGCGCGGTCACGGTCACGCATGCGCAGCGCGTCATAGACCCGACGACCGGGCTGCGCAAGATCGATCTGGTGCGCTATTACGAAAGCGTTGCCGAGTGGCTGCTGCCGCATCTCAAGAGCCGGCCGATCTCGCTGCTGCGCGCGCCCGCGGGCGTAGTCGGCCAGCAGTTCTTCCAGAAGCACGCCGAAGGCAAGATTGCCGGCGTCAAGGAACTCGATCCCGCGCTGTCGCCCGGCCATGCGCCGCTGCTGGCGATTGATTCGGCGCAGGCGCTGATCGCCGCGGCGCAGATGAACGTGATCGAGTTCCATACCTGGAATTCGAAGATCACCCATATCGACAAGCCCGATCGCCTGGTTCTGGACCTGGACCCGGGCGAAGGCGTGGGCTGGCCCGAGCTGCTCGAAGCCGCCGAACTCACGCGCGTGATGCTCACCGAGCTGGGCCTGGCAAGCTGGCCCAAGACCAGCGGCGGCAAGGGCCTGCATGTCGTCGTGCCGCTGACGCCGCGGCGCGACCACGCCCAGGTCAAGGCGTTCTCGCAGGCGCTGGTCCAGCATATGGCGCGCGTCATTCCATCAAAGTTCGTCGCGGTGATGGGGCCGCAAAAGCGCGTGGGCAAAATCTTCATCGACTACCTGCGCAACGGCCCCGGCCAGACCACGGTGGCGGCGTTTTCGGCGCGCGCGCGGCCCGGCATGGGCGTGTCGATGCCGGTGTCCTGGGAGCAGCTGCCCACGTTGTCGGGCGCGGCGCACTGGACGATTGCCACGGCGCGCGACTATCTGAGCCTGCGCAACAGCGACCCGTGGAGCGACTACTGGACGACCAGGCAAACCATCACCCAGGGCCTCAAGCGGCTGAAATGAGCCGCGCGTGGATGGTGTCGGCGGCGCGCAGGCCGCTCAGATAGGCGCCGCCGCAGGTCTGGACCAGTTCGCTGGCACAGGCCTCGCCCGCGAAGTGCAGGCGCGGTCCGCCCGCCTGCGCCAGTTGCGCGCGCGCAGCGCCGCCGCCGCTGCGCAGATAGGCATAGCTGCCGCCAAACAGCGCATTGCGCGACCAGTCGGTCACGGCGCAGGTCTTGGGCCTGCCCAGCCCGCCCACGCAGGCACGCAACCGCGCCAGCACTTCATGCGCCGCGTCGCGCGGGCGCGCGCAGGACAGCGCGCGGCCATAGGCACCGCCCGCGAACGCGACCATCAGGCGGGAATCAAAGGGGTGGACCAGAAAGTCCAGCGCCTTGTCCGGCTGAAAGCTGCGCCCTTCACCGAACCAGTCGCCGGGTGCCAGGCCGGACAGCGGGCCGTCGAACTCCAGGATCACCTTGTTGAAATGCCCCATGGGCAAGGCATCGAGCGCCGCGAGCGCGCCCTGGCCCAGGCCCGGCGTGAAGCGTATGCCTTCGCCGCGCAGCACGCCCGTCGACACCGTGACCAGGCAGTGCGCCGCCGTGATGCCGCCCGTGGCGGTCGCGACCTTGACGCTGCGCGCGCCCTGCGTGATGGCCGTCACGCGCTGGCCCAGGGCGATGTTCACCCCCCGGCCGAGCGACGCGACGATGCGCCCCATGCCCTGGCGCACCAGCCAGTTCGGCGCGGTACTGCCTTGCGCGCGCAGGCCCAGCACCGAAGTATCCTCGGCAGCGCCGCCCGCATCGAGTTCGCCGATCTGGCGCAGCGCGCGCAGCATTGCGGCATCCCGGGGGTCGTCAACGAGGCAGGCCAGCGCCCGGTCGGCCGGCCCCACGCGGGCCATGGCCAGGGCCAGGCGCTTTTCGCCGGCAAGAATGCCCGCGCGCTGGTAAGTGTCGAGCGCAATTCCGGCATCGAGATAATGCCGGGCCGCGCCGTCATGCGCCAGCAGCGTGAAGCCCAGCGCGCGCGCGATGGGCGTGAGCGGATTGCGGTCGGCCTGGTGCAGCCAGCTGCAGCCCAGGTCCATGGGCAGGGCAAACGAATGCGCGTCGGTGAAGGCGCGCCCACCGATGCGCTGCGCGGCTTCGAGCACCAGCACGCTGTGGCCCTGGGCCTGCAGGCGCCGCGCCGCGGTCAGCCCGGCCGCGCCCGCGCCCACGATCACCACATCGACCGCCATGCGCGCCGACGCGCGCGCGTCTGCGCCCCAAGACAGGCGGGTCGCGCCCAAGGCCAGAAAGCGCCGCCGTGACAAAGCGTGGGAACCCATGCGTGCGACTATCTTCCGCGGCCCGCCGCGCGGGTTCCTCCAAAACCCCCGATGCGGTTGCCGAACGACAATCCCCGGGCTCAGAGATAGCGCGACCAGAGCTGGTTGGAGAACTTGCCCTGCGGGTCCAGGCGCTGCTTGAGCTGGCGCAACTGGGCGACTTCGGGATAGGCGCGCAGGAACTGTTCGCGCGTCGCATGCAACTGGTAAGGCAGGTAATGGCGCCCGCCGTACTGCAGCGCGGCATCGATCATCGCGCGCGTCCAGGCGCCCGCCTGCGCGTGGGCTTTTTCATGCACGCGCTGCTTGTAATAGACGACCAGCGAGAACACCTCCTGCCTGGCCCAGGGCAGCAGGCTCAGTTCGTCCGCAGGCGAATGGCGTATCGACACATTGAGCACATTCGCACCATGCTGGCGAATGATGCCGGCCATCTCGCGCACGAAAGCCACCAGGTGCCGCACGGGAATGAAGTACTCCTGCAGCACATAGGTCGATATCCGGCGCGTGCGCGGCTCCAGCTCTGCGACGTCGTGGCTGGCCTCGTGGTTGCGCCACACCACGGCGGGCTTGTCCAGCACCAGCGGGTTCACCACATGGGTGCGCAGTTCGGGTCCGCAGGGCAGCTCGGTCAGCGCAAAAATGGCGTTCTGGTGCATGTCATAGGACTGGCCGCGCGCAATCAGCCGCGCCGGTTCGGTCAGCGGCTTGGATGTGGCGCGCCACGAGATCGCCACCGGCGCATCGAACAGCGGCGGCAGCAGGTCGGCGTTGTGCAGTATGCAGTCGGGGTCGTCGCGCACCGTTCCCAGGAAGTAGTCGGGATAGTCCGCCAGGGCCACCGACGCCATGCTGCGTTCCATGGGAACGTTCTGCGCCAGGTCGAGCTCGACTTCGCTGATCACGCCCAATGCGCCATAGCCGCCGATGGCGGCGCGAAACAGCGCCGCGTTGCGCCTGCGCGTGGCCTCGACCACGGCGCCGTCGGCGAGCACGATCTGCAGCGCGCGCACCGAATTCCCCAGCGGGCCGTTGCCCACGTAGCGGCCATGCGCATTCACCGCGACCGAACCGCCGATGGTGAAGTTGGCAAAGCTCTGCATGGTCGTCACGGCCAGGCCCAGCGGGTCTATGCGCTCCTGCAGGTCGCGCCAGGTCATTCCGGCCTGCACGCGCACGGTTCTGGCATTCGCATCCAGCCACACCAGCTGGCGCAGTTCGCGCATGTCCAGATGCAGGCCGCCGGCGCAGGCGATCTGCCCGCCCATGCTGAAACGCCCGCCGCCGACCGCGACCTGGCCCGGCCACTGGCGCACTTCCTGCGCCAGCTGCTCCACTGCGCTGGGCGCAACGGCCTTGGCCACCATGACGGAATACAGCCCGGTGACATTGGAGATCAGCAGCCCGGGCGTGGCCAGCGCCAGCTGCGGCGACAGTGTGAGCAGCCCCGCGCCCGCCAGGGCCCGGGCCAGAAAGCAACGGCGTTGAACAAGCATGCAGTCCGCGCAATCCGCAAGTGGTAGATCGCCCCATCTTGCGTGGTTTTGCCATGCCCGGCCATGGGATGTTCCTGCCCCGGAAAACCGGGAGAGAACCGCCGCCGCTAGTCCACCGCTAACCCGGTGCCGCCGCGAAGCCGCGGCTCAGGAAGCGCGAGCCTTTGAGGCCGAAGCGCCAGGGCACATCCACCGCCTTGGAAATGCCTATGCGCGGCCCGGCCAGCACCTCGATCGGCTCGGCCGCCGCGCGCGCCAGCAGCTCGAACGGCGGGCACGCCAGCGGCTGCGCATTGAGCCGGGCATCGATGCCCAGCGCCTGCGCCAGCCGCCCCGGCCCGGCGCACAGCAGGCGCAGCTCCTGCAGCCCGCGGCGCGCACGCATGGTCTCTATGCCCTGCGTGGGCTCCATGGCGCGCAGCAGCACCCCGGCGCCATGGCCGGCCTCGCGGCACACGGTATTGAAGCACCAGTGCAGCCCATAGGAGCGGTAGACATAGGCATGACCGGGCGGGCCGAACATCGCGCCATTGCGCGCGGTCTGCCCGCCAAAGGTGTGCGAGGCCGGATCGGCCTGGTCATAGGCTTCGGTCTCGACGATGCGCCCGCCCACGCCATCGACCAGCAGCGTGACGCCAATCAGTTGGCGTGCGACTTCATGGGAAGGGGCGGAAAAGTCGATGGCGGCAAGCATGCAAGGCGGCGGAAGTGTTGGGCCCCGCCATCTTCTGCGAGCCGGCGGCGCTGGTCAATGCGGCGCAAACACCAGCGACCGGTGCGCAGCCAGCCCCGCCATGGTGCCGTCACCCACGGCCAGGGGCACGGAGCCGCCCAAGCGCGCGGCATCGCCGCAGGCAAACACGTTGGCTACCGTGGTGGCCTTGAGCGCATCGGTCTGAATCACGCCGCCCATGGGACCTGCGCTGATCTCGCAGCCCAGCGCCCGTGCCACCGGGCTTTCGACGCGGGACTGCGGCGCGGTGAACAGGCCGTCGAAAGCCAGCACCCGGCCGTCGTCGAGGCGCACATCGGCCTGGCCGGTGATGGCTCGCACGGCGCCGGTCTCGATGCGCACGCCGCGCGCCTGCAACTGCGCGCGCTGCTGGGCGTCAGGCGTGAAGCGGTCATTGAGCAGCAGCGTGGTCCAACCCCAGTCGGGCAGCAGCAGTGCCTGGTGCATGGCCAGCTCCGAGGTGGCAAGAACGCCGATGCGGCCCTGCTGCAGCTCATAGCCGTGGCAGTACGGGCAATGGAAGACCTGCCGGCCCCAGCGCTCGGCCAGGCCCGGCACTTCGGGCAGCGTATCGACCACGCCGCCGGCCAGCACCAGCCGCCTGGCGGTGTGCAGCCCCCCATCGTCGGTCTCGACTCCAAAGCCGTTCTCGACCGGGCGTGCGCCCGTGGCGCTGGCAGCTAGCCATTGCACCGTGCCATAGGCCAGGACCTGCTCGCGTGCCACGGCCGCGATGTCGGCGGCCTTGGCGCCGTCCTGGGTCAGGAAGCCATGCGAGCGATCGGCAAAGCGGTTGCGGCGCTGGCCGGCATCGATGATCAGCAGTTGGCGCCGCGCGCGCGCCAGCGGCAGCGCGCCAGCGGCAGCGCGGCGGCCAGGCCGGCGTAGCTGCCGCCGATGATGATGACGTCGTAAAGCATGAAGACTCTTTCAAGAAACTTTTGATGTTTCATGATACGCAGCAAGCCCAAGTCATGCAACCTATAATGATTCATGACTTCTGTCTCCGGAGCCCCCCATGAGAAGCGATAGCCGCCTGTCCCGCATGCTGCATGTGCTGCTGCACATGGCGCGCCAGGACGCGCCCTTCACCTCGGAGCAGCTCGCGCAGATGCTGGCCACCAACCCCGTGGTCGTGCGCCGTACCATGGCGGGGCTGAAGAAAGCCGGCTACGTGCAATCGGAAAAAGGCCATGGCGGCGGCTGGAAGCTGTCCTGCGACCTGGCCCAGGTGTCGCTGCTCGACATCCACGCGGCCGTGGGCGGGCCGCGCATCTTTGCGATCGGCAGCGCCAGCGAGAACCCGGAGTGCGGCGTGGAGCAGGTGGTGAACGCGGCGCTCGACGACGCGCTGGCCCAGGCCCAGGCGCTGCTGGTGCAGCGGCTGGCGGCAGTGAAGCTCGGCGACCTGGCGCAGGAGTTCGATGCGCTGTGCCAGACCAAGGCAGCGCACGCCCAGCACGCCCGCGGTTGACGCTCGCCGGGCATGGGTCGGCATCGTATCCTTGCATGCCGGCCGTGCGGAGCCCGGTATGCCATACCCACGGTCTGCAAGGCGTCCATCGCATGGGCCGGGGTGGCGCGCAGCGGCAGGTGCTCGGGCGCAAGGCGCTGCAGGCGATGCTGAGCCCGTTCGCGCTGGACTCTTGCTCATGATGTCCAGCAGCGCCGCCTGAATGGTGGGACATGATTGCCAGGCGCTGTTCGGGCGTTTCGGCCTGCGCGAAGCCGCCGTGAGCCTAGGCGCCGGGCTGCTGGCCAGCGTCGCGTCAATCGGCGCCGCGCTGTGGGTGAGTGAATTCGCGCCCCTCAGCCCCAACCCCGTGGCCCAGTTCGGCGCCACCCTGCCGTTGCGCGAATTTACCCGGCTGCTGCTGATTCTGCTGCCCCAGCTGCTGGGCGAGGAATTGCTGACCATGCTGCCGTTTCTGGCGATTCTCCAGCTCACGGCATCGCATTGGGGCTGGGGGCGGCGCAGCAGCATTGCGCTGGCCTTGCTGGGCTCGACGCTGCTGTTTTCTGCCGGCCACCTGCCCACTTACGACTGGAACTGGGTGCAGTGCTTCGTCGTGATAGGCGCGGCGCGCGTGGTCTGGACGCTGGCCTACATCGCCACCCGCAGCCTGTGGGTGTCCATTGGCGCCCACATTCTCACGGACTGGGTGGCGTTCATGCTGGCCTGCCTCGCCGCACGGCTTCTTCCGTGGGCGATCTGAAGCCGGCCAAGACCGCAAAATAACTGTATTTATATACAGCTACCCGCAAAAAGCCCACTATCCGCCCCTTTTGCTTGACCCATACGGCCCATCGGGAAATGCGTGCAATGCCGTTGTCCCCTCGAACAGCCACGCTGCGGCGCGTGTGATGCCGCACCGGGTTCCCCAAACACGAGGATGGCAGATATACTGTAATTAAATACAGCACACCGCCATGAGCCCCCCCACTCCTCTCTCTTGCGCCCCCGGCTTCGACCGCTGGCAATTGCCCGCGCATGTGGCGCAGGCCGTGTGGCGCGGCACGGAAGTCGGCGCCGCGCCGGGGCGCACGCTGCCCACGGGTTTTGCGCAGCTCGACGCCGCGCTGCCCGGCGGCGGCTGGCCCACCCAGGGCCTGAGCGAAGTGCTGCTGGCCCAGTCGGCGCTGTGCGAATGGCGGCTGCTTGCGCCTGCATTGCCGGGTTTTGTCGCCGGGCGCAACAGCCGCGTCTACCTGGTCGCGCCGCCCAAGCCGCCGCTGGCCATGGGGCTGGCCCAGCTGGGCCTGGCACCCGAGCAACTGGTCTGGATCGATGTCAAGGCGCCGGCCGACAGCCTCTGGGTTGCGGAGCAGCTGATCAAGTCGGACGCCGCGGGCGCGCTGCTGGTCTGGCTGCCCCAGGCGCGGCCCGAGCAGATCCGGCGCCTGCAGGTGCAGGCGCTGCACTGCGATGCGCCGGTGTTTGTGTTCCGCCCCGAGGCCGCCTTGCGCGACGCCTCGCCCGCGCCGCTGCGCGTGTCGGTCGCGCTGGGCAAGAGCTGGGGCATAGAGCTGCGCATACGCAAGCGCCGCGGCGCGAGCGCCGATGAAGTACTGCACCTGCGCGCGCTGCCGGCCAATCTGCATTCCGTCATTCCTCCGCGGCTGCACGAGTTGCAGCCCATCGAAGTCCAACGCGAGCAGGTGTTGCCTGCACCGGGCCAGCCTCTTGCCGCGGCACAGTTCCAGCGCAGCGCCCATTGACGCGCAGTCGCTCGCGGTCCGGGCGCTGTAGTTCACGCCGCTGGCGCAAGCAAGAATCAGAAGGCCCTCATCTGCGCCGCGCGCAAATCCGGTAGATCAAGTACGCGCCGCTCAAGCCGATGACCGCCCAGGGAAGATACCGGGACAGGGAGACAAATCTCCAGAGCGCGCCTTCACCCACATACGAGGGGGAGTGAAGAAGGGCCAAGTGAAGCCATAGCGAGGCCGCCGCTGCGCTCCCAATGCAGGCGAACATCACTTTTTCTGCCCAGGGTTTGAACGCGAAATTCAGGGCGATCACGGCGAACCCCAGGTAGCAGGCCAGGGAAAGCCACGCCACCCCATTGAATCTCTCACTCCCCGCAGGAGTGAGCGCATGCACCCAAAGTTGGAGGGCCGCAATCATTTCGCTGAAGCTGGAAACCATGTGTGCCTGTTGCATTGAAGCCGAATCAGGCATTGTCCCGCATCTGGCCGGCGTGGCCTGCAGCCCCCAGCCTGGCCTTCGCCCAGTAAGCCGAACTGCAAAAGCCAAACAGGTTGATATACTGTGGTTAAATACAGTATCCCACCATGACTTCCTCGGCCCACCTCCCGTCCTCCCCTGCAGGCTTAGACCGCTGGCAGCTGCGTGCGCTGCCGGCCAATCCGCATTGCGTCACTCCTCCCCGGCACGCGCTGCAGCCTGTCGAGGTCCAACGAGAGGAGGTGTTCCATGCATTGGGCCAGCCTCTTGCCGCTGCACAGCGCATCGCCGATTGACGCGCAGTCGCTCGCGGTCTGGGCGCTGCAGTTCACGCCGCGCGTGGCCCTGGTCGAGGAAGCGGTGCTGCTCGAAGTCGAAGCCAGCCTGCGGCTGTTTGGCGGCGCCGAAAGCCTGCATGCGCTGATCGAGGCCGGCGCCCAGGAACTGGGCGCGCATGTGGCCTGGGCGCCTACCGGGCTTGCGGCGCTGGCGCTTGTACGCCAAGGCCTGGCCGATGGTTTGTCGCGCCCGCTGGAGCAGTGGCTGGATGCCTTGCCCTTGACCAGCCTCAGCGCCGTCGCGCTGCACCAGGCGACGCTGGCGCGCGTGGGCTGCCGCACGCTGGGCCAGGTGCGCGCGCTGCCGCGCGGCGGCATTGCGCGGCGCTTCGATGCCGCGCTGCTCTCGGCGCTGGACCAGGCCTATGGCCTGCGGCCCGAGACCTATGCCTGGGTCAGCATTCCCGAGACCTTCCATGCGCGGCTGGAGCTGATGGCGCGCGTGGAATTGGCGCCCGAGCTGCTGTGGGGCGCGCAGCGGCTGCTGCTGCTGATGGCCGGCTGGCTGCGCGCGCGCCGGCTGGGCGCGACGGCGTTCACGCTGCGCTGGTGCCACGACAGCCTGCGCGCGCGCGCTGCGGGACCGGGCGGCGAGCTGACGATACGCACGGCCGCGCCCACGCAGAACGTGGCGCATTTCGCGCGCCTGCTGGGCGAGCATCTGGCCAAGGTCGAGCTGCGCGCGCCCGCGGGCGAGCTCGAGCTGCTGGCCATCGAAGTGCAGGCGTTGACGGAAGAAAGCCATTCGCTGATTCCCGATCCGGCGCACCAGGGCGCATCGGTGCGTCTGGCGCTCGAGCGCATACAGGCGCGGCTGGGCGAAGACTGCATTCGCCGCCCGCAGCTGCGCGCCGACCACCGGCTCGAATGGATGCAGCGATGGTCAGCCCAGGAGCCGCGCCGCAGCGCCAAGCCCCAGCCCCTGCATGGCCTGCCCCTGCCCACCTGGGTGCTGGCGCAGCCGCTGCAGCTGGTCGAGCGCGAGAACCGGCCGCATTATCAGGGCAGGCTGCAGCTGCTGCTGGGCCCGGACCGCGTCGAAGGCGGCTGGTGGGACCGCGACGCCGACAGCACCGGCAATGCCGAACCGACGCGCAATGTGCAGCGCGACTACTGGCTCGCCTTGAGCCCGCATGCGGGCCTGCTGTGGGTGTTCCAGGCGCGGCTCGCGGGCGAGAAGACCGCCTGGTTTCTGCACGGTCATTACGGCTGAGCGCTTGCCATGGACCACCTCCTGCCCGCGTATGCCGAGCTGCGCTGCATCTCCAATTTCACGTTCTTGCGCGGCGCGAGCCAGCCCGAAGAGCTGGTCGCGCGCGCCAAGGCGCTGGGCTACAGCGCCATCGCCCTCACCGACGAATGCTCGCTCGCCGGCGTGGTGCGCGCCCATGTCGCGGCCAAGGCGCATGGCATGGCGCTGCTGCTGGGCGCGCAGTTCTGCGTGCAGCCGCGCAATGCCGACGAGGCGGCGTTCACGCTGGTGCTGCTGGCGCAGAACCTCAACGGCTACGGCAACCTGTGCCAGTTCATCACCAAGCTGCGCCGCGCGTCGGAAAAAGGCACCTACTTTCTCGATCTCGACGGCATACGCGGAGCCGAACTCGAAGACTGCCTGGTGCTGCTGTGCCCCGAGCGCGCGGCCAGCGACGCCCAGCTCGAAGCCATGGGCCGCTGGACGCTCACGCATTTCACGGGCCGCGGCTGGATAGGCGTGGACCTGGTGCGGCGCATAGACGACGAGCTGTGGCTGCACCGCATGCGCACGCTGTCGGCGCTCACCGCGCTGCCGCTGGTCGCCGTGGGCGACGCCCACATGCATGTGCGCTCGCGCAAGCCGCTGCAGGACGTGCTCACGGCCACGCGCCTGGGCCAGCCGCTGACGGAGTGCGGCTACGCGCTGCTGCGCAGTGCCGAGCGCCATCTGCGCAGCCGGCTGCGCCTGGCCCAGACCTTTCCCGCCGATCTGCTGGCGCAGACCCTCAAGGTCGTCGCGCGCTGCAGCTTCAGCCTCGACGAGCTGCGCTACCAGTACCCCGACGAAGTCGTGCCCGCGGGGCATACGCCCGAGAGCTACCTGCGCCAGGCGACCTACGAAGGCGCGGGCCGGCGCTGGCCGCAAGGCATTCCCCCGAAAGCCCAGACGCAGATCGAGCACGAGCTGGCGCTGATCTGCGAGCTCAAATACGAGCCCTACTTTCTCACGGTCTACGACATCGTGGTGTTTGCGCGCTCGCGCAATATCCTGTGCCAGGGCCGGGGCTCGGCGGCGAACTCCGCGGTCTGCTACTGCCTGGGCGTGACCGAGGTCGACCCGGATCGCACCGCCGTGCTGTTCGAGCGCTTCATCTCGCGCGAGCGCAACGAGCCGCCCGACATCGACATCGACTTCGAGCACCAGCGGCGCGAGGAGGTCATCCAGTACCTCTACACCAAGTACGGCCGCGACCGCGCCGCGCTCACCGCCACCGTGATTTCCTACCGCCCGCGCTCGGCCGTGCGCGACGTGGGCAAGGCGCTGGGCTTCGAGCTGGCCACGCTGGACGCGATTGCCAAGGGCCAGCAATGGTTTGACGGCAGCAGCATACGCCTCGAACGCTTCGAGGAGCTGGGAATCGCCACCGACACGCTGGCCGTACAGCAGCTGATCACGCTGACCGAGCAGCTGATTGGCTTTCCGCGCCACCTGTCGCAGCACACGGGCGGCTTTGTGCTCACGCGCGGACTGCTGTGCCGCATGGTGCCGGTGGAAAACGCGTCCATGGCCGAGCGCACGGTGATCGAATGGGACAAGGACGACCTCGACGCCGCGGGCCTGCTCAAGGTCGATGTGCTGGCGCTGGGCATGCTGTCGGCGATCCGCCGCGCGCTCGACTTCATCAGCCGGCGCCGCGGCTATGACTTCAGCATGCAGGACATTCCCGCCGAAGACCCCAAGACCTACGACATGATCTGCCGCGCCGACACCATAGGCGTGTTCCAGATAGAAAGCCGCGCGCAGATGAGCATGCTGCCGCGCCTGCAGCCGCGCGAGTTCTACGACCTGGTGGTCGAAGTCGCCATCGTGCGTCCCGGCCCCATCCAGGGCGGCATGGTGCATCCCTATCTGCGCCGGCGCCAGGGCCTGGAACCCGTGACCTACCCCAACGACGACCTGAAAGCAGCGCTGGGCCGCACCATGGGCGTGCCCGTGTTCCAGGAGCAGGTGATGCAGATCGCGATGATTGCCGCGGGCTTCACGCCCGGCGAGGCCGACGGCCTGCGCCGCGCCATGGCTGCCTGGAAGCGCAAGGGCGGGCTGGAGAAATACCACGACAAGCTGGTCGGCGGCATGACCGAGCGCGGCTACGAGGCCGCCTTTGCCGAACAGATCTTCGAGCAGATCAAGGGCTTTTCCGAATACGGCTTTCCCGAAAGCCATGCGGCCAGCTTCGCGCTGCTGGTCTATGCGTCGAGCTGGATCAAGCGCCACGAGCCCGCGGCCTTTCTTGCGGCGCTGCTCAACAGCCAGCCCATGGGCTTTTACTCGGCCAGCCAGCTCACGCAGGACGCGCGCCGCCATGGCGTCGAGGTGCGGCCCGTCGACGTGATGCACAGCGCCTTTGACTGCACGCTCGAAGATATCGAGCACCGGCCCGCCGTGCGCCTGGGCCTGCGCCTGATCGCCAGCCTGCGCGGCAGCAGCGCGGCGCGCATAGAGCAGGAGCGCGGCCGCGCGCCTTTCGACAGCGCGCCCGAACTGGCACAGCGCTGCGGCCTGGAGCTGCATGAAATGAAGGCCCTGGCCGCGGCCGGCGCGCTGGCCACGCTCTCGGGCCACCGCCGCCAGCAGGTCTGGGACGCCGCGGCGCTGCACGCCGCGCCCGCGCTGCTCGAAGAAGCCACCATAGACGAAGCCCAGCTCGAACTGCCCGAGGCGCCCGAAGGCGAGGAAGTGCTGTGGGACTACGCGTCCACGGGGCTGACATTGCGCAGCCACCCCATGCTGCTGCTGCGCTCTAAGCTCGACCAGTACAAGCTCAAGACCTCGCAGCAGCTGCGGCGCATTCCCGACGGCCGGCGCGTGCGCACCGCGGGCATCGTGACGCTGCGCCAGCAGCCGCCCACGGCCAAGGGCACGGTGTTCGTGACGCTGGAAGACGAGCACGGCGTGACCCAGGTCATCGTCTGGCGCGACGTGCGCGAAGCCCAGCGCCAGGTGCTGCTCGGCGCGCGCCTGCTGGCCGTCGAGGGCCGCTGGCAGCGCGAAGGCATGGTCTGCAATCTGATTGCCGAGCGCATGGCCGACCTGTCGCATCTGCTGGGCCGGCTGCGCACGGAGAGCCGGAACTTCAAATAGCGAGCCCCCCATGAACCAGTGCAGCCTGTTTGGCGATGAGGAAGTGCAGGCCTCGATTCCGGGCCTGGTCTACCAGCCCGAATTCCTCAGCCGCGACGAGGAGCAGGCCTTGATCGCCATCATCCGCAGCCTGCCGCTGCACGCGGCCAAATACAAGCAGTACTTTGCGCGCCGGCGCGTGGTGAGCTTCGGCGGCTCGTATGACTTCGACACCCATGAACTCAAGCCCGCGCAGGCGCTGGACGCACGGCTGCTGCCCTTGCGCGACCGCGTGGCCGCCTGGCGCGGCGTTGCGCCCGAAAGCCTGGTGCATGCGCTGGTCGCCGAGTACGCGCCCGGCACGCCGCTGGGCTGGCACCGCGATGTGCCGGACTTCGAGGGGATCTATGGCGTGTCGCTGGGAAGCGAGGCGACGCTGCGGTTTCGCCCTTATCCCTACCAGCCGCAGCTGCCGCGCCAGGTCGTCGAACTGGCGGTGCAGCCGCGCTCCGTCTATGTGATGGCGCACGAGGCGCGCTGGGGCTGGCAGCACTGCGTCGAGCCCACGCGTGCGCTGCGCTGGTCGGTGACTTTCAGGGATCGGTGAAGGCCTGGACAGGATTTGTTGCCCTGGGCTCCATGGAGGCGCAAGGCGCGCCGGCCCACTGCATTTTTGCTCGGCGCCATCGCCTACACGCATACGGGCGCTTATTTCTATCCTGGCGGTCGCGCCGCGTTCACACTGAGGCTCCGATCAAAGGCGGTCCGTTATACCAGCCGGTATTTCAGGAAACAGGCCTCTGCCGAACAGGCAGAAAGCTCTTCCTCCGTTTCCCAACCAGGCAAAAGAGAAAAAACCATGTTCAAGAACACCATCAAGACACTTTCACTGGGCGGCGCGGCACTGACATTGGCAGTGGCCTCCACCGGCGCTTTTGCGCAGACGACCAACAACAGCACCGTCAACACCAACCAGACGCCCGCGGCCATTGGCGTGACACCGCAGACCGCCAACGAGGCCAACCAGAAGGCGATTCAACGCTCCGACACCGGCACGGTGGTGCGCACCGACCCCACGGCTGCCGATCAGGCACGCGACGCCGCCAACCGCGCGCAAGCCCCCGCTCCCCGCAGCACCATGGACAGCACGGCCCCACGCCGCGCCGCCCGCGCAGACCGCAACTGAGCGGCATCTGAGCGCTTTCCAGATTTCACCCCATCACTGACCCCAAAGGACTTCACATGATCGACAACAACAATACCACCCTGCACACCGGCACCACCACCACTCCTTCGGGCACCCTGGTCACCGGCCTGTTTCGCGACCGTGACAGCGCCGAAGCCGCCTACAACGCAGCCTCGGCCCGCGGCTACTCCAAGGACGACGTGAACCTGGTGATGTCGGACGAAACGCGCACCCGCCATTTCGCCAACGTGGCCGCCATTGAAACCGAACTCGGCAACAAGGCAGCCGAAGGCGCCGGCATAGGCGGCGCCATTGGCGGCACGCTGGGAGCGATTGTCGCGGCCGTCGCGGCTGTCGGCACCACCCTGGTGCTGCCCGGCATCGGCCTGGTCGTGGCCGGCCCTCTGGCCGCAGCCATTGCCGGTGCCGGCGCTGGCGCTGCCAGTGGCGGCGTGATCGGCGCGCTGATCGGCTGGAACATTCCGGAAGAGCGTGTCAAGCACTACGAGCAAGGCATCAAGGACGGCGGCATTCTGATGGGCATGCGCACCAAGAACGAAGAAGATGCGACCTACCTGGAAAATGAATGGAAGCAAAATCGTGGTGAGCATGTCTACCGTTAAGGTGAGCTGACCCAAAGCAGGATGTCCTTGGCATTCTGAGCGGCCATTTCCACGGAAATGGCCGTTTTCCGTTGGCTCCCCAGTTTCTTAAAGTCTGCACGTAATGCTGTTTTCAATGCTGTTTGCGCGCAAGGCCGGCCCGCTCGAAATGCCCGCCGGCTGCCGCTTGCCTCGCTTGCCCCGCCTCCTTGCGCGCCGCGGCGCCGGCGTCGCCATGGCTTTGGCGCTATGCCTTGGCGCAGCGTCATTCGCCCACGCGGGCCAGCGCGCTGCGGCCGCCGCAGCCGCCCCACTGAGCAGCGAAGCGCAGCAGGTGGCGCAATGGATAAGCAGCTCGAAAGACAACCAGGGCCTGCCGTATCTGCTGGTCGACAAGCGCGCCGCACGGGTGCATGTGTTCAACGCGGCCGGCGTGCTGCAGGCGTCTTCGGCCGTGCTGCTGGGCCTGGCGCGCGGCGACCATTCGGTGCCAGGCATAGGCGAGCGCCCGATGTCCGCCATCGCGCCGCATGAGCGCACCACCCCCGCGGGCCGCTTTGTCTCCGAGCCGGGAAACAACCTGCAGGGCGAGGACATTGTCTGGATCGACTACGACGCGGCCGTTTCGCTGCACCGCGTGCGCACCGCCAACGCCGCCGATCGCCGGCTGCAGCGCCTGGCCAGTGCCACCGCGGCCGACAACCGCATCTCTTACGGCTGCGTCAACGTGCCCCAGCACTTCTATGACCGCAATGTCGCGCCGGTCTGGGGAAAGAAGCCCGGAGTGATCTACGTCTTGCCGGAGACCCAGACCGCGGCGTCCTTTTTCGGCTTCGGCACGGCGCGCGCACACTGACCACGGGATTTCGCAACGCTCTCAGGAACATCATGCAAGTGCCAGGCGCAAGCCGCGCCCGGCCTTGCGCATCGGATAAGCTGTCGCGCCTCCTCCTCCATGGCGCAGCCAGGTGCAATCCCGCATGCCTTTTCCTTCCCAACTGCTTTTCCTGCCCGGCGCTTCGGGCAACACCGACTTCTGGAAACCCGCGGCGCAGCGGCTGCGCCACCCCGCGGCCCATGTGCATCCAGGCTGGCCCGGCTTTGGCGACACACCGCCCGACCCCGGCATCCACGGCATCGAAGACCTTGCCGAACGGGTCATTGCCCAAATCGACCAGCCCACGGCCCTGATCGCACAGTCCATGGGCGGCGCCATCGCGCTGCTGGCCGCAAGCCGGCGCCCGCAATGGGTCACGCATCTGGTGCTGACGGTCACCTCGGGTGGAATGGACATCAGCGATCTCGGCGCCCAGGACTGGCGCCCGGCCCTTTGCGCGGCAAATCCCGAACTTCCGCGCTGGTTCATCGACTCCAGGCTGGACCTGACGGCCGCACTGGCCGAAATCAAAGCACCGGCCCTGCTGCTGTGGGGCGACGCCGACCCCATCAGCCCGGTCGCTGTCGGCCAGCGCCTGGCCGCGCTGCTGCCGCAAGCCACCCTGCATGTCTTCGCGGGCGGCGACCACGATCTGGGCCATGCGCTGGCGCATGACGTGGCGCCATTGATCGACGCTCACCTCGCCAGCGCCGCTCCCATGCACGACAATGCGCACCCTATTGAAAACCGATACGAGAAAACGCCGCCATGACTTCCTGGAGACCGCCGCAACACATCAAGGTCAAAGCCATTGGACTGCACTGGCGAAACGCCAAGCTGCTTGCCGCCGAAGTCTTCGATGACCACGGCCGGCTCAAGGGCGTGCGCCCGCTGGGCGGCAGCGTGGAATTTGGTGAAGCCTGGCAAACCGCCCTGGCGCGCGAGTTCAAGGAAGAACTGGGCGTAGCCATCGAAGTGACCGGGCCGCCCCTCGTGATGGAAAACATCTACACCCACCATGGCACAACCGGTCATGAAGTGCTGTTCATTGGCGCAGTGCAGTTCGATGCCGATGCCTTTGCGGGCCTGGAGGTCATTGAATTCCTCGAGGACAGCGGAGCACCTTGCACGGCGCGCTGGTTTGATCTCGCAGAGCTAGATTTGGCGGATGGGCCGGCGCTGTTTCCTGCGGGGCTGAAGGAAGTGCTGCTGAGTACCCAGCTATCTGCCGTGACGGCCAACAGGGATCGCAGGATCACTCAGCTTTAATTGAGGACTACATCTACGACAGCCTGTCGTCTATAAGAATTAACTGTCGGGTGCGAGCGCGCATGTCGGTGCAGATGATCCCGACAGGCTCGCAGCCAAAGTTGGCAACCAGGGAAAACAATCGATGCAAAAACGGTTTTGGGTGAAGGATTGCATACCCTCCCCACCACTTCTTGGTCGTATGCCTTGAATGGAAACACGGCCACTGTGAAGCTGGTATATGCCAATGGATGGGCAAACGACACCTTGAAATTCACATCGGCAAATGCAGGAACCTATCGCTCGGAGACGGGCCTCAGCTCGGGCACCAATGGCTGGCACGAAGGAACATTCGTCATCACGGACTATGATCCTCCGGTATCCGGCAACAACAACGGAAACAATTCGAGCGGGACTGGCTCCGGTACAGCTACTACTGGCCAAGTGGTGATTTGGACTGACAGGGCGGAAACCGGGCCTATCAGTGTCGTGGTGGACAATGGCAACGTGGGCACGCTGACGCAGTACTTCACCAGCGGCAAGCCCAGTTGCGGCGATGCAGGCGGCATTACCCTGCGCCTGCCGGTGGGCAACCATACCGTCAGAGCGACTGCAGAGAAGCGGACGTGGAGCCTGGGGAGTTTCGAGATCACCGCCGGTGGCTGCTTGACCTATCAACTGCAGTGACTGGGTCAGCGCGGCGGGGCATCGGGCCAGAACCTCTCCATGGAGATGTAGGTAAATGACGCCGACCAACCTATCAGAAGAAGACCATTCAGCGCCTCTACTGCCGCCATTAATCTGATCGGGCCCACAGGAGTCAAATCGCCGAATCCCAAAGAGGTGTACGTTTCCGCGGAAAAGTACATACATGCCATCAGTGAGAACTCGGGGCTCCCATGTAGAAAGCCCACGTCCCCCCAGGCAACCAGTCCATAAAGCGCAGCGCCATACATCGCCATTTCGATGACGTGTGCGACAAAGGTTGCCAGGATGACCATTACAAGCCTTGCTCTCTGCGGTATTCGCAACGATGGCAGCCAGGCGTTCACCAATCGCAAAACCTCATAGTGCAGGACGGTCGTGGCGACTACGAGTAAACCGCAGAGAAGTACAACGAGAGGCATGGAAACTCAGCAAAGCATCTTGTGCAGCCTGAAGCTAGGCATGCCGCGAACCGACGGGATAAGCGCGACGATGCGGGATATTCTGGACAAGTTTACTCATGCAAGCCGCCGGCAGAAGTTCAGCTGAATCCGGCCCGCTTGCACTTTGGAAACGAAGGCTCGCGAACCGGAGTGCTTGGTCGATAGAAAGGTGCCTCCCGAGCGCCCAAACGCCTGGAGGCGGTTTTTCACATTTAAGCACGGTTGTGCCCTGGCCCCTAGACTCAGGCCTGCACCCAGACCACCTCTTCCTTCACCGCCACCGGATAGGTGCGCAGCCGCGTCTCGGGCGCTTCGACGCAGGCGCCCGAGCGCAGCTGGTAATGGTGCTTGTAGATGGGCGAGGCGACCACGGGCTCGCCGCCCAGGTCGCCGACGATGCCGCGCGAGAGCACGTTGGCGCCGCTGTGCGGGTCGTGGTTGTCGAGGGCGTAGAGGCTGCCGTCGGCGAGGCGGAAGATGGCGATCTGGGTGCTGCCGATCAGCGCGCAGACGCCGGTGTCGGGCCAGATGTCTTCCACCGCGCAGATGCGGTGCCAGCCGGAATCAAGTTCCGGGGCGAGTTCGCTGGCGTGGGCTAGTGCGTTCATGGGGCGTTCTCCGAATAGTTCTAGGCAATGGCTTCTTCGACCAGGGGAATGCCTTTGAGGCCGCTGCGTTTCTCGATGTCGGTCGCGGGGCGGATCTGGCCGCGCTCCTGCACGAAGACCACGTTGGCGTCGCCCGCGTCGCTGTTGACGAAGGTACGCAGGCGGCGCACGACGGCCGGGTCATCGACGGCCTTCTTCCATTCGCAGGCGTAGGTGCCGACCACATGCGCCATCTGCGCCTCGAGTTCGTCGGCCAGGCCCAGGCTGTCGGCTATGACGACTTCCTTGAGATAGGCCAGCCCGCCTTCGAGGTTGTCGCGCCAGGTGCTGGTGCGCTGCAGGCGATCGGCGGTGCGGATGTAGAACATCAGGAAGCGGTCGATGTAGCGGATCAGCATCTCCTTGGACAGGTCGGAGGCGATCAGCTCGGCATGGCGCGGCTTCATGCCGCCGTTGCCGCAGACATAGAGGTTCCAGCCCTTGTCGGTGGCGATGATGCCCACGTCCTTGCCCTGGGCCTCGGCGCATTCGCGCGTGCAGCCGGAGACGCCGAACTTGATCTTGTGCGGCGAACGCAGGCCCTTGTAGCGGTTCTCGAGCTCGATTGCCAGGCCCACGCTGTCGTCCACGCCGTAGCGGCACCAGGTCGAGCCCACGCAGCTCTTGACGGTGCGCAGCGACTTGCCGTAGGCATGGCCCGACTCGAAGCCCGCGTGCACGAGTTCGCGCCAGATCAGCGGCAGCTCGTGCACCTGGGCGCCGAACATGTCGATGCGCTGGCCGCCGGTGATCTTGGTGTAGAGGCCGTAGTGCTTGGCGACCTGGCCGATGACGATCAGCTGGTCGGGCGTGATCTCGCCCGCGGCCACGCGCGGCACGATGGAATAGGTGCCGTCCTTCTGGATATTGCCCAGGAAGTAGTCGTTGCTGTCCTGCAGCGGCGCGCCGTTGCGGTCAAGAACGAAGTCGTTCCAGCAGCTCGCCAGGATGTTCGCGGCCGTGGGCTTGCAGATGTCGCAGCCATGGCCCTTGCCGTGCTGCGCCAGCAGCTGCGCGAAGGTGCGGATTTCGCCGACACGCACCAGGTGGTACAGCTCCTGGCGCGAGTACGGAAAATGCTCGCACAGGTGGTTGTTCACGGCCACGCCCTGGCGCTTGAGTTCGGCCTTGAGCACCTGGGTGACCAGGGGCACGCAGCCGCCGCAGGAGGTGCCGGCCTTAGTACAGGCCTTGAGATCGCCAATGTTCTGCACCCCGCCCGCAATGGCCGCGCACAGCTGGCCCTTGCTGACGTTGTTGCACGAGCACAGCACGGCGGCGTCGGGCAGCGCATCCACGCCCAGGCCGGGCTTGGCCGCGCCATCGGTGGCCGGCAGTATCAGCAGGCCGGGCGATGCGGGCAGGGGCATGGCGTTGAGCGCCATCTGCAGCAGCGTGCCGTATTCCGACGCATCGCCCACCAGCACCGCGCCCAGCAGGCGCTTGCCGTCCTCGCTGACGACGATCTTCTTGTAGACCTGCAGCAGTTCGTCGGTGTAGCTGAAGTTGCGGCAGCCCGGCGCCCGGCCCAGCGCGTCGCCGATGCTCGCCACGTCCACGCCCATGAGCTTGAGCTTGGTGCTCATGTCGGCGCCGCGAAACGCCGCGTCCACGTCACCGGCCAGATGGCCGGCGGCGACGCGCGCCATGTCGTAGCCCGGCGCGACCAGGCCGAACACCTGCTCCTGCCAGGCCGCGCATTCGCCAATCGCGTAGATGTCGTGGTCGCTGGTGCGGCAGTGGTCGTCGACGACGATGCCGCCGCGCGGGCCCAGCGCCAGCAGGCTCTGGCGCGCGAGTTCGTCGCGCGGGCGAATGCCGGCCGAGAACACGATCATGTCGGTCTCGAGGTAGCTGCCGTCGGCAAACACCATGCGGTGGCGCGCCGTCGCGCCGTCGGTGATCTCCACCGTGTTGCGGCTGGTGTGCACCTGCACGCCCAGCGCCTCGATCTTGGTGCGCAGCACGCGCCCGCCGCCTTCGTCGACCTGGACCATCATCAGCCGCGGCGCGAACTCCACCACATGGGTCTGCAGGCCCATGTCGCGCAGCGCCTTGGCGCATTCCAGGCCCAGCAGGCCGCCGCCCACTACCACGCCGCTCTTGGACTTGGCGCCCGAGGCCAGCATGCCTTCGAGGTCTTCGATGGTGCGGTAGACAAAGCAATGCGGCCGGTCGCGGCCGGGAACGCCCGGAACGAAAGGCGACGAGCCCGTGGCCAGCACCAGCTTGTCATAGGCCAGCTCCTCGCCATCGGCGAGCTGCAGCGTGTGGTTGCGGCGCTCTATCGAGGCGACGCGCGCGTTGAGTCGCAGCGTGAGGCCGGGACGGTCGTAGAAGCCCGCCGGCACCAGCGACAGATCGTCGGCGCCGCGGCCGCTGAAGAAGTCGGACAGGTGCACGCGGTCGTAGGCCGGGCGCGGCTCCTCGCCCAGCACGGTGACTTCGAGGCCGGCAGCCGGCAGGTCGGGATAGCGTTCGATCAGGGCTTCGACATAGCGGTGGCCCACCATGCCATTGCCGGCAATCAACAACTTCATCGGTGTTTTATGGGTCGCGTGGGGCATGCGACTTCCTTCGACGGTGGTGGAGCGCTGTGCTCCGGTTCGAAAAAAAAAGGCGCCCGCAACGGATACAGGCACGGAGTGCACTGGAAAAGTTGCGGACGCCTTTGTCCTGGGTGACGAGGGCATCGCTACCCCGCATCGTCGGGATGGGTCAAGCAGGTTTTGTGCCAGGGAGATTTGCGTCTTTTTTATAGGGCGGGCCGTTCATCCTTCGACGCGGCCGGCGAGGCAGGCTCACCACGAACGGGGAGAAGAAGTGGAAGCCGCTGCCGGGATTCCGTTCGTCCTGAGCTTGTCGAAGGATGAACGGCCTGCCATGGAGATAGGCGAAGTGCACTAGAACACGCACCCGCATGCATCAATGCAGTGCAAGCCACGCGCACCACGCACCGTTTCGGGCACGCCCCGCCACGCGTTTTCCTGGTCACAATCACTCCCATGCCTTTTGAACTCGACATTGGATGGGTCTCGCGCCCCGGACGCGCAGCGGTGAACGAAGACTTTGCCGCGGTGCAGATGCCGGGCGACGGCGCCGGCATGCTGGCCGCCGTGGCCGATGGCGTGAGCGCCGGCGGCTGGGGGCGCGAAGCCGCGCAGACCACGGTGACGAGTCTGGCCAATGACTTCTTCTGCACGCCAGCCACCTGGGAGCCGACGGTGGCGCTGGACCGCATCATCGGCGCGCAGAACGCCTGGCTCTACGGCGTCAATCGGCGGCGCCAGCCCGCCTATGGACTGACCACGCTGACGGCGCTGGTGCTGCGCGGCCAGAGCTATACGCTGGCGCATGTGGGCGATACGCGTGCCTATCTGCTGCGCCAGGGGCAGATCGAGCAGCTGACCGAAGACCATGTGATGGGCGGCGTCGACTTCGCCCACAGACTCACGCGCGCCATAGGCCTGGAAGACCGCGTGACCATCGATTACCGCCAGGGCGAGGTGCTGGCCGGCGACATCTTCGTGCTGCTGTCCGACGGCATCCACAACGACATCCGCCCCCGGCAGATCGCGCAGTGGGCGGCAGAAGAGCCGGCCCAGGCGCTGGCCGAGCGCCTGGCCGAGGCCGCCGAGCGCCAGGGCAGCCGCGACAACCTCAGCGCCGTGGTGGTGCGCGTGCTGGGCGTCAACGATGCCACGCTCGAGGACACCACGCGCCGCGCCCAGGCCCTGCCCGCATTGCCGCTGCTCAAACCCGGCGCAGTCGTTGACGGCCTGCGCGTCGAGGGCCTGGCGGCCGACAGCGGCATCTACCGCGTCTACCGCGTGCTGCATGCAGCCAGCGGCCAGCAGTTCGCGCTCAAGACCCTGCACCCGCAGCGCGCGCATGACCGCCACGAATGGGCGGCGCTGGCGCATGAAGCCTGGGTCGCGCGCCATCTGCAGACCGGGCCCACGGCCCAGCATCTGGTGCGGCTGCACGCGCCGCTGGTCGCCGAGCCTTCGGCCTTCTATCTGCTGTATGAGTGGCTGGACGGCGAGACGCTGGCGCAGTGGATAGAGCAAAAGCACAGGCCCAATGTGGCGCAGGTGCTGGCGATTGCCCAGCAGGCCGCGCGCGTGCTCGGCGGACTGCACCGCCAGGGCGTGATACACCGCGATGTGAAGCCGGCCAATCTGCATTACGGCCGCGACGGCCAGTTGCGCCTGCTCGACCTGGGCGTGGCGCTGACCGGGCGCGAGCCCGAAGCCGTGCGCACGCTGCACGCGGGCACGGCCAGCTATGTCAATCCCGAGCAATGGGACGACCCGCCGCTGCCCGCCGATGCCGGCACCGATCTGTTCGCGCTGGGCGTGACGCTCTATCAGTTGCTCACGGGTGGCCGACTGCCCTACGGCGAAGTCATTGCCTACCAGCGCGGGCGCTACTGGCGCGACCCGGTGGCGCCCAGCCGGCACAACCCGCAGGTGCCGATCTGGCTGGACGCCATCGTGCTCAAGGCCGTGGCGCGCACAGCAGCCCAGCGCTTCGAGACCGCCGAGGAACTGCTGCTGGCGCTGGAGCGCGGCGCGGCCCGGCCCTTGCCGCCGGCGACCGGCAGCCCGCTGGCGGCGCGCGATCCGGCCTTTGCCTGGAAGGCGGCGCTGGCGTTCAGCGCCGTGCTCAACGCCGCGCTGGTCTACTGGATACTGTTCCTGCCGCGCTGAGAGCGGCGAACATCAGGCGGCAACGCGCGCGCGCCCGCCCTTTTCCGCCCAGGTGCGCGTCCAGCGGATCTGCATGAAGCGCAGCATCACCAGCATCACCAGCGCGAAGAACGCAAACAGCGCAAAGCCCGAGAAGTAGCTGCCGGTGTACTGCTGCGACAAGCCCATGCTGGCGGGAATCAGGCCGCCGCCGAGCGCGCCGATTTCGCCTATCATCGAGCCGGCCACGGCCGTGGTCGTGGGCCAGCGCAGCGGCACCAGCTGGAACAGCGCGCCATTGCCCGCGCCCAGCGCCGCGAAGCACACCAGGAACGACAGCATGGTCAGCGGCAGCGAGGCGCTGCTCAGGCCGCACAGCAGCAGGCTCGCGCAGATCACCACCAGCACGGCCGTGAGCGTGTTGATGCCGCCCCAATGGTCCGACAGCCAGCCGCCGAAGATGCGTGTCATCGCGCCCATGAACGCCGCCAGCATCGTCAGCTGCCCGGCCTCGACCTTGCTCACGCCGAACTGATCGTAGAAATAGCTGGGCAGGAAAGTCGCCAGGCCGATGAAGCCGCCGAAAGTCACGGCGTAGATCAGGCTGAACGCCCAGCCGTCCTTCTCGAACAGGCAGGCCGCGTGCTCGCGCATGGTGGCGTGCTCGGCGCGGTCCTCGGGCTCGCGCGCAAAGACAATCATCACCGCCATGGGCAGCAGAATGCCCAGCGCCGCGAAGCCGTAGACCGTCTGCCAGCCATAGGCCTGGGCCAGCGGCGGCGCCAGCAGCGCGGCCACGGCCGTGCCTATGTTGCCCGCGCCCACCAGGCCCATGGCCAGGCCCTTGTAGCGCGGCGGGAACGAGCCCGAGCCTAGCGACAGCGCGACGCCGAAGCTCGCACCCGCGATGCCCAGCAGCACGCCCATGGCCAGCAGGTCGTTGAACGAGTCGACGGCGAAGTAGCCGTAGAGCATGGCCAGGGCAATGCCCACCATCTCGACCAGCGTCGCGTTCTTGCGCCCTATGTACTGGGCCAGCAGTCCCAGCGGAAAGCGCATCAGCGAGCCGGCAACGATGGGGATCGACAGCATCAGCCCCTTTTGCGCGGGCGTCAGATTGAAGCTCTCGCTGATGAACGGTGCCATCGCGCCGTTGATGACCCAGATGCCACAAGAGCAGGCGAAGTAGAAGAAGGCCGCGCCCAAGGTTGGTGCATGCCCGGCTTGCAAAAAGCTGCGAAATCCCGCCATCGAATATTCTCCGTGCAAAAGAAAACGCCTACGCTGGCGCGCGCCGCTTGCGCGGCAGGGCCAGACGTAGACGTCGTTGTTTTCCTGCAGCCCGGCCCGCGGCATTGCGGTGTGGGCTGCATGCACTCACTGAGCAAGAATCGTGCGCGCTTTGCCCAGGCTTCACGACATCAGCAGTTGCAGGCTCTTCTCATAGAGCAGCGTCAGCTGATCGAAGTTGTCATGCAGGCTGTCGCAGGAGCGGCACAGCGCCGTCTTGTTCTCCACCGAATCCAGTTCCTTGAGCCCGGCCTGCAGATGCAGCCAGGCGCGGCGCGACTCGCGCAGGCTCATCATGATTTCCGGGCTGGACAGCGGCGTCATCTCCATCTTCAGCAGCGCGACTTCGAGCTCCGAGCGCATTTCCGCCTGCATGGCGTGCAGCGACGGCTCCTGCAGCAATTCGCCCAGCAGCGCGGTCTTGCCCAGGCGCTGCACCAGCATGCGCTGGCGCCCGCAGAGATTGATCACCGTCAGCGCGCGCCGGCCCGAGGCGTTCTCCAGCGCCTGCACCAGCGCTTCGGCATGCCCTAGCAGCTGCTCGGCCTGCCTGTCGAGCTGGCGCAGCATCTCGAGCCCGGTTTTCTCGGCCAGCACCAGTTCCATCTGGTGCCAGGACTGCACCACCAGCGTCAGCGCGGCCTGCACCGCCGGCGTCAGCGCATGGGTATGCGGCACGGTCTGCAGGAAGTGCAGCCTGGCCTGCACGCTTTCGATCGAGGCCTTCTTCAGACTGCGGGCGCGATGGCGGTCCACGCCCAGCAGCGACTGCGCGGCCAGGCGCACGATGCGCTGCGACAGCATGCGCAGCTGGCCTGCCTGGTTCAGCGATTCGGCCCAGAACGCGGTCTCGACCACCGAGCGCGAGATATCGGACAGCTTGAGGCTGGCGTGCATCGCGGCATTGCGCAGGAAAGTGAAGGCTTCGTCTTCGCTGGTGCCGCGCGCATCGGCAACGATGCCCTTGGCGCGTTCCAGCCATTTGCGATCGGCCAGCTGGCCTTGCGCGCCGGCCAGCGCCAGGCGCAAGGCCCGGCGCTCCTCCCAGTTCAATCGCTCGAGCTCCAGGCCGGGCGCGAGATCCTGCGACGCGATGGCCTGGGGCCACCAGCCCGCCAGGCCCTGGGCCTGCAGGCGTTGCAGCATGGCGGGATCGGGCGCAGGGCCTATCAGGCTGATCGCACAGGGCGGGCCGTCAGGCCATTCGCCCAGCGCCGCGCTCAACTCCGGGGCGGGCATGTCTACCAGCACCTGACCAGGAAGACGGCTGTCGATGCGCTGCCTGAGCCCCTCCCGCAGGGGTTCGGCTTGCACCACACTGCCATACGCGGCAAGCCCGTCCAGCCAGGGCTGGGCCCAGAAGTGCGTGGTGTCGGCTGAATGGAGAAACAAAAGAGTGGTCATGGCGAGGGTGGGCCGAAGATACGTCCAAGAATAGTGCAGTCATGCAAAAGCCATGCCTGTCTGCCTCCATTTGGTGCAAACACTTCAGCCCAGCCACAGCGCGACCAGCACGCCCAGCGCCAGCGCAATCAGCAGCGCGCCCGAAATGCGCTCCAGCCAGGGCAGCGCGCGCGCAAAGCGCCGCAGCACGGCCTGGTTGCCGATCAGCGTCGCGACCAGCAGGTCCCACAGCAGCACCATGGCGAACATCCACGCGCCATAGAACGCTTTCCAGCCCGCGCTCGCATACGGGCCGGTGAGCATGGCCGCAAGGCTCGCATAGAACAGCGCGTTCTTGGGATTGAGGATTCCCGAGACAAAGCCCATGACCGCGGCGCGCCCCCACAGGCGCGCGGCCGATGCCGTCTGCCCTGCCCCCTGCCGGCCTGGCGTCTGCTGCAGGGGCGTCGCGCCCGCATGGCGGATGAACAGCGCACCAAGATAGAGCAGATAGCCGCAGCCCGCGAGCTGCAGCGCGACAAACAGCGCGCTGCCCGGCGCCAGCACGGCCGTGCCCGCGAACGCCGCGACAATGAAAACGCCATTGGCCAGGGCAATGCCCAGGCAGGCGCCGCTGGCGATGCGCCAGTTCGATGCCAGCGCGGTGCGCGCGACCAGAAAGAAATCGGGACCAGGAGACAGCAGCGCGAGAAAGTGCGCCGCGGCAATCATCAAAAAGGGCTGCATGCGAGATACCAGGAGTTCGCTTGCAGTGTGGCCAGGACGGGCCGGGATGTATTGAAGAAAATTGCGCCAGCGCTAGGCCCGGAACCGCCCCGGCGTCACCCCCGCATGCACCTTGAATACTCGCTGGAAATGCGCCTGGTCGGCAAACCCCAGTCCATGGGCGACATCGGCCAGGCCCGCGCCCGCACGCAGGTGCTCGCGCGCGCGGTTGATGCGCTGGTTCAGCTGCCAGGCATGGGGCGTGAGGCCGGTCGCGGCGCGAAAGCTGCGAATCAGCTGGAAGCGGCTCATGCCGGCCAGGCGCGCGAGATCGGCCAGCTCGGTGTGCACCGCCGGCGCATGGCGCAGGAATTCCAGCACCGGCTGCAGCTGCGCGCTGCAGCGCGCGCTGGCCCGGCCCGCGGCAATGCGCAGGCCCTGGGCGCCATCCATCGCGCCGATGAACTCAATCAGCGCGGCTTCCTTGTGCTGGGCAGCCGCCGCGGAAAACAGCAAGGCGTTGAGGCGGCAAAAGCGGGCATAGGCCGCGGGGTCGGCAACGATGCGAATGGCCGCGCTGTCGTCGCCCGCGTATTCGGCGCGCACGCCCTGCAGCCAGGCGGCGTCAAGGTGCAGCATCTGGTAGCTCCAGGCGCTGTCGGGCAGGGGATTGCAGGCATGGACCCGGCCTGGGGGAACCAGCACCAGCGCGCCCACCTGCAGCGTCACCGGGCCGCCCGGCGCGCCCGTGAAGCAGCTGCTGCCGCCGTCCACCGCGCCTATGGAAAACGTCGGATGGCTGTGCGGCCTGTAGCAGGCCCGGCTGTCGCAGGCGCGCCGGCTTTCGGCATAGGGCATGGCCGGGTCGCGCCAGAATTCGGTAAGGGCTCGCATGGCGTGATTGTAGGAAGTCGCGCAAGGCGGCTTGCGCGAGAATGGCGGCCAGCCCCAGGGCCATCCCTGCGCGGCGCAAACGAATAATCAGGAGCATCATGATCAAAGTCTGTATCTACGGCGCCGGAGCGATCGGCGGTTTGATAGGCGCGCGCCTCGCGGCCACCGGCAACTGCGCGGTCAGTGCCGTGGCACGCGGCGCGACGCTGGCCGCCTTGCAGCAGCACGGCTGGCGCGTGCTAAGGGATGGGGAACTGCTGCAGGCGCCCTGCGCGTCGGCGTCGGCCGACCCGCGCGCGCTGGGCGTGCAGGACATCGTCGTGGTCGCGGTGAAAAGCCAGGCCATGGGCGCGGTCGCCGATGCCATCGCCCCGCTGATAGGCCCGCAGACCCTGGTGGTGCCGGCGATGAACGGCGTGCCCTGGTGGTTTGCCCAGGGCATCACCTGCCTGGGCGAGGCGCCGCTGGAAAGCGTGGACCCGGGCGGACGCATTGCGCGCGCGATTCCCCTGGAGCAGGTGCTGGGCTGCGTGGTCTACGCCAGCGCGTCCATGCCCGAGCCGGGGCTGGTGGCGCACAAGATGGGGCTGGGCCTGGTGCTGGGCGAACCCCAGGGCGGAGATTCGGCGCGCCTGCGCGATCTGGTGGCCCTGCTCAACGCCGCGGGCTTCGAGGCCAGGGCCTCGGCTGCCGTGCGCCAGGACATCTGGTACAAGCTCTGGGGCAACATGACCATGAACCCGATTTCGGCAATCACGGGTGCGACCATAGACCGCATTCTCGATGACGATCTGGTGCGCGACTTCTGCTCGCTGGCCATGGCCGAAGCCGCGCTGATCGGCGAACACATTGGCTGCGCCGTCGCGCAAAGCCCCGAAGACCGGCATGCGGTCACGCGCCAACTGGGAGCGTTCAAGAGCTCGATGCTGCAGGACGTCGAAGCCCAGCGCTCGATAGAGCTCGATGCCATTGTCGGCGCAGTGCTTGAAATCGCGCACCGACTGGACATGCGCGTTCCCAATATCTCGGCGCTGATGGGCATCACCCGGCTGTTTGCCCGCAGCAGACAGCTCTATCCGGCCTGAGCGCCCCGAAATCGGGCGTTTCGCGCCCGAATTTACGCAGTATTACGAACTGCGAGCACCGAATTTCAGGCCTAAACTCCCCGCACTCATAAAAAGAGAGCGCCGCGCCCGCGGCGCTTTTATATTCATAACAGTGGAGTAAAAATGGAATTTCTCAGCACCACCGACTTCTGGATCGGTCTCGTCAAGATCATCTGGATCAACATCATCCTGTCCGGCGACAACGCCGTGGTCATTGCCCTCGCGGCGCGATCGCTCCCTCCCGAGCAGCAACGCAAGGCCATCATGTTCGGCTCCGGCGCTGCCGTGGTGCTGCGCATCGCGCTGACCGTGGTCGCAGCCAAGCTGCTGGAACTGTCGTTCCTGCAGGTCATCGGCGGCGTGCTGCTGCTGTGGATAGGCTACCAGCTGCTGTCCGGCGGCGACGAGGAAGAAGGCCACGGCAAGGGCAACGGCTCGATGATGGCCGCGATCCGCACCATCCTGATCGCCGACCTGGTGATGAGCCTGGACAACGTGATTGCCGTGGCGGCCACCGCCCAGGGCAACATGGTCCTGTTGATCCTGGGCCTGGCCATCAGCATTCCGCTGGTGATCTTCGGCTCCACTTTGATGATCAAGCTGATGGAACGCTTCCCCGTGATCATCACGCTGGGCGCGGCGCTGATCGGCTGGGTCGGCGGCGAAACCGTCGTCAACGACAACCTGCTGCACGGCTACACCATGGCCCACCCCTGGCTGCACTACGCGGCTGCCGCGGCCGGTGCGATACTGGTCGTCGGCCTGGGCAAGCTGTCGCAGGCCCGCGCCGCGGGCAAGCAAGCCCAGATCTGATACGGAAAACGCCAGGGTGTGAGTCTCTGGCGGCTTTCTTGAAAAACGCACTGCCCCGGCAGTGCGTTTTTCGTTGGGGATACGTTATGCCTGCTGCGCCAGCAGCCAGGCGCGAAACGCCGCCAGCGCGGGCAGCGTCTCGTTGCGCTCGGGATAGACGAGGTAGTAGGAGCGCTCGCTGACCATGGCTGCGCCGACTTCGACCAGCCCAAGGCGGCGGTCTTCGTCGTCGATCAGCGCGCGCGGCACCAGGCCCACGCCCATGCCCGCGCGCACCGCCTGCATCAGGTGCGAGGTCAGCTCGAAGCTGGGCCCGACCTTCATCTGCCGGTGGTCCAGGCCGTTGTGGCTGAACCATTGCGCCCAGCCCTTTTGATTGCTGGCCACCGTGAGCAGCGTTTGCGAGGCAATCCATTCGGGCGTCGCCGGCTTGCCGTTCAAGGCCTCAGGGCTGGCGATCGCCACCAGGAACTCGTTGTGCAGGCAGTGGGCGCGCAGATCGGGCCAGTCGCCGACGCCGCCCACGGTGATGGCCGCGTCCAGCTCCTGCGCATTGAAGTCGATGGCGCCTATGCGCGAATGGATGTGCAGCGTCACGCCCGCGTGGCTGCGGTAGAAGTCGTGCAGGCGCGGCAGCAGCCATTTGGAGCCATGGGTGGGCAGCGTCGCCAGGCGCAGCGCGCCGCCCTCCTGCTGCGACATCGCCTGCAGCGTGGCCGCGCGTATGCGCCCCAGCGCCGCGACCACTTCGGCCGCATAGCGCCGGCCCAGTTCGGTCAGCTGTACCGAGCGTCCCTGGCGCCGGAACAGGCTGATGCCCAGCTGCGATTCCAGTGTCTGTATCTGCCGGCTGACCGCGCTCTGGCTCAGCGCCAGCTCTTCGGCGGCGCGCGTATAGCTTTCATGGCGCGCCGCGGCCTCGAACACCAGCAGCAGCGACATGGAAGGGGTCAGGCGGCGGTAATGCATGAGTTTTATGCAGCAATTGCCGCTGAAATATCCGTTTGTATTGGCGAATTATCAGACAGATACTCAGCACCCGGCCATAAAACACATGCATTGAACACATCATTGCCAAGGCCCAGGAACAAGGTATCCCGATGATCGAACGACTTCCCCTGCGCGCCAGCGCGCCCGCCGCCCCCTATGCCGAGTTTCTTGCCGCCTTGCGCGCCGCGGGTTTCGCGGGCGAGATCCGCAGCGACTACGCCAGCCGCACGGTGCTGGCCACCGACAACTCGATCTACCAGCGCCAGCCCCAGGCCGCCGTTTTTCCCGCGCATGCCCAAGACGTGCAGACCGTCACGCGGCTGCTGGCCGAGCCCGCGCACCGCGACATTGCGCTCACGGCGCGCGGCGGCGGCACGGGCACCAACGGTCAGTCGCTGACCGACGGCATCGTCATGGACCTGTCGCGCAACATGAACCGCATCCTGGAGATCAACGCCGAAGAACGCTGGGTGCGGGTGCAGGCCGGCGTGGTCAAGGACCAGCTCAACGCCGCATTGAAGCCCCATGGGCTGTTCTTCGCGCCCGAGCTGTCGACCTCCAACCGCGCGACCATAGGTGGAATGATCAACACCGACGCCAGCGGCCAGGGCAGCTGCACCTACGGCAAGACGCGCGACCATGTGCTGGCCATAGACTTCGTGCTGCTGGGCGGCGAGCGGCTGCACAGCCAGCCCTTGAATGCCCACGAACTCGACGCCGCCTGCGCGCAAGGCGGCCGCGCGGGCCAGGTCTACCGCACGGCGCGGCGCATTGCCGATACCCAGGCCGAACTGATTGCCGCCAAGTTCCCGCCGCTCAACCGCTGCCTCACGGGCTATGACCTCGCGCATCTGCGCGAGGAAGACAGCCGCTTCAATCTCAACAGCGTGCTGTGCGGCGCCGAAGGCTCGCTGGGCTGCATCGTCGAGGCAAAACTCAATGTGCTGCCGATTCCCAAATATTCGGTGCTGGTCAACGTGCGCTACGCGGCCTTCATGGACGCGCTGCGCGACGCGCGCGCGCTGCTGGCGCTCAAGCCGCTGTCGATCGAGACCGTGGACTCCAAGGTGCTGCTGCTCGCGATGCAGGACTTCTCCTGGAGCGGCGTGGCCGAATACTTTCCCGGCGACGCGCAGCAGCCCACGCTGGGCATCAACATCATCGAGTTCAGCGGCGACGATGCGGCGGCCGTAGACCGCCAGGTGCAGGAATTCATCGCCCATCTGCAAGGCGACGCCGGCGTGCGCCGCCTGGGACATACGCTGGCCGTGGGCGAGGCCGCGGTCAAGCGCGTCTATGCCATGCGCAAGCGCGCGGTCGGCCTGCTGGGCAATGTGCAGGGCGAAGCCCGGCCCCAGCCGTTTGTCGAGGACACCGCCGTGCCGCCCGAGAACCTCGCCGAGTTCATTGCCGAGTTCCGCGCTCTGCTCGACAGCCACGGCCTGCAGTACGGCATGTTCGGCCATGTCGACGCCGGCGTGCTGCATGTGCGGCCGCTGCTCGACATGAAGGACCCGCGCCAGGCGGCGCTGGTGCGCCCGGTGTCGGATGGCGTGGCAGAACTCACGCAGCGCTACGGCGGACTGCTGTGGGGCGAGCATGGCAAGGGCGTGCGCTCGGAATACGCGCCCGCGTTCTTCGGCGAACTCTATCCCGCGCTGCAGCAGCTTAAATCAGCGTTCGATCCCCACAACCAGTTCAACCCGGGCAAGATCGCCACGCCCGCCGAGGCCAGAACGCTGCTGCTCAAGGTCGACGGCGTGCCGCTGCGCGGTGAACACGACCGCCAGATCGACGAGCGCGTGTGGCAGAGCTTCGGCGCGGCCATGCACTGCAACGGCAACGGCGCCTGCTACAACTTCGACCCCGACGACGCGATGTGCCCGTCGTGGAAGGCCACGCGCGAGCGCGTGCATTCGCCCAAGGGCCGGGCCTCGCTGCTGCGCGAATGGCTGCGCCTGCAGGGCGCGGCCGGCGTCGATGTGCTGCAGGCCGCGGCCGCCAGGCCGGCGTTTGTCAAAGGCCTGGCCGCACGCTGGCGCAACAGCCGCGCCGCGGCGCGCGGCGAAGCCGACTTCTCGCACGAAGTCTATGCGGCGATGTCGGGCTGCCTGGCCTGCAAGTCCTGCGCCGGCCAATGCCCGGTCAAGGTCAATGTGCCCGATTTCCGCGCGCGCTTCCTGGAGCTCTACCACCAGCGCTATCTGCGGCCACTGCGCGACTACCTGATAGGCTCGCTGGAGCAGACCATGCCCTGGATGGCGCGCCTGCCCGCGGTCTACAACGGGCTGATGGGCGCGGGCTGGGTGCGGCGCCTGCTGCAAAAGCACATAGGCATGGTCGACAGCCCGCTGCTGAGCCAGTTCGATCTGCAGGCGCATCTCACGCGCTGGAACGTGCGGCCGGCGCAGGCGCAGGCGCTGCAGGCCTTGGGCAAAGAACAGCGCCAGCGCAGCGTGGTGATCGTGCAGGACACCTTCACGCGCTACTTCGATCCCGAACCGTTGGCGGCACTGATCGAGCTGGCGTCGCGCCTGGGCTTTCAGGTGTGGCTCGCGCCGCTGAACCCCAACGGCAAGCCGCTGCATGTGCAGGGCTTTCTGGGCGCGTTTGCCCAGGCCGCGATACGCAATGCCCGCGAGCTGTCGGCGCTTGCCGCCTGCGACATTGCGCTCGTGGGCCTGGACCCGGCGATGACGCTGACCTATCGCCAGGAGTACCAGAAAGTGCCGGGCATAGGCGAGGTGCCGCGCGTCGCGCTGCCCCAGGAGTGGCTGATCGACGTGCTGCCAGAAGCCGCGCCCGCACCGGATGCGCCGCGCTTCACGCTCATGCCCCACTGCACGGAGTCGACCAATGCCCCCGACAGCAGCCAGCAATGGGTGCAGGTCTTTGCGCGCCGCGGCCTCAAGCTGCGTGCCCAGGCCGTGGGCTGCTGCGGCATGTCGGGCACCTACGGCCACGAAGCGCGCAACCTGGAGACCTCCAAGAAGATCTACGCCCAGTCCTGGGAGCGCCAGCTGCCGGTCGAGGGGCCCGCGGACATCGCGCTGGCCACGGGCTACTCCTGTCGCAGCCAGGTGAAACGCCTGTCCGAGCGCCAGCTGCGCCACCCGCTGCAGGCCTTGCTCGAGCAGCTGCGCGCGCCGGCCTGACGCCGGGCTTCAGGCGCGCTTGAACGGCAGCTCGCGCTGCGGCTGGCCCGTGAGCCGCGCCACGGCATTGGCGAAAGCCGGCGCCAGCGGCGGCAGGCCGGGCTCGCCCATGCCCGTGGGCGGCTCGGCGCTGGGCACGATGTGCACGCCGATGTCGGGCATGTCGGTGATGCGCGCCACCGTGAAGTCACCGAAGTTGCTCTGCTCGACGACGCCGTCCTTGAGCGTGATCGCCGCACCGGGCAGGCACATCGACATGCCCATCACAGCCGCGCCCTGCACCTGGGCCTCGACGCTGCGCGGATTGACGGCGAGGTTGCAGTGCACACCCGCCGTGATGCGCTGCAGCACCGGCTGGCCCTCCTTGAGCGTGGCCTCGACGACATAGGCCACCACCGACTCGAACGACTCGTGCACCGCCACGCCCCAGGCGCTGCCTTCGGCCAGTTGCTTCCTGCCATAGCCGCTGCGGTCCACGGCCAGCTGCAGCGCCGCGCGGTGGCGCGGGTGCTGGTCGCCAAACAGCGCCATGCGGTAGGCCACGGGGTCCTGGGCCGTGCGGCGCGCAATCTCGTCGAGCAGGGTTTCCATGACGAACGCGGTATGCGTGGAGCCCACGCTGCGCCACCACAGCACCGGCACGTTCAGCTTGGGATGGTGCACGGTCAGACGCATGGGCAGCGGATAGGGGTCGCGCATGCCTTCGGTGGCCGAGGCATCTATGCCGTTCTTGACCTGAAAGCTCTCGAACACCGTGCCCGTGAGAATCGACTGGCCGACGATGGTGTGGTCCCAGGCCAGCACCTTGCCGCGTTCGTCGAAGCCTATGCGCGCGCGGTGCAGATGCATGGGCCGGTAGTAGCCACCCTTGACATCGTCCTCGCGGCTCCACAGCAGCCGCACGGGAGCGTCAAGGCCCGCGGCGCGCGCGGCCTTGGCGATCTCGCAGGCTTCGACCACGTAATCGCTGGAGCCGACAAAGCGCCGGCCAAAGCCGCCGCCCGCCATCTGCACCTGCAGCAGCACCTTCTCGGGCGGCAGGCCCAGGGTGCGCGCGGCCGCGGCCGCGTCCAGCCCCGCGCTTTGCGTGCCGACCCAGATCTCGGCGCGGTCGGCCGACAGCCGCACCGTGCAGTTCAGCGGCTCCATGGGCACATGGGCGAGATAGGGGAACACGAACTCGGCTTCGAGCTGCTGCGGCGCCTTGTCCAGCGCCGACATGTCGGCGTCGAACTTGCGCGCGCCGGGCTGGCGCGCCAGTTGGCGGTACTCGGCCAGCTGGCGTTCGCTGTCGACTTTCTCCACGCGCGAAGTGTCCCATTGCAGCTGCAGCGCATCGCGCCCCAGCTTGGCCGGCCAGTAGCCGTCGGCGACGACCGCCACGCCTTCGGCACCGCCGTCCAGCGGCACGCGCAGCACGGCCTTGACGCCCTTGATGGCGCGCGCCGCGCTGTCGTCGACGGCCGCCAGCCGCGCGCCAAACACCGGCGGGTGGGCGACCACGGCCGTGAGCTGGCCCGGCAGGCGCATGTCGATGCCGAAGTCCTGGCGGCCGCTGCTCTTGGCGCGCGCGTCCAGCCGCGTGGTCGGCTGGCCGATGATGCGAAATTCCTGCGGATTCTTCAGGCGCACGGTCTCGGGCACAGGCAAGGCCATTGCGGCTTCGGCCAGCTCGCCGTAGCCGAGCCGGCGGCCGTCGGGCGCAATCACCTGGCCGGCCTCGGTGCGCAGCGTCGCCACGTCGGCATTCCAGCGCCTGGCCGCAGCCGACAGCAGCATGGCGCGGGCGCGCGCGCCCAGCTCGCGGTACTGGGTGAAGCTGTTCTTGATCGAGTTCGAGCCGCCCGTCAGGTGCATGCCGAACAGCGGGTCGTGGTAGGCCGCGTCGTTGGTGCCGCTGCGGCTGCGCACCAGGCTCCAGTCGGCGTCCAGCTCCTCGGCGAGGATCATGGGCAGGCCGGTCTGCACGCCCTGGCCGAACTCGAGCCGGTTGATGGTCACCGTGACTTCGCCATTGGCCGCGATCTGCACGAAGGCCGAAGGCTGCTGCGTGGGCTTGAGCGCGGCGGCAGGCTGGGCCTGGGCCTGCGCATTTGCAAGATGCGGGAAGGCCCCCAGCACCAGGCCGCCGATGCCGGCCATCTTGAGAAAGCTGCGGCGCGGCAGCGCGGCCGGTGCGTCAGCCGCATTGGCCATCAGGCGCTGCAGCGCGCGCGGCAGATCGTTGCTATCGAAGGAAACAGGCAGCATGGGAAACTCCTTCAGGCCAGATTCTTGGCGGCATCGGCCACCGCGGCGCGAATGCGCGCATAGGTGCCGCAGCGGCAGATGTTGCCGGCCATGGCGCTGTCGATCTCGTCGGCGCCGGGCTGCTTGCCGCGCGGCAGCGACTTGAGGAATGCCGTGGCGCTCATGATCTGGCCGCTCTGGCAGTAGCCGCATTGCGCGACATCGTGCGCGACCCAGGCCGCGTGCACCGCCGCGCCGATCGGATCGCTGCCGTCGGTCACGGCCTCGATGGTGGTGATCTTCCGGCCCTCGACCGCCGAGATCGGCGTGACGCAGGAACGAATGGCCTCGCCGTCCAGATGCACGGTGCAGGCGCCGCACAGCGCCGCGCCGCAGCCGAACTTGGTGCCGGTCATGCCCAGCGTGTCGCGCAGGGCCCAGAGAATGGGCGTGCCGGGATCGGCGTCGACCGCGTGGGCGCGGCCGTTGATGTGGAGCGTGGTCATGGGCAGTTCCTGGTGGAGCGAAACGGGCAGCGGAGTCCGGCGCATGCCGCCAGCTCCACTTTGCCGGCAAGTATCCGCGCGCAGCCGCGCGCGCGTTTGCCGTTTTCAAGGCTTGTATTGCCGTTTCCAATCTTTCGCCGCCCTCCTGCGACCGTCCATGGTCCGTGCGGGTACAGTGGACCCCCGCTTCCCCCAAAGCCTGCACATGTCCATAGAAATCCTGGCCTACGAGATCGGCAAGATTGCCCAAAACGACGGCGACCATGCAACCGCGATCTCGCGGCTGTCGCTGCACCGGCGCAGCGCCCGAACCGCGCCCATGCATTGCATCTACGGGCTGGGCCTGGGCATCACCGCCCAGGGCGCCAAGCAGGTGACGCTGGGCGAGCAGGTGATTGCCTACGCCCCGGGGCAATCGCTGCTCACGGCCGTCGACCTGCCGGTCGTCGCCCATGTGACCCAGGCGGACCTGGCGCGGCCCTTTCTGGGCATGATGCTGCGCTTCGATGCCGGCGCGCTGCTGCCGCTGGCCAGCGAGCTGGCGCTGGCGCCACTGCCGCGCGAGCAGTCGCCCTGCGCGATGTCGCTGAGCCCGCTGGAGGCGCCGCTGCTCGACGCCCTGATACGGCTGGTGCGCCTGCTCCATGAGCCGCAGCTGATGGGCACGCTCGCGCCGCTGGTGGAGCGCGAGATCATGGTCCGGCTGCTGTGCGGCCCGCACGGCCCCTATCTGCGCCAGCTGCTTTCGGCGGGCTCGCCCAGCCACCAGATCGCGCGCGCCATGTCGTGGCTCAAGCAGCATTTCAGCGGCGAAGTGCGCATCAACGAACTCGCGGCCCTGGTGCACATGAGTCCGTCGACGTTCCGCCAGCACTTTCGCAGCCTCACGGGAATGAGCCCCGTGCAGTACCAGCGCCAGCTGCGCCTGCAGGAGGCGCGCCAGCTGATGCTCAACCAGGCGCTGGACGCGGCCAGCACCGCGGCGCGCGTGGGCTACGAAAGCGCCTCGCAGTTCAGCCGGGACTACCGCCAGCTGTTCGGCGCGCCGCCGCAGCGCGATATCAAGCGCATGCAGCAGACGCCTTCAGGAGACCCCGCAGCGCTGGGCATCTGACGCCCTCGCGTAGAATCGACACTGGGTGGCATGCCATTGTGGCGTGTCAGGAAAGCAGCGAAGGTCGGGCCGCCTCGCTGCGCCGTCACGTCCTCCTGATCCATGTTCAACATCCCTGTCGAATGGATGGCTGCCGCCATCTTCGCGCTCGCCCTGGCCCATACCTTTGCCGCCAAGCAGTTCGAGCGCCTGTCCCACCGCTTTCCGCGCCACGCCGGCCTGTTCCATCTGCTCGGTGAAGTCGAAGTCGTGTTCGGCTTCTGGGCCATCGTGCTGATTGCCTTCATGGCCCTGGCCAGCGGCAGCGGCGCAGCGCTTCAATATGCCGAGTCACGCAACTACACCGAACCGCTGTTTGTCTTCGTGGTGATGGTGATCGCGGCGTCGAAACCGGTACTGGCGATCGTCATGTCCACCGTCAATGCGCTGGCGCGCCTGGCGCCGCTGCCCACGCCGCTGGCCAGCGCCTGGCTGGGCCTGGCCGCGGTGCCGCTGCTCGGCTCGCTGATCACCGAACCCGCGGCCATGACCATTGCCGCGCTGATGCTCGCGCCGCAGATCTTTCGCCGCCAGGTGCCCGAAAGCCTCAAGTACCTGGCGCTGGGCGTGCTGTTCGTCAATGTCTCCATTGGCGGAACCCTGACGTCGTACGCCGCGCCGCCGGTGCTGATGGTCGCGGCCACCTGGGGCTGGGACAGCGCATTCATGTTCACCCAGTTCGGCTGGAAAGCCGCGCTCGCGGTACTGGTCAACGCCAGCGTTGCAACCCTCTTGCTGCGCCAGCACCTGCGGCCCGCGCCGCCGGCCAATGACGAACTCGATGCGACTGCGCGCGTGCCGCTGACCGTCATCGCCGTGCATCTGGCCCTGCTCGCGGGCGTGGTGCTGTCGGCCCACCATCCGGTGATTTTCCTGGGACTGTTCCTGATGTTCCTGGGCTACACCCAGGCCTATGCAAAGCACCAGAGCCCCCTGATTCTCAAGGAGGCGCTGCTGGTGGGCTTCTTTCTGGCCGGGCTGGTGGTGCTGGGCGGAATGCAGCAATGGTGGCTGCAGCCCATCGTGTCGGGACTGCAGCCGCTGGCGCTGTTCCTGGGAGCGATCGGCCTCACGGCGATCACCGACAATGCGGCGCTGACCTATCTGGGCTCGCTGATCGTCGGCATCTCGGACGAATCCAAGTACCTGCTGGTCGCGGGCGCCGTGGCCGGCGGCGGGCTCACGGTGATCGCCAACGCCCCCAATCCCGCGGGCGTGGCCCTGCTCAAGCGCGGTTTTGCCGACGAGACCGTGGGCGCGCTGGGGCTGCTGCTCGGAGCACTGGGGCCTACGGCCGTGGCGGCAACGGCGTTGCTGTTTCTTTGAATGCAGTCGCCTGGTGCGGGCCGGGCGCAGCCTGCACGGCGGCGATGACCGGCGGGGCCGAGCGCCCCATTGCCAGGCGGTCAGGAGGCGGCCACGATCTCCGTCTGCGTGCCGGACTCCTGCAGCCGCACCGGTAGCATATTGACCAGCGCCTGGCGGAAATCGCCCGGGCGCAGCGGATCGAAGCTGCCCGAGATGCGCAGCGCGGCCACGGACGGGTCGTGCACCACCATGCGGGTCGGGCCATAGCGCTCGAATTCGGCCAGGGCCTGGGACAGCGGCATGTTGTCCAGCGTGATGCGGCCATCGCGCCAGGGCGCGATGCCTGACGACGCCACGGCGGCGACGACACCGCCGGCCAGCTGCTGGCCCGCGGCCAGGAACACGGCCCAGTCGGTACGGTCCTGCGCGGCCACGCTCACCATGCCCTCTTCGACAGACACCCGCACCGGACCTTCGTCCGTATGGCGCACCGCAAAGCGCGTGCCCACTACCGTGACCCGGGTGTTGCCGGCCAGCACATGGAAAGGACGCGCGCTGTCGGCTTGCACGTCGAACAACGCCTGGCCCTGGGGCAAGCGCACTTCGCGGCGCTGGCGATAAAGGCTCACCTCGACCCGCGTCGCGGTGTCCAGCCGCAGCTTGCTGCCGTCGGGCAATTGCACGCTCAGTTGCTGGCCGCGCTGGGTCTCGTAGCTTTGCGCAAACAGCGGCTGCTGCCGCCAATGGTTCCAGGCCAGATAGCCGCCACCACCGCCCAGCGCCAGCACGAGGACCGCGAGCGCAGCCCGTAGCACCAGCGCGGACCGGCCGCCACGCCGCACTCGGGAGCGCGCCGCCACGGCTTTGTCCTGCGCCACCTGAAGGCGCAACTGCTCCACGCCCGCAAGCGGAAACGCGTCCATCTGGCGCCAATCGGCCTGCCAGCGTGCGTACGCGACCTGGCGATCGGGATGACCTGCGAGCCAGCGCTGGAATGCGGCATCCGTGTGCGCGGTGTGGGGCGCGTCGCAGAAACGCATGAACCAGTCCAGGGCCTCGGTGTCGAGGTCGCTGTCGTGAAAGGTGGCGGTGGAGTGATCAGTCATGCGAATGCCCGAAGATGCATGGTAGTGGACGCACGCGGCAGCACGAACCCGGCGTGTGCCGAATGCAGCATAGGTCGGTGCTCGTTGGGGAAGGTTTCGGCCGTCAAACGGCACAGGCGTGGAGCGCCGATGATCTGCATTTGTGCGTTCGTCGCAGGGTCGCGCCGCGGCGCCACACTGCAAGCCGGAGCGAGTGAAATGGGCATGGCGTTCAGTCCAGCGCAACCGGCACCCGCTCGATTCCGTGGGCCATGGTCTTGACTTCATGCACCATCACCGTGCAGACGCCGTCGTTGGTGTAGATGTGCACCTCATAGTCCTTTCCGCCTTGCGCAGTGAAGCTGACAGCGTCGCCGCTGCGGCGCCGCCCCGGCGCGCTTGAAAACGCAATGGGCAATGGAGAACCGCCTGAGCCGCTGTCGATCCGCAGCGGCTTGCCGCCGGGAATCAGAAACTCCCAATAGCTGACTTTGGAAAAAATGCGTTTTCTCGGTTTCGGCTCGCCCCTGCCTGCCATGTGCGCCAAGTCCCGGCGCGCCGGGGACTGCAGCGCCGCCAGCGTATGCAGCAGGTCGGCAGCGCGGGCGCCGTCGACCTTGACGAAGCTGCGCTCCCCCTGAACGGTATGCATGACCATCACCAAGGGCCTGGCTTTGAGGCCGAACAGGCGAATACGCGCCGATTCACCGGGTGGGCACAGCGGCACGGCAGCAGGCCATAGCGCCCTCACCCCGCGAGCCGCGCGGCAACAAAGCGCCCGCAAAAACGCGCCTGACTTTCTCATGCGCAAGCCCGCACGGCCGCGGTTCGCTCCACGGCTTCTTGCGGGAGAGAACAGGACAATTCGATGGATTCGGTCAGCGGCATCTCAAACACAGCAGATTATTTATAAATACTAAGTATAAATAATATTCAATAGGTTCCAGCTATTTACATTTTTTTGCTGCACCGTTGCCTGCGGCGCAAGTGGCAGCAGTGCTCGGCACAGGCCAAGACCGGCGCGGTCACAGATTGATGATAAAAATCTGTGCTGAGCGCGCAGATATATCGTTTTTATTTATCAGTCAGTCTGTCTACAGTGGGCCTGTCTCCACACCGCCAGCAGATCCACCATGAACTCCACGATCCTCTCCGCCGATTCCCACCTGTCGTCGCCGATTCCTTTCCACCTCGCCTTTCCCGTGCACGACCTCGCCCAGGCGCGTGCGTTCTACGGTGAGTTGCTCGGTTGCCCCGAAGGGCGCAGCTCGGACGCCTGGGTGGACTTCAACTTCTTCGGCCACCAGATCGTTGCCCACCTCGCGCCCGAAGAGTGCGGCCAGCGCGCCCACAGCGCGGTCGACGGCCACGATGTGCCCGTGCGCCACTTCGGCGCCGTCGTGCCGATGGCGCTGTGGCAGGCCATGGCCGACAAGCTGGTCGCACGCGGCACCGACTTCGTCATCGAGCCCTATATCCGCTTCAAGGGCGAACCAGGCGAGCAGGCGACGATGTTCTTTCTCGATCCTTCGGGCAATGCGGTGGAGATGAAGTCGTTCGCCGACCTGGGCTCGCTGTTCGCCAAGTGAGGCGCTTCAGCGCCGCGCGGGAGTCGGCGCGGGCGCCGCGTCGCGCAGGCATTGCGCGAGCAGCGCCACGGCAGGCGTGCTCGCGCGCGGGCGGCGCTGCAGCAGGCCGATCTCGCGATGGAATGTCTGCTCGCCCAGCGCCAGCACGCGCACGCCGGCGGGCAGCGGCAGATGGGCCTCGACCAGCGGCACCAGCGCCACGCCCATGCCCAGCGCGACCATGTGGATCAGCGCCGGGATCTCGTCGACTTCCACTGCATCCTGCACGGCCAGGCCTTCGCGGCGCAGGAAGCGCTCGACCATGCGCCCGCCAAACGACGTGCGTTCGTAGCGCAAAAATGGCTGCGACTGCAGCAGCGCGCGCCAGTCGCGCCCCTTGACGCCTGCGGCCACCATCAGCACGAAGGCTTCGTGCACCAGCGGCTGCCAGGTCAGTTCGGGCAGCATGCCGAAGGGCGGGCGGATGATGAGCGCGGCATCTATCTTGCCCGCGTCGAGGTCGTCCATCAGCCCCATGGAGATGCCCGGCGTCACATGCACGCGCAGTTGCGGGTGAACGGCGCGCAGCGCGCCTATCGCCCGCGCCAGCAAGGTGGGCTGGGCCGAGGCGATCGCGCCTATGCGCAGCAGGCCCGACGCGCTGCTCTCGCCCGGCAGGTCTGCGAGCTGGGCATAGAGCGCCTGGATCTGCTCGGCGCGCGCCAGCGTCGCCTGGCCCGCGGCATTGAGCGTGGCCGAGCGGCCGGTGCGATCGAACAGCGCAAAACCCAGCGACTCTTCGAGCCGCTTGATCTGGCTGCTCACGGCCGACTGCGTCAGGCCTATGCGCTCGCCGGTCGCGGCAAAAGTGCCGTAGCGGCACACGGCGATGAACGTCTTGAGTTCGCTCAGCATGGCTCAGACAGGCAAGGCCGCCTGCGGCGCTGCGCCATCCGCCAAGGGCTCGCCGCGCGCCAGCGCGTCGGCAACGGCGTTTTTGTGGCGCGGAATCCAGCGCAGCTGCACGCTTTCGAACAACGGCAGCAGCGCGCGCGCCTGGGCATAGATACAGGCCAGGCGCGCAATGGGCTTGGGACTGGCCTGGCTCAGCTGTTCGGCGAGTATGCTGTTGTCGGTATGCAGCAGCACCGCGCGCACCTGCTGGGCATGCAGCCATTGCAGCGCGTGGATCGCGGCCAGCGCCTCGGCTTCGTTGTTGCAGCCCGAGTGGGCGATGGCCTGGCTGAAGCTGTGCGCGCTGCCGTCGGGCGCGTAGGCGATGCCGCCTATGCGCATGTGCCCGGGATTGGGCGTGGCGCTGCCATCGATGTAGACCGTCCAGAGTTGCGAATCCATGCGAGCAGCTTACCCGCTTGGCGGCCGGCCCTGGACCGATGAAGGCCGTTTTCCTACAGGAAAGCGTGCCTCGGCGCACTACATTGATCAGCGTATTCACTCGACGAGGAAACGCGGCCATGAAGAAAACCGAAAAGAAGACCACCGCCGCCGTGGCCAAGACAGTCGCCAAGCAAAAGGACATCCAGGCGAAACAGAACGCCGCGGACAAGAAGCCGCGCAAAGCCAAGCCTTCGCTACCTGCGCCCGGCCCGGGACGCAAGGCCAGCGCCGCCCCCATGAGCCGACAGCATCTGACCAAGCCCGGCATCGAGGCACGGATGCAGCAGCCGCCGCAGTACGATGCGCCCGCCTACCAGGGCAGCGGCAAGCTCAAGGGCATGACGGCGTTGATCACCGGCGGCGATTCGGGCATAGGCCGGGCAGTCGCCATCCTGTTCGCGCGCGAAGGCGCGAATGTCGCGATCGCGTATCTGAACGAACACGAAGATGCGGCGAAGACCTGCGCCCTGGTCGAAGCCGAAGGAACGCAGTGCGTCTGCATTTCGGGCGACATCAAGGACGCGAAATTCTGCGCCGACATGGTCAAGAAAGTCGTCAAGCGCTTCGGCGGGCTCAACATCCTGGTGAACAACGCGGCGTTCCAGCAGCATGCGGACTCGCTCGAGGATCTCAGCGATGCGCGCATCGCAGAAACCTTCCAAACCAATATCTTCGGCTACATGCACATGGCCAGGGCCGCGTTGCCGCATCTGACGCGCGGCGACTGCATCATCAACACCGGCTCGGTGACCGGGCTGCGCGGCAGTGCCAAACTGCTCGACTACTCGGCGACCAAGGGCGCGATCCACGCGTTCACCAAGGCGCTGGCATCGAATCTTGCGGGCCAGGGCATTCGCGTCAATGCGGTCGCGCCCGGCCCTGTGTGGACGCCGCTCAACCCCGCCGACAAGCGCGGCGACGACCTGGCCGAGTTCGGCAAGGACACCGACCTGGGCCGCGCCGCCCAGCCCGACGAAATCGCGCCCGCCTATGTGTTCCTGGCCGCGCCCAGTTGCGCGAGCTATATCACGGGCATCGTGCTGCCGATCACGGGCAGCGTGGGCGGCTGAACGCCCAAGGCCTGAGACAGGGGTCTTTGACGCTACACTTACCTACCGAAAGGTAAATAGGGTTTTCACCCCGTTCCAGGCAGCGCTGCGCGCCACCGCAACAGCTTGCAGCGCGCGCCGGGTCACCTATACTTTTCCTTCCACCAGAACAAAAATGGGAGCACGATGGCAACTCGTCGTCCAAAAGAAGACACGGCCGCAGCGACCGAAAGCTTTCGGCCGCGCGTAGACAACCGCCCGGAACAGATCATAGGCATCGCCTGCCGGCTGTTCGCGCGCCGCGGCTACGAAGGCACGTCACTGCGCGATATCGCCGAAGAAGCCAAGATCACCAAGGCCGCGCTGTACTACCACTTCCCCAACAAGGAGGCACTGTTCCACCGCATCGTGCTCGACTCGCTGCGCGCGCTGATCGACTCCGTGCGCGCTGCGGTCGACGCCGCGCCCACGCCGCTCGAAAAAGTGCGCCAGTACATGCTGGTGTCCGCCGACTTCATGGACGCCGACCGCGACTCCTGGATGGCGGGCTCGAACGCGTTCTGGATGGGCGCCGAAAGCGAGCAGCGCACCATGACCATCGCGCTGCGCAACGAATACGAAAGCCTGCTGCGCAGTTGCATTTCCGACGCCATCGAGACGGGCGTATTCAAGCCGCACAACGTCGCGTTGACCGGGCGCTTCCTGCTGTCGTCGCTCAACCAGATGACGCGCTGGCACAACCCCAAGGGCCCCATGTCCACGCGCGAAGTCATAGAGGAGTATCTCGACATGGCGCTGCATGGGTTGAAGGCTTAGGAGCGGCGATTGGTCCGATTCCGGCTTTTGATGCGGTGGGGGCAGGCAGCTCAGCGCACGCATGGAACCATGAACCGCCAGCCGCATGCCTGGAAGGTATGCCGTTCATCCGTCGACAGGCCCGGGGCCTGGAGCACAGTGGCCTCAATCCTCTGATGCTGCGGGCGCTCGGCTGAACACCTGGTTGCGGCCCTTGCGCTTGGCCTCGTACAAGGCCTTGTCGGCCGCATCGACCAGCAAGGTGCTGGAAGCGTCGCCCGCGCAATGGCTGGTGCAGGCCACGCCTATGCTGACCGTGATGCGCACCACGCCCGTGAGCTCGGTGCCCAGCGACATGCCTTCGACCTGCAGCCGCAGAAACTCGGCAAGCTTGGCCGCGCTCGCGGCGTCGGTATCCGGCAGCAGGATCGCAAACTCCTCGCCGCCATAACGCGCCACCAGGCTGCGCGGGCGCTGCACCACATGCGTGAGCACCCGCGTGAAGCTCTTGAGCACTTCATCGCCAAAGGGATGGCCATGGGCATCGTTGAGCTGCTTGAAATGGTCCACATCGAGCATCAGCAGCGACAGCGGCGTGCCCAGCCGGCGCGATTCGCCCCATTCGGAAGCCAGCAGCTCGTCGAAGCGCCGGCGATTGGCCAGGCCGGTCAATGCGTCCTTGCCTGCCAACGACTCCAGATGCTGTGTCAGCTGGTGCAGCTCTTCCTGCTGGCGGCGTGAAGCCGTGACATCGACATGCGAGAAGAAACTGCTGCCATTGGCCTGGGTGCCGCGCAGCTCGACGATGCGCACCCAGCGGTTCTGCGGCAGCGCCAGTACATAGGGCGCGCCCGAAAAACGCTGGCGCTCCTTGAGAATCGCCAGCCCTCTGGCAAAGCCCGCCGTCGGCGCTTCGCGCCGCCAGGTTTCGGCATAGATTTCGTCGAACTGGCGTGCGCCCAGGCTGGCTATGCCGGGCAGGCCATACAGCACCAGGAACGCATGGTTGGCCCACACGGCCCCGTCCTGCTTGTCGACCATCAGAATGCCATCGGCCAGGCTTTCGAGCGCCCTGGCCGTATCGGCGGAAATCTGTCCCGACAACTGCGCCAGCCGCGGATTGATCCTGTCCTGCATTCCCGGCAGCAGCGGCGTGGTCTTGCGCCACAGCCGCACGCGGCCAAGAGCCCCGAGCGACACCGACGCCGCGCGCACCCGATAGCCATGGTGGTCGAACTCGAAAGCGCGCTGCTGCTGGTAGTGGCGCTGCACCCCTTCTTCTATGTAGCGCTCCATGGCCGGCAGCTCGTCCGGGCTGAGCCGCTCCAGATAGAAGCGCCGCAGATTCTCGCGGTAGTCTTCGCCCTCGTGCACATGGCCCGCATGCTCGGGAAAGAACTGCAGGAACGTGTCGTTCCACAGCAGCGTCCTGTGCCTGGTGTCAAAGACACAGATGGCTACTTCAAGCTGGTCAAGAGCCAGTGCAACCAGGCGCAGGATGGAGATCAAAGTGTTTATGAAAGGTAGGCAACGGGGGAATTATCTGTGAAGTGCCGCAACGTGGGTTGTCGGGCGAAAAAAATGCCGGGCAGGCCGGCATTGGATGGAAAGGGCCGCGCGCCGCGGCCCCCTGTCAGCCGGTGGCGCGCTCAAGCCCCCAGACGTCGTAGGCCACGCCTTGCTCCGCCAGGGCCTGCAGGCCGATGGTGTGCGCGGTCTGCGCCAGCTCGGCCGCATGCACCAGCAGATCGGCCCGGTCCCAATTCTGCTGCTCGGCCAGCTCCATGAATTCCTGCAATTGCGCCTCGTCGGGAATGCGCTGCACCAGGTTCAGATACAGCAGGCTGATCAGCGCCTGCATGCTGTCGCCGCCGGCCAGCTGGTCCAGAATCCCGTTGGCCTGCACGCTGTCCGCCAGCGCCTGGGCGCCCTGCGCATCCACAAAGGCAATCAGCTCGCCGACCAGCGCACGGTCGTCGAGCGCATTTGCGCCCAGCGCGGCACCGAGCAGGCGCAGTGCCTGGCCGGCCGCGCCATCGAGGTCCAGCGCCACCGCATGATCGGCAAACTGCAGTCGCTCCACACCCAGCAGCGTGTCACGCCCGCCATCATGGGCCATGCTCTTCACGATCGACTGGCCTTGCTCCTCGCTGCGCCACACGTAGTCGGCCGCATTGCCGCCATAGACCACGGTGTCCACACCGGCACCGGCATCGATGCGGTCGTCGCCCTGTTGCGCACGGAACACCTCGTCGGCCGTCGAGCCGAACACCGGGCCTGCGTAGTTCGTGAATGCCAGTCCCTGCTGCGCCAGCGCATCCAGGTCCATCGCCTGCGCCGTGACCGCAAGTTCTGCGGCAATCTGCACCCATTGCGCATTCGAGTATCCGCTTGCCGGCAATTCCAACAGCAGCTGCAACTCGGCGGCATCGGGCGCACGGCCCACGATGTTGGTATGCAGCAGCGTCAACAAGGCCGCCGGGTCGGCATCGCCGGCCAGCGCCGTGAGCAAGCCCAGATTCTCGGCGACCTGCGAAGCCGCGCCCAGTCCCAGGCCATCGACATAGGCCATCACATGGCCTACCAGATCCGGGCTGTCCAAGCCAGCCTGCCCCCACAGCGCGAACACCAGCCGTGCGGCCTGGGCCGCCGCCACACCCGGGCCTTCGACCGCGAGATCCAGCGCCACCGCGCCGTCGTCGAACACCAGACGCTCTATGCCCGGCAGCGGCGTGGCGCTGCTGCCGGAGGCGGTGCGCAGGCTCCACAGGCCGGCGTCGCTGCGCTCCAGCACATAGTCGTCGCGCGCCCCGGCATAGTGAACCACGTCGATGCCCGGCGTGGCCGGAGGCGGCACGGGCGGTGCCGGAGGCGGGGCCGGCGGCTGTGGCGCGGGAGGTTGTGGCGCGGGAGGCTGTGGCGCAGGCGGCTGAGGTGCAGGCGGCCGAGGCGGCGCCGTGGCCGTCAGCAGATAGCTCTGCGTCACCGACTCCGCGCCATCGCTGAGTTCCAGTTCGATCGATGCCGCGCCTGCCGCCGCTGCCGTGAAGGTGGCACCGGCTATCGCGGCATTGATCTGCTCTGCCGTGCCGCTGAGCTGTATGCCGTCCGCGTCCGGGTCGCTGTCTTCCAGACCTTCGAGCGTTCCATTGACCGCGGTCAGCGTGAGCGTCATGTCGTCGCCATCGTCGTCGCGCACCGTGAAGCCCGCCAGCACCGCGGCCTGGCCCACGGTCACGGCCTGTACCTCGGTGGGCACACCCGCCAGCAGCGGCGCGTCATTGACCGGCGTGATGTTCACCTGCGTGCTGCCGCTGGCGGGAGGCATGTCGTCGCTGCCGTCGCTCAAACGCCAGTCAATGTTCACGCTCTCAGGCGGAGCATCGCTGGTGTTGGCATAGGTCAGCGAACGCAGGGCCTGGTTCACGCGCGCCTGCGTGGCCTGGGCGTTGAAGCTCAGACTCAGCTGGCCTTCCGCCCGGGAATAGCTGCCTATGCGTATTCCGGACAATTCAACGCCGCCGTCGTCGGTCAGCTCCAGCGCGCCGCTGGCACCAAACATATCCTGCGCATGGGCGCCGCCGCTGCGCGCCAGCGTGAGGCTGGCACCGGCGTAATGCCCCTGGGCGGCAAGCTCGGCGTCAAAGACCTCGACCGTATCATCCAGCACCACGGACAAGCCGTTCTCGGTATAGCTGACAGCGCCGCCCAGCGTATCGACCGGGCTGGTCAAGGGGTTGAACGTGGTGTCCAGGCTGCCGTCGGCGTTGAGGCGGATCAGGCTGAAGTCATTGTTGCCGCTGGCGTTGATGCTATACCCGGCCACCACGATCTTGCCATCGGGCTGCAGGGTGACGCTATGCCCCCAATCATTACCGTTGCCCACAGGCACCAGCAGCTTGCCGTTGCCCCCAAAGCCGGTGTCCAGGCTGCCATCGGCGTTCAGGCGGATCAGGCTGAAATCGTTGCCGTTGCTACCGTTTTCGCTGTATCCGGCCAGCACGATCTTGCCGTCGGGCTGCAGGGTGACGCTATGCCCCCGGTCAGCACCGCTGCCCACAGGCACCAGCATCTGGCCGTTGCCATTGTCACCAAAACCGCTGTCCAGGCTGCCATCGGCGTTCAGGCGGATCAGGCTGAAGTCGTGGCTGCCGCCATGGAAGCTGAACCCGGCTATCACGATCTTGCCATCGGGCTGCAGGGTAACGCATTGACCTTGATTGGTACGGGAGCTGTCCAGAGCCAGCACACGCCTGCCGTCCTCCCCAAAGCCCTGATCGCGGCTGCCATCCATGTTCAGGCGGATCAGGCTGAAGTCAGTATCGCCGTTCGGTCTGACGCGGTAGCCGGCCACCACGATCTTGCCGTCGGACTGCAGGACGACGCTTTGACCCACATCACTTTCTTGGTCGCTGCCCACATCCAGCAGCAGCTTGCCCTGGTCGCCAAAGAACTCGTCCAGGTCGCCATTGGCGGTCAGGCGAATCAGGCTGAAGACATTATTGCCGTATTCGCCGCTGCTGTTTCCGGCCACCACGATCTTGCCGTCGGGCTGCAGGGTGACGCTTTGACCCTCACCAATGCGGCCGTCCCATTCCAGCAACTTCGTGCCGCCTTCCCCAAAGCCTTCATCGGGCCTTCCATCGGCGTTCAGTCGGATCAGGCTGAAGTCAGCTCCAGGTGGACCGATCACGCTCGTGCTGTACCCTGCGACCACGATCTTGCCGTCGGGCTGCAAGGTGGCGCTTTGACCAAAATCATGGCGGCTATCCAAACCCAGTAGTTGCTTGCCGCCGGTCCCAAAGCCCTGGTCCAGGCTGCCATTGGCGTTCAGGCGGATCAGGCTGAAATCGCTGCCGTCGATACCGTTGTTGCTGTGCCCGGCCAGCACGATCTTGCCGTCGGGCTGCAGGATGACGCTCAGGCCCTCATCAGTGCTGCTGCCCACGGACACCAACAGCTTGCCGCTGCCCGTGGGCACGGCAAACGTAGGCGCGCTATTGACCGGCGGCTGCACCGCGGTAAAGGCGTAATGGCTGACGGCGCTCGTATGACCGTCATTGACCGTGATCTGCAGATGGCCCTGGCCGACGGCATCGGCAGTGAATGTGGCATCGGACAATGCGGCGCTGATCTGCGCGGCCGTGCCGGTCAGCTGTATTCCCGGCGCGTCGTCATCGCCATCGGTCAGCCCCCCCACGACGCCGCCCACGCGCCCCAGGCCATCGAGCACTTCCAGGGTCACGGTCAGCTCGGCTTCACCGGGATGGGCGACCACGATATCGGCCAGCGCCGTCGCCCGGCCCACATGCACAAATTGCGCTACTGCGGGAACACCGCTCAGCACCGGCGCGCCCAGGACCCCGTTGACGGCGATCTCGCCAGCGTCCACCAGCGCGTCGCCATTGCTGAAGTCCGCTGACGTTTCACCGTCGATGTCCATGACCACCTCCCCGCCCTCGGGCAGCGCAGGCTGGCCCCCAAGGCGTTCGAGAGTACGAGCGCGTGAGTTCGGCATATCAGATACCTCATTGAATGGTTGAACGCCAGCGGCTGCACCTTTCGGCAAGCACTCCGCCTGATGCGGAGTGTGTTGCGTGTCGCCTGCCTGAGTTCCATTCCGCCGCGCATTGCCAGGGCGGATCGCAGCCATCCTGACGCGCTGGATGCTGAAACAACGCGCTCCCCGCACAGAGCGCGCGCAGGCGCGTTTTCTCCAGACCATTGCAAACCTGTCTAGGGTTAGCCCCCATTCTTCAACTTACCTGCCGAACGGTAGAATTATTTCACCAGCGAGATCCAAGCCCCTGCCGTGGCATGCGCAAGGCATGGCACGCACTTTCACAAAGGATTGCAGCAGCATGTTGATTCGACATTTACGTCCCGGTCTTGCCGCCCTTTTCGTCCTTTTCTGCGGCGTCGCGGTGCAGGCGCAGCCGGTGCAGGGCTTTCCGACCAAGCCGGTGCAGATCATCGTGCCGTATGCCGCGGGCGGCGTGACCGACATCCTGGCGCGCATCGTCGCCCAGCGCCTGTCCGAACGCTGGAAGCAGCCGGTGATCGTCGACAACCGGCCCGGCGCGGGCACGGTGATAGGCACGGCGGCGGCGGCCAAGGCGCCGGGCGACGGCCATACCCTGCTGATCACCGCCTTTGGCTTCACCGCCAACCAGGTGCTGGTGCCCAACCTGCCCTACAACCCCGCGGCGCTGGCTCCGCTGGCGATGCTGGCCGACTCGTACAGCTACCTCTATGTGAACGCCGCGGTGCCGGCCAACAACATTCCCGAGCTGATTGCCTATGCCAAGGCCCATCCCGGCATGACATTCGCCTCGTCGGGCAATGGCTCCAGCCCGCATATCGCGGCCGAAGGCTTTGCCGGGCGCACCGGCATAGATATCGTGCATGTGCCCTACAAGGGCAATGGCCCGGCGATCAACGACCTGGTCGGCGGCCAGGTGCAGGCGCTGTTCGACAGCTCGGCAACGATGAGCTTCGTGCAGACCGGCAAGCTCAAGGTGCTGGGCGTGGGCAGCACCGCGCCGATCAAGCGCTCGCCCGACATCGTGCCCATCGCCAAATCGGGCGTGCCGGCACTCGCCGACTTCACGGCCAGCGGCTGGTTCGGCATGTTCCTGCCCGCGTCCACGCCGCAGGAGCTGCAAAAGAAGATCTACGCCGACGTGCAGGCCGTGCTCGAGACCAGGGACATGCACGAGGCGATCTACAAGACCGGCCTGGAGCCCGCGCTGATGACACAGCAGGGCTTTGCCGACTACCTCAAGAAGATGCTGGCCACCTGGGCGCCCGTGATTCGCGAACGCAAGATCCGCCTCGACTGAGCTGCACCCCATGACACACACCACCACTTCCATTCCCGACATGCCCGCGCTGGGCCGCCTGGCCGGCCGGCGCATCGTCGTCACGGGCGCGGGCTCGGGCATAGGCGCGGCCATTGCGCAGCTGTTTGTCGCCGAAGGCGCCAAGGTCGCGGCCATGGACCAGAACGTCGCCGGCATCCACGCGTATTTCCAGCCCGGTGACGGCATTGCGCTCAAGGCCGATGTCTCGAACGAGGCCTGCGTGAGCCAGGCGATAGACAGCGCGGCCCAGGCGCTGGGCGGCATCGACGGCCTGGTCCATGCCGCGGGCATCGCCAACGGCGAGCTGCTCAGCGAAGTGCGCCTGGAAGACTGGCGCCGCGTGATAGACGTCAATCTCACGGGCAGCTTTCTGCTGGCACGCGCCTGCTACCCGCATCTGCGCGCAGTGCAGAACAGCACCATCGTCAATTTCTCCTCGGGCCAGGGCCTGCAGCCGTTCATGCGCCGCGGCGCGTATGCGGCGTCCAAGGCCGGCGTGATCTCGCTGTCGAAGTCGCTGGCGATGGAATGGGCGCCGATACGCGTCAACACCATCTGCCCGGGCGCGGTCGACACGCCCATGGTGCGCAACGGCTACGACCCCGAAGTGCTGCGCACCCAGGTGGGCGCGCGCTATGCGCTGGGCCGCGTCGCCGAAGCCGTGGAGATTGCGCGCGCCGCGCTCTACCTCACGGGCGGCGAATCCTCGTTCATCACCGGCGTCGCCCTAGCGGTCGACGGCGGACGCAGCTACCACTGACCGGAACTCTCTTTCTCTTGCCTCCATGACACAGAACCCTACTCTTTCCGCCGTCGACCCCTATGCCGCATTCCGCGAGGAACTGCTGGAATTCACGCAGCAGCCCGAACTCGCCGCGCTCAAGGAGAAAGTGCGCAGCAACCAGAAGATGTCGCGCGCCGAATACAGCGCCTGGCAGAAGGCACTGCATGCGCGCGGCTGGGGCGCGCCCAACTGGCCCGTCGAATACGGCGGCACGGGCTGGGACCTGCAGCAGCGCTACCTGTTCGAGGAAGTCACGGCCCAGGCCGACTGCCCGCCGGCCTACCACCACGGCATAGGCCATATCGGGCCGGTGATCATGCATTTCGGCAGCGACGAGATCAAGGACCGCTTCCTGCCGCGCATTCTCGACGGCAGCGAGCACTGGTGCCAGGGCTACTCGGAGCCCGGTGCGGGCTCCGACCTGGCCTCGCTCAAGACCACGGCGGTGCGCGACGGCGACGACTATGTGCTCAACGGCCAGAAGATCTGGACCTCGCACGCCCAGGAAGCCGACATGATGTACACGCTGGTGCGCACCTCGAACGAAGGCCGCAAGCAGGCCGGCATCTCGCTGCTGCTGGTGCCGCTGGACACGCCCGGCATCGAAGTGCGGCCGATACACACCATAGACCAGTGGCACCATGTCAACGAGGTCTTCCTCAACGACGTGCGCGTGCCGGTGAAGAACCTCGTGGGCGTCGAAGGCGAAGGCTGGAAATGCGCCAAGTTCCTGCTGGACCGCGAGCGCCTGTCGCCGGCCACCGTGCCGCGCCTGGCGCGCCAGCTCGAGCAGGTCGCCGAACTGCTGGCGCAGAAAATGCAGTCCCACCCCGGCCTGCCCAGCATCCATGCGCTGCAGGAGCGGCTGTTCCTGGCCCAGGCTTCGACCAAGGGCGCGCGCCAGATGCTGCTCAGCGCCATCCAGGAAGAGATGCAGGGCACGCTGGCCTCGTCCAAATCCTCGGCGCTCAAGCTCCACACTTCGGAGCTGTCGCAGCAGATCGTCGGCATTGCCTTTGACATCGCCGGCCCCGAATACGCGGCGCGGCTGGTGCCAGAAGTCGAGGCGCCCGATGGCAGCGACGACCTGGACATCGAACGCCAGCTGACCCATACCTATTTGTTCTACCGTTCGCGCACGATTGCCGGCGGCACCAGCGAAGTGCAGAAGAACGTGATTGCCCGCGACCTGTTTGGAGCCTGAGATGACTTTCCATGTGACCCCGATGTTTCCCGGCGATCTGTACGACTCCAGCGACCGCATGGCCGGCGCGGGCGCTGCCGACTGGCGCCAGATTCTCGAACTTGGCTGGCAAGGCGTGCTGGTCGCTGAAGACCAGGGCGGCGTGGGCGCGACGCTGGCCGAATTCTCGGCGATTGCCGAGGCCTCCGGGCGCCATGCGCTGGCGCTGCCGCTGATCGCGCGCTGCGTGGTTGCACCCATGCTGCTGGCCGCGGCGGCGGCATCCGATACGGCGCGCGCGCTGCTCGCGCAGCTGTCGGCGGGTCAAGCCTCGGTCTGCCCGGTGCTGGGCAGCGATGTCCAGGCCACGCCCGACGGCAACGGCGGGCTGCGCCTGCAAGGCGTGCTCAAGGGCGCCGACCTGAGCGCCGATGCCAGCCATCTGCTGTTCAATACCGCGACGCAGCTGGTGCTGATCGAGACCGATGCCCTGCCCGAGGCGCGCTATTACAAGGGGCTGGACGGCCGGCGCACGGCCGACTTCACGCTCGATGGCGTGCGCGTCGATGCCAGCCAGGTGCTGCTGCAAGGCGAGGCCGTCGCGGCCGCCGTGAAGACCGCCAGCGACACCGGCGCCGTGATGACCTGCGTGCAGACCGTGGGCGCGCTCGGCGCGCTGGTCGAGCAGACGATCGAATACCTCAGCACGCGCAGCCAGTTCGGCGTGCAGCTGTCGACCTTCCAGGCGCTGCGCCACCGGCTGGTCGAGATGTACGTGGCCTACGAAAGCGCGCGCGGCCTGGTCAAGGACGTGACCGAGGCGCTGTCGGCCGACGCTGCGGCGAATCCGCGCGACGCGGCGCTGACCAAGCTGTATCTGGCCAGCGTCGGCCGGACTGTGGCAGAGTCGGCGATCCAGCTGCACGGCGGCATGGGCATGACCACCGAAATGCCGGCCGCGCGCCTGGCCATGCACACCTTGATGTGCAATCTGCAATACGGCGACCGCTTCCATTATCTGGATGCGCTGTCGGCGCAGATGTCCAACGATGTCGCCGCATTGGCTGCCTGAGACCTGTCGTCCGCGAACCTACAAAACCGTTCGGGCTGAGCCTGTCGAAGCCCGCACCCTTCGATCCTTCGACCAGCTCAGGATCAGGGTGAACGGATTTAACGCACCGCACGCCAACGAGCATGACTTCCACCCGCAAAGCCTTCCCCATGCAAACCATCCACTCTCTTTTCTTTCCCGAATCGGTGGCGCTGATCGGCGCCTCCTCCGACCCGGAGCGCATTGGCGGACGCGTGCTGCGTTTCATGCGCGAAGGCGGCTACCAGGGCGCTATCTACCCGATCAACAAGGGCGAGCCCCTGGTCCAGGGCTTGCAGGCGTACAAGAGCATCAGCGAGGTGCCCGGCCCGGTCGACCAGGCGGTGATCATCATTCCCGCGGCCGGCGTGGAGACCGCGCTGCGCGAAGCCGTGGCCAAGGGCGTGAAGTCGGTGCAGATCCTCACCGCGGGCTTTGCCGAGATCGACGAAGCCGGCAAGGCGCTGCAGCAAAAGCTGGTCGACATCTGCCGCGCCGCCGGCGTGCGCATGCTGGGCCCGAACTCGCTGGGCCTGCTCAACCTGTCCAACCGGTATTCGGCCACCTTCTCGACGGCGCTCAACGGCCTGCGCCCGGTCAAGGGCCATATCGCGCTGGCCACGCAAAGCGGCGCCTTCGGCTCGGCCACCTACGGCATGGCCTCGCTGCGCGGCCTGGGTTTCTCCAAGATCATTGCCACCGGCAACGAGGCCGATGTCGATGTGGCCGAATGCATCGACTACCTGGCCGACGACGCCGAAACGCGCGTCATCTGCGCCGCAGTGGAATCCTGCAAGGACGGCAATCGCCTGCGCCAGGCGCTGCTCAAGGCCGCCAAGGCCGGCAAGCCGGTGCTGATCATGAAGGCCGGGCGCACCGAGGTCGGCGCCTCGGCCGCGGCCACGCATACCGGCTCGCTGGCCGGCAACGACACGGTCTACGACACGGTGTTCGCCGAGTGCGGCGCCTACCGCCCGCAGTCCATCGAGGAGATGCTCGACATCGCCTATGTCTGCGCCGTGACCGGCCAGCTGCCCGGCAATTCCGAGGTGGCGATTCTCACCGGTTCGGGCGGCATAGGCATTCTGATGGCCGACCATGCGAGCGACCATGGCCTGGCGCTGCCGCCGCTGTCGCCAGCCGCAAGCGCGGCGGTGCGAGAGGTGCTGCCGTTTGCCGTTGCCGCCAACCCGCTGGACACCACGGCCCAGGTCACGGCCGTGGCCAGCGGCGTGACGCGCACGCTGGACGCGCTGCTGAGCCATTCGACCTATGGCACCGTCTTTGCGTATCTGGCCCATGTGGGCCTGTCACCCAGCCGCTTCCAGTCGACCAGCGACGAGCTGATTGCGCTCAAGAAGAAGTTCCCCGAACGCGCCATCGTGATGGTGATGCTGGCGACCACGGAAGTCGCGGCCGCGCTGGACGCGCATGGCATCCCGACGTTTGCCGACCCTTCGCGCGCGGTGCTGGCGCTGGCCGGCGCGCGCCAGCTCGCGCGCCGCCACCAGGCGCTGTACTCGCCCTCGTCGGCCGGGCGTTCGGCGCAGCCCCTGGGCGATGTCTCCACCGAGGCCGCGGCCAAGAAGGTGCTGGCTGCAGCCGGCCTGCCCATGCTGCCCGAAAAGGTCTGCGGCAGTGCCGAAGACGCCGCGGCCACGGCCATGGAGTTCGGCTTCCCCATCGTTGCCAAGATCTCCTCGCCCGACATCGCGCACAAGACCGAGATCGGCGGCGTGATGCTCAATCTGCAGGACGCCCAAGCCGTGCGCCAGGCCTACGGCGAACTGCTGCGCCGCGCCAAGGCCGCCGCGCCCCAAGCGCGCATCGACGGCGTGCTGATCACCCCCATGCTCAAGGGCGGCGTGGAAACCATCATGGGCATACACATGGACCCGACGTTCGGGCCCATGGTGATGTTCGGCTCGGGCGGCACGGCCGTGGAGCTGTTCAAGGACGTGGCCTTTGCCTCGGCGCCGGTGAGCGCAGCGCGCGCGCGCGAGCTGATCGATGCCGTGCAGTCGTCGCGCCTGCTGCGCCAGTGGCGCGGCGGCCCGCAGTACGACGAGCAGGCGCTGGTCGACGCGATCTGCAAGCTGTCGGCGTTTGGCCAGGCGCACGCCGATGTGCTCGAAAGCATCGATGTCAATCCGCTGGTGGTGCGCGAAAAAGGCGCGGTCTGCCTGGATGCGGTGATTACACTGCGCTGATTCCCGGAGACCAGACATGCCCCCCCACCTCGAAGAAAAACTGCAAGCCCTGCTCGACCGCGAAGCCATTCGCGAAGTGATGTACGCCTACTGCCGGGGCATAGACCGCGGCGACGAAGCCGCGCTGCGCTCGGCCTATTGGGAGGACGGCACGGACCGGCATGGCGCCTACAGCGGCAGCGCCAGCGGCTTCATTGAGAAGGCGCTCAAGTCTCGCAGCAGCGGGCTGCGCATGATCCACCAGGTCAGCAATATCTCCATCGTGCTCGAAGGCCGGCATGCGGCCGTCGAAAGCTACTTCCAGGCCTTCCAGTACGACACCGACCCGGCAACCGGCCGGCTGCGCGAGACCTTTCTGTGCGGCCGCTACGCCGACCGTTTCGAGAAGCGCGGCGAAGAATGGCGCGTCGCCGCGCGCACCGTCATCTATGACTGGATGAAGGAGGCGCCCGCGCCCGAAGGCGACGAGGCCACGCGCTTTGGCGTGCGCGCGCCGCAGGGGGCGATGAAGCCCGATGATGCCTGGTACCAGTTGCTGCGCGAGGCGCCGTTCGCGAAATAGACGGCTTCACGCCCCTCTATCTTGAGGGCAGGCCGTTCATGGTTCGACGGGCTCACCACGAACGGGTTCAGCCAGTGCAGCGCTTCATGCTCCAGATCTCCCAACTCCGTTCGCCCTGAGCCCGTCGAAGGGCGTTTCGGGGCGTGCTGCACGCGCTTCTCTGAGCGTCATTTGTTTTTAGCCGCTAAAAAAGCGGGGCTGGTTTCCCAGCCCCGCATCAAATGGCAGGCCGCAAGGGCCGCCTCCCTGCCACAGGGGTCAGGCTTCCGCCGACTCCCGCAGATGTTCGAACGCAAAGCCGCGGTAGCCGTCGCGCACCGCCGCGCCCGTGAGTTCGCGGTATTTCATGAAGCCGCCGGTGAACAGCGTCAGGCCCAGCGGCTTGTCCTTGACGTTGGCGCCCACATACCAGGTCTTGGCCTTGGTCAGCAGCGTGCGCTGCGACAGCTCATACACCAGGTCCATCCAGCCCTGCTCGGCCTCGGCCGTGGGCTCTATGCTGGCCAGGCCTTCGTTCTCCATATGCACCATGGCCGCGGCAATCCAGTCGACATCGTGCTCGCTGATGCGGATGATGTTGGCCAGCGCCGCCGGGCCGTTGGGGCCGGTGGTCATGAACAGATTCGGGAAGCCTTCCATCATCAGGCCCAGATAGGAGCGCGCGCCGTCCTTCCACTTGTCGTTGACCTTGCGCCCGTCCTTGCCCACCACGTCGAAGGCCAGCAGCGCGCCCGTGAGGCCGTCATAGCCCGTGGCAAAGATCAGCACGTCCAGCTCGATCTCGCCCGATTGCGTGCGCACGCCCTTCTCGGTGATCTCGACAATCGGGTCCTTGAGACAGTCGACCAGGTGCACGTTGGGGCGGTTGTAGGTCTCGTAGTAGCTGCTGTCCAGGCAGGGCCGGCGCGCGAAGATCGGGTAGTCGCGCGGCTTGAGCGCCTCGGCCGTCGCCGGGTCTTGCACCACCTCGCTGATCTTGCCGCGCACGAACTCCGCGACATGCTCGTTGGCCTCGGCGTTGCTCATCAGATCGGAGAAGGTGCCCAGCATTGCCAGGCCGCCGTTCTTCCAGGCGTCTTCCAGCAGCTGGCGGCGCTGATTGGGCGTGACGCTGAAGAAAGCCCGCGTCGACTGCGGCCGCACGCCGCCCACGGCGCTGTTGCGCGCCGATTCGCGAATGCCTGCGTAGTGGCGCTTGACTTCGGCCACGTACTCGGGCGCCAGGTCCTCGTTGCGCATGGGCATGGTGAAGCTGGGCGTGCGCTGGTAGACAAACAGCTCGCCGGCCTCCTTGCCGACTTCCTGCACGATCTGAATGCCGGTCGAGCCCGTGCCTATCACGCCCACGCGCTTGCCGGCAAAGCTGATGGGTTCGTGCGGCCAGCGCGCGGCGCGCAGCAGCCGTCCCTTGAAGCGTTCTATGCCGGGAATTTCCGGGTCCTTGGGCACGGACAGCGGGCCCGTGGCCATGATGCAATAGGTCGCTTCGAGCGTCTCGCCCTTGTCGGTCTTCACCGTCCAGAGCTTGCGTTCCTCGTCCCAGACGGCGCTGGTGACGCGGGTGTTGAACTGGAAGTGCTTGCGCAGGTCCAGCCGCTGGGCGACGAAGTTGATATAGGCGAGCAGCTCTGGCTGGGCCGCGAACTGCTCCGACCAGGTCCATTCCTGCTCGACCTCGGGCGAGAACGAGAAGCTGTAGTCTATGCTGGGCAGATCGACGCGCGCGCCCGGGTAGCGGTTCCAGTACCAGACGCCGCCCAGGTCGCCGCCGGCCTCGAAGCTCTGGATGCGCAAGCCCATTTCACGGAACTTGTAGGTGGCGTACATGCCGCCAAAGCCGCCGCCGACGATGACTACGTCGAGGCGGCGTACGGATGTTGGGTGGTTGGTTTGCATTGTTGTCTCCTGCTATTTTCAAAAAACTTGGCCTGAGGACACCCTTCGACAAGCTCAGGGTGAACGGCCGAAAACACTGCGCTCATCCTGAGCTTGTCGAAGGATCGAAAGGCCGTTAAACCGCCAGCGTGCCGCCATCCACGGGCAGCGTCACGCCGTTGATATAGGAAGCCAGCGGCGAGGCCAGAAACACCGCCGCGCCCGCGAGTTCCTGCGGCTGGCCCACGCGGCCCGAGGGAATGCGCGCCATGAAGCGCGCCAGGCGCTCGGGGTTGGCGCGGGTCACATCGGTCATCGGCGTCTCGATCACGCCGGGCGCGAGCGCATTGACGCGAATGCCGTCAGGCCCGAGATCGGCGGCCATCGATTGCGTGAGCATCTTCACCGCGCCCTTGGACGCCGAGTAGCCCAGCGCCCCGGCCTGGGCAATGAAAGCCGCGCCCGAAGCGATGTTGATGATGCAGCCGCGCGTGGCGCGCAAGGCGGGCAGCCAGGCGTGGATCACGTTGAACGTGCCCAGAAGATTCACATCGACCACGCGCCGGATATTGGCGTGCGCCTGCGGGCTGTCTATGCCTTCGCGCAGTATCACACCGGCGTTGTTGACGACGATATCGACGGCGCCGATTTCGTCGCCCACGGCCCGGGCCAGCGCCGCCGCGGCGTCGGCATCGGTCACATCGAGCGCAAAGCCCCAGGCCTGGCCGCCCGCCGCGCGAACCAGCGCCAGCGTCTCGGCGCAGCGCTGCTCGCTGATGTCGGTGACGATCACGCGCGCGCCGGCGCTGGCCAGGCCCTGGGCAATCGCCTGGCCTATGCCGCTGGCGGCGCCCGTGACCAGCGCCAGCCGGCCTTCTAGCAGGCGCGCGCCCTGCAGCGCCGCCATCACGGCATCACGGTCTGCCGCGCTCATGGCAGCTCCTTACCGGCCGCGCGCAGCGAGCGGCGTTCGAGCCAGGCATAGAGTTCGCCCACCAGGCCCTTGCGGAACGACAGCACGACGACCACGAACACCAGGCCCTGGATCATCAGCACCCACTCCGCGTACGAGGCGAGGTAGTGCGACATGGAGACGATCAGCACCGCACCCGCGATCGGGCCGAGCAGGGTCTGCATTCCGCCCAGGATGCAGATCAGCAGCGCCTCGCCCGAAGTCACCCAGGTCAGGTCGTTGAGCGTCACCACCTGGAAGGCCACGGCCTTGATCGCGCCCGCCAGGCCGGCCAGCGACGCCGACAGGATGAACACCAGCAGCTTGTAGCGATTGGCGCGCAGGCCCAGCGAAATCGCACGCGGCTCGTTGTCGCGGATGGCGCGCAGCACCTGGCCGAACGGCGAGTTGACGATGCGGTGGATGGCAAAGAAGCCGAAGGCCGTGAGCGCGAACACCGTGAAATACATCACGTAGTTGTTGCCCAGGTCGATGACGCCGAACATCGCGCGCCGCGGCACGTCCTGCAGGCCGTCCTCGCCGCCCGTGAACGGCATGCGCAGCGCGAAGAAATAGATCAGCTGCGAGAACGCCAGCGTGATCATCGAGAAGTAGATGCCCTGGCGGCGGATGGCGAGTGCACCGGTGAGCGCGCCTATGACCACGGCCACGCCCACACCGCACAGAATGCCCAGCGCCGGGTCCAGTCCCCAGACCTTGATGGCCTGGGCCGTGACATAGCCCGAAGCGCCGAAGAACATCGCATGGCCGAACGACAGCAGGCCGCAGTAGCTGACCAGCAGATTGAGCGCGGCCGCGAGCAGCGCGAAGCACATGATCTCGATCAGGAACTGCGGGTAGAGCACGAACGGCGCGACCAGCAGCAAGGCGACGAAGGCCGCGAGCAGCAGGCGCTGCGTGCTTGGAGAGAAGTATTTCATCGGGCCTCCTGGCCGAACAGGCCGTTGGGACGGATTGCCAGCGTGATGATCATCACGATGAAGATGACGACGCCCGCGGCGTCCGGGTAGATCAGCTTGGTCAGGCCCTCGACCACGCCCAGGCCGAAGCCGGTGATGATGGAGCCGATGATCGAGCCCATGCCGCCTATCACCACCACCGCGAACACCACCACGATCAGGCTGTTGCCCATCAGCGGATTGACCTGGTAGATGGGCGCGGCCATGGCGCCGCTCAGGCCCGCCAGGCCCACGCCCAGGCCGTAGGTCAGCATCAGCATGCGCGGCACGTTGATGCCGAAGGTGCGCACCAGCGCCGCGTTCTCGTTGGCCGCACGCAGATAGGCGCCCAGCTTGGTGCGCTCTATCACCAGCCAGGTGCCCAGGCACAGCACCAGCGAGGCGGCGATCACCCAGACGCGGTAGGCCGGGATGTAGCTGATGCCTATGTCGAAGCCGCCCGCGATGGGGTTCGGATAGGGCTGGCCCGTGGCGCCGAACTTCCAGCGGAACGCGCCTTCCATCAGCATCGCCAGGCCGAAGGTCAGCAGCAGCGCGTAGACATGGTCGACACGGTACAGCCGGCGCAGCATCAGCCGCTCTATCACCAGCCCGAACCCGCCCACGACCAGCGGGGTGATGATCAGCGCATACCAGTAGCTGATGCCGAAGTACTCGAGCAGGCCCCAGGCGACAAACGCGCCCAGCATGTACTGCGCGCCATGCGCGAAGTTCACCACATGCAGCAGGCCGAAGATGATGGCCAGGCCCAGGCTCATCAAGGCGTAGAACGAACCGTTGATCAGGCCTATGACCAGTTGCCCGACCAGGGCCGACATGGGAATGCCGAAAATCTCATCCATGGTGGACTCTCCTGTAGAGCGCCGCGCCGCAGCGCGCGAAAGTGTTTGGTGTGCGCTTCATAGTCCCAGCAGCCCTTCGATGCGTGCCAGATCCCTGGCGATGTCGTCGCGGTGGAAATGGTCGACCACCACGCCTTCGTCAATCACATAGAACCGGTCCGCAATCTTTGAAGCGAAACGGAAGTTCTGCTCGACCATCAGCACCGTGAAGCCGCGCTCCTTGAGGATGCGAATCGTCTGGCCTATCTTGGAGACGATCACCGGCGCCAGGCCTTCGGTGCACTCGTCGAGCAGCAGGAACTTGGCGCCGGTGCGCAGGATGCGCGCGATCGCCAGCATCTGCTGTTCGCCGCCCGAGAGCTTGGTGCCCTGGCTGTGGCGGCGCTCCTTGAGATTGGGAAACAGCGTGTAGATCTCGTCGACGCTCAGGCCCCCGGGGCGCAGCACCGGCGGCAGCAGCAGGTTTTCCTGCGTGCTGAGACTCGAGAAGATGCCGCGCTCCTCGGGGCAGTAGGCGACGCCGAGTTTCGCTATCGTCTCGGGCAGCATGGCTATGGTCTCGCGGCCGTTGATCTCTATGCTGCCGCGGCGCTTTTCCAGCAGTCCCACGACCGCGCGCAGCGTGGTGGTCTTGCCCGCGCCGTTGCGGCCCAGCAGGCAGACCACTTCGCCCTGGCGCACTTCGAGGTGCATGCCGTGCAGCGCCAGGTTCTCGCCATAGTGGCCGACCAGGCCCTTGACCGACAGGCACAGCGGCGCATTGTTGGCTTCAGTCATTCGCGCCTCCCACATAGGCTTCGATCACCGCCGGGTCACGCGAGACTTCGTCATAGCTGCCTTCGGCCAGGATCTGGCCCGACTGCAGCACGGTGACGCGGTCGCACAGCTCGGCAATGACCTTCATGTTGTGCTCGACCATCAGAATGGTCCTTCCCTTGGCCACATTGCGGATGATTTCCATCACCGGGCCAATGTCCTCATGGCCCAGGCCGGCCATGGGCTCGTCGAGCAGAATCATTTCGGGCTCGAGCGCAATGGTCGTCGCGAGTTCGAGCACGCGCTTGCGGCCATACGACAGCTCCACGGCCGGCGTATGCAGCCAGCGCGTGAGGCCCACCATTTCTATGAGCTCCAGCGCGCGCGCGTCCAGCACCTGCAGCGCGCTGTCGCGGCGCCAGAACGCCCAGGTCATGCCGGCCTTTTGCTGCAAGGCCACGCGCACGTTCTCCAGCACCGTCATCTGGCCGAACACCGCCGAGATCTGGAAGGAACGCACCAGGCCCATGGACGACACGGTCGCCGGGTCGCTGGCGGAAATGTCCTTGCCGTTGAATTGAATGCTGCCGGTCGTGGAGCGCAGGAAAGTGCTCAGCAGATTGAAGCAGGTGGTCTTGCCCGCGCCATTGGGGCCTATCAGCGCGTGCACGCTGTGGCGGCGCACGCGCAGGTTCACGTCCTTGACCGCATAGAAGCCGCGGAACTGCTTGCTCAGGCCCGTGGCCTGCAGGATGTAGGGATCGGGGGGGACTTGCATGCCAGCGCCTTCAGATCATGGCGTGGGTCACGCCGCCATCGACCAGGATGGAGGTGCCCGTGACCCAGCTGCTGTCCGCCGAGGCCAGGAACATCGCCGCGTTGGCGATGTCCTCGACTTCGCCCAGGCGGCGCAGCGGCGTGCGCGCGATGCGCACCGCGATCTTGTCGGGGTCCACATTGCCCTTCATGCCCTCGGTGGGCACCGAGCCCGGGCAGACCGCGTTGACGCGTATGCCGCGCGGCCCCAGGTCCACGGCCGAGGAGCGCGTCAGGCCCAGCACGCCGGCCTTGACGCCGCCGTAGACCATGGCTTCGGGCACGCCCAGGAAAGCCGCGGCCGAAGCGATGTTGATGATGCTGCCGCCTTCGGTCATGGCTTCCGAACCCACCTGAATGCCCCAGACCACGGAGTTGAAGCCCGTGCCCACCATGCGCGTGAGCATCTCGGGCGTAATCGCCGAGATCGCGCCATAGCGCACCCAGATCGCGTTGTTGACCAGGATGTCGAAGCGGCCATGCGCCTGCTTCATTCCCTGCACCGCGTTGACGAAGGTCTCGCGTTCGGCGACGTTGCCGCCGAACGCCATCGCCTGGCCGCCCTGGGCGCGGATTTCCTCGGCCGCGGCCTGGGCCAGGTCTTCGCGCAGATCGAGCACGCCGACTACGGCGCCGGCCTGGGCCATGGCATCGGCAATTGCCCGGCCTATGCCGCGCGCGCCGCCGGTGATCAAGGCCACTTTGCCTTCGAGCTTGTTGTTCATTGTTGTCTCCTGGTTTTCGTTGATTCGTTCAAGGCTGGTCGGCAAAACGCACTTCGCGCAGTCCGCGCACTTCCGTGCCGTGCACTGCGAACAGCGCACCCGCGTCGGGGTGCTCGTCCTTGAGCGCGTTGCCGCTGTTGCTGATGCTGGTGACGTAGAGCACGTCGAGATCGGGGCCGCCGAAACAGGGGCAGGTCACATGGCGCACGGGCATGGCTATCAGGCTGTCGAGGCTGCCGTCGGGCAGAAAGCGCGCCATCTGGCCGGTCTCGACCAGCGCGGTCCACAGGCCGCCTTCGCTGTCGACGGTCGCGCCATCGGCCGCGGAGTGGAGCTGCGCGGTATCGACCCAGACCGTGGGCTGGCCGGCGCGGCCGCGCGCGCTGTCGTAGGGGTAGCGCAGGATCTTGCGTGTGCGGCTGTCGGTGTAATAAAGCCACTGCCCGTCGGGACTGAAGCAGATGGCGTTGGAAATGGCGAAGCCTTGGTCCAGCTGCTGCACGCGGCCGCGCGCATCGACCTGGTAGAGCGCGGCCAGCGGCTCGTTGCGGCCCATCACCAGCGAGCCGCAGACAAAGCGGCCCGCGCGGTCGCAGCGGCCGTCGTTCAGGCGTATGCGCTCGGCAACATGCGTGACCGCGGCCAGCGGCGTGACTTCGCCCGATGCCAGATCGAGATAGCTGAAACCATGGGCCAGCGCGACCAGCAGCCGGCCGCTGTCGCACAGCGCAATCGAGCCTATGGCCGTGGGCAGATGCCACTCGCGGTAATCGCCGCTGGCGGGCACAAGACGGCGCACCAGCTGCGCATGCGAATCTATCCAGTAGAGCGACTGGCTGCGCTCATCCCACAGCGGACATTCGCCCAGCTGGTCGCGCGTGGTGGTGACGATTTCAATACGGGTCATGGCAAAACCTGGGCAAGCGATGGCGCAATGCGCCTGACAAACGGGAAACCGCAGCCCCGGCGCGCAGGCCGGGGCACCTACGCTTACTTCTTCACGAAGTCGCAGCCGCCTTCGGCCAGCGGACGGAACACCGACTCGCCCGGGATTTCTTCGCCGATCTTGTAGAGGTCGTTCCTGCCCTTGGATTCGGCCGGGGTCTTGACCTGGATCGCATAGGTCGGACGGATCAGCTGGCCGTCCTCGCGGATCATGGCGTTCTTCATGGAGAAGTCGTTGACCGGCGTGGCCTTCATCTTGGCCATCACCGCCACGCCCTCATCCGTTCCCGCGGCCTGCACCGCCTTGAGGTAGTGCATGGCCGCGCTGTAGGCACCTGCATGGATATAGGTCGGCACCACGCCCTTGTTCTTTTCCATGAAGCGCTTGGCCCAGGCACGCGATTCGTCGTTGCGGTCCCAGTAGAACGGCGCGGTGATCTGCAGGCCCTGGGCCACGTCCAGGCCCATGGCCGAGACGCTGTTGATGGTCATGCCGAACACGCCGACCTTCTGGCCGTTGCGCGCGAGCTTGTACTCGGCGGCCTGCTTCAAGGCATTGGTCAGATCGAGGCCGGCGTTGAGCACGACAATGGCCTGGGCCTTGCTGGCCTGGGCCTGCAGCAGATACGACGAATAGTCGGACGCGCCCAGCGGATGGCGCACCGAGCCCACGACCTTGCCGCCGCCGGCCTCGATGAACTTGGTCGCATCGGCCTGCATCGCGGCGCCGAACGCGTAGTCGACGGTGATGAAGAAGAACGATTTGACGCCCTGCTTGAGCAGCGCCGTCACGCCGGCGTTGGCCAGCTGGTAGGTGTCGACAATGAACTGCACGGTCATGGGCGAGCACATCTTGCCCGTGAGGTCGGAAGAGACCGTGCCGGCCACCAGATACGGCTTTTTCTTCTCCTTCATCATGCTCGACACGCCAAACGCAATCGACGAAGCCGAGCCGCCGACGATGGTGTCGAACTTCTCGTTCTCTATCCACTGGCGCGCCATGTTGATGCCCACATTGGGCTTGTTCTGGTCGTCGGCCACGGTGACTTCGATGGGCTTGCCCAGCACCTTGCCGCCGAAGTCCTCCACCGCCATGCGCACCGCCAGCGACGAGCCCGGGCCGCCATTGCCCGAATAGGTGCCGGTCTGGTCGGCCATCACGCCTATGCGCACCACGTCATCGCTGATCTGCGCCTGCGCGGGCAGCGCGGCAAGCAAGGCGCTGCCGGCGAGCAGGGCCAGCGCGGACATCCGGGGAATCGAAGGGAAAGCGTTCATGTCTGTCTCCTGGTAGTTATGGAATGCACTGACTGTCTAAAAAATCGGGGGTGAGAAAAACCGTTCGTCCTGAGCCCCAGCCCCTTTCGTCCTGAGCCCCAGCCCCGTTCGTCCTGAGCCCCAGCCCCGTTCGTCCTGAGCCCCAGCCCCGTTCGTCCTGAGCCTGTCGAAGGATGAACGGCCAAGCTCAAGCTTAGGCATGACCTGCCCAATGGCTGGTTCGCCTGGTTGGGTTTTCTCACACCGGATCGGTACTGAGCCTATGTCCCTTGAACTGCTCGCGCAGCTGGGTCTTGAGCAGCTTGCCGGTCGCGGTATGCGGCAGGGCGTCGACAAACACCACGTCGTCGGGCAGCCACCAGCGCGCCACGCGGTCCTGCATGAATTCCGTCATCTCGGCGGCGGTGATGCATTCGCCGGTCTTGGGCACGACGATCAGCAGCGGGCGTTCCTGCCACTTGCTGTGCGCCACGCCTATCACCGCGGCTTCCTGTACCTTGGGGTGGCCGACGGCGACGTTCTCCAGGTCGATGGACGAAATCCATTCGCCGCCCGACTTGATCACGTCCTTGGTGCGGTCGGTGATCTGCACAAAGCCGTCGCTGTCGATCAAGGCCACGTCGCCGGTCGCAAACCAGCCGCCTTCACCCAGCGCCGCACCGGGCTGGCTGCCGTAGTACGCCGACACCACCCAGGGGCCGCGCACCTTGATCTCGCCCACGCTCTTGCCGTCATGCGGCAGGCGCTTTCCTTCGGGGCTGAAGATGCCGACTTCGATGCCGAAGATCGCCCGGCCCTGCCGGGCCTGGATATCGAAGCGCTTGTCCAGCGGCAGGTCCTGCTGCGACGGCAGCAGATTGCCAATGGTCGCCAGCGGGCTGGTCTCTGTCATTCCCCAGGCCTGGATCACGAAGGTGTCCAGCAGCGTGCCGAATTTTTCTATCATCGCGCGCGGCGCGGCCGAGCCGCCGACCACCACGCGCTGGAGCTTGAGCTGCGAAAGGTCGAGCTGCGCGCGCTGGCTTTCGATGTACTGGAAGAAGCCCAGCCACACCGTGGGCACGCCCAGCGAGAAGGTGCAGCCTTCCTTGACCATGTGCGCATAGAGCCGCTCGCCGCTGACACCGGGGCCGGGCAGCACCAGCTTGGCGCCGCACATGGCCGCGGCATAGGGGATGCCCCAGGCATTGACATGGAACATGGGCACGGCCAGCAGCACGCTGTCGCGCGTCGACAGCGCCAGGCCGTCGACCGTGCAGGCGGTCCAGGCGTGCAGCAGTGTCGAGCGATGGCTGTAGAGCACGCCCTTGGGATTGCCCGTGGTGCCCGAGGTGTAGCACAGCGAGGAAGCGGTGTTCTCGTCGAGCGCCGGCCATTCGAAGTCGGGCGAGGCCTGCGCGATCAGGTCTTCGTAGCACAGCAGATTGGGCAGCGCGATGTCAGGCATTTCGCTGCGCTCGCACAGCGCGACAAAGCCCTTGACCGTGGGCAGCTGGTCGGCAATCGCCACCAGTTGATCGGCAAAGCCCAGGTCGAAGAACACATACTCATCGGCCGCGTGGTTGATGATGTAGCTGATCTGCTCGGCAAACAGCCGCGGGTTGACGGTGTGCGACACCGCGCCCATGCCCGCGACCGCGAAATACAATTCCAGATGGCGGTGCGTGTTCCAGGCCAGCGTCGCGATGCGCTGGCCGGGCTGCACGCCCAGGTCCGTGAGGGCGTTGGCCAGGCGCTTGGCGCGCTGGCGCACTTCGCCCCAAGTCGTGCGGTAGCTGCGGCTGTCGGAAACGTGCGAGACGATTTCCACCTGACCGTGGTGCGTGGCCGCATGCTCTATGAGCTGCGAGATCAGCAAATCCTGCTGTTGCATCAGACCCAACATCGTCATCAACGCTGCTCCTTCTTGTCTTTTCCGGCGCCGGCCTCAGGACTGAAAACCTCAGCTCCGGGGGACGCCGTTTCTTGAAATTTTTCGCTTACATGCCGACAGGTAAGTAAGCAAAGGATAGCAGTTTCACCTGCGCAAAACGCTGGCAAAAAAGTCCGAAACCCTAGGGAGAAACATGCTTGCCTAGCGCATTTTTTGCGGGTATTTGCAGGGGCGGGTGCGCCTCTTTTGCATTGCACGCGACTGGCGCCAAGGTGACTTGCGACGGGCCGTATCAGCGGTTAGCATGGCGCATGCACTTACCTTTCGGCAGGTAAATGCTGACAGTGAACCGATTTGCTGCCCCCACAACAAGGAGACTTTCATGGAACTCAACACCATCACTCTGACCGTCGACGCCGGCGTGGCCGTGGTCACGCTCAACCGCCCGCCCGTCAATGCCCAGAACATCGAGCTGCGCGAGGAAATCACGCGCGTGTTCGACCTGCTGTCCGACCGCGACGACGTGGCCTGCATCGTGCTGACCGGCGCGGGCAAGGCGTTTTCCGCCGGCGCCGACATCCGCGAGCGCCCCAACCTCGCGGGCGTCGCCGGTGCCTATGGTGCGCACAACCGCCGCGTGCGCGAGTCCTACTACGCCGTGGTCGAATGCTCCAAGCCCATCATTGCCGCGATCAACGGCCCGGCGCTGGGCGCGGGCTTCGGCCTGGTGATGGCGTCCGACATCTGGGTCGCGTCCGAAGACGCCTATGTGTCCATGCCCGAAATCAATGTGGGCCTGGCCGGCGGCGTGACCTTTCTGCAGAAAGTCTTCGGCCAGTCGCGCGCGCGCCGCATGTTCTATACCGGAATGAAGGTCTCGGCCCAGGAACTGTACCGCCTGGGCCTGATCGAGGCCTGCCTGCCCGCCGACGAACTCATGCCCTACTGCATGGAGATGGCGCGCGACATTGCCTCCAAGAGCCCGATCGCCATGCGCCTGGCCAAGGAAGCCGCGCGCATGACCCTGGTCATGCCTTCGCGCGACGCCTACCGCTACGAGCAGGGCAATACCGTGGCGCTGTCCAAGACCGAAGACTCCAAGGAAGCCCAGCGCGCCTTCCTCGAAAAGCGCGACCCGGTCTACACCGGCCGCTGAGCACACGCCCGCCCGCGCCCTGCCCTACAACCGGTAGACGCGGGCCGCCGTGGCTTCGAACAGCGCGGCTTTCTCGCCCGCGCTGGCACCTTTTGCAAGGCGCTTGAACGCATTCCACAGCGTCACATAACTGCAGCCCGTCTTGTCCATGGGAAAGTTGCTTTCAAACATGCAGCGCTGCACGCCAAACGCCGCAATGCAGTGCTCTATATAGGGAGCCCACGCACTGGCCAGGACTTGCGAGCCCACGGGCCTTGCGGCTTGATGCCAGCCAAAGCCGCAGCGCGGCATGGCCAGGCCGCCGAGCTTGACGACAATGTTCGGGTGGCGGCTCAGCGCCTGCATTTGCGTCTGCCAGTCGTGCAGCACGGCGTCGCGCTGCCCGGCATACGGGCCCACGCCCAGCGGCCCGCCGCAATGGTTGAGTACCAGCGTGGTCTGCGCACAGGCCGCGGCCAGCCGCGCCACGTCCGCGAGCTGCGTGTGATAGACCCAGATGTCGAGCGTCAGCCCCAGCCGCCCCAGCGCGCGCACCGCCTGCTGCACCTGCGGCTGCAGCAGTACCTCGGCATGGCCCGCGCCCAGCGCATGGATGGCCGGGTCCGCATGCCAGGTGGGCCGGCTGCGCAGGCCGCGAAACCGGCCCTGCCCGGCCTGGATATGTTGCTCCAGCACCGGCGTGATCTGGTCGCCCAGCTGCAGATCGGCCCAGCCAACAATGCCGGCGCACATATCGGCACCGCTTTGGGCAGGGCCGCTGTGCTGGACGACATATTCGGTTTCGCCCACAGGCCGCAGCGCCTCGGGGCCATGCGCGCGGTAGTGCGACAGGCATTCGACAAACACCGTCGCGCGCACCGCATGGCCGCTGCCCACATCTTCTTCCAACTGCGCGCGCGCATAGGTGAACTCGGGCGTCTGCCACAGATGGTGGTGGGCGTCGATGATGGGCAAGGCGGGCTCCAGCACTTCTTCCTGGTGCAGGGACAGCCAGTCGGGGTGGAGGTGGGGGAAGTAAGAAGGCATGGAACGAACGGTTGGCAAAAAGCGTTTAACGAACGATTGCGCAAGAGCCTACTCCCCCATTTTTTCTGAGCGGGGTAAGCGAGACGGGGTCTCGCAAGGCGTTCAAGAGAAACAGCGGGCATAAAGAATCCGTTCGTCCTGAGCCTGCCTCGCCGGCCGCGTCGAAGGATGAACGGCCTGCGCTCAAGTCATGTGGACAGGCCGTTCATGGTTCGACAGGCTCACCACGAACGGGTCACTGTTTTGCGGCCGTTTGCCCAAACCGACCACCTTTTAGGTCATTGATTTATTTGGCAAAAAAACTGCTTCTTGAGAGTCTCCCTGGCCGGGCGCGTCGCACCATGGATGGCCGGCGCTCAGGTCATGAGGACGGCCCGTACATGATTCCATGACCTCACACGGCAAAAAGCCGGGACCCAAGCCCCGGCTCCAACATCAACCCTGCGTATCAGAACGCGTGGCGAATGCCCAGATGCAGCGCATCGCTGTTGCCGTTGCTGCCGGGCGCGGCCTGGCTGGTGGCGCCGGTCAGGGCATAGGCCGAGCCGTTGCGGTTCTTCACGCGGCCGTAGTCGGCGTAGAGGCTGGTGCGCTTGGACAGCGCGTAGAGGTAGGCCACGCCGACCTGCGTGGCATCGCGGTTGAGCGGGCCGCGGTCGTTGACATGCACCACCTGGGCCAGCACCGTGCTCCTGCCGAAGGGCACGGCCACGCCCAGCGAAGCGCTGCGATCGTCCTGGCCGGCGTAATAGCCCACCGTGGGAAAGCCCGCAAAGCCCAGGTTGTTGTCGGCCGCGGCCTGCGTGGCCGGAGTGATCGCGGCGCTGGGGTTCTTGAACATCGCAAACGAGCCGAACACCTTGGCCGCGCCGAAGTCATAGGCCAGGCTGGAGTTGAACCACTTGACGCTGCTGCCGTCGACAATGTGCTTGTGCACCGTGTACGACAGCGCGCCGCTGAGCGCCTTGTTCGCATAGAACAGCGCGGCGGCGCTGCTCGAGCCCGTGCTCGAGCCCAGGCCGCTGCCCGGGGCCGGCGAAGTCTCGCCGGGCGCATAGGAGATCTTGCCGATGAAGCCTGCCATGGACGGCGTCTGGTACCAGATGCTGTTGTTGACGCGGCCCGACGCGGGCTGAATGCCCTGCAGGTTGCCGCCGCCGCCCAGGCCGAAGGCATCGCCCACGGCCTGCACTTCGGAGCTGATGGCGGTCACGGTGCGGCCCAGGCGGATTTCGCCGAAGTTGCCGGTCAGGCTGACCAGCGCGCCGCGGCCAAAGCCCTTGGCGCCTGCGCCCTGGTTCTGGCCCAGTGTGCCCGAGTCGCTGTTGATGCCCATTTCCAGCAGGAAGTTGGCGCGCAGTCCGCCGCCCAGGTCCTCGCTGCCCTTGAATCCCAGGCGCGAGCCGTTCATGTGGCCGCTGTCGACGCGCGTGATGCGGCCGTTGGGGCTGGACACATAGCCCACGCTGGTGTCGATCAGGCCATAGATGCTGACGCTGCTCGACGGCGTGGCGGCCAGGCCGCCCGCAGGGGACGTTATCTGGCGCAGTTCCTCCTTCTGGGCCTGCTGGGCCAGCGCCGGCAAACCGGTGCACAAGGTGGCGGCCAGCGCCAGGGTCAGAGGCGATGGGCGCAGCGCGCGCGATGCATTGAATTTCAACAAGATCTGTCTCCTCGTATGTGTCTGCGTTTTTGCGGGCCTGCAGGCTGCAATGCCCCGAACGCCGCCCAATGTTTACTTGTCGGCCGGCAAGTAATAATAGGAATTCGCGCCGGCTTTGGCTCCAGGGAAAACACGCGTGACCGGCGCGCAACGGCGCGCGCCCACGGCTAACGCCTGCGCGACAGGCATGGCGGTGCGCAGGACTTAGAGGGAAGGGAAAAAGGCGGCGGGCAGAGCGCTCGCAGCGCCGGCAGCTCAGGCGCCAGCGTTTTCTGGAGCGGCGCGATGAGGCAAAAAAAAGCCCTCCATGCGGAGGGCAAGAATCTTCAGGACCGCTGTCGCCAGCGGCCCTGCGCGGCTGCCTGATCAGCCGTGCGCGGTGGCCGCGCGCTTGGCCAGCTCGAGCTTGGCGATCGCGTTGCGGTGGACTTCATCGGGGCCGTCGACGATGCGCACGGTGCGCTGGTGGGCATAGGCTTCGGCCAGCCAGAAGTCCTGGCTCACGCCGGCCGCGCCATGCGCCTGTATCGCCCAGTCGACGACCTTGCACGACATGTTGGGCGCGACCACCTTGATCATCGCGATCTCGGCGCGTGCATTCTTGTTGCCCACGGTGTCCATCTTGTAGGCCGCATTGAGCGTCAGCAGCCGCGCCTGGTCGATCATGCAGCGCGACTCGGCAATGCGCTCGTGCCAGACCGACTGCTCGGACAGCTTGCGGCCAAAGGCCACGCGCGCATTGAGCCGGTCGCACATCATTTCGAGCGCGCGCTCGGCAGCGCCTATGGAGCGCATGCAGTGGTGAATGCGTCCGGGGCCAAGCCGCCCCTGGGCAATCTCGAAACCCCGGCCTTCGCCCAGCAGGATGTTCTCCACGGGAACGCGCACGTTCTCGAGCAGCACTTCCATATGGCCGTGGGGCGCGTCGTCGTAGCCGAACACCGACAGATGGCGCAGCACCGTGACGCCTTCGGCCGCGCGCGGCACCAGCACCATGGACTGCTGCGCGTGACGCGGCGCGTCGGGGTCGGTCTTGCCCATGACGATGAAGATCTGGCAATGCGGGCTGCCCGCGCCCGACGAGAACCACTTGCGGCCATTGATCACGTACTCGTCGCCTTCGCGGCGAATCGTGCACTGGATATTGGTCGCATCGGAAGACGCCACAGCGGGCTCGGTCATCAGAAAGCCCGAGCGGATTTCGCCGCGCAGCAGAGGCTCTAGCCACTGGTCCTTCTGCGCTTCGGTGCCGTAGCGTTCAATGGTCTCCATGTTGCCGGTATCGGGCGCCGAGCAGTTGAACACTTCGCCCGACCAGGTCACGCGGCCCATGACTTCGCACAGCGGCGCGTAGTCGAGATTGGAGATGCCCGCAACGCCGCGGTACTCGTGCGGCAGGAACATGTTCCACAGCCCGGCCTTGCGCGCCAGCGGCTTGAGCTCCTCGATCAGCGGCGAGACCTGCCAGGCATTGCCTGCACGGCGGAACGCGTCCATTTCGCGCAGATAGCGTTCTTCGTTGGGATAGATGTGTTCGTCAAAGAACGCGTTCAGACGCTGCAGCAGGTCCCGGGTCTTCGCGGATGGTTCAGCAAACATTTTTCGTCCTTGTGGGATTGCGGGTGGCCCCGGCTGGGCCGCCTCGTTGAAAAATATTGGAGCATTGCCGCGACACAAACGGCGTCCCGCACGTGACGGGACGCGCCGGGCTACAGCGCCACCGCCTTGGCTTTCCACTGCATATCGATGCCGGTCCTGAAGTTGCGGATATAGCCGTGGGGCCGGCCTTCGAGATGGGCCACGTAGAACGCGGCTTCGTCGGCGTCCTGGGGCGCGGCGGCACCGATGGGCACGGCCCCTTCCACGCCGATCCCATGGCGCTGGCCGTCCATCACGGGGTGCTCGCCGCTGACCACGCAGCCCATGGCACGCAGCGCGGCGGCGAAGGCTTCGCGCGCTGTCGGCATTGCGCCGGCTTCGTCCTGGTGCGGCTGCCAGCGCGCGAGCTTTTGCCGATCGCAGTGCGGGCCTGCATACCAGCACCTGGCCAGGGGATCCCAGACCGCGCCCGCGGCCTTGGCCGCCTTGCGCTCGCCGTAGGGCACATCGAGATATTCGCGTTCGGGCAGGCGCTGGCGTTCGCGCGCCACGTCGTCGTTGTGGCGCTGCGTCCACTGCGCAAACGGCGCGGCATCGATGCCCGCCGGTACATACCAGGCATGGGCCTGGCGATCCCATTTCGCACCCAAGGCCTTGGCTTGGTCCTTGTGCGCGAAAGGCACCCACAGCAGGATGGCGCGCTGCGCTTCCTGCGACTGCGCCGCGCCGTCGGCGGCGTACTGAGACTTGTTCGGTGGAACCATTTCCATCCCCCTGTCAAAGCAGCGACACTTGGCCTTGGCCGCTTCACCGCGGGCGATCGCCAGGGCCTGCGGGGCGGCTGCCCTTGCGCCATGCTGCACGCAAAAGGCGCAGGCAGTATAGCCAGCGGCATCCGATATAACGAAACCGGCGTGTGCCATGCCCATCCTGATGGGCATGAATTCCGGCGCGCTGAACCGCGGTGTTTTAGCGGCTAAATACCGGGCACAGAGCCAGCCGGGCCCTGTCGCTCCATCCCATGATGGATGGATATGCCCCGGCGTTCACTCCGGCACGATGTTCGCCCGCACGATCACTTCTTCCCATTTCTTGCGATCGGCCTGCATGAACTGCTGAAAGTCGCGCGGGCGGGTGAACTTCGGATCCAGCCCCATGGCTGCAAAGCGTTCACGCGTCTGAGGATCGCGCGAGAGCTTGCGCAGTGACGTGCTGAGCGTGTCGACCACGCTGTCCGGCGTCTGCGCGGGCACGACAAACCCCAGCCAGGGCGTGGCACTGAAGTTCTTCACGCCCGACTCCGCCACCGTAGGCAGGTCCGGCATCGCGGGCGAGCGCGCCTGCGTCGTCACGGCCAGGGGCTGCACACGCCCGCCCTCGAGAAACGGCTTGGCAGCGGCAATGTCGACGAACATGAAACTGATTTCACCGCTGGCGACCGCAGTCAGCGCGGGCACGCTGCCCTTGAACGGAATATGGGTCGCGCGCATGTTGGCGATGCTGGCAAAGAGTTCGCCTTCGAGGTGGTTGGAAGTGCCGCTGCCCGATGAAGCATAGTTGGCGTGCTTGCCGTCGCTGGATTTCAACTCGCGCACCAGGGATGCCACGTCGGGCAACTTTGACTTGGGGTGGACCACGATGATGTGCGGAACATCGGCCAGCAGCGACAGCGGCTTGAAGTGCTTTTCCGGGTCATAGCCGGCCTTTTCCTTGTACAGGCTGGGGCCGATGCCGAACGTTTGACCTATGAGATCGAATTGGACCTGGGCATCAAGCTGCAAGAGCAACTCGAGGACGGCACCTTGGACATCGCCGTCGTGGCCAACACCACCAGCAATCCGGCACTGGTCTACCAGTCGCTGGGAACGGCACCGATGATCTGGGTAGGCGCCAGTGCACTGCTGCGTGGGGCCGACGGCCGGCCCCGGCCACTGGCTGCGCTGCTGACGCAGGGGCCGCTATGGTGTGTCTCCAAGCCTTCGGACTACTTCACACTGGCCCACGGCCAGCTGCGGGAACGGGGTGCGAACATGGCCAACCTGTCCACCTGCAACAAGCTCAAGGGCCTGGTCGACATCGTGATGGCGGGAGGCGGAATCTCCCTGCTGCCCCAGGCCATGGTCAAGGATGCGATCGCGCTGGGTGCGCTGGCCCCCTTGCCCGCCACCATGCCCGGCCAGAACCTGGATTTCTCGCTGGCGACGCATAGGAACCAGAACCAGAGCAGTGTGATACGTCTGGTGGAAAAGCTGCTGCAACTGTCACGCACGGTTCCGATCTGAGCGCCCGGCCCTGACTTCGAGGCTTGCGTCCGGCCTTCAGCCGGCCAGCAGCCTGCGCACCGCATCGGGCGTGAACGGCGCGGCATAAAAACGCTTGCCGGTCGCGTCGAACAGCGCATTGGCGATCGCCGCCGGGCCGGGCACCGACGCCGATTCGCCCGCGCCCATGGGCGGCTCGTCCTGGCGCGGCATCAGCAGCACCTCGATGTCGGGCAGTGCCTTGAAGCCGATGATGGGATAGGTGCCCCATTCGCGGCTGCTGACGCCGGCGGCGTCAAACGCGACTTTCTCCAGCAGGCTGCGGCTCAATGTCTGGATCACGTTGCCGTGGATCTGGTGGCGCACGCCGTCGGGGTTGACCATCATTCCCGTGTCCTGGCCCACGACCAGTCGCGTGACCTCGATGCGCCCGCTGGCCGGGTCGACGCGCAGATCGATGACCCAGGCCGCCCAGGCCGCGCCAAAGCCCGGAAAGCGGCTGTGCACATAGCGCGCATAGGCCACGCCGCGGCCGTGCAGCCAGCCGTCGGCGCCCGCGCGGCCGCGGCTGCCGCGGGCACCGCGCTGCCAGTCCGCCTGCTGCGCCGTGGCCTGCAGCAGTTCGCTGGCACGGCTGTCGTCGAGATGGCGCAGGCGGAAATCGACCGGGTCGGCTGCGGCCGCCTGCGCGAGCTCGTCAATCATGCAGTCATGGGCAAACGAATTGGGCAGGGCCGACACGCCGCGCAGCCAGGACGAGCGCACCAGCGGCGCCATGTCGTGGCTGGCGATGCGCTGGTCGCGGTAGCGATAGGGCGGCACGGCCGTGCGGTCGCCCATCTCCAGCGTGCGCGGCGCGCCGGCCACGCGGCCCGTGAGCAGCAGCGCCAGCAGGGGCGCGTCGTTCGAGGGGTAGCGCACGGCAAAGTCATAGGCCAGCAGCTCGCCTTCGGCGTCCATTGCCGCGGCCACATCCATCAGCTGGCCCGTGCCCTTGGGCTCCCACTGGTGTTCCTGCTCGCGCGTGAGCTGCACGCGCACCGGCGCGCCCACGGCGCGCGCGAGCAAAGCCGCGTCGGCGCAGACATCGTCGGCGCAATTGCGGCCGTAGCAGCCCGCGGCTTCGAGCCGCACGATGTCTATGCGGCCTTCGCCCAGCTGCAGCAGCCGGTCGAGGTCGGTGCGCAGCATGTGCGGGTTCTGCGTTCCGGCCCACACGGTGAGCCGGCCCTGCTGGAAGTCGGCAACCGCGCACGACGGGCCAATCGAGGCATGCATCTGGTAGGGCCAGACATAGCTGCGCCGCAGATGCGTGGCGGCGCTGGCAGCGCTGGCGTCCACATCGCCGCTATCGACCAGCGCCCGGCGCTGCGCGGGGTTGGCGCGCAGCGCGGCTGCGAGATCGCTCAGATCGGGCGCGGGCGGCACGCTCTTCCAGTGCACGCGCAGCGCGCGCATTGCGGCGATCGCCTGCTCCTCGCGGTCGGCGACCACGCCGACAAAATCGCCTTCGACCACCACCTCGACGCGGCCCGGCAGATGGGCAACCGACGTGCGGTCCACATCGATCAGGCAATGGCCTATGAAATCGCCGCCGTCGCGCCCCGGGTGCGGCGGGCGCAGCACGCGGCCGTGGCGCATGCCGGGAACGCGCACATCGTGCACGAAGCTCAGCTCGCCCGTGGCCTTGGCGGGGATGTCGACGCGCGCCGCGCCCTGGCCCACGAGCCGGTACTCGGACGCGGGCTTGAGCTTGACCGGCTCCTCGGGCGCGGCCAGACTCAGCAGGATCTGCCGGCCCTGCAGCAGTTCGCCATAATCGAGAACGCGCGCGTCAGCGCCATCGGCAAAGCCGACGCATCCGTCGCGCGCTTGCAGCTGCTCGGGCGCCACCGCCCAGCGCTGCGCGGCCAGCGCCAGCAGCTGCTCGCGCGCCTGGGCCGCGGCGCGGCGCAGCGGCACGGCGGAGATCTGTATGCTGGCGCTGGCAATCGTCGGCCCCTGGTTGGGCGCGGCCGCCGTATGGCCCAGCACCATTTCCAGCCGCTCCAGCGGCACTTCGAGTTCCTCGGCGACGATCTGCGCCAGCGCCGTGCGAATGCCCGTGCCCAGGTCCACATGGCCGTTGAAGGCCAGGGCGCGCCAGCCCTGCTGCGCGGCCAGCAGCGCGACAAAGATCTCGGGCGTGGGCTGCACATAGTCGGACGCCGTTCCCGGCTGGCCGGGAATCGGGCGCGGCGGCGCGACCGGCGCGCGCACCACCAGCAAGGTGCCGGGGCGGCTGAGCAACTGCTCGTGCAGTACGGAGGGCTGGGGCAGGGTCATGGCGGGCTACAAAAGAAAATCATGGCATGCGGGCGGGCCCGCATGCAGACCGATCAACGCGACAGCGCTTTGGTTTCGGCAAGCGCCTGGGACAGCGGCATCACGGCCGCGTATTTTTGCGCCATGTCGAAGAGATTGGCTTCATGCGGGCCAATCGCGCGGTCGCCGCAGCAGTCGGCCACCACCAGCGGGCGAAAGCCCGACTGCATCGCATCGACCACGCTGGCGCGCACGCAGCCGCTGGTCACGCAGCCCGCGACCAGCAGCGTCTGCACGCCGCGCTGCGCCAGCCAGGGCGCGAGCATGGTGCCGAAGAACGCCGACGGCGTGCTCTTGCGCACCACGTACTCGCCGGCCGCGGGCGCAAGTTCAGGCACGATGGCGCTGGCCGAGCTGTCTTCCTTGAGCGTCAGCATGCCCGGCACCTTGAGGCAGAACACATTGCTGTCGGCGTCGTCGTCGGAAAACACGATGCGGCTGTGCGCCACGGGCCAGCCCTGGGCGCGCGCATGCGCCAGCAGTTCGCGCGTCTGAGCTATGGCTTCAGGAATATTTCCGCCACCAAACACCGCCGGGTCGGCAAAGCCGTTGACGAAGTCGATGATCAGCAGGCCGAACGGCGCCTTGAGGGGCAGCGGCGTGCCAAAGCCCTGGCGCGCATAGGCGGAAATGTCTCCGGACACGCCTTCGGTGGGAATCAGTTGCTCTGTCATGCGATCTCCTTGCGGCGCGCGGCGCGCGCCAATCCTGGTTCATCCTGTACCACGCCCTCGATCACCATGGCCTGGCCGTCGAGCGCCACACTGCAGTGGCGCATGGGAATGTCGATATGGCAGGCCGTGGTGCGGCTGCCGCCGGCTTCGTTGTTCGGCCCCATGGACCAGAGGAAGTTGCCTTCGAACGCGCGCGCGTCCATGCCGATATGCGTTTCCTTGTTGTAGTGCGCAAGCATGGACCACTGGGCGCGCGGCTGCAGCCCCCAGCCCACATGCGAGACCGCATAGGCTTCGGGGTCCTCGTACGAGGCCATGTATTCCTTGAGGATCTCGGCCTGCAGTCCGCCGCTGATGCGCGTCACGAAGCCCTTCTCTATCACCAGCTCTATGGGCTCGGTCACATAGTCCTTGAGCGGCAGCAGGATGTCGCCGCGGTCCAGCACCACGCGGCCGTGGCTTTCGCCTTCGTTCGGCCAGGTCAGCACGAAGCCGCTGGGCCAGTGGTCCCAGCGCCCGGGTTCGTCGACGAAACCGTATTCGCTGATCGCCGGAAAATTGCCGAGTTGGCAGCGCAGGTCGGTGCCGGCCTTGGAGGTGATGTGCATCTGGCGCGCGGCCGCGATGCGCTGGGCCGCAGCCTGCACGCGCGTGCGGTCGGCGGCCGTGGGCACGAGACGGCACAGCACTTCGGGCGGCTCTATCGCCAGCAGGATCTTGGTGCCCGACTGCAGGATGTCATGCTGCTCGGGCGAGAACAGCAGCGTCATCAGGTCGAGCACCAGATCGCTGGCCTTGAGCGCGGCAATCGCCGCCGGGTTGCCGGTGAGCGGCGTCGTGCCCAGATAGGCCAGCGCATCGCGGCTCAGCGACTTCTCGGCGTTGACGGGCGGCAGGTCGAGGCGGTTGACGCGCGCGCCCATTTCGCTGGACGCGGCGATCGCGCAGCGCAGCGTCTGCGGGTGGGTGTCGGCGCCGGTGAGCACCGTGACGATCTGGCCGGGCGCTAGCCGGGACAGCGCCAGCACCTGCTTCCAGGCGTGGATCAGATCGATATCGCTGACGGACATGGCGTGCTCCTTGTCATGGGGGAAAGCAAAGGACGGAACAAGGCGATCAGTCGACGCGCGCGCCGAGGAAGTCGCCGAGCGCGGCGTAGAAGCCGGCCTCGTTGTCCCAGGGAATCATGTGGCCCGCGCCGGGCACGCGCACATGCGCGGTCTGCGGCGCCAGGCCCTGCCATTCGGCGACGTCGGCGTCGCGCACCACATCGCCGCGCTCGGCCGTGACCAGCAGCAGGGGCTGGGCCAGGTGGGGCAGATCGGCGTGGATGTCGTCGCGGCCGAAGTCTTCGAAACTCTGCACGATGGCCGGCTCGTGGCAGGTGTGCAGCCACTGGGCGCGCAGCTGGCGCTGCTCTTCGGTCCAGGTCGGGCAGAACGCGCGCATCTGTTCGGCGTTCATTCCCAGCGTCGCCTGGCGGATCGAGTCCACGTACCACGGCAGGGCCGCGGGATAGGCGCGCCGGCCCGGACCCGACACCGGCGGATCGACGATCACCAGGCGTGTCAGTCCTTGGGGCTGGGCGCGCGCGGCGCGCACCGCGATGCGTCCGCCCATCGAATGCCCCATCAGCGCATAGCGCGTGAGGCCCAGCGCCTGGGCGAACGCATTGACGTCGGCCGCCTGGGCGTCCAGGCCGTAATCCAGGCCCGGGCCCGACGCCGACAGGCCGCGGCCGCGCACATCGAGCACATAGGTATCGAACTCGCGGCCCAGATGTTCGGCGACAAAGCCCCAGGTCACGGCCGGGCTGGTGATGCCGGGAATCAGGATCACGGCGTCACGCCCGGCGCGCGCGCCCGCGCTGCCGCCATAGCGCAGATAGTGCTGGCGAATGCCGTTGGCCTGGACCTGGCCGCCGTAGAGATAAGTGCTGGAAGTTGTGGACATGGATGTGCTCGGCAAAAGTGCGATGGCATAAAAGCCGCCCGGGGGCGGCCGCGGCGTTCAGGCCTTGGCGTAGGGATAGGCGCCCGACAGCAGCGCGCCCGCGCCCGGCACCACGGGGTCCAGACCCAGTTCCTTGAGGATGGCGTAGGTGGTCGCGATAGAGGCCGTGAGCACCGGCTTGCCGGTCTCGGCTTCGACCTGGGCCACGGCCGCCAGCGAAGGCATCTGCACGCAGGCCGACAGCACGATCACGTCGGCGTCGCCGTAGTCCATGCCGGCGACGATGCCGGGCAGGCGTGCGGGATCGTGGCGACCGACATCGAGGTTGTCGGGAATCTCCAGCGCGCGCCAGTCGACGACTTCAAAGCCTTCGGCCGCGATGTAGTCGCGCACCAGCTGGGTCAGCGGCAGCATGTAGGGCGCGACCAGCGCGATCTTCTTGGCCTTCATCACCTTGAGCGCCTCGACCAGCGCGCCCGCGCTGGTGATCACGGGAGCGGTCGCGCCGTTGCTGGCCGTGCATTCGGTCAGGCGCTTTTGCGACACGCGGTGGTAGCCGTGTCCCATGGCCATGATCGCCACCAGGCAGGCATAGCCGAGCACATCGACGCGCGCATCGCTGAGCTCGAGAGCGCAGCGGTCGCTTTCGGCGTCCATCGCGGCCAGCTCTTCCTTGACCACTTTCTTCATGCGCATGCGGCTCGAGTGGAAGGTGAAGCGGTCCTCGGGACGCAGCAGCGAATGGGCTTGCAGCATGGCCGGCACTTCGGTCTCCATGGTGGTGTTGGAGCTGGGAACGATCTGGCCGATGCGGTAGGTCTTGGTCATGGTCTGGGCTTTCAGGGGATGGATGGAAAGATACTACTTAATAAAGCGTATACGCTCAATAGTGCAAAACCCGTGCCCAGCCAAAATTCAATCTCCTCGACGATAAATCGTTGATTTGGTGCGGACATGCACCATTAAATTGCGTGGAACTAGGTAGAAATCCTCTCCTTGGTGCGTTGCGCCTTGGCAAAAAATAGAGCGTACACACGCAAAAAAGCTTTTTCCAGGGTTGGCACGGAAACTGCTCAACCAGGGCAATGACAGGCTGCGGCCGCATGTGCTTTTCTCTCATTTCAGCAAGGAGTTCTCAAGTGTCTCAATCCCCCCGTATCGCTGTGGTCGGTGCCGGCCTGGGCGGCGCCGCCGCCGCCAAGCTGCTGCTCCAGGAGGGCTTCAACGTCCGCGTCTACGAACAGTCGCCGAGCTTCTCGCGCCTGGGTGCCGGCATCCATGTCGGGCCCAACGTGATGAAGATCCTGCGCCGCATCGGCATAGAGGACGCGCTCAACGCCCAGGGCTCGCACCCCGACTACTGGTACAGCCGCCACTGGCAGACCGGCGACGTGATGGCCCAGATTCCGCTGGGCGACTTCGCGGTCAAGAACTATGGCGCGTCCTATCTGACCGTGCACCGCGGCGACTTCCACGCGCTGCTGATCGACACCCTGCCCGACAGCGTGATGGCCTATGGCAAGAGCCTGACCCGGGTCGAGGACCGCGGCAACGTAGTGGTGATGCACTTTGCCGACGGCACGACCGAGGAGGCGGACATCGTGATCGGCGCCGACGGCGTGAACTCGCGCATCCGTGAAGAGCTGCTGGGCGTGGAGCCGCCCAAGTACGCGGGCTATCTGGCCCACCGCGCAGTGTTTCCCACGCCCGAAGTCAAGGCCGGCATGCTGCCCTTCGACGCCTGCGTGAAGTGGTGGAGCGAAGACCGCCACATGATGACCTACTTCGTCACCGGCAAGGCCGACGAGCTGTACTACGTGACCGGCGTGCCCGTCGAGCAGTGGGACCTGAGCGACCGCTGGCTGCCCAGCAGCAAGGAAGAGATGCGCGCCACGTTCGACGGCTGGCATCCCACGGTGCAGGCGCTGATCGACGCCACCGTGGAAGTCACCAAGTGGTCGCTGCTCGAGCGCGATCCGCTGCCGCTGTGGAGCCGCGGCCGACTGGTGCTGCTGGGAGATGCCTGCCACCCGATGAAGCCGCACATGGCCCAGGGCGCGGCCATGGCTATCGAGGACGGCGCCATGCTCGCGCGCTGCCTCAAGGAAGTCGGCGCCCACAACCATGAGCTGGCGTTCGCGCTCTACGAAGCCAACCGCACGGAACGCGCCAGCAAGGTACAGCGCATTTCGCACGACAACACCTGGCTGCGCACCAATGAAGACCCTGCTTGGTGCTTCGGTTACGACGTGTTCAATGCGCCCCTGGTCGATCCCAAGGTGAAGATCGCGGCCTGACCGCCCTGGCGCCCACCCACGAACCACCGCACAAAATGGCCACCACCTCTTCCTCCTGCCCCCTGCAACTGCGCGTCAACGGCCGCGACTGCACGACGGCAGCAACGCCCGACACGGCCTTGCTTTATGTACTGCGCAATGACCTGGAGCTCAACGGCCCCAAGTACGGCTGTGGTCTGGGGGAATGTGGTGCCTGCACGGTGCTGATCGATGGCGTGGCCGCGCGCTCCTGCGTGATTCCGGTGCGCGCCGCGCAAGGCCACGAAGTCACGACGCTCGAAGGCCTGGGCTCGCGCGCCCAGCCCGGCCCCACGCAACAGGCCTTCATCGACTGCCAGGCAGCGCAATGCGGCTACTGCCTCAACGGCATGATCATGACCGTCGAGGCGCTGCTGCGGCGCAACCCCGACCCCACCGAAGCCCAGCTGCGCAATGAGCTGAGCCACAACCTGTGCCGCTGCGGCACGCATGTGGAAATCATGCAGGCCGCGCTGCGCGCTGCGCGCCTGCGCCAGGCCCAGTCCGCCCAGACCGGGGGCGCGCAATGAGCCTGTCCCCGCACACCAACGCCGCCACGCCCGCGCTGCCCGCCGAGCTGCTGCACGGCCTGGCGCTGCGCCCGCCGCAGGCGCGCTGGAACGGCCTGCGCTACCAGGGCAGCGAACTGGTCAGCGCCGAACTCGCCGCGGTGCGCGCCATGACCGGCGTGGTCGCGGCCGTGCAGCAACAACATTTTCTGGGCGTGGTCGCGGCCACGCCCGCCCACGCACTGCAGGCGGCCAGCAGCCTCGCGCCTGTCTGGCATGTGCCCGACAGCGCCCCACCGCTGACCGCACACAGCGCGCCCACCGCGCAATATGTCTGGCAGATGGCGCACGCGCCGCGGCACGGCGCGGCCCAGGTCGTGGTCTGGTGCCTGGCCGAGCAGGCCAGCGTCTGGCTGCCGCCCTGCAGCGCCCAGACCCTGCGCACGCTGCGCCGCGAACTCGCCGCGCTGCTGCAACGGCACGAAGCCGCGCTGCAACTGATCAGCCCGGCAATCGCCGCCGGCGCGGCCGAGCCGCTGCAGCTGCTGGACCTGCTGGACGCCGCGGCCGACGCCGCCTTGCTGTCCCAGGCCGTGCGCCGGCCCGTCAGCGTGCCCTGCCAGTCCGGCAGCGCCCAGGCCCCGCTGGTACTGTGCGTGCCCGCAGCGTCGCCATCGACCGACTTGCAATTGCCGGCCATGGCCGCGCCCGCCGCGACCCTCACTTCGGATGCCCCCTGGTCCGTGCGCCCCAGCCTGGCGCGGCTGCTGAGCCAGCCCGAAATGGCGCGCGCCTCGGCCCAGGCCAGCGTGCGCGACGCAGGCACGGTGCAGGCGGTCAAGACCCCTGCCATTGCCCGGAATGCGGGCGTGCAGGACCTCAACGCCGCCCAGGTGTTCGCCCAGGAAAGCCTGTGGCATGAACAGGCGCTGGCCCAGGGCCTGGATCCGCTGGCCTTTCGCATCGAGCATCTGCAAGGCCGGGCGCAGGACCTCGCCCGCCAGGTCGCCGAGCGCGCGCAGTGGCATGGCACGCAGCAGGACTTTGCCCAGACCGGCGCCGACGGCCGACTCCATGGCCGCGGTTTTGCGACCGCGCAGTTGCAGACGCTGGACGCATCGGGCGCGGACCGCCTGGTCTGGAGCGCCTGGGTCGCCGAAGTCGCCGTGCATCCGCAGACCGGAGCGATCGAAGTCACGCGCGTGGTCGCGGGCCACGACAGCCAGCAGTTGCAGGCCGCGCAGGCCGCAACGCTGCGCCCCGAAATCCAGGAGCAGGACCCGCAGCTGCTGGCCAATGCGCGCCAGCTGCTGGGCGCGGCATCGGCATTCGACGACTGGAACAGTCCGCGCGACGCGGCCCATGGCCTGGTGCTGCGCTCACCCTGCGCCGATCCGGCCCTGCTGCCCGAAGGCAGCCTGATAAAGCAAGGTCGGCTGGACCTTGACGGTGTCGAGACCCTGCCCGCGGCCGCGGCCATCGCCAACGCGATTGCGCATGCGACCGGAGTGCGCCTGCGCGAAGTGCCGTTCGATTCCGAGCAGCTGCGCCGCGGCCTGGCCGCGCCCGAGTCCGGCGCCGCGCTGGGCAAACGTCCCTGGGGCTGGCTGGCCGCGGGCGCCGTGGGCGTTGCCGGCCTGGCCGCCATGGCCTGGCCGCTCAAGCCCGCCCTGCCCCTGACTTCGGGCCCCGACGTGACGCTTTATTCCGCCCAGGCCATAGAGCGCGGCCGGCTGGTCGCCGCCGCGGGCGACTGCGTGGTCTGCCATACCGCGCCCGGCGGCGCGGCCAATGCCGGCGGCCTGGGCCTGGATACCCCGTTCGGCACGATTTATTCCACCAACATCACGCCCGACAACGAGACCGGCATAGGCCGCTGGTCCTACGCGGCATTCGAGCGCGCGATGCGCCAGGGAATCCATCAGGACGGCCGCCAGCTCTATCCCGCGTTCCCGTACACCGCGTTTGCCAAACTCAGCGACGGCGACATGCAGGCGCTCTATGGCTATCTGATGGCACAGGCGCCCGTCAAGGCCCAGGCGCCGCAGACACAGCTGGCCTTTCCCTACAACCTGCGCCCGGCCATGGCCGGCTGGAATGCGCTGTTCCACGACGCCACGCCGTTCAAGCCCGACCCGGCGCGCACGCCCGAATGGAACCGCGGCGCCTATCTGGTCGAAGGCGCAGGCCATTGCGCGGCCTGCCATTCGCCGCGCAATGCGCTGGGCGCAGAAAAGACCGGCATCCATTACCTGGGCGGCGGCGAAGCCGAAGGCTGGAAGGCGCCGGCGCTCAACCAGCTGGCCGAAGGCCAGCGCCCCTGGACGCGCGACACGCTCTACCAATACCTGCGCAGCGGCTTCTCGCCGCAGCACGGCGTCGCCGCCGGCCCCATGGCGCCCGTGATCCACGGCCTGGCCGAGCTGCCCGACAGCGATCTGCGCGCGATCACCGCCTATCTGCTGGAGCTGCCGAATGCCAAGCCGGCCGCTGCCGTGCAGGCCGCGCCCGCCGCGGCTGCGGCGGCGCCTGCCGTGGCGCCCGCCCCCGCGCCGGTCTATGCCCAGCATGCCAACGGCGAGCGCATCTACCAGAACGCCTGCGCGGTCTGCCACGAAGCGGGCAGCGGCCCCACGCTGTTCGGCGCCAAGCCCTTGCTGGCGCTCAACACCAACCTGCATGCGGCCACGCCCGACAACCTGGTGCAGGTGATTCTGCACGGCATCCAGTCTCCGGCGAATGAAGCCCTGGGCCATATGCCGGCATTCAAGGACAGCCTCGACGACGCCCAGATTCTGGATTTGACTGCTTACTTGCGTGAACGTTTTGCTCCGGAGGAAAAAGCTTGGCCCCATGACACGACGGCGATCAGCAAACTGCGCGCGGCCGCCGCGACGCATTGAAAACCATGAAAAAAATCACGCGGAAACCGGCCCCGGCCTGGAATCCATTCTTGGCCACCCATGAGGAGCTCCGGCAAAACAGCCCATCGCATTCAATCTGGACCAGCGCTAACTCCCTAACGGCTGCAAATCAATTCAGCTGCGGGATGGATATTCAAACAAAAGCCTCTGGAGCTTTGCAAGGCCATTTGCCTTGCAACCATAGGTTTAAAAACATCGCCAAGATTTACCAAGGGAACTTTACATGTCATCCACATTGATTTCCGTCGAAAAAGGGATACAGACCGCAGGGGTCGGCAAATTCCAATATCGTCTTTTCGTGATTTTTGGTCTGGTATGGCTCGCTGACGCGATGCAGGTGCTGTCCATAGGCTTCAGCGCCCCCTCGATCGCCAAATCCTTCGGCATCACCATGCCCCAGGCCTTGAGCACGGGAACGCTGTTCTTCATCGGCATGCTGATCGGCGCCTTCGTCTTCGGCCGCCTCGCCGACCGCATAGGCCGCCGCCCGGTGCTGATGATGGCCGTGGTGATCGATGCCTGCGCGGGCGTGGCCTCGGCCTTCGCGCCCGATCTGGCCTGGCTGCTGGTGCTGCGCTTCATCACCGGCATAGGCGTGGGCGGCACGCTGCCCGTCGACTACACGATGATGGCCGAGTTCCTGCCGAGCAACAAGCGCGGCCGCTGGCTGGTGCTGCTCGAGTCCTTCTGGGCCGTGGGCACGATCTTCCTGGCCATCCTGTCGCTGATTGCAGTCTCCTGGGGCGACGACGCCTGGCGCCTGATCTTCTTCGTCACCGGCATTCCGGCGCTGATCGGCGTGGTGCTGCGCTTTTACATTCCCGAGTCGCCGATGTTCCTCAACCGCAACGGCAAGTCGGACCAGGCGCGCGAAGTTCTGCAACGCGTGGCCAAGGTCAACGGCAACCAGGTGCAGATTCCCGCGCTGCAGCCCGAGAAGCAGGAACGCAAGTCGGTGTTCGCGCTGTTCTCGCATGAACTGCGCCGCCGCAGCATAGGCCTGCTGGCCGCCTGGGCCCTGATCTCCATTGCCTACTACGGCGTGTTCGTCTACCTGCCCATACAGCTCGCGAGCTCGGGCTTCGGTTTCATGCGCGGTCAGGAATTCCTCGTGGTGCTGGCCCTGGTGCAGCTGCCGGGCTTTGCGCTGTCGGCCTATGGCGTCGAGCGCTGGGGACGCAAGCCCACGCTGATCGGCTTCCTGCTGCTGAGCGCCGTCGGCTGCCTGCTGTACAGCCTGGGCACCTCGACCGCCGTGGTCGTCGGCTCCACGCTGCTGATGAGCTTCTCGCTGCTGGGCACCTGGGGTGCGCTGTATGCGTTCACTCCCGAGGTCTACCCCACCAGCCTGCGCGCCAGCGGCATGGGCATGGCCGGCGCGGTCGCGCGTTTCGGCGGCCTGTTCGCTCCCGCGATCATCGCCCCCATCATGACCACGCACTTCACGCTGTCGCTGTTCGTGCTGTCGGCCATGCTGGTCGCGGGTGCGATCGCCATCTGGTCGGTCGACGTCGAATCGCGCAACCGCGTGCTGGATTGATACGCGCGCTGCGCGCAAGAAAAAGCCTGGGCGCGCGTTGCCCAGGCTTTTTTTCCATGTCATGCCGCAGCCAGCAGCATCTTGCGCAGCAGAAAGTCAATGGCCACGCGTTCCGCGGCATTGAGCGCGCCGTAGGTGCTGGCACTGATCTGCTGGGCGAACGGCGCCATGTCGCGCACCAGGCGGCGGCCTGCGGGCGTCACATGGATCACCACCTTGCGCCGGTCTGTCCTGTGGTTTTCTATCGCTATCAATTCACGCTGGCGCAGCCGCTCGACCACGCCGCGTATCGTCGCCTGGTCTATCACCGTGGCCTTGACAATATCGGCCAGTGAAACACCGTCCCGATTGCGCACCGCGCACAGCACGACAAATTGCGCGCTGGTCAGCTGTGAATCAGGAATATATTGCTGGAAATATGCGCTATGCCGCTGATAGGCGCGCCGCAGCAAATGGCCAATCTGTTCCGACAGCAAATAATCCTGGGACTGCGAGACGGGGTTGGTTTTCATGGATTCAGACATCGATAGAAAATGTAGTATTTGCGTCTGAAGCCTGTCAATGCCATTTTCCGGCAGGCGGTGTTTCATCCCATTTGATCTGATGCAGATCAAGCGCGGACAGCGCACTGCAGGCGTCTGCGTGCCGCGCCTGGAGCATTTTCAAAGCCGCCGGCAGCGCATTATTCCCGGCCCAGGCGCTGCTGCAGGAACTCGATGAAGCGCTGGGTCTTGGCCGGCAGCAGCCGCGTTTCGGTCAAGGCATAGACCGGCGTGGCCCGGCCCTGCCAGTCGGCAAGAACCCGCCGTAGCCGTCCAGCGGCGAGATCGTCGGCGACGATTTCCGCCGGCAGCAGCACCACGCCCAGGTCCAGCGTCGCCAGGCGCTGGAACATGCCCACGCTGTTGACTTGAAAGCGCCCGCCCACCGCGACCTCGACTTCTTCGCCGGCGCGGTGCAGCAGCCATTTGCCGCTGGTTGAAAAGCCCAGGCATTCGTGGCGTGACAGATCGACCGGGTGCTGCGGCTCGCCCGCGCGCTGCAGATAGCGCGGTGACGCATAGGCCTGCACGCTCAGCCGCGCGAGCAAGCGTGCAATCAGGTTCGAGTCCTGCAGCTCGCCCATGCGGATGGCGACATCGAAAGGCTCGGACACCAGGTCCACGCGCCGCGGCGTAAGGTCGAAGTCAAAGCGTATTCCGGGGTAGAGCGCGGCGAATTCGGCGATCAAGGGCGCAAGGTAAAGCGTTGCGAAGTCGACTGGCAGCGAGGCGCGCAGCTTGCCGCTGGGCTGGGCCTGCATTTCACCCAGCTGCTCATGCGCCAGCCGCGCCTCCTCGACGATGCGCCGGCAGCGCGCGTGATACAGCTGGCCGGCCTCGGTCAATTCCACCTTGCGCGTGGTGCGGTGCAAAAGCCGCAGGCCTATGGCCTTTTCAAGCGCGCCTATGCGCCGCGACACGGTCGAACTCGGCAGCCCCAGGTTCTCGGCTGCGCGGCGAAAGCTCAGCGTCCGGCCGACCTCGACAAATAGGGCCATGTCATTCAGCAGTTCCATTGATTGCGCCATTTTTGGATCAATGAATACCACTTTAGCGCCTTTATCTCTTTGCGGGAGCAATCAAGAATACGTCCATCGCACTCCCATGTGCATTTCTCCAGGACTTTCCATGCACGCGCTTTTTTCTCCGGTACGCATAGGCCGACTCGAGGCGGCCAACCGCCTGGTCATGGCCCCCATGACGCGTTCGCGCGCCGACGCCCACGGGCTGCCCGGCGAGCTGACCGTCACCTATTACGCCCAGCGCGCCAGCGCCGGGCTGATCATCTCCGAAGGCGTATTTCCTTCGGTCATGGGCAAGGGCTATGTGCACACGCCGGGCATCGCCAACGACGCCCAGGCCGCGGCCTGGAAAAAGGTCAGCGCAGCCGTGCACGCCCGCGGCGGGCGCATCTTCCTGCAGCTGATGCATTGCGGCCGGATCTCCCACCCTGCACTGCTGGACGGCGCAACGCCGGTGGCGCCCTCGGCGATACGGCCTGCGGGCCAGGCCTGGACGCCGGCCGGCCAGCTCGATTTCGTCACCCCGCGCGCGCTGGCGCTGGCCGACATCGCGGCCGTGGTCGACGACTACCGCCAGGCCACGCGCCGCGCGCTGGACGCCGGTTTCGACGGCGTCGAACTGCATGCGGCTTCGGGCTACCTGCCCGAACAGTTTCTGTCATCGGGCAGCAACCGGCGCGAGGACGCCTATGGTGGCTCGGTCGAAAACCGTGCGCGCTTCATTCTCGAACTGCTCACGGCAATGGCCGAAGAAGCCGGCGCCGACCGCGTGGGCATCAAGATCTCGCCCGAGATGAACTACAACAGCATCAGCGACGACGACCCGCAGCAGACCTATTGCTATCTGGTGGATCAGCTGCGCGGCCGGGGCCTGGCCTACCTGCATGTCGCGCTGTTCGGCACGGCCGTCGACTACCACGCGTTGCTGCGCCCGCGCTTCGGTGGCACCTATCTGATGGGCAGCGGATTGACGCAGCAAAGCGCCGAGCGCGCACTGGCCGATGGCGCAGCCGACGCCGCGGTGTTTGGCAGCGCATTTCTCGCCAACCCCGATCTGCCCGAGCGCTTTCGCCTGGGCGCGGCGCTCAACACGCCGGACCGCGCCACGTTCTTCGCGCCGCCCACGGCCCAGGGCTATACCGACTACCCGGCGCTGGAGCGCGCGGAATCGGCCTGAAGCCGCGCCTGCGCCACGAAGTGCTGTACCCGCTCGAGCACCTGCGCCGTGCTTTCGCGGTGCGGCACATGGCCGCAGCCGGGCAGCAAAACCAGCTCGACCGGGGCAGCGGCCAAATCGGCGATGCGCTGGGGCTGGCGCGCCGAGCCGAACTCGTCATCGGCGCCCTGGAACGCCAGCAGCGGACTGCGCAGCCGCGCCAGCGCCGCGTCCAGATTCCAGCCGCGAAACTCCGGCGAAAGCCAGGTGTTGACCCAGGCATCAAGCACCCACTGCGCCTTGCCGGGGTGGTATTTCTCCAACCGCTGCATTTGCCCGGGCGCGGCAAACGAATCGCGCGCCGCTCGAATGCCGTCCAGCGTCAGCGGCTCGACGAACGACTGCGCCGATTCGGTGATCACCGCCTGGCAGCGCATGCCGTAGGCCGCGGCAATCGATACCGCCATGCCGCCGCCCACGCTGTGGCCGAACACCATGAAGCGGTCGATAGCCAAGGCATCGAGCAGCGCGCCAAAACTGTCCTGCGCTTCGGTGGCAACGAAATCCACGCCGAGCACGCCGGGGTGGGCGTCCGACAGGCCAAACCCCAGCCGGTCATAGCTGATCACGGGATGGCCGGTCAGGCGCGCCAGCGCGTCGGGAAAATCGCGCCACAACGCCGTGCATCCCAGCGAATCGTGCAGCAGCACGATGGGACTGCGGGTTTCACCGCCTGCGGCGCCGGGCCAGCACCTGACATGCAGATGGCCCCGGGCCGTGGCGATGCGGGTCTGCTGCGCTGGCGTGCTCATGCGTTCCAGGCCCTGCAGGCACCACTTTTCCAAAACGCTCCACACTCATTCATGAGCCCCCTCCCTTTGCCAGACAGTACGCGCTCCATGCCAAGCGCTGCCCTCAGTGCAGCGCTTGCTCGCAATAGGCCGGGCCCATGCCCCAGGCAGCCTGACGCACGGCATTGCTGGCCGTGGGCAATCGGGCATAGCCGTTCCTTTCTCCCTGGGCGTGTCTGTCCACCAGGCACAGCACGTCATTCGATGTGCCCGGAAAGCTGGGCAGGGCCCAATGCTGCCTGGAGCGGACACTGATTCTTCTGGCATTGGGAAAGCGCTTCAAGGCATCGGCGACGGCTTCACATGTGCTGGGGGAGAAGGCGGTATAGCAAAAGCCACCCACATTGATGACGCAGAACCTCATGGCACTCCTTGTTGATTTGGCATTGCTCTCCCCTTCAGTATCGGCAGGTATGTGTCAAAATGAAACAAAAAAAACAATGATCTAACAAATCACCCATTTCAAGACGGCAAAAAGCCCGCTTAACGCGGGCTTTCTCGGGGTTTGGACGCCAGGGGAATCGCGTCCTGCACAGGCCATCTGTGGATCAGAAGCTTTCCCACTCGCCCTGGCTGTTGCCGGCCGGCACAGCCGTCGTCTTGGCGGGGGCCGGCGCTTCGATGCGCACGCGCGGCGTGGCCAGGGGCCTGGCCGCAGGCACGCGCGCTGGCGCGGCGTCCTTCAGCCGGGAGACGCTGGCTGGGGCGCTGCTGCCACCGAGCGTGAACACCGACACCGCCTTGACGAGCTCGTCGGCCTGATGATTGAGCGCGCCAGCGGCGGCGGCCATCTCCTCGACCAGGGAAGCATTCTGCTGCGTGGCCTGGTCCATCTGCGTGACGGCTTCGCCGATCTGGCCCACGCCCGCGCTTTGCTCGCTGCTCGCGGCGCTGATCTCGCCCATGATGTCGGTCACATTGCGAATCGCCTGCACTACCTGGGTCATGGTCGTTCCGGCCCTGTCCACGAGAGCACTGCCCTGCCCAACGCTCTCGACGCTTGCAGTAATCAGTGCCTTGATTTCCTTGGCGGCGTCCGCGCTGCGCTGCGCCAGGCTGCGCACTTCGCTGGCGACCACGGCAAAGCCCCGGCCCTGCTCGCCCGCGCGCGCGGCCTCGACGGCTGCGTTGAGCGCCAGGATGTTGGTTTGGAAGGCAATGCCGTCGATCACGGAAATGATGTCGGCAATCTTGGCGCTGCTGGCGTTGATGCTTTTCATGGTCTCCACGACTTCGGCCACCACCTCGCCACCCTGCGCCGCCACCGTCGACGCATTCACCGCGAGTTCATTCGCAGCACGCGCATTCTCGGCGTTCTGGCGCACGGTGGAGCCCAGCTCCTCCATGGAAGCCGCAGTCTGCTCCAGTGCCGAAGCCTGCTCTTCCGTGCGCGCCGACAAATCGTTGTTGCCCGAAGCGATCTGCGCGCTGCCCGATGCCACGCCTTCGGCGTTCTGTCGCACCAGGCTCACGGTGTTGACCAGACTTTGCTGCATTTTCTGCATGGAGCGCAGCAGCTGACCGGTTTCGTCATTGGAATCGACCAAGATCTGCGAGCTGAGATCGCCGCTGGCGATGCGATCCGAGACTTCAACCGCGCGCCGCAGGGGACGGACAATGGAACCGATGATGCTGAATGCCATGAAGATGGCCACCAGCACCGCGATGCTTGCGGCAATCAGGATATCGCGTTCAAGTGCCTTGGCGCTGGCTTCGGCGCGTGCGCCTGCCTCATTCGCACGGCGCTCCTGCAAAGTCATCTGCGCCATGATGTCGGCCTGATAGGCGCGCTGGGCCGGGCGGAAGTTCTCCTCGAGAAACATCAATGCTTCCTCCATCCGGCCCTGCTGAACAAGCGCAATGTATTCGTTGCCCGACTTCAGAAACGCAACACGCGTGATCTGCATCTTGTCCAGCAGGGCCTTGCCTTCGCTCGAATTGATCATGCTCTCCAGGATCTTGAACTGCACGACCACGTCGGCGCGCGCGGCAGCAATCCTCTCCAGAGAGGATTTCTTGATCGCGCTCGACGAGAAAATCGCCAGGTTGCGCACCAGGATTGCCTGCTCATTGACCTGATCGATCACCGTATTCAAGGCCTTGTTCAGCGGCATGCGCCGCTGCACCACATCCGTCAGTTCTGCGCGCTGACTGGCGGAACGCCAAAGTCCAATCCCCGCCAATGCGACCAGCAGCAATACCAGAACACTGAATGCCACGATCAGCCGTGACGAAATTTTTAATTGGTTCATTCTTTTGTCTCTTCAAGAAGATGGGTGCGCCAAATGCGCCGTCCCCCGGAGCCGGGCGAGGCGAGTTCAGTGCGGTGGTGAATCCCGTCGGTGGGAGGTGGATTTCAGCCAGCGTGCCGTGACACGCTGGCCCAGGGCCGGAAGCGGGGCTGGCCAATGGCCGGGGGCAGCAGGAGCGAACGCACCGGGCAAACACTGCGGCCGGTTCCCATGCCAAGCCGCGTTCTAGCGCCTTGAAGCTGCACCAGGCGCAAGACCGGGCAAATGCTTTGCAGCGCAGCACGCCATTGTCTGCAGCGCTGATTTATTGCAGCGAAAGCGCGCGAGCTTCCACCAGGGATAGGTGGACCGCGATGCGTCCTGGGGCTGCACGCGCCTTGCGGGCGAGTGCGCCGTTTCATGGGACTTCTTGCTCAAGTGCGAACACGTTCGACGCCAGACAAATGCCACGGGGATAAGAATTTTCAGTGGATATCAAAGCGGCTCTGCGCTCGTCAATCCGGATGACAAAAAACGGGGGGCCGGCGCTGGTGAGCCAATGAAAGACAAGCCATGCCCCCGCATCCCAAATCGGGTTCTTCTTAAAATTTATAACGATAATTACAATTGTAACTCGTTGTACAAATACGGGTAACTTTGCATGGACATTTTGACGATGTTCTGCGATGGCAAATGTATGCATGCGCCTTGCCGCACATGGCGCATCGGTTTCGAGCGCGCTTCGTCACTTGCTGCAGGCCACCAGACGCTTGCCCGCGCAGCAGGCACGCCAGCACAAAAGAGGCGGCCAAGCCGGGACGCAGACAGCCTGTGAACACCTTTTTACGGCAATGCGGTCGCGAATCTCGGCCTGGTGGCCATATTTCCCCGGCCCGCAAGTTCCAGCCGCCTTTGGCCATCTTCGCCGCCACCGGTGAGCACTCGGGTAGGCTCGCATGGAGTCAGTCCAGGCGTTTCTAAATATATCTCCACTATTTCTTAGCGCCTAGGCTCTGATCAAATCTAAATGGTGTTTATTCATCGCGGGTGCTCAGAAGCTGTAATTCAGGTTGAAGGCCAGATTGGTGTCCGACGTGCGAAAGTGCTCGGGCTTTCTGAGCGGCCTGGCCAGCAGCACTTCGTAGGCAATGCCTTTGCCGGCGCCGCGCAAGCCTATGGCCGCGCCCGTCAGCGAGCGGCCTACCAGGTACGCAGCCGAGGGGCCGCTGACCCGGCCGGTGTCCAGCGCAAGAAAGGCTTCGGCCGCGGGATTGAGCGCCATCGCGATTTCATTGCGCCAGTAGCGCCCGCGCTCGGCCAGCAGCGTGCTTTCGCCGTCGAAGCCGCGCACGGTGTAGCGCCCGCCGATGCCGATGCGGTCCTGCGGCGTCAGCGCCGTCGCGTTCCACTGGCCATGCCAGGCCGTGGAAAAGCGAAGGCGGGTGCCGCCCAGCGCAAACGGCCGGCTCAGCCCCAGGTCCAGCAGGTAGATCTTCATGCGCGAAGTGCCTTCGTCCCAGAGCTCTTCGGGCGCCCGCAGCGCGCCAAACGCACCCGTGCCGCGCTTGAACGCCAGCTTGCCCTCGAACAGCGCCGCGCCCAGGTGACTGCGCTGCGCAACATTCAACTCGTAGCCCCCGGTGCGCCGGCGCTGGACATCGATTTCGGTGTCGTCGATGAAATTGGACGATGCCCGGTGGAAGGCGCGCACGCCGGCCGTGGTGCGTGACCAGGCATTGCGGTGGACGACTCGGCTGAGGCTGGCATCGAGCTGGCTGGATTCACCGCTGTACACGTATTCTTCATACGCGCCGGCCACGGACTGGTGGTAGCGATTGGACGAAGCCGTCAGGCCCAGCAGCCAGTAGTCCAGCGGCACGGAGTAATGCACCGAGACGTTTTCCGAGCCGCGGCGGTCCCGGTTGCGCAGGCCGCGGCCCAGGCTCAGATAGATCAGGTCGTTGCGCAGCAGCGGGTTGTCCCAGGACAGTGTGGCCCCGGCCTGCAGCTTGCCGGTCGCTTTCGTGCCGCCATCGTCCAGGGACAGATTCAGCCGAAAAGGATTCGTCTGGCGGTAGCTGATCAGCAGATCGCTTTGCCCCGGCGCCACGTCCTGGCCTTCGGCGGGCACGATCTGGATGTCGGCATCGGCCGTGGGCACGCGCTTGAGGTTCTCCAGGCCCTGTTCAATATCGCGCAACTGCAGCATCTGTCCGCGCCGGGGCGGCAGGGCGTCCAGTATGGAAGCGTCGCCAGCGCTGTCGGGATGGAAGCGCACATCGCGCAGCACACCCGGAATGAACGCAATCTCCAGCACGCCGTTTTGCAGGTTCTGCGGTACGACCAGCACGCGCGAGGTGATGAGACCGCGCGCCACAAGCGCGTGCTGCATGCGCGCCAGAATGACTTCCACGCCTTTGGCGCCGATGCAGGGCCTGCGCCGCAAGTCCAGGCCCGCGGCCTCCCGCAGCCAGGGCACATCGCCGGACTGCGCGCCCGTGATACGGATTTCATGCAGGGCAAAGCACGGCGCCTCGCCATCGGGTATTTCCAGTGCCTGCGCCTTGGACTGCTCCTGGAGCACATCGCCATCGGGGACGATGCGCTGGCGCAAGGCTCTGTCACGCTCCTGCTGGCGTTGCTGCTGGAGCTGATCGAGGCGGGCATCGGGCGCTACAGAGGGCGATGCGGGCGGCAACTGCGCCACAGCGCCGCTGCTGCACAGCAAGGCGTACAGGAAAATGCAAGGGCTGGGGCGTTTGCGCATCGGAGCTTGGTTGCGGGGTGGATCGTGGTGGTTTCTCGGGTCCGTCAACGAAAGCTTAAATGATTGATAGTTTTTCCATTGTAAGAAATTATCTACGATAGCTTTTTTCTTTATTCGGTGAATCAGCCAACATCTGCCTGCGGCTTGCGACGCCCGACAGCAAGGCACTTCGGGCTGCTAAGCTGGGCACCGGGCCCACCGCCCGCACGGAGGTTGAAAATGCAGCCTGACGCGATTGACTACAGAATCCTGGAGCACCTGCAAAAGCACGGTCGCAGCAGCGCCAAGGCCGTTTCGGAAGTCGTGAACCTGTCTCCCCGGGCCGCGCTGGCACGCATACGCGCGCTCGAGGCGCATGGCCATCTGCGCGGCTACCACGCCGAACTCGACCGCGCGGTGCTCGGCGCGCATGTCGCGGTGTTCGCCGAAGTGGCGCTCAAGGACCAGCGCCAGGCGACCGTGCGCCTGTTCGAGCGGCATGTGGCCGCCTGTCCCGAAGTCATCGCCTGCCACTTGGTCAGCGGGCGCTTTGACTATCTGGTGCGCTTTTGCTGCCGGGACCTCGCGCATTACCAGGCGTTGACGGACGCCTGGCTGGACCAGCCCGCTTTGGGCATAGAAAAAATCGTGACCAGCACCGAGCTGAAGACGGTCAAGGAATTCGCCGGTTTTCCTCTTTTCACCATTGCGGACCGAATGGGCTGAGCGCTGCTGTGCCTTCAGCCGTTTCGGCGGCGGGAACGGCGGATTTACGCGTTTGCGGTGCGGCCGCAAGGCTAGAGTAGTTCCATGGCCGGCGCGCGCAGCGCTGGCGAGGAGCACGATATGACCCGCTACCTGGGAGTGGCAGACCTTCAGCGCATGGTGGCCGAGATCGGCACGCCCACCATGCTCGCGGACATCACCCATTTCATACGCGACGACTTTCTGCGCTGGCAGAGCTTCCAGAAGTCGGCGCGCAGCGCCAACCACTCGCCGGGCGGCGTGATCGAACTCATGCCGGCGTCGGACGAGACGTTCTTCGCGTTCAAATACGTCAACGGCCACCCGCGCAATCCGCTGCAGCAGTTGCCGACCGTGATGGCGTTCGGCGTGCTCGCGGAAGTGGCGACCGGCTACCCGCTGCTGCTCAGCGAGCTGACCATCACCACGGCGCTGCGCACCGCCGCGACTTCGGTGCTGGCCGCGCGGCATCTGGCGCGCGCCGACAGCCGCTGCATGGCGCTGATCGGCAACGGCGCGCAAAGCGAATTCCAGGCGATCGCCTTCATGGATGCGCTGGGAATCCGCGAAATCCGCGCCTACGACGTGGACCGCTCAGCCACCGACAAGCTGCTGGCCAATCTCGCGCCCTATATCCGCTCCGGCCGGCTGCAGGTCATCGCGACCGAATCGGTGCGCGAGGCGCTGGCCGGCGCCGACATCGTGACCACGCTCACGGCCGACAAATCCCGCGCCACCATCCTGACGCCAGACATGATCGTGGCCGGCATGCACCTCAACGCCGTGGGCGGCGATTGCCCCGGCAAGACCGAACTCGACGCGCGCATTCTGCAACAGGCCACGGTGGTGGTGGAGTTCGAGCCGCAGACGCGCATCGAAGGCGAGCTGCAGCAGCTGCCCGCGGACTTTCCGGTGGTCGAACTGTGGCAGATACTCCAGGGCCTGGAAAACGGCAGGATCCGCGCCGACGAGATCACGGTCTTCGACTCCGTGGGCTTCGCGCTCGAGGACCTGTCGGCACTGCGCTATCTGCACCAGCGCGCAAGCGCCATGGACATTGGCCGGCAGCTTGAAATCGTTCCGCGGCTGCTGGACCCCAAGGACCTGTACGGCTATGCCCTGGGCAAGGCCGCGTCGCCGGCAATCGCCCATTGAGGAGCAGCAACATGACCACTTCGACTCCAAGGCTGCAGATCATAGGTGCGGAAATCGGCGAAGGCGCGGTCGACGGCGGCTGCAAATACGGCGCGCGCGCGCTGCTGGACCACGGATTGGCGCTGGCCCTGGCCGACGCCGGCTGCGCGTTGCAGGCGCTGTCCATGGTCACGGCCGAGCCGTTTCTCGCGCGCGACCGCATGGACACCGTGGCCCGCTTCAACCGCGTGCTGGCCGATACGGTGGCGCGCCAGATGCGCAGCGGCACGCAGTTGCTGGTGCTCGGCGGCGACCACTCGTGCGCGATAGGCACCTGGAGCGGCGTCGCGCAGGCGCTGTCGCCGCAGGGACGGCTGGGCCTGATCTGGGTCGATGCGCATCTCGACGCGCATACGCCCGAATCCTCGGAGTCGCACGCGCCGCATGGCATGCCGCTGGCGGCCCTGCTGGGCCATGGCAGCGCGGCGTTCACCGATCTGTTTGGCTGGTCGGGAAAGGTGGCGGCCGACAAGCTGGTGATCATAGGGGCGCGCAGCTACGAAAGCGCCGAGCGCCGGCTGCTCGATGCGCTGGGAGTGCGCGTGATGTATATGGAAGAAGTGGTGCACAACGGCTTTGAAGCCTGCTTCGCGCAAGCCCAGGCCATTGTGTCAGACGGCTGCGCGGGCTGGGGCCTGAGCTTCGATCTCGACGGCCTCGATCCCGGCGATGCGCCCGCCACCGGCACGCCGGTACGCCACGGCATAGGACTGGACGAGGCGACAGCGGCATTGCGCCGCTGCCGTGACGACCCGGGCTTCGTGGGCCTGGAAATCGCCGAGTACAACCCGCTCAAGGACTACGGCGCAAAGACTGCAAGCGCCATCGAGGCGCTTGCAGTCGCGGGGCTGGGGCGCGATGCGCGGGCGATCGGCAAGCCTGCCGTCGCCCGCATGTCCTGAGGGCGGAACTCAGACGCTGCCGTGCACGGGAAGCGCACCGCGGCGAATGGCTTGGGTCAGTTCGGCCTGCACTTCTTCACGGCTCTTGCCCTGGGCCGCGACGGGCGCGGGATAGTTGCCCGGAGCCAGCTGGTTCATCTTCAGGCCGGTCACGCCATCGACGGGAACGTCGCCGGTGCGGATCGCCTCGGCGAGTTCGGCCTGGACTTGCGCGCGGGTCTTGCCCTGCACCGCGGCCTTGGCGGCGTAGCGGCCAGGGAAGATTTCGTTGGCCTTGAGCCCGGACTCGTTGTCGATGACGATGTCGCCGGTGCGCACGGCCTGGGCCAGTTCGGCCTGGACCTGATCGCGCGTCAGCGCGGTCGAGGCATCGGCGGCCAGGGCCTGACCGGCGGTGAAGGCGGCTACGGTGACGGCGAGGATGGAGAGGTAAGTGCTTTTCATGATGTGCTTTCTGCGATTCGTTGATTGGAGGACTGTTGTCCGGTCCATGGGATGAACTTTAAAATTTCCCGCATCAAAGATAAACAGCACAAAAAGAATACGTGTGTTTCTAAAAATGAAATAATCGAGCTTTGCTACTCCAAGGCCTGGACATGGACCGTCTGCTTTCTATGCGGGTGTTTGAGCGCGTGGTCAATGAAGGCGGCTTCGCCGCGGCGGCACGCGCGCTCGACATGTCCGCGCCCGTGGTCACGCGCCTGGTCGCCGATCTCGAAGAACATCTGGGAACACGGCTGCTGCAGCGCTCCACGCGCCGCCTGTCGCTGACCGAGGCCGGCCAGAACTATCTGAGCCGCGTGCGCAATATCCTGCAGGACATAGACGAGGCCGACGCCGTGACGCGCTCGCAGAGCACCGAGCTCGAAGGCCTGCTGCGCGTGCACTCGCCCCCCGTGCTGGCCAGCTATGTGCTCGGGCCCTTGCTCGCCAACTTCCGCCAGCGCTACCCCAAGATCCAGTTCGATGTCGAAGTCGAATCGACCAGCGAGCCGCCGTTCGAGGAGTTCGACATCACGCTGATGGGCACGGATGAAGGCTTCAACGGCGAAATCATCGCTCGCAAGGTGATCGAGTCCGAAGCGATTCTGGTCGCCTCACCGGCCTACCTGCAGCGCCGCGGCACGCCGCGCCAGCCCGAGGAGCTCGCGCAGCACGACTGCCTGCGCCTGAAGCTGTCGAACGGCAGACCGCGCGCCTGGCGCATGTGGTGCGTGGCCGACCCGGACAACCTGCGCGAGATCTCCGTGACGCCCGTGATTGCCGCCAACCACACCGACACGCTGCTGCGCGCCGCGCTCGATGGCGCGGGCATCACTTCGGTGACGCTGGACACCGTCGCGCCTTACCTCACGCGCGGCGATCTGGTGCGCGTGCTCGCCCCCTGGATCACGGGACGGCTGGTGATGTATGCCGTTCTGCCCAGCCGCAAGTTCATTCCGCAGCGCACGCGCGTGTTTCTCGACTACCTGGTCGAGCAGGCGCGCAGCCAGGCCAGCACGGCCTTGCAGGCCTGCGCGGCACGCCATGCCTGAAGCGCGCGTCAATGGCAGGCGCAGGCCTCGCCATGCGCCGCACCGACCAGCTCCTTGAGAATGCCGCAGCCCTGGTGCGCATGGTCGCCATTGCAGGCGCGGCGCAATTGCAGCAACTGCTGCTCCAGCGCCTGCATGCTCTGCAGCCGCGCGCGCACGCGGCTGAGCTGGGCATCGACCAGCTGGTCCACGTCCACGCAGGCGTCCCGGGGCGCGTCCATCGCCGTGAGCAGGCGCCGCACATCGGGCAGCGGAATGTCGAGCGCGCGGCAATGGCGTATGAACGCCAGCCGCTCCAGATGCAGCGGCGCGTAATCGCGGTAGCCGTTGTCCAGCCGCGCGGGCTCGGGCCACAGGCCCTGCTTCTCGTAGAAGCGTATGGTCTCCACGTCAACGCCGGTGGCGCGCGCCAGTTCCTTGATTTGCATGGAAGTCTCCGAATCGCTGCAGGGATGGCGAGGCATTTCGCCAGGCCAGCTCACACTGTAGCAACTACGGGCTTCTCCCTGCAGCGCGCGGTCTCAGCTGCGCGCCGCGGCATGCGCCTTGAGCACCACGGGCACCGACTTGGAGGTCGGCGTGCCCGCGCCTATGGCGGTGGAGGTGAGCGGCACCAGCGGATTGGTCTCGGGATAGTAGGCGCCGATATTGCCGCGCGGAATGTCGTAGGCCACCAGGCGAAAGCCGTCGGCACGCCGCAGCTGGTCGTCGTCCCAGACCGTGAACATGTCGACCCAGTCGCCGTCCTGCATGCCCAGCGCGCGGATGTCGTCGGCGTGAATGAACACCACGCGGCGCTGGCCGAACACGCCGCGGTAGCGGTCGTCCATGCCATACACGGTGGTGTTGTACTGGTCGTGCGAGCGCATGGTCATCAGCGAGAACACGCGCTGATCGGGCCGGCGCGCGCTCGCGCGGTGCACCGGCGTGTCGCAGGGCACGGCATGGGCAAAGAACGTCGCCTTGCCGGCGGGCGTGTTCCACACGCGCTCGCTGGCCGTGTTGCGCAGCCGAAAGCCGCCGGGCGTGGCGACGCGGGCGTTGAAATCCTGGAAATCGTCAAACACCTGGGCAATCAGATCGCGCACGCGCGCATAGTCCTCGACCAGCCACAGCCAGGGAATACGGCTTTGCGTGAGCGTGGCCGCGGCCAGGCGCGCGACGATTGCGGGCTCGGACAGCAGCAGCTCGGACGCGGGCGCGTTGATGCCCGCCGACAGGTGCACCATGCTCATCGAATCCTCCACCGACACGCTTTGCACGCCGCCGGCCTGCAGGTCGATCTCGGTGCGCCCCAGGCAAGGCAGTATCAGCGCCTCGCGTCCGTGCACCAGATGGCTGCGGTTGAGCTTGGTCGTCACATGCACCGTGAGATCGCACTGGCGCAGCCCGCGCCAGGTGGCATCGGTGTCGGGCGCGGCCGCGGCGAAGTTGCCGCCCAGCGCAAAGAACACGCGGCCGCCGCCGTCGCGCATCAGCCTTATCGCTTCGACGGTGTCGACGCCGTCGGCGCGCGGCGGCGCGAAGCCGAACACCTGCTGCAGCCGGTCGAGCAGCGCGGCCGGCGGCTTTTCCCAGATGCCCATGCTGCGGTCGCCCTGCACGTTGCTGTGGCCGCGCACCGGGCAGGCGCCCGCGCCTTCGCGTCCCAGGTTGCCGCGCAGCAGCAGCAGGTTGACCAGCATCTGTATGGTGGCCACCGAATGCGTGTGCTGGGTGATGCCCATGCCCCAGCAGACGATGGTGCTTTTCGCGCCGATGTAGACCTCGCCCGCGGCGCGCAGCTGCGCTTCGCTCAGGCCCGACTCGCGCGCCAGCACCTGCCAGCTTTCGGCCTGCAGGTCGGCGGCCAGGGCCTCGAAGCCCGTGGTGTGCTCGGCAATGAAGGCCAGGTCGAGAACGCCGCCGCGCGCGGCTTCCTGCTCGAGCACATGCTTCATCATGCCCTTGACCGCGGCCAGGTCGCCGCCCGCGCGCACCTGGAAGTAGTGGGTGCTGATGGGCGTGGCGCTCAGGGTCGCCATCTCGAGCTTGCTTTGCGGGTCCTGGAAGCGCTCCAGGCCGCGCTCGTGCAGCGGGTTGAAGCTGACGATGCGCGCGCCGCGCTTGTGCGCCGCGCGCAGCTCGCCGAGCATGCGCGGGTGGTTGGTGCCGGGGTTCTGGCCGAAGATGAAGATCGCGTCGGCATGCTCGAAGTCTTCGAGCGTGACCGTGCCCTTGCCCACGCCGATCTGCGCGCGCATGCCGTTGCCGCTGGCCTCGTGGCACATGTTCGAGCAATCGGGGAAATTGTTGGTGCCGTACTCGCGCACGAACAGCTGGTAGAGAAAGGCCGCTTCGTTGCTGGCCCGTCCCGAGGTGTAGAAGATCGCCTGGTTGGGGTCGGGCAGCGCCTGCAGCTGCGCGGCAATCAAGGCAAAGGCCGCGTCCCAATCGATGGGCAGGTAGCGGTCGGTGGCGGCGTCATAGCGCATGGGATGCGTGAGCCGGCCCTGGTCTTCGAGCCAGAAATCGCTTTGCGCCATCATCTCGGTCACTGTGTGGCGCGCGAAGAAATCGGGGCCGGCGCGCCGCGCCGTGGCTTCGGCGGCCACGGCCTTGGCGCCGTTCTCGCAGAATTCAAAGCTCGACGCATGGTTGCGGTCGGGCCAGGCGCAGCCCGGGCAGTCGAAGCCATCGGGCTGGTTGGCCGACAGCAGCGTGCGCGCGCCCTTGAGCGCGATGTCGTTGCGCAGCAGCGTGTTCTTGACGCTGCGCAGCGCACCCCAGCCGCCGGCCGGGCCAGGGTAGAACTCAATTTTTTGCTTGTCCATCGTGTCGCTGGTCTGGATTGAAGGGCGGCGCGCGCTGGCACCGACGCAATGCTGCAAATTATGCGGCCGCGCGCCAGCGCTGTCACAGGACCGCGCCGGCCGGCCAGGCGGCTTTCACACGCTGGTCTTGCGTGGCTCGGCCAGCGGCACCTGGAACGCATCGTAGCCAAAGCACCAGTCGGGGTTCTCGTTGCCGCGCAGCCAGGTGTTGTTGTGCGAGACCCGCTGCACCTTGCTCGCGCGCTCGGCGCGGTTGGCTTCATAGAGCGCGAACGCGGTCTGCAGATCGCCGGTGCCGACTTCAAGCAGGCAGCGCGTGAGCATCGCTGCGTCCTCTATGGCCATGGCCGCGCCCTGGGCCATGTGCGGCTTCATCGGGTGGCAGGCATCGCCCAGCAGCACCAGGCGGCCGCGGCTCCACAGCGGCAGCGGGTCGCGCTCGAGCAGCGGCCACTTGGTGACTTCCACCGTGCCCTCGATCAGCGACTGCACGCCCGGGTGCCAGCCGTCGAAAGCCGCGCGCATCTCGTCGCGGCTGCTGGGCAGCCAGCTCTTGCCCATGTCCCAGGTGGGCTCGGGCACGCCGGTCACGTAGTAGATCTCGTCGAGCTTGCCGGTGTCGAAGTAGACCATCATGTGGCGGTCGTCGGTCCACCACTTGCAGCAGCGGTCGTGCGTGAAGCCCTTGACGCGCTCTATGGGAAACACCGCGCGGTGGGCGATATAGCCCGTGTACTTGGGCGGCTCGGCGCCCAGCAGCGTTTCGCGGATGCGCGAGTTGATGCCGTCGGCGCCGATCACGATATCGGCCTGGGCGCTCGTGCCGTCGGCGAACTTCAGCTCCACGACATCGCCCCGGTCATCGATGGACGTGAGCCGCTTGTTGAATTCGAGCACGCCGCCCGTGACCGCATTCGTCAGCAGTTCGTGGAAATCGCCGCGGTGCACCGTGAGATAGCTCGCGCCGTAATGCCTGAGTGCGTAGTCGCCCAGCGGGATCTGGGCGATGACTTCGCTGGTCAGGCCGTCGCGGCTGTACCAGTAGTCGGGGTGGCAGCCCATGGCGTTGAGCGCGTCCTCTATGCCTATCTTGCGCATGATCTTCATCACGTTGGGCCCGACATGGATGCCCGCGCCCAGCCGCGAGAAGCCCGGCGCCTGCTCGTAGAGCTTCACATTGAAACCTGCGCGCTGCAGCAAGGCCGCGGCGGCCGTGCCGCCCAGACCAGCGCCAACGACGGCAATACGGGTGGTGTCCTTCATCTTCATGCTCCTGTGACGGCAAGATTGCCGGGGTACGACCTGGAAATGAAGTGTAGACACTCGATTAAAGAAAGTACAGCGCGAAAATGCAAAACCCGCCTAAAGGGCGAAAAGATGCGAATCTTTTACGGGAAAACACTGACAGCATGGCAATCTCGCTGACAGAAACCGGCATTTCCCCAACCGATAGACTGGTCTTAGAGCTCAATTTATCAAGCGCATACACTCAATAAAGCCCTCGACAAAGGAAAATTGCTGCCAGCGCAACGCGCGCGCCAAGGCCTGCGGCCCTTGCCGGGGCGCAGCAAATCATTGAACTACAAAGGATTGGCCGCCAGAAGCTGGCCGGCCTGGCATGCGCGCCGGGCCGCGCGACTCAGGTGGCCGTGCCAGCGCCCGTTGGCATGCCGCCGTCTATCATGCGGCGCAGCAGGAAGGCCAGGGCCACGCGTTCTGCGGCGTTGAAGTCGCCATAGGTCAATTCGGTGACCTGCTTGGCATAGGGCACGACTTCGGCGATCAGCTGTTCGCCGTCCCGGGTCAGCTGGACCACGAGCTTGCGCTTGTCGGTCTTGTCGGCGGCGATGCGAATCAGCTTGCGCGTCTTGAGACGCTCGATGATGCCGCGCATCGTTCCCTGGTCTATGGCCGTGGCGCGCACGATTTCGTTGACCGAACAGGAGCCGCGCTCATTGACCGCGTGCAGCACGACGAACTGCGTGGCCGTGAGCTTGGAATCGGGAATGATCTCGGAAAAGATGGCCGTGTGGCGCTGGTAGGCACGCCGCAACAGGTGACCGATCTGGGCGGTGAAATCGTAGTCGAGCGGGGTTGCGCTGGATGCGCCATCGGAGCCGGGTTCAGTCATCGGTGAAGTGATCCATTCGCGTAACTGCAAAAGTATAGTCGGGCCCCTGGCCGGGCTGAAAGGGCATTTGGCGCGATCGCCCCCGTTTCTGCGCGCCAACCGACCGCTGCAGATGGGAAAATGCGCAATCCGGACCCCGGGGCGCGAAGCCGCGCCCCGCCCCGCGCTGTTCAACCAACCCGTCATCCTTCAGGAAGACAACCAAGGAACCACATCATGAAATCACGCGCCGCCGTCGCCTTTGCCGCGGGTCAACCATTGCAGATCGTCGAGATCGACGTCGAGCCGCCGCGCAAGGGCGAAGTCCTGGTGCGCATCACCCACACGGGCGTGTGCCACACCGACGCGTTCACTTTGTCGGGCGATGACCCCGAAGGCATCTTCCCCGCGGTGCTGGGCCATGAAGGCGCGGGCATCGTCGTCGAAGTCGGCGAAGGCGTGACCAGCGTCAAGCCCGGCGACCATGTGATCCCGCTGTACACCGCCGAGTGCAAGGAATGCCTGTTCTGCAAGTCGGGCAAGACCAACCTGTGCGTGGCCGTGCGCGCCACCCAGGGCAAGGGCCTGATGCCCGACGGCACGACGCGCTTCTCGTATGAAGGCAAGCCCATCTACCACTACATGGGCTGCTCGACGTTCAGCGAGTACACCGTGGTTGCCGAAGTCTCGCTGGCCAAGATCAACCCCGATGCCAACCCCGAGCAGGTCTGCCTGCTGGGCTGCGGCGTGACCACGGGCCTGGGCGCGGTGAAGAACACCGCCAAGGTCCAGCCCGGCGACAGCGTAGCGGTGTTCGGCCTCGGCGGCATAGGCCTGGCCGTGCTGCAGGGCGCAAAGCTGGCCCAGGCCGGGCGCATCATCGCCATCGACACCAACCCCTCGAAGTTCGACCTGGCGCGCACTTTCGGCGCGACCGACTGCGTCAACCCCAAGGACTTCGACAAGCCAATCCAGCAGGTCATCGTTGAAATGACGGGCTGGGGCGTGGACCACTCGTTCGAGTGCATAGGAAACGTCAACGTGATGCGCGCGGCGCTGGAATGCGCCCACCGCGGCTGGGGCCAGTCGGTGATCATCGGCGTGGCCGGCGCGGGCCAGGAAATCTCCACCCGCCCCTTCCAGCTGGTCACCGGCCGGCGCTGGCTGGGCACGGCCTTCGGCGGCGTCAAGGGCCGCTCCGAACTGCCGGGCATGGTCGAGGAAGCGATGCGCGGCGACATCCAGCTCGAGCCTTTCGTCACCCACACCATGCCGCTGACCGAGATCAACGCAGCCTTCGATCTGATGCACGAAGGCAAGTCCATCCGTTCGGTGGTGAACTACGCCTAAGAAGCCCTAGCGGCTTGGCTGAAACCGCCCGCGGCGCTGGTCGCGCGGGCGGTTTTTTTGCGGCGGAAAGCGGCGCAGCATGCTCCCGGCCGCATATCCTGCGGGCCGGCACTCAGTCGATGCGATAGCGCTCTATGACCTCGGGCCGCAGGCGCACGCCCAGGCCGGGCTCCTGCGGCACCCGCATGTAGCCGTTCTCGATCTCGGGGAAGCCGTCGGGCAGCTCCCACAGCAAGGGGTCGCGCTTGCGGTTGGCGAAGATCTCCACGAACAGCCCGTGCGGGTTGGCGGCCAGCAGGTGTATCGCCACCTGCGGTTCTTCGTGGTGCGCCATCTCCACGTTCATCAGTCGCGCCATGTCGGCCACGCGCTGCCATTCGGTGACCCCGCCGCACAGCGTGCAATCGAGGTTGAGGATAGACACTCCGCCTTTGATGATCAGGTCACGGCAGGCGCGGCCGCTGATCTCGCCCTGGCCCACGTTGATGGGAATCGTGGTCTTGTGCGCCAGCAGCATCAGGCCGTCGGTCTGGTCATACCACTTCACCGGCTCTTCCATCCAGCGCACGCCCAGGTCGGCGCGCTCCATGGCGACGCAGAATTTCACCGCATCCAGCGGATCCCAGCCCTGGTTGGCGTCCACGGTGATCACAAAATCCGCGCCTCCCGCCTTGCGCGCCGCGCGCACGCGCTCCAGGTCTTGCTCCAAGCTCGCGCGGCCGACCTTCATCTTGATGCCCATGCAACCCGCCGCGCGCACCATGTCCACCTCTCCGGCGATGGCCTCCAGAGGGTCCTGGCCGTTCTTGGGGTAATAGCCACCAATGGAAATCACCGGCACGCGCTCGCGCACCCCGCCCAGCAGCTTGTAGACTGGCGTTCCGTAGAGCTTGCCACGTGCGTCCCACATGGCGTTGTCCACGCAACTGATGGCCTGCATGATGATGCCACGGGGGTGCATGTCCAGCTGGTGCAGGCCGCGATTGCCAAGGTCCAGAGGCAGCGTGAACATCGCGTCCCACAGGCGCTGGAAGTCGCGCACGTCCTGGCCGACCAGCAGCGGCACGAATTGTTCGCGCACTACTTGCACGATCTGCTTTTGCGTGTGGACCTCGTCGCCTCCATAGGTCTCCCCGACCATGCCGTTGTCCAAGTAGACTCGCGTCACAATGGTGGGCCGGGCCGTGACCTGGTAGGTTCCGCCGGTGAACACTTCGCTCAGCGCCATGTCCAGGGGAATGGCCTCGATGTGCTTGATCTTCATGCTGGGATACTTTCTTTCAAGGTTTCGGGCGCAGATGGCCGGCCCGGTCGGCCAGGCAGCCGCTGCGCGATGACGAAGGGAAAAGACAGGCTCAGGGCTGGACCGCGATATTGGCCTCGCGGATCACACGCTCCCATTTCTTCTGCTCGCTCACGGTGAACTCGCGCAAGGGCGCGGGCCCCACGCGGTCGTTCGGCAGCACGTCTATGCCCTGTTTGCGCAGCGCGTCGGTGAACGCGTTGTCTGCCAGGGCCTTCATATAGGCCACGCGCATGATCTCGATCACCACGGGCGCAGTGCCGGCAGGGGCATACAAGCCGTACCAGGTCGAGGCCAGAAAGCCCGGCAGATCGGTATCGGCCAATGTGGGAACACCGGGAAACTGCGGCATGGGCGACTGCGAGGTCAGCGCCAGCGCCGTGAGCCGGCCGCCTTGAATCTGCGGCAGTGAGACATTGGTCTGGTCCAGCATGGCGTCAATCTGGCCGCCCACCAGATCGGTCATGGCCGGCCCCGTGCCCTTGTAAGGAACAAAAGTGAATTTCACCTTGGCCGTGGCGGCCAGGTGCTCGGCTGCCAGGTGCGACGACGAGCCCACGCCCGCAGTGCCGAAGGTCAGCTCGCCAGGCCGCTTGCGCGCTTCCTGCAGCAGATCATTGACGGTTTTGAAGCGAGCGCCGTTCTTCACCAGCAGCACCATGGGTGTGTCCGGAAAGCGGAAGATGGGAACGAAGTCTTTCATTGGGTCGTACTTGAGCCCCTTGAACAGGTACGGCGCAGCGGCCATCGTGCCTATGTGGCCCACGAAGAGCGTGTATCCGTCGGCCTTGGAGCGTGCCGCGCGCAGCGCGCCCACGGTGCCACCCGCGCCCGCGGGGTTGTCCACGATGATGGGCTGGGACAGCTCAGCCGATACCCGCTGGGCCACGGTGCGCGCAATCGCGTCCGTGGGGCCTCCGACGGCAAACGGCACCAGCCAGGTGACGGGCCGCTGGGGGTAGGACTCCTGGGCTACCGCGCCTTGCAGAGTGCCCGCAAGCGCCACGGCGCCCAACACGAACCGGCATGCGGTGCGAAAAAGTGGTCTCATTTTTGTCTCCTGTTAGGTTGATTCGGCTTCGCTGTGACAGGCGCCGATATGCCTCTTTTGTGCGCCGTTTCTGCCGTTTTCGTGGAAGCTGAAGGCATCATATCCATGACGATTCAATTTAGAATCACGCCATTTGTCACTTCATGGTCCACGAATCGTGTCTGATACCCCCAACCTTTCCGATCTGCGCCTGTTCGTGGAAGTCGTACGCCAGGGCAACTTCGTGCGTACCGCGACCGAGCTGGGCATGTCGCCCTCCTATGTCAGCAAGCGCATAGGCTTGCTGGAGCAAGACTTGGGAGTACGCCTGCTGCACCGCACCTCGCGCCGGGTGAGCACCACGGCCCAGGGCGAGAAAACCTACGAATGGGCGCGCAGCATCCTGGATGGCGTGCGCCAGATGCAGGAAGCGCTGGCGCAAGACACGGCAGAACCACAGGGCCGCCTGCGCGTCAGTTCCAGCTTCCGCCTGGGCCGCAATCATGTGGCTCCGGCCATCTCGCTGCTGGCCAAGCGCTATCCGCAGCTGGAGGTGTCGCTGACCGTGCTCGACCGCCCGGTCGATCTGCTGAGCGAAGGCCTGGACCTGGACATCCGCATCGGTGAAGTGCCGGAGCCGCATTTGATCGCCCACCGCATCGCCCAGAGCCACCGCATCCTGTGTGCGGCGCCGTCGTACATCGAGCGCCACGGCGCACCCACGCAGCTGGCCGAACTGGCGCAGCACTCGTGCCTGGTGTTCCGCGAGCGTGACCAGCCTTTTGGCACCTGGCGGCTGACCGGGCCGAAGGGGCTGGAGTCGGCAAAGGTCACGGGAGCGCTGTCATCCAACAACAACGACATCATTCGCCAGTGGGCGCTGGACGGACACGGCATCGTGCGGCTGGCCGAATGGGATTGCAGCAAAAGCCTGCGCGAAGGCGAGCTGGTGCACGTGCTGCCGGCCTACCGCTGGCCCGCCGACATCTGGGCAGTCACTACCGGACGCCTGTCGGAATCGGCCAAGCTAGGTGTCTGCGTACGCTTTCTGCAGGAGCAGCTGACCTCGGGCCCCTACGCGCTGTGGCCCGCTCAGCAGCAAGGCGTCAATGACGCCTGATCTAGGCTCGCACCGACAGCTGCGCAGCAGCCGTGCCTAACGGTCGCGCGGCGCGGTGCTCCACAGGATCAGCCACAGCAATGCAACCTGCAGCGGCAGGCGCGCCACCAGCAGCCAGTAAGGCACGGCCGGAAAATCGGCGGCGTTCTGCAGCATCACGATGTTGGCCGGCGTCACGGCCAGGGTCAGCAGCGCCAGGCCCCAACCCGCGCTGCGGCGCAAAGGCCGCCAGAGAATGCCGATCGCGCCCAGCAGTTCCAGCACGCCGGTGACCAGCACCGCCTCTCGCGGCCAGGGAATCCAGGCGGGAACAATGCGCATCTCGGCCTCGGTGGCGACGAAATGGGCGATGCCGCCAAGAAAGAACCAGAGGAAGACAAAGCCCAGAGCGGCTTTTCGGCCCGGGCCCGGCGGCGCGGCGGCATGCATTGCGGCGCTTCCTGGCGCTACTGCAGCGTGCCCGGCGCCATGGAAATCAGCGCTTCGACCACATTGCGCTCGGTGCCGCTGATGTGCTGGCGCAGCAGACCGAGCGCGGTGTCGGCGTCGCGCTGCAGCACGGCGTTCATCAGCTGCTGGTGTTCGGCGTTCTTGGAACGCTTGATCTTGCGGTGGCGCGCCGAGAACTGGCGGTAGCGCTCGGCGTTGTCGAACAGCACGCCCACCAGATTGTTCAGCATGGGCGAAGTGCCGCCGCCGTAGAGCGCCAGGTGGAATTCGCGGTGCCGGCCCGACCAGGATTCGTCCAGGACAGGCGCCTGGTCGCCCAGGCGTTTCTCGACCAGCGCCAGCCCATGGGCCGCGGCCACCACGCCCGCCTCCCAGGCGTCGTCGCCATGGACCATGGCGTCGCGCAGCGCTTCGCACTCGACCAGCAGCCGCACCCGCGTCAGGTCGGCAATGCCGGCGACCGACAGCGGCGCCACATGAAAGCCGCGGTTCTCGAAGGCCTGCACCAGCCCCTGCTCGGCCAGGCGGCTCAGCGCCTCGCGCAGCGGGCTGCTGCTGATCTCGAACTGCCGGCTCAGCTCCTCCACGCGCAGCCGCTGGCCCGGCGCGAAGTCGCAGCGGACTATGGACTGGCGCAGGCGGCGGTAGGCCTGCTCGGCAAGCGGGACGGCGGCTTCGGCCGCATCGGTGGGGGGTGTGGGCAGGCGTGGCATCTCGGGCTCGATTATAGGAAAAGCGCGGCCAAAGTCTACGTAAGGGTTAGTTCTATGCTTTATCTTACTTTTTATGCATAAAGTCCATTTTCATGTGGAGTCAGAAAGATTCTGCTTTTTCAAAGTCCAAGGAAACCGTCCATGAAACTCCTGTCCTACCTGCACGCCGGCCGCGAAACCTGGGGCGTCGTCATCGGCGACGGCGTCGCAAGTCTTGCCGAGCGCAGCGGCTGCGCGACCCTCGCCGACTTCGTCGGCAGCACGCGCTTTGCCGAGCGTGATGCGCTGGTTGCCGGCCTCGCGGCCCAAGCCCGGCTCGCCGACATCACCTTCCTGCCGCCCATTCCCAAGCCCGAGAAGATCGTCTGCGCGGTGCGCAACTACATGGACCACCACCAGGAAGTGCTGGCCGCGGGAATGCAGCGCGAGCTGTCCGAGCAGCCGCCGATCTTTCTGCGCGTGTGGCGTTCGCAGACCCCGCATCTGGGCCCCATCGTGCGCCCCCATGTTTCGGACTCGCTGGACTGGGAAGGCGAGCTGGCGGTGATCATCGGCACGGGCGGGCGCGACATCGCCGAGGCCGATGCCTGGAAGCATGTGGCCGGCTACAGCGCCTACAACGACGCCAGCGTGCGCGAGTGGCAGTTCCACGCCAAGCAGATCGCCTCGGGCAAGAACTTCGAGTCCACGGGCGGCTTCGGCCCCTGGATGGTCACGGCCGACGAGATCGCGCCGGGCCGCGTGCTCAAGCTCGAGACCCGCCTGAACGGCAAGGTCGTGCAGTCCAGCGACACCAGCCACCTGATCTTCTCCATTCCCACGCTGATTGCCTACGCTTCGACGATCTTCACGCTGGCGCCGGGCGATGTGATCGCCACCGGCACGCCCGCGGGCGTGGGCTGGAGCAAGAAGCCGCCGCAGTTCATGCAGGCCGGCGACACGGTGGAAGTCGAGATCGAAGGCATTGGCACGCTGGTCAATCCGGTCGTCGCCCAGTCACGCTGAAAGCGCACGCAGTTGCGGCACGGCGTCCAAGGAGACAAGAACATGCACACCAGAAGACTGATGCTGAACCTGCTGTCCGCCAGCGCCGCGGCCTGCGCCCTGCCGGCGCTGGCCCAGGACTGGCCCGACCGTCCGCTGAAGATCTACCAGGGCTTTGCGCCCGGCGGCAACGCCGATGCCATCGCGCGCGCGCTGGGCGTGGAAATCGGCAAGTCGCTGGGCAAGCCGGTGGTCGTCGAGGCCCAGACCGGCGCTGGCGGCACGATTGCCGCGACGAACGTGGCGCGCGCCAGGCCCGACGGCTACACGCTGCTGCTGGCCACGGGCGGCCATGCGGTCGCGGGCGCGCTGTACAACCACCTGCCCTACAAGACGGTCGCCGATTTCGAGATGATCAGCACCGTCACCTTCTTTCCCTTTCTGATCGTGGTCAACGCGAACAGCAAGTTCAACAGCCTGCGCGAACTGCTGGCGGCGGCGCCCAGCCATCCCGGCGGCCTGCCCTACGGCACGGCGGGCGTGGGCTCGACCCACCACCTGGCCGGGGAACTGCTGGCCAAGACCGCCAAGGTACCGCTGCTGCATGTGCCCTACCGCGGCGACGCGGGCTCGCTCACGGCGCTGCTGTCGGGCGATGTGCAGTTCATCGTGGTTCCGCCCACGGCCGCCATGCCCAATATCCTGGCCGGCAAGATACGCGCGCTGGCCACCAGCGGCGGCGCGCGCTGGCCGCGCCTGCCCCAGGTGCCCACGGTCGCCGAGCAAGGCGTGACGGGGTATGACGTCAGCTCCTGGGCCGGCCTGATGGCGCCGGCCGGCACGCAGCGCGCCGTGGTCGAGCGGCTGCAGGCCGAAACCCTGCGCGCGCTGCAGATGCCGGCAGTGCGCCAGCGCCTCGAAGACATGGGCGGCGAGGCGCGCGCCAGCACGCCCGAGGAAATGAAAGCCCTGGTCACCCGGGAATTGGAGCGCTGGACGCAGGTCGTCACAGAGGCCAAGATTCCCAAGCAATAGTCCATTCCAACGAGACACACCATGTCATTGATCGCCATACGCAAACGCAGCCTCAACATCGAGACCATCTACCACGAAGGCGGCCCGCCGGCCGACAAGCCGCTGCGCGTTGCCGCGGCCTGCGCCGTGATACGCAACCCCTATGCCGGGCGCTACGAACCCGACCTGCTGCCCTTCATGGCCGAGCTGCGCGGCCTGGGCACGCTGCTGGCCGAGGAACTGGTCGCCACATTGGGCCGGGACAATGTCGAGGCCTACAGCAAGGCCGCCATCGTCGGCGTCAACGGCGAACTCGAACATGGCGCGGTCTGGCACGAAGCCGGCGGCTGGGCAATGCGCGCCGTGCTGGGCGAGCCCAAGGCCATGGTGCCCGCGGCCAAGGCCGTGGCCCAGACCGGCTACCGGCTGATGGTGCCGCTGCACTACATCCACGCGTCATACGTGCGCAGCCACTACAACAGCGCCGAAGTCGGCATCCAGGACGCGCCGCGCCCCGATGAAATCCTGTTTGCGCTGGTGATGGCCGATGGCGGGCGCATCCATTCGCGCCTGGGCGGCCTGACCAAGGACAATGTGGCGGTGCACGATGGCCAGCGCTGACACCATGAAGGCCGTGCGCCTGGAGACGCCGGGCGGGCCTGAAGTGCTCGAATGGCTGGACCTGCCGCTGCCGCTGCCCGGCCCGGGTGAAGTGCGCGTGCGCGCCCACGCCATAGGCGCGGGCGGTCCCGACGTGCTGATACGCAACGGCAGCTACAAATGGATGCCGCCCCTGCCGGCCATTCCGGGCAACGAGATGGCCGGGGTGGTCGATGCCGTGGGCGCGGGCGTGACGCTGCTGTCGCCGGGCCAGCGCGTGCTGGTCAGCGCGCGCGAACTGCGCCAGCGCGGTGGCTGCTACGCCGAGGCGATCTGCGTGCCGCAGGACGCGCCTTTCGCGCTGCCCGACAGCCTGGCGTTTGACGATGCCGTGAGCCTGGGCAACTTCCAGCTCGCGCTGGCGCTGCTGGCGAGCAACGGCAATCTGCCGGCGCGCGCCATTTTGCTGCCCGGCGCCGCGGGCGGCGTGGCCACGGCCGTGGCCCAGGTGGCGCGCGCACGCGGACTGCAGGTGATCGGCACGGCCTCGACGCCGGCCAAGCGCGATTTCGCGCTGGCCAACGGCGTGAGCGAGCTGGTCGATGGCGATCCCGCGGGCCTGCCCGAACGCGTGTTTGCCGCGACCGGCGGGCGCGGCGTCGATCTGGCCTTCGACCATATCGGCGGCGCGCTGTTCATCGCCTGCCTGCGCAGCCTCGCGCCCGGCGGCATGGCGGTGTCGTACAACATCCTGGGCGGCGCGCCCGCAGGCGATGTGTTCGATGAGATGCGCAAGCTGCTGGCGCGCAGCCTGGCGATACGCACCTTCTCCATCCACGCCATCGACGCCGACCGGCCGCTGCGCCGCGGCCTGATGGAGCAGGCGATCGCGCTGATGGCCGGCGGCGCAGTGCGCGCGCCGGCCGCGACGCGCCTGCCGCTGTCCCAGGCGCGGCGCGCCCACGAGCTGCTAGACAGCGGCGCCTCGCTGGGCAAGCTGGTCCTGCATCCTTGAGCAACCTATACGAAGAGCGCGCCATGACCGCCATTTATGCACCCAATCTGTCGCACTGCGGCATCTTCTGCCGCGACGTCGAAGCCCTGAAGGCGTTCTACTGCGGCACCTTCGACATGCAGGAAACCGACCGCGGCGTGGGCGGCACCTTCCGCTACACGCTGGTGTTTCTCAGCGGCCGCGACGACCAGCACCACCAGCTGGTGCTGGCTTCGGGCCGCGGCGCCGATGCGCCCAGCACCGTGATGCAGCTGTCGTTCAAGGTGCTGGACCTGGAGCAGCTGCGCGAAGCGCGCCGGCGCGCGCTTGAAATGGGCGCGACCGGAATGCGCGGCCTCAACCACGGCAATGCCATGTCGCTCTACTGCCAGGACCCCGAAGGCAATACCGTGGAGATCTACCTGGACACGCCCTGGTATGTGAGCCAGCCGCACGGCGACCCGCTGGACCTGGACCAGGACGATGCCACGCTGTGGGCCGAGACCGAGCGCATCGTGCGCACCGATCCCAGCTACATGCTGGCCAGCGACTGGGCCGCGCAGTTCACGCAAAGGCGGCTGGCGCAGCGCGGCCCGGACGCGGGGCCGGCAGCTGCCGCGCCGACCCGGCCCTAGAACTTGCCCCGCAGCGTCAGCATGGCATTGCGCGGCAGGCCTTGCATATTGCCCGAGAACACCGTGCCCACGGTCTGGTAGTAGCGCTTGTCGAGCACGTTGTTCACGTTGAGCCCCAGGCTCCAGTTGGGATCTATGCGGTATTGCAGCAGCAGATCCCAGATGGCATGGCCGGGCTGGGTGAAGTCATAGGGCTGGGAGGCGCCGTTCGCGCCGGTCACCGTGCCCGAGACAAACTGCGCGCTCTGCACGCGGGCGCTGCCGCCCAGGCGCCAGCGCGACCACTCGCCGGGCAGCGTGTAGGCCGTCGACAACTTGAGCAGGTGGCGCGGCGTGATGCTGCTGAAGACCTTGTTCTCGGTCTTGTCGCGGGTCTCGTTGAAGGTATAGCCGGCGGCGACCTGCCAGCCCGCTGCCAGCTGGCCGCCGACTTCCACGTCGAAGCCCTGGCTCGTGACCTTGCCCTGGGGCAGATAGCAGCAGGCCGCGCCCCAGAGGCTGGGGGTGGCGGTGTAGCGCGGGTCGAGCACGGCGGTGCCGGTGCGCTCTACGTTGAAGACGCTGAAGGTGGCGTTGAGCTTGCCGTCCATGAGCTCGCCCTTGACGCCGGCCTCGTAGCTGCGGCCCTTGATGGGCGCCAGCGGCGCGCCCGGCAGCGGGCCCGACATCATCAGCGCCTGCGGCTTGAAGATGGAGGAATAGCTGGCATAGGCCGACCATTGCGCGTTCAGGTCGTAGATGACGCCGCCATAGGGCGTGACCTTGGAACTTTCCTCGAAGGATTTCGCCGAGCGCGGCGCGGTGCTGCCCGCGGCGTCCAGCAGGTTGGAGATGGTCTGTGTGAACTCGTAGCGGCTCAGGCGCGCGCCCGCAATCACGTGCAGCCTGTCGGTCGGGTTCAGGCGCAGCACGCCATAGCCGCCGACCTGCTCCTGGCCCCAGGGCGCGTAGCGCTCGCTCAGATTGAGGTTGTAGCGGCCGAATTGCGGCGTCCAGGGCTGGGGGTCAAACACATTGCCGCCCACCTGGGCGCTGTCGGCAAAGCTCAGGTTCTGCCAATGGCTGCGCACGCGCTGCCAGTCCAGGCCCAGCAGCAGTTCATGGCGGCGGCCCAGCGCCGAGAACGGGCCGCCGAGATTGAGGTCCACGCTGTCCTGGGTGTTCGACGAGTCCAGCAGGCCGCCGCGCCACAGCGGGCCCGTCAGCGTCTGCGGATTGACCGGGCCCGAGAGACTGCTCCACAGCCGGTTCTGGTCGGTCTGGGCATGGGTGGCGTTGAGCTTGAGCTGCCAGTGGTTGTCGAAGCGGTGCGCGAGCTGGGCAAACACTTCCTGGTTCTTATAGTGAAAGTACGACCAGTCGTTGGAGAACACGGTCTTGCCGGACAAGCCCAGGTCGCGGCCGTCGGCAAAGCGCGGCAGGCCGCCGTAGTCGCCGGTCTGCTTCACCTTGCCGTACGACGCGCCCACGGTGAGCAGGGTCTCGGGCGTGAGATCGGCTTCGAGCACGCCATACAGCGAGGGCTTCTCCAGGCTCACATGGTCGAAGTAAGAGTTGCCGTCCTGGTAGGCCAGCACCGCGCGCCCGCGCACGCTGCGCTCGGCATTGAGCGGGCCGGTCACATCCAGCTCCGTGCGGCGCTGGTCCCAGCTGCCGGCCGACAGCGAGACATCGATCTGGCGCTGGGCCAGCGGCTTCTTGCGCACCAGATTAATGATGCCGCCCGGGTCGCCCACGCCGCCCAGCAGGCCCGAGGCGCCGCGCATCACTTCGACGCGGTCATAGAACGCCATCTCCTGCTGCGGCTGATAGGTGTAGGCGCCCAGCGCCAGCGGCGCGCCGCCGTCGACCTGCATGCTCGTGACCTGGAAGCCGCGCGAGAAATAGCGGCCCGAATTGTCGGCAACGATCACGCCGGGCGTGAGCGCCAGCGCCTGCTCGACATCGACGACCTTCTTGTCGTCCATCAGCTGGCGCGTGATCACCGACACCGACTGCGGAATCTCGCGGAACGACTGGTCCGATTTGGAGGCGATGCTGGTGATCTGGTTGGTGTACGAGCCCGTGCCTTCGGTCGTGCCGCTGGCTTCGCGCCGGGCCTGCACGCGGATCTCGGCCAGCGAGCGCGTGGGTGCGGCGGCGCCCGCCTCGGCCGCCGGCGCCGCGGCCGCCGCCTGGCGCTGGAACACATAGACGCCGTTGGGCTGCTGCAGCGCGCGCACGCCCGTGCCCTGCAGCAGCGCGTCCAGCCCGCTGCGCACGCTGTGGCTGCCCTGCAGACCTGCGCTGCGCAAGCCGGCCACGGTCTCGGGCGAGAACGCCAGCACCAGGCCTGCATCCTGGCCAAAGCGGTTGAGCGCGTCTTCCAGCGGCCCGGCGGGAATGTCGAAGCTGCGCGCCGGCGCGGCCGGCGCCTGGGCCTGGGCCGCGCCCGCGGTCAGCAGCAGCGGGGCGACCGCTCCGAGTTGCGCCACGGCAAGCGCCAGCGCGCTGGGCAGGAATGAAAACGAAAGCGTGCGGCAGTGCCGCGCCGGACGATGGGCCATGAACGTATTCCTTGTATGCGATGCGGAGCAGCAAGATTTCTGCTCTCTTCCTACCTGTCGCACGACTTTGGAAAACAGCTCAGGCCGGCGCGAATTTTTTCTATGCGCCGCGCGGCGCCAGCCGCACCTGCACCACCTGCCGGCCCCAGAAACGCGTCTGGGTCTCGATCTGCAGCTGCAGCGTGGCGCTCAGCGACTCCAGAATTAGCGGAATCTGCGCCACCGGATAGGCGCCCGAAACGCGCAGCTCGGCCACGGCGTCGCTGCACACCAGCGGGTGCGGGCTGTAGCGGCTGAGCTGGGCCAGCAGATCGGCCAGCCGCATGCTCTTGGCAATCAGCGTGCCGTGCACCCACGACCGGTCGGCATCGCCCACGGGCCGGGGGCTGCCCACCGACTGCGCGCTCAGGTCCGCACCCTGCCCGGCGCGCAGCAGCCGCGCCGGCGATCCCGCCTGGGCCGGCGTGATTTCCACCGCGCCCTCGAACACCTGCACCACGGCGCGCTGCGCTTCGGAGTACACGCTGAACTGCGTGCCCAGCGCCTGGGCCAGGCCCTGGGGCATCTCGACCAGAAAGCGCCGGCCCCGGTCCTTGGCCGTCGCCACGAAGATCTCGCCGCGCAGCAGCACGATGCGGCGCTCGCCCGCGGCAAAGCGCACGTTGATCGCGGTATCGGTGTTGAGCACCAGCGCGCTGCCGTCGGCCAGCACGATGCGCCGCTGCTCGCCCGGGCGCGTGCGGTGGTCGGCGGCCCATTGGCGCCAGGGCGTGCGCTGCTCCACGGTATAGGCCGCGCCGCCGGCCAGCAGCAGCACGGCCAGCGCCTGGACGCTGCGCCGGCGCGCACGCGACCGTGCGGACAGCGTCGCATGCGCCACGGCCGCGGCGCCCGAAACGCCCGCCAGGCCGCCAAACCGGCTGCGCACGCTTTCCACGCGCTGCCATGCGGCTTCATGCGTCGGGTGGGCGGCGCGCCAGTCGCTCCAGGCCTGGCGCAGCGCGGGCGTGGCCGGCGCGGACTGCAGCTCCAGCATCCACTCGACCGCGCGGCGCGCCACATGCGCGGGAATGTCGTGCACCGCCTGGGTCATGGCGCGACGGCAAAAATGCAGTGCATTCCGGCCTTGACCAGGTGGCGCTTGACGCTGGCCAGAGAGATGCCCAGTTCCTGCGCGATCTCGGCCTGCTTGAGGCCGTCGAGCTGGCTCAGCAAAAAGGCCTTGCGCACCACGGCCGGCAGGCCGTCCAGCATGCGATCGATTTCCACCAGCGTTTCCAGCAGGATGGCGCGCTCCTCGGGCGAGGCCGCAAGCTGCGGCGCGCAGTGCGCCAGCGCCTCGAGGTAGGCGCGCTCGAGCTGCTGGCGGCGGTAGTGGCTGAACAGCGCGCGCTGCGCCACCGTGGTCAGAAAGGCGCGCGGCTCGCGTGCCTGCACCGGCTCCTCGCGCGCCAGCAGGCGCACGAAGATATCGTGGGCGATATCCGCGGCCTGGTGGGCGTCGCCCAGGCGCTTGCGCAGCCAGGCGCTGAGCCAGCGGTGGTGTTCGTTATAGAGACCCGCGACTTCGCGGTGGGCGGCGTCCACGGTGACGGGCATGCAATGTTTCCGCAGGAAAGGGCGACAGGCCCGACGACATGAATGATAATCGTTCCCATTCTATCCTGTCATTCACCGCGCCCGGGCCGGAGGGCAAGGCGCCCCGCCCTGCCGTCGCCTACCAGGGCAAGGTAAAGGTCTTGCCGTTGCAAAACGACTTCATGGCCTCCTGCACGCCTTCCTTGTAGCCCAGGCCGGAGTCCTTGATGCCGCCAAAAGGCGTGAGCTCGATGCGGTAGCCCGGCACTTCCCACAGGTTCACAGTGCCCACCTTGAGCTCCTGGGCAAAGCGCGTCACATGGTCCATGCGGTTGGTGCAGATGCCCGAGGACAGGCCGTAGGCCGTGCCGTTGGAGATGGCGATGGCCTCGTCGATGTCGCGAAAGCGGATGATGGGCGAGACCGGCCCGAAGGTTTCCTCGCGCACCACGGTCATCTCGGGGCGCACCTGGTCGATCACCGTAGGCGCATACTGCGCGCCCTCGCGCTGGTTGCCGGTCAGCAGCCGCGCGCCCTGGGCCACGGCCTGGTTCACCAGCTCCTCGAAGCGCGCCGCGGCCTGGGCATCGATCACCGTGCCCATGTCCATGCTCTCGTCCATCGGGTCGCCATGCTTCCAGCGGCGCGTCTTCTCCACCACCAGCTCGGTGAACTGCGCCGCCACCGACTCCTGCACCAGCATGCGCTTGACGGCCGTGCAGCGCTGGCCCGAGTTCTTGTACGAGCCCT
>Ga0308165_1000189_pt1 | contig 150513 bp, 164 predicted proteins | sample PhyWR2_FD_201032 | JGI IMG/M metagenome (GOLD analysis project Ga0308165, IMG submission 201032) | Phyllosphere microbial communities from UC Gill Tract Community Farm, Albany, California, United States - DLSLW.R2 | ecosystem: Host-associated > Plants > Phyllosphere > Unclassified | place...
CGCAGTTCTACTTCCGTACGACTGACGTTACCGGTATCGTTTCGCTTCCTGAAGGCACGGAAATGGTTATGCCTGGCGACAACGTCACTGTTGAAGTCGAGCTGATCGTTCCGATCGCGATGGAAGAAAAGCTGCGCTTCGCTATCCGCGAAGGCGGCCGTACCGTCGGCGCCGGCATCGTTGCTTCGATCGTCGAGTAATTTCGACTTTCAAAATTCAGCCCGGCGGCGGTGTCAAGAAGACCGCCGCCGGACTTTTAATAAAAAGCCTGGCGGCGTTGCATTTTTAGTGCTTGAAAAATTCGGTGAAAGCGCGTAAACGCGCACTCACACTCACCCGCTGGATTCGCAAGCGATTGCGGAGCGCGGTGTTTTAGCAATACAGACTACTGAAATGATTGGGGTGCAGGGGCATTCCTCTCGATTTTTGAAAATCTGCGGCGCCACGATCAATAGAAGTTCATGTGTTTCCGCGTGCGGAAACGAATAACAAAGAACAAGGACAAGACGAATGACCGGCCAGAATATCCGTATCCGCCTCAAGGCGTTCGATCACCGGATCCTCGATGCCTCTACCCGTGAGATCGTGTCGACCGCAAAGCGCACCGGCGCCAGCGTTCGCGGCCCGGTTCCTCTCCCCACTCGCATCGAAAAGTTTACCGTCAACCGCTCTCCTCACGTTGACAAGAAAAGCCGTGAACAGTTCGAAATGCGGACGCACAAGCGTCTTCTCGATATCGTTGACCCCACCCCGCAGACTGTCGATGCTCTTATGAAGCTCGACCTCGCTGCTGGCGTTGACGTGGAAATCAAGCTCTAAGACCCGGCCCGATCCATCCAAGGTGAGGGCTGAAATAACAAGGAAGGTACGTGGAGCAATCCAACGTCTTCCAAACCGGAGACCGGAAACATCGTGAGATGTCGAAGGGCACTCCTTAACAAAGGCCAGAGAGGGTTTTCCCTTCAAGGCTCGCAAGAGGATGAACCAATGCGTTCAGGTGTGATTGCACAGAAAGTGGGTATGACACGCGTCTATAACGACGCAGGTGAACATATCCCTGTAACAGTATTGCGACTGGATAACGTACAAGTCGTTGCCCAGCGCACGGAAGACAAGAATGGCTACACCGCAGTTCAGCTCGGTGCCGGCCAGTCCAAGGTCAAGAACACGACGAAGGCGCTTCGCGGCCATTTTGCCGCTGCCAATGTCGAACCGAAAGCCAAGCTCGTCGAGTTCCGGGTTTCCCCCGAGAACCTGATCGACATCGGTGCAACACTGACCGCAAATCATTTTCAGTCCGGCCAGCTGGTCGACGTCACTGGAACCACAATCGGTAAAGGTTTTGCCGGTGCTATGAAGCGTCACAACTTCGGTGGTGGCCGCGCTTCGCACGGTAACTCCGTATCGCACCGTGCACACGGTTCGACCGGTAACAACCAGGATCCGGGCCGCGTCTGGAAGGGCAAGCGCATGGCTGGTCATATGGGCCAGACGCGCGTTACGACCCAGAACCTCGAAGTCGTTTCGACTGATGAAGACCGTGGCCTCATCCTGGTAAAGGGTGCAGTTCCCGGTTCGAAGGGTTCCTGGATCATCGTCCGCGACGCCGTCAAGTCGGCTGCGAAGTAAGGGAGCCTTATCATGGAATTGAACGTCAAAACCCTCGAGGGAAAAGACGCCGGCAAGGTTTCTCTGTCGGATGAGATCTTCGGCCTCGACCCCCGCCAGGACATCCTGGCCCGCATGGTTCGCTGGCAGCTTGCAAAGAAGCAGCAGGGAACCCACAAAACCAAGAACCGGTCGGAAGTTTCCCGCACCGGTGCGAAGATGTACAAGCAGAAGGGTACGGGCCGCGCTCGTCACCATTCGGCTCGCGCACCGCAGTTCCGCGGCGGCGGCAAGGCCCACGGCCCGGTCGTTCGCAGCCACGCCCATGACCTTCCCAAGAAGGTTCGTGCGCTCGCTCTGCGTCACGCTTTGTCTGCAAAGCTGAAGGCTGAAGAACTGATCATCATCGATCAGCTCGTTGCATCCGAAGCAAAGACCAAGGCTCTGCTGGGCAGCTTCGCTTCGCTTGGCCTGACCAACGCTCTCGTTATCGGTGGCGCTGAACTTGATGGCAACTTCAAGCTCGCAGCCCAGAACATCCCGAATGTGGACGTTCTGCCGGTACAGGGCATCAATGTTTACGACATCCTGCGTCGTGGCAAGCTTGTGCTTTCCAAGGCTGCTGTAGAGGCTCTGGAGGAGCGGTTCAAATGACGGATCTTCGCCACTACGATGTGATCGTATCTCCTTCGATCACGGAAAAGTCGACGCTGGTATCCGAACAGAACCAGGTCGTATTCAACGTCGCCAAGACTGCTTCCAAGCCTGAAATCAAGGCTGCCGTGGAAGCTCTCTTCGGTGTCAAAGTCACGGCTGTGAACACGCTTATCCGCAAGGGTAAGACCCGTCGTTTCCGTGGGTTCGCCGGTAAGCTTAAGGACGTCAAGAAAGCCGTCGTTACGCTCGCCGAAGGTCAATCCATCGACGTGTCCACCGGACTCTAAAGGTTAGGCCCAAGCGGGCAAAGACCCAAAAGGGAACAAGAATATGGCATTGAAAAGTTTCAATCCGACCACGCCGAGCCAGCGTCAGCTGGTTATCGTGGACCGCGCTTCGCTCTACAAGGGCAAGCCGGTAAAGGCTCTCACCCAGGGCCTCAGCTCCAAGGGTGGCCGCAACAACCAGGGCCGGATCACCGTCCGTTTCCAGGGTGGCGGTCACAAGCGGACCTATCGTCTGGTAGACTTCAAGCGTCGCAAGTTTGACGTTGAAGGTACCGTTGAACGTCTGGAATACGACCCCAACCGCACCGCGTTCATCGCGCTGGTTACGTATACCGACGGCGAACAGGCTTACATTCTCGCGCCACAGCGTCTCGCTGCTGGTGACAAGGTGATCGCCTCCGACAAGGCAGTGGACGTGAAGCCCGGCAACACCATGCCGCTTCAGTACATTCCGGTCGGTTCGATCATCCACAACGTCGAGATGAAGCCTGGTAAAGGCGGTCAGATTGCCCGCTCCGCCGGTACGTATGTCCAGCTCGTCGGCCGCGATGCCGGTATGGCCATCCTGCGTCTCAACTCGGGCGAACAGCGTCTGGTGCACGGCTCGTGCCTCGCATCGATCGGCGCTGTTTCTAACTCGGACCACGGCAACATCAACGACGGCAAGGCCGGTCGTTCCCGTTGGCGCGGCAAGCGTCCGCACGTTCGCGGCGTCGTCATGAACCCGGTCGACCACCCGCACGGTGGTGGTGAAGGTCGCACGTCGGGTGGTCGCCACCCGGTTACTCCGTGGGGCAAGCCCACGAAGGGCAAGCGCACCCGTTCGAACAAGTCGACCGACAAGTTCATCATGCGCTCGCGCCATCAGCGTAAGAAGTAAGAGAGGTAGTCACTAATGGCTCGTTCAGTATGGAAAGGTCCGTTTGTTGACGGCTATCTTCTCACCAAGGCTGAGAAGGTGCGCGAGAGCGGACGTAACGAAGTAATCAAGATCTGGAGCCGTCGCTCCACGATCCTGCCGCAGTTCGTTGGTCTGACGTTTGGCGTCTACAACGGCAGCAAGCATGTGCCCGTCTCGGTCAACGAAGACATGGTCGGACACAAGTTCGGTGAATTCTCTCCGACCCGTACCTATTACGGTCACGGCGCGGACAAGAAGGCAAAGAGGAAGTAATCATGGCGAAGGCTAAGACCGAACGCCGGCTGAAGGACAATGAGGCTCAGGCCATTGCCCGTACGCTCCGCGTCAGCCCCCAGAAACTGAACCTGGTTGCCGCTCTTATCCGTGGCAAGAAGGTTGATCGCGCTCTCGCCGAGCTCGAATTCTCCCGCAAGCGCATTGCAGGCACCGTCAAGAAGACGCTCGAATCTGCAATTGCCAATGCGGAAAACAACCATGACCTCGACGTCGACGCTCTCGTCGTCGCCGAGGCCTATGTTGGCAAGTCCATCACCATGAAGCGTTTCCACGCTCGTGGCCGTGGTCGTGCTTCCCGCATTGAAAAGCCGTTCGCTCACCTCACGATCGTTGTTCGTGAAGTTGAGGAAAAAGGGGAGGCCGCATAATGGGTCAGAAAATCAATCCAATTGGCTTCCGCCTCGGCATCAACCGTACCTGGGATAGCCGCTGGTACGCTGACACCGCTGAATACGGCAAGCTTCTGCATGAAGACCTGAAGATCCGGGCTTACCTGATCAAGGAACTCAAGCAGGCTGGCATCGCCAAGGTCGTCATTGAACGTCCGCACAAGAAGTGCCGCGTCACGATCCACTCGGCTCGTCCGGGTCTGATCATCGGCAAGAAGGGTGCAGACATCGAGAAGCTTCGCAAGAAGCTTTCCGAGATGACCAACTCCGAAACGCACCTCAACATCGTTGAAGTGCGCAAGCCGGAAATCGACGCTACTCTGGTAGCTCAGTCGATCGCCCAGCAGCTCGAGCGCCGCGTGGCTTTCCGCCGTGCGATGAAGCGCGCTGTTCAGTCCGCAATGCGTCTTGGCGCCGAAGGCATCAAGATCACCTGCGGCGGTCGTCTTGGTGGTGCTGAAATCGCTCGTACCGAATGGTACCGCGAAGGTCGCGTTCCGCTGCACACGCTGCGTGCGGACATCGACTACGGCACGGCCGAAGCTGAAACCGCATTCGGCATCTGCGGCATCAAGGTCTGGATCTTCAAGGGCGAAATCCTTGAGCACGATCCGATGGCTTCTGAGCGTCGCGGTCTCGAAGGCGACGCACAGGGCCCTGCAAGCCGTGAGCGTGGCGATCGTCCCGATCGTCGTCGCGAAAACGCTTGATTGACGCTGGCGAAAGATAAGCTCGGAGAAGTAAGAAAATGTTGCAGCCAAAGCGTACTAAGTACCGTAAGCAGTTCAAGGGACGCATCAAGGGCGTCGCCAAGGGCGGCTTTGACCTGGCATTCGGTGAATTCGGCTTGAAGTCGCAGGAACCGAACCGCGTGAATGCACGCGAGATCGAAGCGGCCCGCCGCGCGATCACGCGTTACATGAAGCGCGCAGGTCGTGTGTGGATCCGCGTATTCCCTGACGTTCCGGTGACGGCAAAGCCGACCGAAGTTCGTATGGGTAAGGGCAAGGGTTCGGTCGAATACTGGGCATGCAAGGTCAAGCCCGGTCGTATGATGTTCGAGATCGACGGTGTTACCGAGGAGATCGCCCGTGAGGCGCTTCGTCTCGGCGCTGCCAAGCTCTCGGTCAAGACGCGCTTCGTACAGCGCATCGCAGAGTAAGGAGCAAGGCACATGAAAGCCGATGAAGTTCGCGGCCTCAGCGCCGACCAGCTCAAGGACAAGCTCGCCGATCTGAAGAAGGAGCAGTTCAACCTGCGCTTCCAGAAGGCGACTGGCCAGCTGGAGAAGTCCTCGCGCATCAACGAAGTCCGCAAGGACATCGCCCGCGTTAAAACCATTGCCCGCCAGAAGGCGGCAGAAGCCAAGGCCTAAGGAAAAATAATATGCCGAAACGCATTCTGCAGGGCGTCGTAGTGTCCGACAAGAACGAGAAGACTGTCGTGGTCCGGGTTGAGCGTCGATTCGCTCACCCGCTCATGCAAAAGACCGTTCGTCGTTCGAAGAAGTACAAGGCACACGACGAGAACAATCAGTATAAGGTCGGCGACGTCGTTTCCATCGAGGAATGCGCACCGATTTCCAAGGACAAGCGCTGGACGGTCGTTGCCGCCCAGGCTTAATTTCATCAGAATCGCGCCAGGTCTCTTGTACTTGGCGCGGAATCCTGTATGAAGCAGCGCAAGGACGCTCGTGACCCGAGCGTCTTTTGCTTTATGCGCACGGAAGGTCCTTTTAGGAAACCACCCTGTCACGACATTTCCGCGCAAAAAAAGATATATTCATAAGCTGGGGCAGGGGGCTCTCTCGAGAGAGTTTGCCCAACCGTTCCAGTAACAACAAGAAGGCGACCTGACATGATTCAGATGCAAACAAACCTCGACGTGGCGGATAATTCCGGCGCACGTCGTGTCATGTGCATCAAGGTGCTGGGCGGCTCGAAGCGCAAATATGCTTCTGTTGGCGACATTATTGTCGTTTCCATCAAGGAAGCTATTCCGCGCGGCCGCGTCAAGAAGGGCGATGTGATGAAGGCGGTTGTCGTGCGCACCGCCAAGGACATCCGCCGCGCTGACGGCAGCGTCATCCGTTTCGATAACAACGCAGCCGTTCTTATCGACAACAAGAAAGAGCCCATCGGCACCCGTATCTTCGGACCGGTTCCACGCGAACTTCGCGCCAAGAACCACATGAAGATCATCTCGCTGGCTCCGGAAGTACTGTAAGGAGCGTATGCGATGCAGAAAATTCGTAAAGGCGACAATGTTGTCGTATTGACCGGTAAGGACAAGGGCCGTACCGGCGAAGTAATCCAGGTGATGCCGAAAGAAGACCGTGCCGTTGTGCGTGGCGTAAACATGGTGAAGCGTCACCAGCGCCAGACCCAGGCCCAGGAAGCCGGCATCATCAACAAGGAAGCATCCTTGCACATCTCCAACATCGCCATCGTCGACAAGGATGGCAAGCCGACCCGCGTTGGCTTCTCTGTTGTGGATGGCAAGAAGGTCCGCGTGGCCAAGCGTTCGGGAGAAGTGATCGATGGCTGATAAGTACGAGCCGCGTCTCAAGACGGAATACGTGTCGCGTATCCGCGGCGCCATGCAGGAGAAGTTCTCCTACGCGAACGTCATGATGATCCCGAAGCTGGACAAGATCGTCATCAATATGGGCGTTGGCGAAGCAACCGCCGATTCGAAGAAGCCAACGATTGCTGCTGGCGATCTGGCGGCAATTGCCGGTCAGAAGCCTGTCATCACCAAGGCTCGCAATTCGATCGCCGGCTTCAAGGTTCGTGAACACATGCCAATCGGCGCGAAGGTTACCCTTCGTGGCGAGCGCATGTACGAATTCCTTGATCGTCTGATCAACATCGCGCTGCCGCGCGTTCGCGACTTCCGGGGTCTGAACCCCAAGAGCTTTGACGGCCGTGGCAACTTCGCCATGGGCATCAAGGAACACATTGTGTTCCCTGAGATCAACTACGATAAGGTTGATCAGATGTGGGGCATGGACATCATCGTTTGCACGACGGCGACGTCGGACGACGAAGCTCGGGCTCTGCTTACAGAGTTCAACTTCCCGTTCCGTCACTAACCGTAACGACGAGCGTAGAAAAGGAACTCCGATATGGCGAAAACAAGCGCAGTTGAAAAGAACAAGCGCCGCCGCAAGTCGGTCGCCCAGCAGGCTACCAAGCGTGCTGCACTCAAGGCGATCGTGATGAACCAGTCCCTTCCGATCGAAGACCGGTTCAAGGCCACTCTGAAGCTCGCTTCGCTGCCGCGTGACGGCTCGAAGACGCGTATCCGCAACCGCTGCGAAGTAACGGGCCGTCCGCGCGCGTTCTATCGCAAGCTCAAGATGTCGCGTATCGCGCTTCGTGAGCTGGGCAATTCCGGCAAGGTGCCGGGCATTGTCAAGTCGAGCTGGTAAGGAGACGGGCACATGACCATGACTGATCCTTTGGGTGATATGCTCACCCGCATCCGCAATGGTGCTGCTCGCCGCAAGTCGTCGGTAAGCACGCCTGCTTCCAGCCTGCGCGCACGCGTTCTCGACGTGCTGCAGTCTGAAGGCTACATCCGCGGTTATTCCAAGGTCGATTTCGAAAACGGCAAGGCCGAGTTCACGATCGAGCTGAAGTACTACGAAGGCGCGTCGGTGATCCGTGAGATCGGCCGCGTGTCCAAGCCGGGCCGCCGGGTTTATGTCTCGGTAAAGTCCATTCCGCAGGTCGCGAACGGCCTCGGCATCACCATCCTTTCGACTCCGAAGGGTGTGATGGCCGATCACCAGGCTCGCGAACAGAACGTTGGTGGCGAGGTTCTTTGCTCGGTCTTCTAAGACCCGAGCAAGGATCTCCATAACGAACAGACAGGATTGAATAATGTCTCGTATCGGTAAAAAGCCCGTTCCGGTTCCAGCAGGTGTGACGGCCAATGTCGACGGCCAGAAGGTTACTGCTAAGGGCCCGAAGGGTGAACTGTTTTTCGTCGCCAATGACGACATTCAGCTGAAGCTCGAAGATAACGGCGTTTCCGTAACGCCGGCTAACGGCACCAAGGAAGCTCGCTCGAAGTGGGGCATGTCCCGCACGATGATCGAGAACATCTTCAAGGGTGTTAAGGACGGTTATGAGCGCAAGCTCGAAATCAACGGCGTTGGTTACCGTGCCGCCCTGCAGGGCAAGAACCTGCAGCTGGCTCTCGGTTTCAGCCATGACGTTGTTTATGAGCCTCCGGTCGGCATCACCATTGCCGTGCCGAAGCCGACGGAAATCATCGTTTCCGGCATCAACAAGCAGCAGGTTGGCCAGGTAGCCGCGGAAATTCGCGAATACCGCGGTCCCGAGCCCTACAAGGGTAAGGGCGTGAAGTACGCTGAAGAGCGTATTGTCCGCAAAGAAGGCAAGAAGAAGTAAGGATCACGCGAAATGGCTAGCAGGAAAGAAGCACTTGCACGTCGCGCGAGCCGTGTGCGCCGCCAGATTAAGGCGGTTGCCAACGGCCGTCCGCGCCTGTCGGTTCATCGCTCGTCGAAGAACATCTACGCCCAGATCATCGATGACGTTGCTGGTAAGACGCTTGCGTCTGCCTCCACGCTCGAAGCCGATCTGCGCAGCTCGCTCAAGACCGGCGCCGACGTTGCAGCAGCAGCTGTTGTCGGCAAGCTGGTTGCCGAGCGTGGCGTCAAGGCTGGCGTCAAGGATGTCGTTTTCGACCGTGGCGCGTTCATCTATCATGGCCGTATCAAGGCCGTGGCTGAAGCTGCCCGCGAAGGCGGTCTGAACTTCTGATCTTTTTCCGCCCGGACAATGATCCGGGCGGAATTTCACCGGACCATGCGGATCTCGTCATCGAGGCCGCTGGTCTTTTCGTTTGCCGTTCCACCCGTAAAAGAAAAAGGACAAGGACAATGGCACAGGAAAAAAGAGGTTCTCGCGACGATCGCCAGAACCGTGAAGAGCGCGATAGCGAATTCGTCGACAAGCTGGTCGCGATCAACCGCGTTGCAAAGGTTGTTAAGGGTGGCCGTCGCTTCGGCTTCGCCGCTCTCGTCGTCGTTGGCGACCAGAAGGGCCGCGTTGGCTTCGGTCACGGCAAGGCTCGTGAAGTTCCGGAAGCTATCCGCAAGGCAACGGAAAGCGCAAAGCGCGATCTGATCTTCGTTCCGCTGCGCGATGGCCGCACTCTGCATCACGACGTCAATGGCCGTCACGGCGCAGGCAAGGTTCTGCTGCGTTCGGCCAAGGCCGGTACCGGTATCATCGCCGGTGGTCCGATGCGCGCCGTTTTCGAAACGCTCGGCGTTCATGACGTTGTTGCGAAGTCGACCGGTTCGTCGAACCCGTACAACATGGTTCGCGCCACGTTCGACGCTCTGAAGCATCAGGTTCATCCGAAGGACATCGCTGCACAGCGTGGCCTGAAGTATGCGACCCTTCAGGCTCGCCGTGCCGCTTCCGGCAACGCTTCTGAAGAATAAGGAGCTGGATCATGGCCAAGAAAACTACTGAAGCCAAGAAGACTGTCACGGTCGAACAGATCGGCAGCCCTATTCGCCGCCCGGCAATCCAGCGTCAGACGCTGGTCGGTCTGGGTCTCAACAAGATGCATCGTCAGCGCACCCTGGAAGATACTCCGGCGGTTCGCGGCATGATCCGTGCGGTCCAGCATCTCGTTCGCGTCGTTGACGAGAAGTGAGACGGAGTAACCTATCATGAAACTCAATGAAATCAGAGATAACGAAGGCTCCTCCAAGGACCGTATCCGCGTAGGTCGCGGTATCGGTTCCGGCAAGGGCAAGACCGGTGGTCGCGGTGTGAAGGGTCAGAAGGCTCGTTCGGGCGTCGCCATCAACGGTTTTGAAGGCGGTCAGATGCCTATCTACCGTCGCCTGCCGAAGCGTGGCTTTAACAACATTTTCGGTTCCGAATTTGCTGTTGTGTCGCTCGGCCGCATTCAGACCGCCATCGACGCCAAGAAGCTTGATGCTTCCGCAACGATCGATGCTGCTGCTCTCAAGGCTGCCGGCGTCATCCGTCGCGTCAAGGACGGCGTACGCATTCTCGCTGACGGCGAACTGACGAGCAAGGTTGCTTTTGAAGTTGCCGGCGCTTCCAAGCCTGCACTCGAAAAGATTGAGAAGGCTGGCAGCTCTATCAAGCTTCTCGCAGTTGCAGTTGAAGCTTCCGAGTAATATATAGACTTCAGACGCCCGGGGCATAGTCGCCCCGGGCGTTTGCGCTCCCTGGCCTATGGTGCTGTCGATTTAAATCGATTTATGGTGGCATCGTGGCAAACTCTTCGCGGTGCAGCTGTTATGCGCGCCACATGCGGCATAAAGTGCCGCAGGGAGAGCCTCACAGTTCTTGAACTTCCCTAGGGGAGGGGATAGGACATAAAAAAACAGGGTGAGGCATGATGGCGGCGCAAAGCCGTGTTCGTCCGAAGCCCGTTTTTGAACCGGTATTTTTAGACCTTTCCGCATTGGCCGGTTTCGCTGGCCGGCAAGGGTCATTCGGAGAAATTTATGGCTTCAGCAGCGGAACAACTGGCTTCGAACCTGAATTTTTCGACCTTCGCTAAGGCGGAGGATCTGAAAAAGCGTCTCTGGTTTACTCTTGCCGCACTTCTCGTCTACCGTCTCGGCACCCACATTCCGCTTCCGGGTCTGAACCCAGAAGCCTATGCGCAGGCCTTCCGTGGCCAGGCCAACGGTATTCTCGGTCTTTTCAACATGTTTGCGGGTGGCGCCGTCGAGCGCATGGCGATCTTCGCCCTCGGCATCATGCCTTACATCTCCGCTTCGATCATCGTGCAGCTCATGACCTCGGTCGTGCCCTCGCTCGAAGCGTTGAAGAAGGAAGGCGAAGCCGGCCGCAAGATCATCAACCAGTACACCCGCTACGGCACGGTGCTGCTCGGCACGCTGCAGGCCTATGGCATTGCGGTCGGCCTTGAAAGCGGCAACGGTCTCGTGGTCGATCCGGGCATGTTCTTCCGCGTTTCCACCGTCATCACGCTGCTCGGCGGTACGATGTTCCTGATGTGGCTCGGCGAGCAGATCACCTCGCGCGGTATCGGCAACGGTATTTCGCTGATCATCTTCGCGGGCATCGCCGCAGGCCTGCCCAAGGCTCTGGCTGGCACGCTGGAACTTGGCCGCACCGGCGCGCTGTCGACCCCGCTCATCCTGATGGTTGTCATTGTGGCGATCGGCGTCATTGCCCTCATCGTCTTCGTGGAGCGCGCCCAGCGCCGTCTCCTCATACAATATCCGAAGCGACAGGTCGGCAACCGGATGTTCCAGGGCGATACCTCGCACCTGCCGCTGAAGCTCAACACGGCCGGCGTCATTCCCGCGATCTTCGCATCGTCGCTGCTGCTCCTGCCGGCAACGGCTGCAGGTTTTGCCGGTAACACCAACCTGCCGACCTGGGCGACCTCGATCATCGCGTCGCTGCAGCATGGCCAGCCGTTGTTCATGGCGCTCTACGGCCTGCTGATCGCGTTCTTCGCGTTCTTCTACACGGCAATCGTGTTCAATCCGAAGGATACGGCCGATAATCTCAAGAAGCATGGTGGCTTCATTCCGGGTATCCGTCCGGGCGAGCGCACCGCGGAGTACATCGATTACGTCCTGACCCGCATTACCGTGGTCGGCGCGATTTATCTGGTCTTCGTGTGTATCCTTCCTGAGACACTTATCGCACGTACGGGCATTCCGTTAGCCCTTGGTGGTACTTCGCTTTTGATCGTTGTCAGTGTAACTCTGGATACGGTTGCGCAGATTCAGGGTCACCTGATCGCCCAGCAATATGAAGGTCTGATCAAGAAGTCGAAGTTGCGTGGAGGAAAGAGGGGACGATGAGACTGATATTTTTGGGTCCGCCGGGTGCGGGCAAGGGAACCCAGGCCAAGCGGCTGACTGACAAGTACGGGATCCCGCAGCTTTCCACCGGTGACATGCTTCGCGCTGCGGTCAGCGCGGGCACCGAAATCGGCAAGCGCGCCAAGGCCGTCATGGATGCCGGCGGGCTCGTTTCCGACGATATCGTCAATCAGATCGTTTCCGAACGCATCGAAGCACCGGACTGTGCCAAGGGCTTTATTCTCGACGGCTATCCGCGCACCGTTCCGCAGGCCAAGGCGCTTGCCGACAATATGCGCAAGAAGAATCAGGTCCTGGATGCCGTCATCGAACTGAAGGTGGATGAAGAGGCGTTGATGCGCCGAATCGAAAACCGCGTGGCTGAAACCATTGCCGCTGGCGGCACGGTTCGCTCGGATGACAATCCGGAAGCTTTCCGCAAGCGCCTGACGGAATATCGCGAAAAGACCGCGCCGCTGTCTGCCTATTACAGCGAACAGGGCGAGCTGGTGACGCTTGATGGCATGGCTGATGTCGATGCCGTCACTGAGGCCATTGAGCGCGTTCTCGAGAAAGCCTCTGCCTGATCGACGGAGCGGATGGGCAGGCGCTGTTGCGTTCTTGCCCATATCGCGCTTCCGCATGACGGCTGATCCTCTGGATCGCAAAAGAATCTTGGCGGAGCCGGTTGCTTTTTTGCGCTGATTCCGTTAAACACCGCGCCAACTCGCGACATCCCAAGCGACTGGCGCGGATTTCCCTCAGGGAAGGGAGATCCGGGTTCGGTCGTTTTGACTTGTCACGGACATCAATTTGAACTGGCGGTCTTGTTGGCCGCTCGAATGGAATCACCACTTGCCGGATGGCAACTGGAACCAAGGAGAAAAGACGTGGCACGTATCGCTGGCGTCAACATCCCGACTGCAAAGCGCGTTGTTATTGCGCTGACCTACATTCACGGGATTGGTCCGAAATTCGCGCAGGAAATCATGGACAAGGTCGGTATTCCGGCTGAAAAGCGCGTTCATCAGCTGACGGATGCTGAAGTTCTTCAGATCCGCGAAGCCATCGACCGCGACTACCAGGTCGAAGGTGACCTGCGTCGTGAGACCTCGATGAACATCAAGCGTCTGATGGACCTCGGTTGCTACCGTGGCCTGCGTCACCGTCGTGGCCTTCCGGTCCGCGGTCAGCGCACGCACACCAACGCCCGCACCCGCAAGGGTCCGGCGAAGGCTATCGCTGGTAAGAAGAAGTAATTTTCCGGTTCTCCGGAAAGGGGAGGCTGGTGCAGTCCGCGCCAGCCTTTCTGAGTTTGGCGAAAAGCTCGGCTACGAGCTGATTGCCGGTGTAGCCGCTGGTGTTACGGCGGTGAAGAGATCAATGAAAGGTATAAAATGGCCAAGGAAGCCGCACGCGTCCGTCGTCGCGAACGCAAAAATATCACGTCTGGCGTCGCGCACGTCAATTCGACCTTCAACAACACGATGATCACCATCACCGACGCACAGGGCAATGCTATTGCCTGGTCGTCCGCTGGTGCCAAGGGCTTCAAGGGTTCGCGCAAGTCGACCCCGTTCGCTGCCCAGATCGCTGCTGAAGATTGCGCGAAGAAGGCTCAGGAACACGGCATGAAGTCGCTTGAAGTCGAAGTTTGCGGTCCGGGTTCCGGTCGTGAATCGGCACTTCGCGCTCTGCAGGCTGCCGGTTTCATGATCACTTCCATTCGCGACGTGACGCCGATCCCGCACAACGGTTGCCGTCCGCGCAAGAAGCGCCGCGTCTGACGCGACCGTGGTTCGGAAATTCCGCCTTTCCTTCGGTCTGGCGGAATTTTCGTGTATCTGGCGTGTGCGCGTCGATTTCGATCGACGGACTTGCGCTCAAGAACCCACTGATGAACCACTGAATTAGGTTCCTCTCGGTGTTTTCATGCTCGGTCCGTCACGATTGGATGGTGGCGGCGAACGGAAGGTTTAAAGATGATTCAGAAGAACTGGCAGGAACTTATCAAGCCGAACAAGGTCGAGTTCACCTCGTCCAGCCGCACCAAGGCAACGCTGGTTGCCGAGCCGCTGGAGCGTGGTTTCGGTCTTACCCTCGGCAACGCGCTGCGTCGCGTTCTGTTGTCTTCTCTGCGTGGTGCCGCTGTAACGGCCGTGCAGATCGACGGTGTCCTGCACGAATTCTCCTCCATCCCCGGCGTTCGGGAAGATGTGACGGATATCGTGCTCAACATCAAGGAAATCGCCATCAAGATGGATGGTGACGATTCCAAGCGCATGGTCGTGCGCAAGCAGGGGCCTGGTTCGGTAACCGCTGGTGACATCCAGACGGTTGGCGACATCGAGATCCTGAACCCCGACCACGTGATCTGCACGCTCGATGAAGGCGCTGAAATCCGCATGGAATTCACCGTCAACAACGGCAAGGGTTACGTACCGGCTGAGCGCAACCGCGCGGAAGATGCCCCTATCGGCCTCATTCCGGTGGACAGCCTCTATTCTCCGGTCAAGAAAGTGTCCTACAAGGTGGAAAACACCCGTGAAGGTCAGGTTCTCGACTATGACAAGCTGATCATGACGATCGAGACCAACGGTTCGGTTTCTGGCGAAGACGCCGTTGCCTTCGCCGCTCGCATTCTTCAGGACCAGCTGGGCGTCTTCGTCAACTTCGACGAGCCGCAGAAGGAAGCAGAAGAAGAATCGGTTACTGAACTCGCGTTCAACCCGGCGCTTCTCAAGAAGGTCGACGAGCTCGAACTGTCCGTTCGTTCGGCAAACTGCCTGAAGAACGACAACATCGTTTATATCGGCGACCTGATCCAGAAGACCGAAGCCGAAATGCTCCGCACGCCGAACTTTGGTCGCAAGTCGCTGAACGAAATCAAGGAAGTTCTCGCTTCCATGGGTCTGCACCTCGGCATGGAAGTGCCGGCATGGCCGCCTGAGAACATCGAAGATCTCGCCAAGCGTTACGAAGACCAATACTAACAAACAAGAAGGCAGACCTTAAAGACTGCCTTTCCCCGTCAAACAGCAGATAAGTCATCTGCATGTGCCAGGAAACGGCAGGCCTTAAAGAAGGCACCTGCGTAGAAGGAGAATAGCAATGCGCCACGGTAATTCAGGCCGCAAGCTCAATAGAACCGCCAGCCACCGCAAGGCAATGTTTGCCAACATGGCTGCTTCGCTCATCACCCATGAGCAGATCGTCACCACCCTTCCGAAGGCGAAGGAAATCCGTCCGATCGTCGAGCGTCTCGTGACGCTGGGCAAGCGCGGCGACCTGCACGCTCGTCGTCAGGCGATCTCGCAGATCAAGGATCAGGACGCCGTTCGCAAGCTGTTCGACGCGATCGCTTCGCGTTACGCAACCCGCAACGGCGGCTACCTGCGTATCATGAAGGCCGGCTACCGCCAGGGCGACAACGCGGCTCTCGCCGTCGTTGAATTCGTCGAGCGCGACGTTGACGCCAAGGGCGCAGCCGACAAGGCTCGCGTTGCCGCTGAAGCAGCTGCTGCCGAAGCCGCATAAGGTCTGACGCCTTCAGGCGTCATGAGTTAAAAAGCCGGGCGAGAGATCGCCCGGCTTTTTCGTTATGGATATTGGGTTTGCTATTACCGGCGGTTTTGCCCGCGCCGGCGTTTATGATGCGGCAGTTGTCGCGCGATCTGGTTCACAATTTCGGTCAGAGGGGGCAGAATATACACTCGGTCGGCGGCGTAATGCCTTGCCCAGAGGGTTTGCAGATCGTCTTCCTCCACGTCGCCTTCCGTAATGCGTTCGGCGAGTTGCGACAACGCCTGCCGCTGCCTCACATCTAACCCTTTACAAATTTGAGTCGGTTCGAATGCTGAGCCACGCGCGATAATGTGGAATACGTCACTCAACACGGCTTGAGCGGCTGAAGACAGTGCCGTGCCTTGTTGAAGCGGGAATGGTCTCTCGGGAGGGCTCATGCGTTTGGCGGCGCGCGTAAAGGCGCACGGCGTGGTTGGCGCGCGCGCTTGTATTGCAGGATCGGTTTGCGCACCAGCCGATACCCGAGTAACACCACCATGGTGCTGATATAAAACACCGGCTCCAGCGTGATCGATTTCCGCGCCAGCACGAAATGCAGCACGCCGACGATGAGGACGAGATAAACGAGCTTGTGCAGTGTGTTCCAGCGACTACCGAGACGGCGGATCGACCAGCGGTTGGAGGTCAGCGCCAGCGGAATGAGCATGATGAGCCCCGCCATGCCGAGCATGATGTAGGGCCGTTTGAGAATGTCGCCAGCGATGGAGCTGAGGATCAGGCCACGATCCAGCACCAGATAGACGGTGAAATGGGCGAGCACATAATAAAAGGCGATCAAGCCCAGCGCCCGGCGATAGGCGATGAGGTTGATATTGAAGAGATCGCGCAGCGGCGTCACCAGCAGGCCGAGGCACAAAAAACGCAGCGCCCAGATGCCGAGCAGGTGCTCGAAATCCTTGACCGGGTTGAAGCCGAGGCCGCCGGTTGCAGCGAGGTAAAAATACCAGAGGCCGGGACAGAGGCCGATGACATACAGCGACCAGATGGCCGCCGGCTGGTAACGCTTGGGCAGCGACGGAAGCGACAGGGCAAAGGCCATGATCAGTAATTCGCTTTCAGATCCAGCCCGGTATAGAGGCTCGCGACGTCGTCATAACCGTTGAACATCAGGGTAGGGCGGTTTTGCGTGCCGAAAAAGCCTCCTTCGCCGATGCGCTGTTCCGTCGCCTGGCTCCAGCGCGGATGGTCCACATGCGGATTGACGTTGGAATAGAAGCCATATTCGCGGGCGTTGGAGTTCTTCCACGTCGTTTCCGGCTGTTTTTCCACCAGCGAAATCCGCACGATGGATTTGATGCCTTTGAAACCGTATTTCCACGGAACGACAAGCCGGATCGGTGCGCCGTTCTGGTTCGGCAGGGTTTCTCCGTAAAGCCCGACGGCGAGGATGGTCAGGGGATGACGGGCTTCATCGAGGCGCAGGCCTTCGACATAGGGCCAGGACAGAGGCTGGAACAAGCCACTCTGGCCGGGCATTTCCTCCGGGCGCACGACCGTCTCGAAGGACACGTATTTCGCGCTGCCAAGCGGCTCCACCTTGTCGAGCAGGGCAGACAGCGGAAAACCGATCCAGGGAATGACCATTGACCAGCCTTCAACGCAGCGCATGCGATAGGTGCGCTCCTCAAGCGGATATTTCATCAGCTCTTCGATACCGAATTCCTGCGGCTTGGAAACGAGGCCATCCACCTTCACAGTCCAGGGTGTGGGCTTGAACTTGCCTGAATTTTCCTTCGGGTCGGACTTGCCGACACCGAATTCGTAGAAATTATTGTAGCTGGTGACGGCGTCGAGCGGGGTGAGTTTCTCATCCAGCTTGTATGCACTGGGCTTGGCGGAGAGTGGTGCGGCAATGGCTTCGCGGCCAGTCAACCCTATGGCAGCAAGGCCAGCCGCCGTTCCGAGGAAGTTGCGTCGGGACAGGTAGAAGGATTTGGGCGTTATCTCTGAAGACGCGATATGGGGCGGACGATAAGCGGGCATAAAAACCTCCACAAAAGCCGGGTGCATCGGCGATAAATCGATTATGATAGCCAATACGGTCGCTGCACAGATATGTTTCAGCACTCTGCGGAAAAACAACGATGAACGGGTGATAATCGCGCATTTGTGATGGCGTGTCCTTTAAAGATGGCGCTGAATAGAAAACGTACCGTACCGAACCGTACTGTTTTGCCTGAAGGTGACAGTGACAGCGTGTGCGGTTTGCGCTAGAAAAACTGCAAAATGGGGAAAGGCGGTTTGTCTGTGTTGTGGACAAACGCCTTCGCCGAGAGATCGAGGAAAACACCATGCCAGCCTATCGCTCCAGAACGACAACCCACGGCCGCAACATGGCGGGCGCGCGCGGCCTTTGGCGCGCCACCGGCATGAAGGACAGCGATTTCGGCAAGCCGATCATCGCGGTGGTCAATTCCTTCACGCAGTTCGTACCGGGCCATGTGCATCTAAAGGATCTCGGCCAGCTCGTTGCCCGCGAAATCGAGGCGGCCGGCGGCGTTGCCAAGGAATTCAACACGATTGCGGTCGATGATGGTATCGCCATGGGCCATGACGGCATGCTCTATTCGCTGCCGTCGCGCGAGATCATCGCTGACTCGGTCGAATATATGGTCAATGCCCATTGCGCCGATGCGATGGTCTGCATTTCCAACTGCGACAAGATCACGCCCGGCATGCTGAATGCCGCGATGCGCCTCAACATTCCCGCCGTTTTCGTGTCCGGTGGTCCAATGGAAGCGGGCAAGGTGGTTCTCCACGGCAAGACCGTTGCGCTCGATCTGGTCGACGCGATGGTGGCTGCTGCCGATGACAAGATTTCCGATGAGGACGTCAAGATCATTGAGCGTTCCGCCTGCCCGACCTGCGGTTCCTGTTCTGGCATGTTCACGGCCAATTCCATGAACTGTCTGACCGAGGCGCTCGGCCTGTCATTGCCCGGCAACGGCTCGACGCTTGCCACCCACTCGGATCGCAAGCGCCTGTTCGTTGAAGCCGGTCACCTGATCGTCGATCTGGCCCGCCGTTATTACGAGCAGGACGACGAGACCGTTCTGCCGCGCACCATCGCCAACAAGGCGGCATTTGAAAACGCCATGTCGCTGGATATTGCCATGGGCGGCTCCACCAACACGGTTCTGCATATTCTGGCCGCAGCCCACGAGGGCGGCGTCGATTTCGGCATGGAAGACATCGACCGGCTCTCCCGCAAGGTTCCCTGCCTTTCCAAGGTCGCGCCTGCCAAGCAGGACGTGCACATGGAAGACGTGCACCGCGCCGGCGGCATCATGCGTATTCTCGGTGAGCTGGAGCGTGGCGGTCTCATCAACCGCGATACCTATACCGTACACGAAGCGACGCTTGGCGATGCCATCGACCGCTGGGACATCACCCGCACCAACAGCGAAACGGTGCGGCAGTTCTTCAAGGCCGCTCCGGGCGGCGTACCGACACAGGTGGCCTTCAGCCAGTCCTCGCGCTGGGATGATCTGGACACCGACAGCGACAACGGCGTCATTCGTTCGGTCGAGAAGCCTTTCTCCAAGGATGGCGGTCTGGCCGTGCTTTACGGCAACATCGCACTTGATGGCTGCATCGTGAAGACGGCGGGTGTTGATGAATCCATCCTGAAATTCAACGGATCGGCAGTCGTTTACGAAAGTCAGGACGCGGCCGTGAAGGGCATTCTCGGCAACGAGGTCAAGGCGGGCGACGTCGTCGTCATCCGCTATGAAGGACCGAAGGGCGGCCCAGGCATGCAGGAAATGCTCTATCCGACCAGCTACCTCAAGTCTAAGGGCCTCGGCAAAGCCTGCGCGCTCATCACCGATGGACGCTTCTCCGGTGGCACGTCAGGCCTATCCATCGGCCATGCCTCGCCGGAAGCGGCGCAGGGCGGCGCCATCGGCCTCGTGCGTCAGGGCGACCTGATTGAGATCGATATTCCGAACCGTACCATCAACCTCAAGGTTTCCGATGCGGAACTGGCCGCGCGCCGGGCCGAGCAGGAAGAAAAGGGCTGGAAGCCGGAAGCACCACGCAAGCGCAATGTCACGACGGCGCTCAAGGCCTATGCGGCCTTTGCGTCGAGCGCAGACAAGGGTGCTGTGCGGATATTGCCGGAGTAATCCTGTTGCAGAGTGGGGCGGGGAGTTAATTAACCGTCCCGTTGCGCGGTGGTTGGAGCTTGCTGACCAGGACCGAAAAGCTTTCATCCGTCATGCTCGGGCTTGTCCCGAGCATCTGCAACCGACGACGCGACGTGGATAGATCCTCGGGACAGGCCCGAGGATGACGTCGAGAGTGATGAGCGATCTGCAATCGTTCGATCAGCCGCTCTCTGGGCGGCTTTTTGCTGTCCGAACCAGATGACGCACCTTGGTTCACAAACAGATTCAAGTGCCTCGCAGGGTGATTCTCTAACTCCCCTCAACATTCTGTTTTCCCATAATAAATGCGAAATTGCCGGCTCGCCGTCTGCCACGCAGCAGTCACATTGGAGTGATGTTCGTCCAGCGACCCTTTTCCAGAACGCGGCGATGCCTAACTTCATCACCATGAAAAGACGAACCGCACTCGCCCTCATCGCCTCGCTGCCTTTTGCTCCGCTGGCCCGCGCGCAAAGCGCCGGCAACAACATCCGTTTCGATCCGTTGCTGAGGCAGGCGGATGCACTTTCCAGCCTCAAGGCGGTGATTGTCAGCATCGATGGCGAGGAAGTCGCCAGCCGCGCTTATCATGGTGCCAGCCTCAACGGTTCCACCAATATCAAGTCGGCGTCGAAGTCGGTCATTTCGGCGCTGGTGGGCATGGCGATCGATCGCAAGATCATTGAGGGCGCAGATCAGCCGATCGCGACCATCCTGCGCGGTGATTTTCCGCCTAACCCCGATCCGCGGCTGGAGCGGATTACCGTGGGCAATCTTCTTTCCATGCAATCCGGTCTGGAGCGCATGTCCGGCCCGAATTATGGCCGCTGGGTTGCCAGCCGCAACTGGGTAAGAATGGCGCTGGGGTCCGGTTTCGCGGGCGAGCCTGGCGGCGGCATGCTTTATTCCACGGCCTCCACACATCTGCTCTCGGCGATATTAACGAAGGCATCCGGCCGCTCGACGCTTTCTCTTGCCCGAGACTGGTTCCGCCCGCTGGAAGGGTTCTCCATTGGCGGCTGGGAGCGTGATCCGCAGGGCATCTATCTCGGTGGCAACCAGATGGCGATGACGGCGCGTTCCCTGCTGGCCTTTGGCGAGCTTTATCGTCTTGGCGGCGTGACGCCTGATGGTGAGCGGCTTATTTCTCAGGAATGGATCAGCCAGTCCTGGCAGCAGCGCACCAATTCCGTCTTCAACGGCGATGGTTACGGCTATTGCTGGTTCATCAAGGAAATGGCGGGGGAGACGGTCTATTACGCCTGGGGTTACGGCGGGCAGATGCTCTATATCGTGCCCGCCAGACGGCTTTCAGTGGTCATGACCTCGCGCGAGGATGCGCCTTCGGCCAGAACCGGTTATCGCGACCAGCTGCATGGTCTCATGGAAGACATCATCCGTGCGGTGTGAGGCAGGCGATGACGCTCAGAGCGGACGGTTGATGCTCTGGAACGCTTCGCCGAGGCGCTTCATGCGTTCCTCATAGGCCCCCGTCAGGCAGGCGACATCGGCTGCGCATTCCTGACGTTTCTTCAGCCATTTGCTCTGTTCGTCGCGCAAGGTATCGCGCGCGCCCATCGCCATTAGCTGGGTCAGAATATCGAAGGTGGTGGCCATCTTCACATCCTGATCGTTCAGCGCGCGGTTGTCGCAGATCGCTTTTTCATCGGCCGCCAGATCGCTCTTGGTGCAATCGAAGCTTGCCGCGCTGGCCGGTGAAAGGAGGGAGGTGGCGAAAAGGATGCCGGAGGCGAGGAGGGTGGGTTTCAGATGCATGGATCGTCTCTTTGTAAGGACAGTCTTGTCGGCTGAAACCAAAAATGGGTGCCGTTGGTTCCAATTGCGCCGGCCGATCTCTGCCGGGATAATTGCGGCCATCATCTTGCCGCTCTTTGCTTTACAGGCTTTGGCGTTATAACTCCATCATACTGATGACGATGAGGAATCACATGCGAAGCGTGTTGAAGTATCTGTCCACCGGCTTTCTTGCTGCGCTCGTTCTCCTGCCCGTGGGCGCAAGAGCGCAGGACAACAAGACCGTGCCGGCAAGCCACACGGAAATGCAGCTCTCCTTCGCGCCGCTGGTGAAGCGCACCGCAGGTGCTGTGGTGAATGTCTATGCCGAGCGCGTCGTGCAGCGGCGTGTTTCCCCTTTTGCCGGTGATCCCTTCTTCGAGCAGTTTTTCGGCCAGCAAATGCCGAACCGCACGGAAAAGCAGTCATCGCTCGGTTCGGGCGTGATCGTAACGGCGGGCGGCCTCGTGGTGACGAACAATCACGTCATCGACGGCGCTGATGACATCAAGGTGGCGCTGGCGGATGGTCGCGAGTTTTCCTCTAAGGTGCTGATGAAGGACGATCGGGTTGATCTCGCCGTGTTGCAGATTGACGCCAAGGAGCAATTCCCCGTGCTGTCGCTCGGCGATTCCGACAAGATCGAGGTTGGTGATCTGGTGCTCGCCATCGGCAACCCCTTCGGGGTCGGCCAGACGGTGACGAGCGGCATCGTCTCCGGTCTAGCGCGCAACCAGGTGACGCAGGGTGATTTCGGCTTCTTCATCCAGACCGACGCCTCCATCAACCCCGGCAATTCCGGCGGTGCGCTGATGAACATGGCGGGCGAGCTGATCGGCATCAATACCGCGATCTTTTCCAAGGGCGGCGGGTCGAACGGCATCGGTTTTGCAATCCCCGCCAATCTGGTTCGGGTGTTCGTGGCTGCCGCGGAGCGCGGCGACGCTAATTTCCAGCGGCCCTATATCGGTGCGACTTTCGACCCGGTGACGTCAGATGTCGCGGAAGCGCTCGGCCTGCATCGCGCCCGCGGCGCGCTCGTCGTCGGCGTCACCAAGGGTGGTCCGGCGGAGAAGGCTGGTATCGAGCCCGGACAGGTGGTGACAGCCGTCAATGGCCTGGAAGTGGAGCATCCCGATGCGCTGGGTTATCGCCTGACGACGGCCGGCATCGGCAAGTCGGCCGAATTGACGGTGGTGGAAAAGGGCAAAGAAAAGAAGCTGACCATCGCTCTCAATACGGCACCCGAAACCGCGCCGCGTGACGAGCGGCTGCTCGAGGGCCGCAATCCCTTCGCAGGTGCTACCGTCGCCAACCTCTCGCCGAAGCTTGCGGATGAATTGCGCATGCCTTCGCAGGTGACGGGTGTCGTCATCACCGATGTGAAGCGTGGCTCACCGGCCTATCGCGTCGGTTTCCAGCCGAAGGATGTCATCCTGTCGCTGAACGGTGCGGATATCGGCTCCACCGCTGCGGTTGAAAAGGCGCTGGACGACAATCCCGGCTTCTGGCGTGTGGAAATCCTGCGCGACGGGCAGCGTATCCGGCAGTTCCTGCGATGAGCGACGATCTCTTCGCACCGCAAGTGCCCGTGGAGGTCGCCAACCGGCGGCCTCTGGCCGATCGTCTGCGTCCGAAAACGCTGGCGGAGGTGAGTGGGCAGCCACATCTGACGGGCGAAGAGGGCGTTCTGCGCCGCATGATCGACAGCGGCTCACTGGGATCGATGATCTTTTGGGGGCCGCCCGGTACGGGCAAGACCACGGTTGCCCGCCTGCTATCCGGCGAGGCGGGGCTGGCCTTCGAGCAGATATCGGCGATCTTTTCCGGTGTTGCCGATCTAAAGAAGGTGTTCGAGGCAGCGCGCACGCGCCGGATGAATGGCCGGCAGACGCTGCTTTTTGTTGACGAAATCCATCGTTTCAACCGCGCCCAGCAGGATAGTTTCCTGCCGGTCATGGAAGACGGCACCATCATTCTCGTCGGCGCCACCACCGAAAACCCGTCCTTCGAGCTAAACGCCGCTCTTTTGTCGCGCGCACGGGTCCTGACATTCGGTTCGCATGATGAGGATAGCTTGAGCGAACTTTTGAAGCGCGCCGAGGAGGCCGAGAGCAAGCCCCTGCCGCTGACGGAAGAGGCGCGGGCAAGCCTCATCCGCATGGCCGATGGCGATGGCCGCGCCGTGCTGACGCTTGCCGAAGAGGTCTGGCGGGCGGCGCGCAAGGACGAGACCTTCGATACCGAAGGGCTGACCCGCATCGTCCAGCGCCGCGCCCCGGTTTACGACAAGAGCCAGGACGGCCACTACAATCTCATTTCCGCGCTGCATAAGTCCGTACGCGGTTCCGACCCGGATGCGGCACTTTATTATCTCGCCCGTATGTTCGATGCCGGTGAAGACCCGCTTTATCTTGGACGGCGGCTGGTGCGCATGGCGGTAGAGGATATCGGCCTTGCCGATCCGCAGGCGTTGGCGGTCTGTAATGCCGCCAAGGATGCCTATGATTATCTAGGCTCGCCGGAAGGGGAACTCGCGCTGGCGCAGGCTTGCGTTTATCTCGCCACCGCGCCGAAATCCAACGCCGTTTATACCGCCTTCAAAGCGGCGATGCGCGCAGCCAAGGAGAACGGCTCGCTGGTGCCGCCAAAACATATTCTCAACGCACCGACCAAGCTCATGAAGGGCGAAGGGTATGGCGACGGTTACCGTTATGACCATGACGAACCCGACGCCTTTTCCGGGCAGGATTATTTTCCGGAGAAAATGGGACGTACGACCTTTTACGATCCGCCGGACAGGGGTTTCGAGCGGGAAATACGCAAACGTCTCGACTGGTGGGCGAAGCTGCGCCGCGAGCGCGGGTCGCGCTAGTCTCTATGCGGCCGGGGGTACATGCTTCGGTGATCTTGAGAAGAAGAATCAAGCCGCTGGCAAAGTGAATCGCGAAATCGCGGCAACACACTGTTTTTAAAAGAAATCAGGATGCCTTGCGAGTGAGTGTTGCCTGCTGCTGCGCCGGTAGCATCTTGACCGAGGATTCTGCCAGGCCGCTATGACCCTCAGCATCAATGATCAGGTGCCAGTGCATGGTTTCCGGAACGGCGATGCGGATCGGTGATTTTTTGGCGACGCCGCCGAGGTATTTGAAGTCGAGCAATTCAGTGAAACGCTGGAAATTTGCGCCTGTCATCAGCCGGACATTGTTGATGGACGACAACGATATTTCAAGCGTGGTGCCAGCCCGCAATTCCTTCAGGTCATAATGCGTATAGCGGAAATTCGGCCGGGCCATCGCGCGCCTCCCTGTAGAGTCATTTCGGACAGGAAGGATAGGGGCGGCACGGTTAACGCTGTCTTTAAATGACGGTGGCGGGTCTGAAATTTCACGCCTGATGTCGTAATTCGGAACGATGGAATGATGTTTTCATCGAGCCATGGGATAAGACCATCGTATAATATTCGTATTTAATAATAATAAATTTCTTGCCTTTAACATCGCCTGGTCGAAGTGCATTCGGCGATGTTGGGGGGAACATGAAAAACGTAACAATTTCTATGCGCCTTTATGCGCTCGTCGCATTGTTTCTGGCAATACTGGCCGCGGCTCTCACATTCAGCCTGTTTGAAAGTTATCGCGAGATGGAGCGCGAGCGCAAAGCCGGGCTGGCAGCGATGAACGAGACGGCCGTCGCCATTATCAAGCAATATTACCAGCTGGAGCAGGGCGGAAGCCTGACGCGGGAGGCGGCGCAGCAGCAGGCGAAAACAACGATCGCGGCGATGCGTTATGGCAACGGCAGCGGCTATTTCTGGATCAACGACATGCATCCCACCATGGTGATGCATCCGATCAAGCCTGAAATGAACGGCACGGACCTCACCGCTAACAAGGATCCGAACGGCAAGGCGCTGTTCGTGGAATTCGTGAATACGGTGAAGGCGGGCGGTCAGGGTTTTGTCGATTATTACTGGCCGAAGCCCGGCGCGCCAGATCCGGTCGAGAAATTTTCCCACGTCGCTGGCTTCGCCCCCTGGGGCTGGATTGTCGGCACCGGCATTTATGTCGATGACCTCGAGGCTGTATTCTGGCGTGACGCGTATTTTAACGGTGGCCTTTGTGTCGTGGTGGGCCTTCTGGTCGTTGGCGTCGCCGCCTTCGTGGTGCGAAGCGTGACGCGGCCGATCGATCTTATCCGCCAGAGCATGAAGCGGATCGCCGACGGTGACGGCGCGGCCGAAATCCAGTTTGCTGACCGCGGCGATGAAATCGGTGCGATTGCCAAAACACTTCTGGTATTGCGTGACAGCGTCAATGAACGCAGCGCGCTGCAGGCCCGCGAGGCCGATCAGCAGCGGGCGCTGGAGGAGGCGCGACACGGCAACGAGATGGTTCTGCGTTCCGCATCCGAGCGCCAGGCCCATGCCATGGAGCGGCTTGGCCATGCGCTCGAGGCGCTGGCCAATGGCGATCTGACGGTCGAGCTTGCCGATATAGGCTCGGACTATGAAAAACTGCGTGTGGATTTCAATCGTGCCGTCGGCGCGCTGCATGGCGCGATCGAGGCGATTGCGAGAACCGGCCACGTCGTCAATGACAGCGCCTCCGACATCAGCGGTGCGACCGGCAATCTTTCCCGCCGCACCGAACAGCAGGCGGCGGCGCTGGAAGAGACGGCGGCCGCTCTCGATGAGATCACCGCGACGGTACGCACCGCCTCCGAGCGCGCCAATGAAGCCCGGCAGATGGTGCAGGACACAAAAACCAGCGCCGGCCGTTCGGGTGAGATCGTCCGCAACGCCGTCGACGCCATGGGACGTATCGAGGATTCCTCGAAACGCATCGGTCAGATCATCTCGGTCATCGACGAAATCGCTTTCCAGACCAACCTTCTGGCGCTGAATGCCGGTGTCGAGGCGGCGCGTGCCGGCGAGGCGGGGCGCGGTTTTGCCGTGGTGGCGCAGGAGGTGCGTGAACTGGCGCAACGCTCTGCCAATGCCGCCAAGGAGATCAAGACCCTTATCAACCGCTCGGCCGAGGAAGTTGGCGGCGGCGTGGCGCTGGTGCGTTCCACCGGCGATGCGCTGGACGAGATCGTGGCGCTGGTCAACCGCGTCGATGGCCATGTGAACTCCATCGCCACAGCGGCGCGGGAACAGGCGACCGGCCTGCAGGAGATCAACACCTCCGTCAACCACATGGATCAGATGACCCAGCAGAATGCCGCCATGGTGGAAGAAACGACCGCGGCCAGCCAGACGCTCGCCGAAGAAAGCCAGCAGCTGCGGGCGCTGCTTTCACGCTTCGAACTGGGGCAGGGCGCAGGACGCGCGGTTTCGCGGGCGGCTTGATTTGATCCGTTTTGAATAAGTGGAGGGCGCGGCTTTGGCTGCGCCCTTTGCGTGTTGACGGACCTTCACCCACACTCGACGTCATCCTCGCGCTCGTCCCGAGGCTCCAACCATGCCTCGTAAAATCAATCGGTTGCAGATGCTCGGGACAGACCTACTGCTGTCCGGTTTAAAATTCCGGACGGCCGCAGCCCCCTTTAAAAGTCTGTCGCGGAGGGGCAAGATTTTCTCGGCGTCATCCTCGGCCCTGTGCCGAGGATCTAATCACGTTGAATAAAATCAATACGTTGCAGATCCTCGGGACAAGCCCGAGGATGACGTCGGGGTGATTGGCTCGACTTGCCTTTCCATCTGACGACGCTGCTCTTCATTTGGTGTCCGGTTCCGGGTGACTGTCCGAAAACATAATCGAACCAATGACCTCTGGCTTCTTCGAAAAATTTAAACCGGACAGCAGTGGGATAAGCCCGAGCATGAAGGCGGGGAGGTCTTCTAACTTTCTGCTCCCCACGGATGCGGTTGGGCCGGGCTTTTGCATCAGATGGACCGCAAAACTTGCCATTCGTTATTTCCCGCAACCAATAAGGTTTCATTTACCTCATTTCTTTAAAATTTGTCCTGTATTGCCGCGATTGCGGCCGCTGAAGGTACAGGTTCTCGTATGGCGTATGTTTCCCTTCCGCGTCGTCTTGTGACGTTGCTGATGATTTCCACGGTCATGGTGTCGTGTTCGGCGGAGGGTCTCGTGCCTCCGGCCGAGGTGGACGGCACCACGCGCGTCAGTGCCATTCGCTCGTCGCGGCAGCAGGGCTACAGCGCTCCATCAGGCGCGGTCAATCAGGTCGAACGAGCCGGGCAGGGCACCGATTACCCCTCCACCATGTCGCAGCCGATGCCGGAACCTTACGCCTCGCAGGATCCGCTGCTGCAATCGCCGCAGGGCGGGCAGGGGTATTCCACGCTCGATTCTCAGCATCAGGCGCGCATGGCGGCCAGCGGTCATACCAATATGCCGGCGCAACCCATGCAAAGCCAGACCATGCAGAGCCAGACCATGCAAGCCCAGACCATGCCCGGGCAGCAGATGGCCAGCAACCAGAACGCCGAAGGCGAGGGCGGCGTGAACATGGATTCCATGCTGGGCGTGGAGCCGGTTCGCGGACTTGCCGAAGAACAGGATGCGGATATTGCCGAAGGCGCTTCGGCACAGCCTGTGGTCGACGGCATCGGCACCGATAATCCGATTGCCGTCTCTCCTCCTCGCCGGCAACAGGGCGCCAGTCAATCGCGGCTGATACCGCCGCCGCCAGTTGGCTCCTCTTCCCGCCGCCAGCCGGTGGAGGAAGTCGCAATGCTGATGCCGAACGATCCGATGGCGGGTGGCCCGATGCAGAGCAACCGGTCGATGCCGCCAGGCGTCATGCCATCTTCTGAAGTTGCCTGCCGCAGCGAATTGCGCCGCCTCGGTGTCGCCTTCCGCGACGTCGCACGTATTGCCGACGGCCCGACCTGCGGCATCGATTATCCGATTGAACTTAGCGGTCTTGCCAGTGGCGTTGCCATTCGTCCGGCGGTGAAGCTCAATTGCCAGGTCACGCTTGCCTTCGCCAAATGGGTGAAGTTCGAACTCGTGCCGTCCTCGCGCTTCCGTTATCTCTCCGGCGTTGGCCGCATCACGCCGATGGGCGGTTATTCCTGCCGCAAGATGAATTCGCGTTCCAGCAATCCATGGTCCGAACATGCGCGCGGCAATGCCATCGATATCGGCACGATCACGCTGAAGAACGGCAAGGAGATCGACGTCCGCAGCAAGAGCTTCTTCGCCTTCCGCGAAAAGGCACTGCTGAAGGCGGTGAGGTCCGACAGCTGCAAATATTTCTCCACCGTTCTCGGGCCGGGCAGCGATCCCAATCACTGGAACCATTTCCACTTCGACCTGCGCACCCGCAAGTCCGGTTACAGGCATTGTGACTAAGTCGCGTCGGTGGAGGTTTTCGGCTGGGTTTGAAAGTGTTTCCTCCGTCATGCTCGGGCCTGTCCCGAGCATCTGCAACGTCGCGATGGGCGTTACGTTGACAGATCCTCGGCACAAGGCCCAGGATGACGTTGAGTACGGAGAGCGGCTTTTTATCAACTTGCTGCCGCTGGCTGTGGATCCCGGGCGCGCCAGCGATAGCCGCTCGTACCACGCCCACAAAAAAAGACCGGCCCGAAGGCCGGTGAAGAAGACGGCCTTATCGGGGGGATATCGGCGTCTTTGCAAGGGCATGCAATGGGAAAACGATCCCACGGAGTGGTCCATCCGGCGCGGATATGCGGCAAAAGACATCGCGCCGTACTGACCTGCGGCCAACATGGCTTGCCGCGCTTTTCTGATACGCTATGAGCGTCACATGTTTGTGACAACGGCCCCCGGAGACCGCTCTCATGCCCCCTGTTTCAGAGATACTGGTCTTTGCCGCCGCCCTAGCGGCCGCGGGTGTTGTGGCCGGACTTCTGGCAGGGTTGTTCGGCATTGGCGGCGGCGCGGTGCTGGTGCCGGTCTTCTATCATGTCTTCGGGCTTCTGGACGTGCCGGAGGCGGTGCGCATGCATCTTTCGCTAGGCACCTCGCTTGCCATCATCGTGCCGACCTCCATCCGTTCTTTCCTGACGCATCGCCAGAAGGGCGCGGTCGATATCGATCTGCTGAAGGGGTGGATTATCGCCGTGCCGCTCGGCACCATCCTCGCCTCCGTTGTGGCGGCATATGCTTCCAGCGTCGCGTTGCGGCTGATCTTCGCCTTCATCGCACTCGCGCTCGCCTTCCGGATGATCGTCAACCGGGCGAGCTGGCAACTCGGGTCCGACCTGCCGAAAAACCCGGCCCGGTTTCTGGTCGGCACGGGCATCGGCCTTCTGTCCGGCCTGATGGGCGTGGGCGGCGGGGTGATGAACAATACCTTCATGACGCTTTACGGGCGAACGATCCATCAGGCCGTCGCCACCTCCTCCGGCGTCGGTGTGCTGATCTCGCTGCCGGGTCTTCTCGGTTACGTCTGGGCCGGCTGGGGTGATGCGGGCCTGCCGCCGTTTTCGACCGGTTTCATCAACTGGATCGCCGTGGTGCTGCTCATTCCCATCACGCTTCTCGTCGCCCCCTATGGCGCGCGGCTTGCCCATGCACTCAGTAAAAAGCAGCTGGAACGGGCCTTCGGCGTGTTTCTGGTCTTCGTCGCCGCGCAGTTTTTCTATAGCGTTTACGGCTGATTTTCCGTCTGTGCCGAACGCAGTGTTCAGTCCACCGGGCTGGCTTTTGCAACCTCTGCGGCCTATATGGCGTTCATCTCACTCGATTTCCAAAAGAGTTCGTCATGAATGCCATTGTTTCCATACGGAATCTGACAAAATCCTACGCAAATGGCTTTCAGGCGCTCAAAGGCGTCAGCCTCGATATCAAAGAGGGGGAAATCCTTGCCCTTCTCGGCCCGAACGGTGCCGGCAAGACGACGCTGATTTCCATCGTCTGCGGCCTCGTCAATCCGGGTGAAGGTTCGGTGCTTGTCGGCGGCCACAATGTGGTGAAGGATTTTCGGCAGACCCGCGCGCTCATCGGCCTCGTGCCCCAGGAACTGACGACGGACATGTTCGAGACCGTGTGGAATACGGTCAGCTTCTCGCGTGGCCTGCACGGGCAGAAGAAGAACCCGGCGCTGATCGAAAGCATTCTGAAGTCCCTGTCGTTGTGGGACAAGAAAGACAGCATGCTGCGGGAGCTTTCCGGCGGCATGAAGCGTCGTGTGCTGATCGCCAAGGCGCTTGCGCATGAGCCTAAGGTACTCTTCCTCGACGAGCCGACCGCCGGCGTGGATGTGACCTTGCGCCGCGACATGTGGAATGTCGTTTCCGAGCTGCGCGCCAAGGGCGTCACCATCATTCTGACGACGCATTACATTGAGGAGGCGGAAGAAATCGCCGACCGGGTGGGTGTCATCAACGGCGGCGAATTGCTGCTGGTGGAAGAGAAGACCGCGCTGATGAAGAAGCTCGGCCGCAAACAGCTCTTTCTTGAACTGGCGCAGCCGGTGGAACGGTTGCCTGACAGTCTCGCCCCGTTTGCCCTGACGCTTTCGGACGACCGCAGCACGATCACCTACGAAATCGAGGGAAATGGCGAGCAGGGACGCATCGCCGATCTTCTGGGCGCTCTTTCCGCCGCCAACATCCATTTCAAGGATATTTCGACGCGGCAAAGCTCGCTCGAGGATATCTTCGTTTCGCTGGTGGGAGGCCAGAAATGAATTTCGAAGCCATCAAGTCCATCTACCTGTTCGAAATGGCACGCACCCGCCGCACCCTGCTGCAGAGCGTGGTGTCGCCCGTCATTTCCACATCGCTTTATTTCATCGTGTTCGGAACGGCGATCGGTTCGCGGATTCAGGAAGTTGGTGGCGTTTCCTACGGTGCGTTCATCACGCCCGGCCTCATCATGCTGACGCTTCTGACGCAATGTATCAGCAACGGTTCCTTCGGCATTTATTTCCCCAAATTCACCGGCACGGTCTACGAGATATTGTCGGCGCCCGTGTCGATGACGGAAATCGTCGCGGGTTATGTTGGCGCGGCGGCGACCAAGGGGCTGATGATCGGCACGATCATCCTGATAACCGCGTCGTTCTTCGTGGATATCACCATTGCCCATCCATTCATGATGGTGCTGTTCTTCGTGCTGACGGCTGTCAGTTTTAGCCTGTTCGGCTTCATCATCGGCATCTGGGCGACGAATTTCGAGCAGCTGAACCTCATCCCCATGCTGGTGGTGCCGCCGTTGACGTTCCTTGGCGGCAGCTTCTATTCCATCGACATGCTGCCGCCCTTCTGGCAGACGGTCAGCCACTTCAACCCGGTGCTGTATCTCATCAGCGGTTTCCGCTGGAGTTTTTATGAGATCGCCGACGTCAATCCGGTCATCAGCCTGGCGATGATCACGCTGTTTCTGGCGGTTTGCCTCGGTGTTGTCGCCTGGATGTTCAAGACGGGGTATCGGCTGCGCAACTGACGGCTCAAATCGTCAGAGATCGCGGAAGCTTTCCTCATACGCAACGTCATCCTCGGGCTTGTCCCGAGGATCTGCAACCGATTGATTTAATTGAACGTGATTGGATCCTCGGGACAAGCCCGAGGATGACGAAGGAGAGGCTAATAAGCCCTCAAGACATGATCAACCCGCCATCGACATTGATCGTCTGGCCGGTGATATAGGCCGCATCCTCTGATGCCAGAAATGCCACCAGCGCCGCCACTTCGGCGGGCGTTCCGGCGCGACGCATGGGGATGTTGCGCACCCATTCGGCCATCAACTCGCCGGGCTTGTAGTCGCCCAGCATCTGGCCCCATACGCGGTCGTTATAATCCCACATTTCGGTGTGGATGATGCCGGGGCAAATTGCGTTGACGGTGATGCCTTCAGGCGCAAGTTCCTTTGCAAGGCTTTGCGTCAGGCCGACAACGCCGAATTTGGAGGCGGCGTAATGCGGTGTGTAGATGAAACCCTGCCGTGCCTGACCGGAAGCGGTGTTGACGAGGCGGCCTTTCGTGCCGCTTGCGCGGAAGCGACGGATTGCCTCCTGGCAGCAGAGGAACGCGCCCTTGGTGTTGACGTCGAGGTTCAAATCCCACTGTTCATGCGTCAGATCCTCGATCTTTGAGATAGTGATGACGCCGGCGTTCTGGACGGAGATGGAAAGCGCGCCGATCGCCTCTTCCGCAGCGCCATAGGCGTCGCGCACCGCCGCCGCATCCCGCACATCGAGGATGACGCCATGGGTGACGGTGCCGGTTTCGTCCGCCAGTTTTTTAGCGGCGTCATGGGTGTCCTTGTCGACAGAGGCGACGGCGACTTTTGCGCCTTCCTCGGCAAAACGGCGGGCGATGCCGTAACCGATGCCCTTGTTGCCTCCGGTCACGAATACGGATTGACCTTCAAAGCGCCTCATGTCTCCTCCTTTATGAGATTTTGGCTATGTTTCCTGGCCGACCAGTCGTTCGGCGGTGAATTTATCGGTGACGAGGACGTCGATCACACCGGTTCTGAGCGCACCGGCGATGGCTTCGGTTTTTTTCGAGCCGCCGGCGAGTGCAATGACGCGGTCGACATTCGAGAGATTTTCCAGCGGCAGGCCGATGACCCGGTCGTCGAGCGGCGTCTTGACCGGCTTGCCGTCCTTGTCGAAGAAGCGCAGCGATATGTCGCCCACCGCACCCGCCTGGGCGAGATCGGCAAGCTCCTTGGCAGAGAAGATGTTGCCGGACCGGGCGAGAAGCTCCGACGGTTCGACCGCGCCGACGCCGACGATGGCGAGCGTGATCGAGCCGAAGAGATCGATGGTTTCGCGCACGAAGGGATCGGCCAGCATCAAAAGTTTGGCTTCCCGCGATGTGGCGACGCCCGGCACCGGCAGCAGCTTCGGTTCGGCTTCCGTTAGCCGTGCCAGCCGTGTGGTGATCTGGGTCGCATGTGTCTGCACGGAAGGATCTCCCATGCCGCCGAGCGTCTGGACGATGTAACGCGCCTTGGCTCCCTTCAGCGGATGGATGTTTTCCACCATCTTGAAGATCGTCTGGCTCCAGCTGGATACGCCGATGATCTCGTTCTGCGACAGCGTCACTTCGAGAAAATGCGCTGCCGCTTCGCCGATGCGGGCCATGATCGCGCCGTCGCGATCCTCGCTGCAATCGACGACGATTGCTTCCGGCAGGTCGAATCGCTCGCGCAACTGCGCTTCCAGATCGCTATAGGTGCCAGGCGGGGGGATGATGCTGGTGCGGACGATGCCTTCCGCCTCCGCACGTTTCAGCATGCGCGAAACGGTGGCCTGCGACAGGTTGAGATGCTGCGCAATTTCCGCCTGCCGTTTGTGCTCGCTGAAATACATCTGCGCCACGCGGGATATCATCCGAAGTTCGTTGATCCTGCCCATAAGCCCTCCATGGTGAATTTTTATTCACCATTACCCGAGGTTACGGGCAAGGTCGAGCGGGCAATCGCATCGCGCCAGATGCCGAGGCGCTGGCTGCCATTACCGACTGAGGGCGCGATGCTATTGCCTTGGCTGTTCAGCGCGGCGATAGCGTCGAGATCGCTCCAGAGGCCAAGTGCAAGGCCGGCGAGATAGGCAGCACCCAGCGCGGAAGCTTCCGGCGCGTCTCGCTGAATGACGGGGTGTCCCAGCATATCGGCGACGCATTGCATCAGGAAACGGTTCTGGCTCGGGCCGCCATCCACGAACAGTCTTCCGAAGCCAGAAGGCGACTGCGCGCGCATGGCAGCGAAGACGTCGTGGACCTGAAAGGCGATGGAATCGGTGACCGCCCGGGCCATTTGGGCGCGGGTGGTGCTGAAATTGATTTGCGAAAACAGCGCGCGCGCGTTGGTATCCCAATAGGGTGCTCCAAGGCCGACAAAGGCCGGCACGAAACCGGGGCCGTTTGGCTCGGCAGTGGCGGCGAGTTCCACCAGCGCGGCGACATCCGGCAAGCCGAGAATGTCCGTCATCCATGGCAGGGAGGCTGCCGAAACGAGAATATTGCCTTCAAAGGCGAAGGTCGGTTTGCCGCCTAGTCGCCACGCAACGGTGGTCGTGATGCCGCGTTCGGGCGCGATGAAATGCGGCAGCGTCGTCATGACCGACGAGCCGGTGCCGAAGGTTACTTTACCGTCGCCGGGGTTGAAAGCGCCATGGCCGAAGAGGGCGGCATGGCTGTCGCCGATAGCGGCGAGGATCGGCGTGCCGTCCTTGATGCCGGGAACGCCTGATGTCACGCCGAAGTCGCCGCTGCTGTCGCGCAGATCGGGCAAGGCGTTGATATCGATGCCGAAGAGGTCACAAAGCTCATCGCTCCAGACCTGCCGGTTGAGATCGAGCACCTGGCTGCGGGCGGCATTGGAGGCATCGCAGGCATGCACCTCGCCACCGGTGAAGCAATGGATGAGCCAGCTATCGATGGTGCCGAGGCGGAGCTTGCGGCCCTTCGGCGCGCGCTCCAGCAGCCAGCGCATCTTCGCGCCGGGAAACATCGGGTCGATCGGCAGGCCGGTCAGCGCCATGACGTGCTCGGAATGGCCCTTTTCAATCAGCTCGGCGCAGTCCTGTGCGGTGCGGCGGCATTGCCAGCTTAGCACCGGGCCAAGCGGCTCGCCGGTTTCGCCATCCCAGATGGCCACGGATTCGCGCTGGTTGGAAATGGCGATGGCGGCAACGTCGATGTCAGAGGGCGCGGCTGCGAGGCAGGCGGAGATCGCTTCACGGACCGAGGCCCAGATACGGTTCGGGTCCTGTTCCACCCAGCCGGGCTGCGGATAGGTAATGCCAACCGGCGATGAACCGCGCGCGAGCAACTCTCCGGTTTCCGAGACGAGTATGGCCTTGGAATTGGTGGTGCCCTGATCGATGGACAGAATAGCGCGCATCTCTGTGTTCTCTCGTCTGCGGCGGTCATTTTCACACGGTGTTCTTTGTTTAAGAAGCTGCGTGCGTACTAAAATAAGTCGCCGCGCATCCGGAGACACGCGACGACCCTGGGAGGAGACCTTATTTTCTCTTGATCAGCGCCTGCGCTGCGTCGGCAATGGCCGCCGGCGCCATGCCGAACTCATCGAGCAGCCATTCGGCGGAGCCGGTATGGGCGAAGACACCGGGAACGCCGAGGCGTTTCATTGGCACGGGCGAATGGTCGACCACGACTTCCGCGATGGCCGAACCCAGGCCGCCGAAGATCGAATGTTCTTCGGCCGTCAGGATTGCGCCGGTTTCCTTCGCCGCAGCGATAATGGCCGCTTCATCGATGGGGCGAACGGTCGCCATGTTCAGAACGCGCGCCTTGATGCCGCGGCTCAACAGAATATCGGCGGCCTTGACGATGCGGTGGGTCAGCGTGCCGTTGGCGACCAGCGTCAGGTCGGAACCCTCACGCAGAAGATTGGCGCGGCCGAGTTCGAAGACGTGGCCTTCCGGCAGAAGATCCGGCACGCCGACGCGTGACAGACGCAGGAAGCAAGGGCCGGCATAGTCCGCTGCCCATTTGACGGCGGCTGCCGTCTCGATGCGGTCGCAGGGGGCGATGACCGGCAGATTTGGCAGAACGCGGGTCCAGGCGAAATCCTCGATGGAGTGATGCGTCGGGCCGAGTTCGCCATAGGCCATGCCTGAGGATATGCCGATTAGCTTCACATTGGCGTTGGAATAGGCAAGGTCAGCCTTGATCTGCTCCAGCGCACGGCCGGTGAGGAAGCAGGACGCGCCGCAGACGAAGGGCAATTGCCCGCCATTGGCAAGACCGGCGCCGACGCCGACCATGTTCTGTTCGGCGATACCGACATTGACGAGGCGCTCGGGGAATTTCGATTTGAAGCCGCCGAGCTTCGAGGAGCCGACCGAATCGTTGCAGACGGCGACGACCTTGTCATTGGCGGCGGCCAGCGCTTCCAGCGTTTCGGCGAAGGCGTCGCGGCAATCATACAGTTTGGCGGCGGTTACGGGCGCGTTCATTACAATGCCTCCGAAAGTTCTTTGACGGCAATCTCGTATTGTTCCTTGCTCGGAACCTTGTGATGCCAGTCGACGCGGTCCTGCATGAAGGAAATGCCGTGACCCTTGTTGGTGTGGGCGACGATGCAATGCGGGCGGTTGCCGCGATGCTCCAGCGCCGGAACGACTTCCGCCATGGCGTTGCCGTTGATTTCGGTCACTTCCCAGCCGAAAGCCTCCAGCTTGGGGCGAAGCGGCGCGACATCGTTGGTGTCGGCAATGGCGGCGCCTTGCTGGAAACGGTTGTGGTCGATGATCAGCGTCAGATTGTTCAGCTTGAATTGCGCCGCCGACATGATGGCTTCCCAGTTGGAGCCTTCCTGCATCTCGCCGTCGCCGGTCATCACATAGGTGTGGTAATCCGCGCCGGACAGCTTGGCCGCGGTGGCCATACCGACGGCGACGGGCAACCCGTGGCCGAGCGGGCCGGTATTGGTTTCGACGCCCGGCACCTTGTTGCAGTTCGGATGGCCATTGAGGCGGGAATTCGGCTTAAGGAAAGTCGAGATTTCCTCTTCCGGAATGAAGCCGCGCTTGGCCAGCGTCACATAAAGCGCGCAGGCCGTGTGGCCCTTGGAAAGCACGAAACGGTCGCGGGCAGGGTTCTTCGGTTCATCCGGCCAGATTCGCAGGACGCGGAAATAAAGGGCGGTCATGATGTCGATGGCCGACAATTCGCCGCCGATATGGCCGGCGCCCGCTTCGAAAACAGCCTGCAGGTCGCGCAGGCGGATCTGGCGCGCTATGCGCTCTAGCTCTGTGGGCTGCATGGGATCCTCTTCAAAACATGCGTGTGAATATTTATACAGCTGTTTATATAATTGCAGACTTGGCGTTTCTGTCAAGGTCGAATTACGAATTCTCTTGTTTCGGCCCGTGCGGGTTCCCTCCGTCGCTCAATCCGCATTCACGCGGAAGAGCACCCCCACCTCCCTCATTCCTGTGCTTGTCACAGGAATCCAGTCAGCCCAAGTCCTTGGGCTGGAGGGGTTTTTCGCCGCGCAGACGCGCGTCGGCTGGATTCCTGTGACGAGCACAGGAATGAGGGGAGGCTAAAGATCAAGAGCCTCCAGTCTTCGTTCCCTCACGGCCTTGCGGTTAACGCCCTATTGACAAGCTTCTCAAAACTGGCTTATGCATGTTTCACCGATGATGAATAATTATTCTAATCGGTTTAAAAAATGCAAGACAGTCATCGGGAGGAGCCATGTCCGCGCTTGAACGCAATGAGGGGGTCACGCACACCAGGAGCCCGCTTGCCTGGCTGAGCGGTGCCACCGGACCACTTTTGGGCCTGCTGATGCTCTGTGTGTTCCTGACTTTCGCCAGCGAGAATTTCCTGTCGCTGCGAAACGGCCTGAACATCCTCGACCAGATCACCGTTCTCGGCATCATGGCCGTTGGCATGACCTTCGTCATCCTGCTTGGCGGCATCGATCTGTCTGTCGGCTCGGTGTTGGCACTGTCGATGATGATCATGGGCTGGACAGCCAATGTCGCCGGCATGCCAATGGGCATGGCGATCGTGCTCGCGCTTGTCGCGTCCGCAGCCTGCGGCCTTGTGGTCGGTATTCTGGTAACGGCCTTCCGTGTGCCCGCCTTCATTGCCACACTTGCAATGATGTCGGTTGCGCGCGGCCTTGCAAACATGATCACCGATGGCCAGCAGATCGTCGGCTTTCCTGACTGGTTCATGATGCTGGCAATTGAGCGCCATTTCGGCGTGCTGACCGCGACCGTGCTGCTAATGCTGGTCGTGGTGCTGGTGTCCTGGGCTTTCCTGCGCTTCCGCTCGGAAGGCCGCACCGTCTATGCGGTGGGCGGCAATCCTGAGGTGGCGCGTCTTGCCGGCATCAACGTGCCGCTGGTGACGATCTGCGTTTATGTCGTCTGCGCGGTTCTGGCCGGTCTGGCGGGCATCGTTCTTGCGGCACGTCTCGACTCAGTACAGCCATCCAGCGGTTTCGGCTACGAGCTTGATACGATTGCGGCCGTCGTGATTGGCGGAACCTCGCTCTCGGGCGGTGCTGGCGGCATCGGCGGAACGCTGATCGGCGTGCTGATCATCGGCGTGCTGCGCAACGGCCTCAACCTGCTCAACGTCTCTCCCTTTCTTCAGCAGGTCATCATCGGTGTCGTCATCGTGCTGGCCGTGGGCGCTGAAACGCTGCGCCGTCGCAGAAGCTGAATTTGCCTGCGGACGGGGATGAGCCGTCCGCGCAATAAACGACCCTCCCGATATGGGAGGCGTGAAAAACGACCGGAGGGGAGGAGGTTCGATCTGCCCGAGGGTCAAAAATCAACAAATGGAGGAATAATCATGAAATTTTCACGCATTCTGCTGACATCCGCTGCCCTTCTAGCCCTGTCGCTCGGTTCGGCCAATGCCGCCGAAGTCAAGAAGATCGGCCTTGCCGTCGCCAATCTGCAGGCGAACTTCTTCAACCAGATCAAGCAGGCCGTCGAAGCCGAAGCCAAGACGCGCGGGATTGCCGTCGTCACCGTCGATGCCAAGGGCGATGGCCCGACGCAGGTCAACCAGATCCAGGATCTTCTGACCCAGAATATCGACGCGCTGATCTATATTCCTGCTGGCGCCGCTGCCGCCACCGTTCCGGTGAAGCTTGCCAAGGCCGCAGGTGTGCCGGTCATCAACATCGACCGCAATGCCGATGGCGCGCCGGGCGATACCTTCCTTGCCACCGATTCCGTCGCTTCCGCCAAGGCCGTCTGCGATTACATCATCAAACAGGCCGGTGGTGCCGGCAAGATGGTCATCATCCACGGCCAGAAGGGCACTACACCTGAAGTCGACCGCACGAAGGGCTGCATGGAATCGGTCAAGGCCAATTCCGGCGTGAAGATCGTTGCCGAGCAATGGTCCAACATGTGGAGCCAGGATGAAGGCTTCCAGATCATGCAGAACATGCTGCAGGCCAATCCCGACGTCTCCATCGTCTTTGCACAGGCAGACGGTCTGGCGCTCGGCGCGGCGCAGGCGATCAAGGTTGCCAACCCGTCGCAGAAGATCGTCGTTGGCGGCTTCGATGGCGATACGGCAGCGCTTGAGGCACTGAAGAATGGCGTCTTCGACGTGACCGCGACGCAGCAGACCCAGAAGATGGGCCGCATGGCTGTCGAGATGGCCGTCAAGATCGTCGGCGGCGAGAAGGTTCCGGCCGTCCAGCTCTCCGACGCGACGCTGACGACCAAGGAAAATGTCGCAGGCTTCATCGCCAACCATCCCTGATCCTTCTGCCCCGCGCGTCCAACCGGATGCGCGGGGCATTCATTGGTTTGTCTTTAGGCAATTTTGGACACAAAGCCGTGGTGTATCGCCACTGCGTTTACGTCCCTGGAGGTCCCGTCATGCGCGAGCCGGTTCTTTCGCTCCGTGGCATCAGCAAACGCTATGGTCCGCTCGAGGTTCTGAAGGCCGTCGATCTCGAGGTCTATCCGGGCGAAGTGGTAGCGTTGCTGGGTGAAAATGGCGCGGGCAAGTCCACGCTGTCAGGCATCATCGCCGGTTCCCGCGAACCTTCAGAGGGTAAGATGACCTGGCTTGGGCAGCCGTATCAGCCGGCATCGCCGCGCGAGGCGATCGACAAGGGCATCGTCCTCATCCATCAGGAACTGAAGCTTCTGCCGGAGCTTTCCATCGCTGAGAATGTCTTCATCGGCCGCTGGCCCATGAAAAACGGCATTGTCGACCGCGCCGAGATGGTGCGGAGAGCCCAGCAGCAGCTGGCGCGCCTTAACCTGCATATTCCCGCAACGCGCAAGGTGGCAGGCCTTTCGACCGCCAACCAGCAGCTGATCGAGATCGCCAAGGCGCTCGCGCTCGACGCCAAACTCCTCATCCTCGACGAGCCGACGGCCGCACTTGGCGGTGCGGAAACGCAGGCGCTGTTCGAGCAGGTGCGCAAGCTGCGTGCCGAAGGCGTGGGCATCATCTACATCTCCCACCGCATGGAAGAGATCAGACAGATCACCGACCGTATCGTCGTGTTGCGCGACGGCGAGCGGGTGCATGAATTTGCCGACAGTGCGACGCCGGTGCGCACCATTGTTGAAAGCATGGTCGGCCGCTCGCTGGAGCGCCTGTTCCCGGCGCTGCCTGAACCGCAGGAGAAGGTGGTACTCGAGGTCAAGGGGCTGACGGGCGCGACCAATGCCTTTCGCGACATCAGCTTCGGCGTCCGCGCCGGTGAAATTCTCGGCATTGCCGGCCTGATCGGCGCGGGACGAACGGAATTGGTGCGCGCCATCTCCGGTGCCGATCCGACGAGCGCGGGTGAAGTACAACTGGATGGCGAGGTGCTTTCGCTGAAAAGCCCGGCGGATGCCATCGCCAAGGGCATCGTCATGGTGCCGGAAGACCGCAAATTGCAGGGGCTGGTGGTGGAACACGAGATCGGTGAAAACCTGATCTATGCCAATCTCGACCGCGTGGGCACGGGCTGGATCACGCCGGCTATCAAGCGCGCTTTCACCCGGGACGCCATCGCCAAATTCGGGGTGAAGGGCCGTAGCGAACAGCCGGTCTCCGATCTCTCCGGCGGCAACCAGCAGAAAGTGGTCATCGCCAAATGGCTTGCCCGCAATCCGCGTGTGGTGGTGCTGGATGAACCGACGCGCGGCATCGATGTCGGTGCGCGGGCAGGCATTTACGATATCATTGTCGGCCTGGCGAAGGACGGCGTGGCCGTCATCGTCGTCAGTTCCGATCTGGAAGAGGTGCTGGGCGTTTCGAACCGTATCCTCGTGCTCGCGCAGGGAAAACAGGCCGGCATCCTTAACCGCGACGAGGCAAACGACGTCTCGGTCATGGAACTGGCGACCATCTGAAGAAGGAAATAGCGATGTCCACCATCACCCTTAACGCCCCTAAACTGTTCGATCTTTCCGGTCAGGTGGCGCTCGTCACCGGCGCCGGATCCGGCATCGGCCAGCGGATCGCCATGGGGCTTGCCCAGTCCGGCGCCGATGTCGCGCTGCTCGATCGCCGTACCGATGACGGTCTGGCGCAGACTGCCGATTTCATCGCCAAGGCCGGGCGCAAATCGATCCAGATCGCCGCCGACGTTACCAGCAAGCAGGCGCTGACGGATGCGGTTGCCCGCACGCAAGCCGAACTCGGTCCGCTTTCGCTCGCCGTCAATGCGGCTGGCATCGCCAATGCCAATCCGGCCGAGGAGATGGAAGAGAGCCAGTTTCAGACGATGATGGACATCAACCTGAAGGGCGTTTTCCTGTCCTGCCAGGCCGAAGCCAACGCCATGCTGAAAAATGGCCGAGGTGCCATCGTCAACATCGCGTCGATGTCCGGCGTCATCGTCAATCGAGGCCTGATGCAGTGCCATTACAACGCCTCGAAGGCGGGTGTCATCCACATGTCGAAATCCATGGCGATGGAGTGGGTGGGCCGCGGCATCCGCGTCAACACCATCTCGCCGGGCTACACGGCGACGCCGATGAACATGCGGCCGGAAATGGTGCACCAGACCAAGCTGTTCGAAGAACAGACGCCGATGCAGCGCATGGCAGGCGTCGATGAAATGGTCGGTCCGGCGATCTTCCTGCTGTCCGACGCCGCGAGTTTTGTGACGGGTGTGGATCTCTTGGTGGATGGCGGGTTCTGCTGCTGGTAAGGCTTGGCATGGTCGCCCAGCTTCAACGACTGATGAAGTCTGAAAAGTTCACGGCCGTCATCTTCGGCCTTGTCCCGATGATCTGCAACGTATTGATTTCATTCGATGTGTTTAGATCCTCGGCACAGGGCCGAGGATGACGTCGAGGGGATGTGCGTCCTTTGCCACTTACTTCGAGGCGACAGCAAATTCCATGAAAATCCAAACGAGGCAGCAGTAGAGTCTGAGGACGATGTCGCATAAAAGTAATGTCTGCCTCCAAATTCACGCCCGGCCTACGCCGGGCGTTTTGGTATTCGCACCACAGGTTTGCGCAGTTCAAGCCACCTGCTTCTGCACTACTTCCTCCACAACCTCACCCTTGAGATAGGAAACGAGGTCCTTGATCGTCACGACGAGCAGGCCGTGGCGCTCGGCGAAGACTTCGAGCTGGGGCAGGCGGGCCATGGTGCCGTCGTCATTGGCGACTTCGCAGATGGTGCCGGACGGGAATTTCCCGGCAAGACGGCAGAGGTCTACGGCTGCTTCCGTGTGGCCGGTGCGGCCGAGAACGCCTTCCGGATTGGCGCGGAGCGGGAAGATATGGCCGGGACGGGCGAAATCTTCCGGGCGCGAATCCTCGGACACCAGCGCACGCACGGTCTTTGCCCGGTCGGCGGCGGAGATGCCTGTCGTGGTGCCCGGAATATAGTCCACCGAGACGGTGAAGGCCGTCTTGAGGGATTCGGTGTTGCGCGACACCATCAGCGGAATGTCGAGCGCATCCAGACGCTCGCCCGGCATGGCAACGCACACCAGCCCGCGCGCATGGTTCATCATGAAAGCGATCTGCTGCGGCGTGATGCTGTCGGAGGCGGCGATGATATCGCCTTCATTTTCGCGGTCTTCGTCGTCAACCACAATCACCATTTCACCACGGGAAATGGCTTCGATGGCGTCTTCAATTTTAGCAATAGTCATTTTATTTCAAGCCTTTCAAGGGTTATGCCGGTTTGCGGCATTTTCGCGCTTCAAGAAGCGCCAAATATCCCTTGGGCGAACAATGCAATGCGAAGCCCACAGAGTGCGGGCGTCTTTATGCCTTGTCCTCTTCCATCCGGACTATACCGTCGGCTCCGGCCTCTCACCGGATCTGCTGACCTTCCGGCTTTGGAGACCGGAAGCGCTCGCGGGCTCCGGGACAAATCCCGATACCGCCGGTGGGGAATTGCACCCCGCCCTGAGAACAAGGACAACATAAATTATCAAATGGGAAGGAATCAAGGGGCAATGCTCTGCGACGACCGGTCGGTGCGAAAAGAACATCCCGATTGCGCCCGAAACCGGGTATTTCCTTTCCGCGGCCGATGACGAATGCGGAGTGCCGGGACGTAGCCCCCTGATGCCTGCGTTTTATCGATCCCGCAACCGCAATTCATCCGTCTGCATCTGCAGCGAACCGAGCGTCGACAGGAAACTCATGCCGAGCAGGCTCTGGCCCAATTGGCCATCCTGGGCGACGAGGGCGGGGATGTTGCGGCGCACGATCGGGCCGATGCCGATTTCCGACAGGGTGACGGGGGCGGCTGCCGTGCGGCCGTTTGCGGTCATGACAGGAACGGTATAGCGCAGACTGCCCGTGTCGATACCGATTTCGGCGGCATCGGCATTGGCGAGTACCACGGAGCTTGCGCCGGTATCGACCAGCATATGGATGGTCTTGCCATTGACGCCGACATTCGCCTCGAAATGGCCGCTCATCGATTTGTGCAGGACGATTTCCTGTTCGCCGCCAGCCGTCGTCACCACCACGGCGCGGCCGGGCATGAGGCCGCTCAGCAGCCGGTCGCCGAAGGATTGCAGGTCGTAGCGATAGAGATAGAGCGAGACGAGGCCGAGGATGATGACCAGCCAGACGGCGAGCTGGCGGATGACGGTGCCGAAGCCGCCACGTCTTCCGGCGAGGATGCCGACCGACAGGAGGCCGGCAATGGGTACCAGATAGAGAGCCTGTGCGAATTGATCATTATCGATGCCGAGCGTGCGGCCACCATCGTGATTGATGAGAAGCAGGCCGAGGCCCACGGCAAGGATAAGGAGAACGATGGTCAGCCTGTTCATGCGGTATGCGTCTCCTTGGCGGTCTCGCTCAAATTTGCCAGTCTCTGCGGCAGCGCCGGCATGATCGTGCGGCGCTTCTCGTCGCTATAACCTGCCCAGCCGCCGATTTCATCCAGCGTGCGGCCGCAGCCGATGCAGAGGCTGTTGGTCACATCAAGGCGACAGATATGGATGCAGGGTGTTTCCATGATGATCTATATCAGGCCGTCATGCCGCAAGAGCAAGTGCGACGAGAGTAACGATCTCCGTGATCTGCTGGCAGGCGCCGATGGTATCGCCGGTGTGGCCGCCGATCTTCCTGTCGCACAGCCTGCCGAACAGCACTGTCGCCAGAATGGCTGCCGCCATCACAAGTGCAATCGACAGGATGGGCAAAGCGTGCAGCGTGAAGAGGATGAAGACCAGCAAACCCGTCACCAGTGCGATGTTGCGTTCGCTTTCTCCGGGCTGGCCCGCGCCGGCGGCAATGCCGGAGGTTTTGGCGGTGGGCAGGGCCTGCCAGTGCCACACCATCAGGGCGCGGCTGAGGACGAGCGCGGCAATTAGGCAGGCGGCGGCGGTTTTTCCGGGCAGGGTCTCGACCAGCGATGCGAGCGCCGTGGCGCGCAGCGCGAAGGAAAGAACCATGGCGATGGTGCCATAGCTGCCGATGCGGCTGTCCTTCATGATCTCAAGCATACGGGCTTTGTCCTTGCCGCTGCCGAAACCGTCGGCCATGTCGGCCAGCCCGTCTTCGTGCAGGGCACCCGTGATGAGCGCCATCAGGCCGATGGTGAGCCAGCCGGTGAGCTGCGGCGAGGCATCGAAAGCGGCGAAAATCACCACCAGAAATGCGGCGGGCAGGGCGATCAGCAGGCTGGCGGCGGGAAAGGCGCGGGCGGTGCGGCGCATCGACATGCCGTCACCTTCACCGAAAAACCGCGAGGGAACCGGCAGGCGGCTGAGAAAGGCTACGGAATGCATGACATCTGTTATAAAATCCCCGGCCTTCATGCTCTCTCCGCTGCAGTCACTGCATTTCCGGTTGTTCCGCGGCGCGTCCGCGATTATGAGAGGCGCAACAAAGACCGATTTGCCGGAAAACACAAGTTCCGGACGCATGAGCCGATGCGACAGCCAACCCGGCTACGAAAGAGACCGACACCATGAGCATGAGCGGATTGCCCTTCGACGATTTTCGCGCGCTGTTGCGTGAGCTTCCCGGCCCGGATACGCATGCGCTTGTGGCGGCCAAGGAGCGCAACGCGCAGCTGACCAAGCCTGCGGGCTCGCTCGGCCGTCTGGAAGAGATCGCCATGTGGCTGGCCGCGTGGTCCGGCCGTTCGCCCGCCGTCACCCGTCCGCTGGTGGCGATTTTCGCTGGCAATCACGGCGTCACCCGGCATGGCGTTACCCCTTATCCGACATCGGTTACCCAGCAGATGGTGGAGAATTTTGCCGCCGGCGGTGCTGCCATCAACCAGATTTGTGTGGCCAATGATCTCGGCCTGAAAATCTTCGATCTGGCGCTGGACTATCCGACCGGCGACATCACCTGCGAGCCGGCGCTTTCGGAGCGTGACTGCGCCGCCACGATGGCCTTCGGCATGGAGGCGATTGCCGGTGGCACCGACCTTCTCTGCGTCGGTGAAATGGGGATCGGCAATACCACGATTGCCGCCGCCATCAATCTGGCGCTCTACGGCGGCACGGCGGAAGAATGGACCGGTCCCGGCACCGGCTCGGAAGGCGAAGTCATGGCCCGCAAGATCGCGGCGGTGAAGGCTGCGGTGGAGTTCCACAAGGACCATCTGTCCGATCCGCTGGAAATCATGCGCCGCCTTGGCGGACGAGAGATCGCGGCGATTGCCGGCGCCATCCTTGCCGCCCGCGTGCAGCGCATCCCCGTGCTGATCGACGGTTATGTGGCGACGGCCGCTGCCGCTCTCCTGAAGGCCGCCAATTCTTCGGCGCTCGACCATTGCCTGATCGGCCATGTCTCGGGTGAACCTGGCCATCTCGCCGCCGTCGAGAAGCTTGGCAAGACGCCGCTTCTGGCGCTCGGCATGCGGCTTGGTGAGGGCACAGGTGCAGCGCTTGCCGCCGGCATCGTCAAGGCCGCTGCCGCTTGCCATTCCGGCATGGCAACGTTCGAGGCGGCGGGTGTGGACACCCGCATCAGCCCGCGCACCGAGCATTGAGGTCAAAGATGGACGCGACGCCGCAGAAGCCGCAACCGGAACCCGCCTTTCGCAAGGAAAAAGGCTGGCGGCATCTTTTCGCCGCCGCGCGTTATTCCGTGCAGGGGCTTGGCAGGCTGTGGCAGGAAGCGGCGTTCCGCCATGAGGTTCTCGCTTTTGGCGTGGGGCTCGCCCTGCTTCTGCTGGTCGGTGCACCCTTTGCGCATCTTCTCGTTTTCACGGTGCTGATGCTGCTCCTGTTTTCTGTAGAGGCGCTGAATACGGCGATCGAGGAGCTGGTGGACCGCATTTCGCCGGAAATTTCCTCGGTCGGGCGGCATGCCAAGGATCTCGGCTCCTTTGCCGTCTTCTGCCTGTTACTGGCGAACGGATTTTTCGTGCTGTATTCGCTGGTGACGACGCTGTTCTTCTGAGCTTTGGTGCGCTCTAGGCGAAAGACCGCCGGCGCGGCTGGATGGCGTGGGTTTCTTCCACCGCCGGCAGGCTTTGCAGCACGCGTTTTGCCGGCAGGATGGCGATGCCTTCGGTGCCTTCGCGCAACTTCGATTTCAGGATGAACTGGCCGTCGTGCTTGGCGAGAATGGCCTGGACGATGGGCAGGCCTAGGCCCGTTCCCTGTTCCGCGCTCTTGATCGCGATCGATCCCTGGCCGAAGGCCGACAGCACCACGGGAATCTCATCTTCGGGAATGCCGGGGCCGTTATCCCTGATCGACACATATTGCCCACCGCCCGCTGTCCAGCCCGCCTTGACGAGAATCTCGCCGCCCTGCGGGGTGAATTTCACGGCATTGGAGAGCAGGTTGAGTATGACCTGGCGGATGGATTTCTCATCGGCCCAGACCTGTGGCAGACTGGCTTCGAACTGCTGGGAAATCCTGATGTTCTTGGCGCGGGCGCGCAGCTGGATCATGCCGATGCAATCCTCGGCGATTTCCAGCATGGAGATAGATTCCTCGTTGAGATCGTAGCGGCCGGCCTCGATGCGTGAGAGGTCGAGGATTTCGTTGATGAGATCGAGCAGATGCTGGCCGGAGCGGTGGATATCGCCGGAATATTCCTTATAGAGCGGATTGTTGAGCGGACCGAGCACCTCTGACGACATGACCTCGGAAAAGCCGAGAATGGCGTTGAGCGGTGTGCGCAGCTCGTGCGACATGGAAGCGAGAAAACGCGATTTCGCCAGATTGGCCTCTTCAGCACGCCGCCGCGCTTCGTCGGACACGGAATTGGCGACCTCGAGTTCGGCGATCAGGTCGTCCTTTTCCGTCTGAGAGGACAGGAGCTTGATGCTGGTCTGGTAAAGCCGGCTGGTGATGCGATGACAGAAGAGGATCGCCATGCCGAACATCAGCGCCAGACCGACATCGAAGGGATCGCGTGAAATCGCCGAGGTCATGCACAGCGCCGCCAGCACTGGCAGAAAGGTCATGAAGGTTGCCCGCCGCAGCATGAAGTTGGCCATGGCGGTCAGTGAGAGGGCGATCAGCAGCGTCGATCCCTTGAAGAAAAGAACGAGCGTCGGGTCGTTGCGCACCGGTTCGGCCAATGCGAACATGGCCCAGGCGCAGCCGATGAGAATCTGCATGCCGAGAAAGAGGTTTTTCCAATGCTGGAGATTGTCGTCGGTGATCGCCTGTTTGGCGGCCCGTTTCGCCAGCACCAGCGACATGGCGTGAAAACTCAGCGCAATCAGCGACCAGATGATCAGGCTGATATCGCCGGTTATGTAAAGGCCGATGATGGAGGCGAGCACGATGAAAAGTGGCATGATCATCGCGCCCTGCAGGGCTTCGGCGATGTGCATGGTCAGCATTTCGCGTTCATAGGCTTCGTTTCCGCCGGCACCCTGCTGCAGGCGTTCACGCGTCGTCTTCACCGTGTCGAAAACCGCCTTGTTGCGGTGTTTCTTCGATCGGTCGACGATGATCTTGTCGGTGGACGTGCTGACGCTTTTACTCATTGTTACAACGCAGGTGACATGAACCCTTGCAGGCTACGCCCAAAATCTTAAGAAGATGCTGCCGTGAAAGGATTTGTTTGCCATTTCTGACAAGGGTTTGTTGTGACATGAGACGAAATGGAGGCAGGCGCGGGCGTTTTTCGGCAATGCGCGATGGCGGGCTTTTTCTCGCCACGGTTTTTCTCGGTATTCTCATTGCCGCCAAGCTCGACCAGATAAACAGCGAGACCCATGTCGGCCGTTTTTTCGTGATCGATGGCGATACGCTTTCCAAGGGCGACGAACGCTTCCGGCTGCTCGGGATCGATGCGCCGGAGCTTGCGCAGACATGTCTGCGCGGCGGCCAGAGCTGGCCGTGCGGGGTAGAGGCGCGCGGAGCGCTGCAACGGCTGGTGACGGCACGGGATTTTTCCTGTTCCGGCAGCTCGAGGGACCGTTACGGGCGACAGCTCGTTTATTGCACGGTGGATGGCAAGGATGTGTCCTCGGAAATGGTCTCGGCGGGGTTTGCCGTCGCATCAGGTTATTTCCAGTTTTCCGCCGAGCAGGCGAGGGCACGGCGGGAGGAGCGGGGTATCTGGGCGGGGGAATTCGAAAAGCCCTCCGAGTGGCGTCGTGAGCACCGGGCAGCGGATCTGGAAACGCCGGCGGCGGGCTTTTTGACCGTTATCCGCCATATTCTCGGGTGGGATCATGGCTGAGGCGGAGCGATCCCCGCGGTTGCGGGATGACGGGCTGGATTGCCTGCGCGGCGAGATCGCCCGCTGTCGTCTTTGTCGTGATGCGCCGCTGAAGGGAATGGCCGATCGTCTGCCGCATGAACCGCGACCGGTGGTCGTGATCTCGACCAAGGCTAGGATTTTGATCGCCGGGCAGGCACCGGGGCTGCGTGTGCACGAAACCGGGCTACCCTTCAACGATGCCTCGGGCGACAGGCTGCGGCAATGGCTCGGTGTCGACCGGGAGACGTTTTACGACCCTGAGCGTTTCGCCATCGTACCCATGGGGTTCTGTTTTCCCGGTTATGACGACAAGGGCAGCGATCTGCCGCCACGGCGGGAATGCGCGCCTTTATGGCGTGAGCGGGTGATGACGGCGATGCCGCAGGTGGAGCTGATCCTCGCGGTCGGCCAATATGCGCAGGCTTTTCACCTCGGTGAGAGGCGCCACAAAACCATGACCGAAACGGTAGAGAACTGGCGCAGCTACCTCCATGCCAATTCCGGCCCCGGCATTTTGCCCCTGCCGCATCCAAGCTGGCGCAACACGGGGTGGCTGAAAAAGAACCCGTGGTTCTCGGAGGAGCTGCTTCCGGTTCTGCGACAACATGTGGAAATGCGGATTTAGTGAAACAATTTTCTGTTTTTCTGCGGAAATTAGTGTATTGAAAGGAAATTAATTCAGGAGGGTAGACGCATTGGATCGCCTAGACCGTAAGATTTTGCGCATTCTGCAAGAGGATTCCACGCTGGCCGTTGCCGATCTGGCGAAAAAGGTCGGCCTTTCCACGACGCCCTGTTGGCGTCGTATCCAGAAGATGGAGGAAGACGGCGTCATCCGCCGGCGTGTGGCGTTGCTCGATCCGGTCAAGGTCAACACCAAGGTCACGGTTTTCGTCTCCATCCGCACCGCCTCGCATTCCATTGAATGGCTGAAGCGTTTCTCGGAAGTAGTTTCCGAGTTTCCTGAGGTTGTGGAGTTCTACCGCATGAGCGGTGATGTCGATTATCTGCTGCGCGTCGTCGTGCCTGATATCGCGGCCTATGACGCCTTCTACAAGCGGATGATCGCCAAGATCGAAATTCGTGACGTATCCTCCGCCTTCGCGATGGAACAGATCAAATATACGACGGAACTGCCGCTCGATTACATGCTGCTGGATAATCCCAAATCCGGCGAAGAGTGATCCGCCGTCCGTCCTGTCTTTGAACGATGCCCTTTCCGGCCGCCGGGGAGGGCGTTTTTATTTGGGGATTGCCTTTCTCCGGCGGTCTGGACCGTCAGCTAGTCCTGTCCGAAGGTCCATCCGGTATGCACGGCCAAGGCACGACAATCTTATTCCGCCCTATCGGGCAAATTCGCACATTCAATTCTCTCTGCGCTGTCTCCGCGCAACATGGGAATTTGATAAAATCTCTCGAATATCTACGCTTTAAATATCTGATGATGGCAACAGCGAGGGATATCGATATGATCACACGACGCGGAACATTGGGACTGCTTGCAGGTGCGACGGGGGCGGTGTTCCTGCCGCATATCCGCCGGGCTGGGGCTGCAACGACCACATTGCGGATCGGCTGGCAGAAGAATGGCGTGATCGCGCTGGCAAAAAGCCAGGGCGCGCTGGAAGCGCTGTTGAAGGATCGCTGCATCGAGGTCAAATGGTCAGAGTTTTCCTCGGGGCCGCCGCTTCTCGAAGCGCTGGGCGCAGGTGCGCTGGACATCGGGCCGACCGGCGATGTGCCGCCGCTTTTCGCGCAGGCCGCCGGTGGCAATCTGCGTTATGTCGGCACCTACAAGGCAGCGGCCGGCGGATCGGCCATCCTCGTGCAGAAGGACTCGCCGCTGAAGACGCTGGAAGACCTGAAAGGCAAGAAGGTCGCCTTCAAGCGCGGTTCCAGCGCCCATAATGTCACCGTCAAGGCGTTGCGAAAGGCGGGGTTGACGTTGAGCGACATCACGCCGGTTGATCTTGCGCCCCCGGATGCCGCCGCCGCCTTCCGCAGCGGCAGCATTGATGCCTGGTCGATCTGGGATCCCTATTTTGCCGTGGCGGAAAAAGAGCCGACAACGCGGGTTCTTTCCACCGCCGAAGGCATCGTCGACCCGTGGAGCTATTTTCTCGCCAATGGCGATTTCGTCGAGGCCAATCCCGATCTCGTGCCGCTGATCTTGAAGGAACTCGCAAATGTCGGTGAAAGGGCGCAGGCCAATATCGATGCGACCGCAAAGTCTCTGGCGGCGATCACCGGTGTTCCGGAGGACGTCACCAGGGTTTCGCTGACACGGCCTGGCGCCGATCTCGGGCGGGTGTCGCTGGTTCCGGATGAAGCCATCGCTTACCAGCAGGCGCTGGCGGATGAATTCTACGATCTGAAGATCGTGCCGAAGAAACTCAAGGTGACGGATATCGTCTGGCGGCCGAAGGCCAGCTGATGGTGCCGGAAAGCTGAATCTCTTCAACCAGCTGGCGGATGTTGTTGAGAGGTTGATTCAGGCGTGTTTTTTAAATGTAGGGCGCCGGATCCCGCTTGTTTCTTCTCCCCGACGGGGAGAAGAAATCTGCCGCAATGACGGAGGCTCAGCCCTTGAGCTTCGCAATCACCAGATGACCGGGCGTCGGATTGCCGTCCTGCATGCGCACGTTGATGTCGGTGACTTCGACGACCTCGAAACCAGTGGCGGCCAGCCGTTCGCGGACGTAGGTTTCGGCATGGGCGAAACGCTGGTGCGGGCCGACCATATAGGGACGCCCGGACATGATGTCTGCGGGCAGGGTTTCCGAGGAGAAGATCAGCAGGCCGCCGGCATTGAGGTTTTCGGCGGCGCCGAAAAACAGCGGTTCCAGCGCGCCGAGATAGGGCAGCACATCGGTGGCGGTGATGATGTCGAAGGGCTCGTCGTCATTGTCCTCGAGAAAGTCCTCGGCTTCGGCGACGTAGAGCGTCTCGTAGAGGTCCTTTTCATGGGCGATCTCGACCATGTTTTCGGAAATGTCGATGCCGGTGATATCGTCGGCCATATCGCGCAGCGCTTCACCGGTCAGACCGGTGCCGCAGCCGAGATCGAGCAGGCGCTTGAAAGGACCAAGGTTCAGTGTCTGCAGCCGCTGGCGCACCATCATCGGCACGGCGTAACCCAGCTGCTCGACAAGAATATCCTCGAAGGCTTCAGCATGTTGGTCGAACAGGGTTTCGACGTAAGCGTCGGGCGCTTTCGACGGCTGTTCGCCACGCCCCATGGCGGCAATGCGCACGGCCGCGCCGCCGTGATCGTCAGGATCGATGGCGAGAACTTCCTCATAGGCCTTCACCGCTGCATCCACATCGCCGGCCTTTTCGAGCGCCAGCGCACGGTTATAGGCCTCGGCAAGCGCCTCTTCGTCAATCTTCTGGTTTTTCGTCATCGTGCGGTATCCGTCAGCGTCATCAGTTGACGTTTGCTGTAAGCCGCAACGGTGGCGGGCGCAATGTTTATGTGGCGAGACGCATCAGTGGAGGATGAACTCTCCCTTCAGCGCGCGCCATTCCTGCGCGGAGATCACCTGTCGGTGCACGTAGCGGACGGAATGCAGGGGACCGTCGAGCTTTTCCTGCCAGAATTTGAGGAAACCATGCATTTCGGGGAAGTCCGGGGCGAGATCATAGTCCTGCCAGACATAGGTCTGGAGAACCAGTGGATGGTCCGGCATGCGATAGAATATTTGCGCGGTGGTGAGGCCGTAGCCTCTCAGCATCATTTCCATTTCCTTGTTCATGACGGCGGTTCCCGTATCCATGATTGCGATCACAGCATTGCCGCTGTATCTGACATGGGAACACGACAGGGTTAATCCAAGCTTGCCAAGGGCACCGACCGTCACAAATTTGTTATGTTTTTCAAAATGTTGGCAGCCTCCGTTGATGAGTGCTGCCAACGTTGCCGCTCAGCGCTTGAGGTGTCGTGTCAGACGCGCTTCCAGCCACGCCCAGATATGCCGCAGCGTCTCGACGATCGTCAGGTAGAAGATCGCGGCCCAGAGATAGGCCTGATAATCGAAGGTGCGGGAAAAGGCGTAACGGGTCTGTCCCATCAGGTCGAAGACCGTGACGATGGAAACGACTGCCGAGCCCTTGATCATCAGGATGATCTCGTTGCCATAGGGACGCAGTGCCACGATCAGCGCCTGCGGCAGGATGACCTTGCGGAAGGTGATGAATTTCGAAATACCCAGCGAGGCGGCACCCTCGTGCTGGCCGCGTGGCACGCTCCGGATGGCGCCGCGCAGGATTTCGGCCTGGTAGGCGGCCGTATTGAGCGTCAGCGACAGGAGGCCACAATACCAGGCTTCGCGGAAGAACCACCACAGATCGACGGCCTCCAGCGCCGGGCGGAAGCTGCCAAGGCCGTAATAGATCAGGAAGAGCTGTGCGAGCAACGGCGTGCTGCGGAACACATAGACATAGGCATAAGCGAACGCGCCGATGATGCGGTTTTCCGACATGCGGGCAAAGGCGATCGGCACGGACAGGATTGCGCCGAGAATGATCGAGCTGCCGACCAGCGTGATGGTGGTGATGAGGCCATCGATGTAACGAGGGCCATACCGCTGGAATTTATCCCAGTCCCAGCCTTCGATCATGGCGAAGATCAGCCCGGCGGCGAGCAGCAGCCAAAGCGTGATGACGGCAATGCCGACGACGCGGGAAAGATTGAGCGGCTTGTCGGCGACAACGGGGGCGGGCCGCGGCGGAATGAGTTCCTGGATATGGCTCATCGTCTGGCCTCCGATTTGCGAGACCAGCGGTCGATGAAACCGATGCCGACCGACGAGATGAGCGCGAGAATGAGATAAAGCAGGCAGGCAATGCCGTAGAAGAAGAAGGCTTCCTTGCTGACGCGGGCGGCAATGCCCGTCTGGCGGATGATATCGGCAAGGCCGATGATCGAGGCGTAGGACGTGTCCTTCAGGAGGATCACCCAGAGATTGGTCATGCCGGGCAGGGCGATCCGGACAAGCTGCGGAATGATGATGAGCACCATGGTGCGGCTGCGGGAAAGACCAAGCGCGTCACCCGCCTCGTATTGCCCCTTCGGTATGGCCTTGAAGGCGGACAGCAGCACTTCCGACGCATAGGACGAAAACACCACCGAGAGCGCCAGCATGCCGGCCACGAAGGCATTGATTTCGACGGGGCCGCTGAAACCGACATAACCGGCCACCGATTGCAGCAGCATCTGGACGCCGTAATAGACGATGAAGAGCGTCAGCAGTTCCGGCAGGCCGCGGAAGATGGTGGTGTAGATGCCGGCGGCCAGCCGCAGCGACTTTTCCTCCGATTGCGCGGCAAGCGCGATGAGGAAGCCGATCAGCAGACCGACGGGCAGGGTGGCGAGCGCCAGCGAGATCGTGACCTTGACGCCGAAGGCTATTTCATCGCCCCAGCCCGCATCGCCACAGGCGACCAGAGTGCCGTTTCCGAAAAGCGAGAAGAGACCGACCGGTCCGCAGAAGGGATCGAGAAGTGTCGAGACATAGGTCCAGAACGCACCTATGGCGGAAAATGCTCCGCTCATGCCAGTTTTCCCCTGCGGTCTTAAGCCGCCGTGATTGTTATAGTGACGTTTTCAAACAAAAATGGCGGAAGGGCAAGCCTTCCGCCACGAGATTTCAACAGATCGAACCGGCTTAATCGCCGTAAACGTCGAAATCGAAGTATTTTTTGTTGATCTCCTGATACTTGCCGCTGGCGCGGATACCGGCGATTGCGGCCGTGAACTTGTCGGCCAGCGCCGTGTCGCCCTTGCGCACGGCAATGCCTGCGCCATTGCCGTTGATCTCGGGATCGACCTTGAGCGGCGTCAGGATCTTGCAGCACTTGCCGGCGTCAGTCTTCAGCCACTCCGACAGCACGACGATATCGTCGATGACGGCGTCGATGCGGCCATTGGCGATGTCGAGCTTATATTCGTCGGCGGTCGGATACATCTTCACGTCGGCATCCGGGAAATGCTTTTCGGCATAGTTGGAGTGTGTGGTGGAACCCTGCGCGCCGAGCGACTTGCCCTTGAGATCGTCGATGGACTTGATCGGCGAATCCTTCGGCACGGCGATTGCCGGCGGGGTGTTGTAATATTTCTTGGAGAAATCGACCTTCTGGAGGCGTTCCGGCGTGATCGACATGGACGCGATGATGGCGTCGAACTTCTTGGCCTGAAGGGCGGGAATGATGCCGTCCCAGTCATTGGTGACGAAGGTGCATTCGGCCTTCATTTGTTCGCACAGCGCCTTGGCGATGTCGATGTCGAAGCCGGTCAGCGTGCCGTCGGCTTCGAGATTGTTGAAGGGCGGGTAGGCGCCTTCGGTGCCGATGACGATCTTGTCCTGCGCAAGGGCTGCGCCTGACAACAGCGAGATGGCGGCAATCGATACGGCTGCGAGCAGACGGGTGGAAATAGGCATTTCGATCCTCTCTGTTGGTCGTTCATCCGCTGTCTGTTGTTGTTTTCAGTGCGGATGCCATGGGCGCAGGGCGCGGCAGAACGGGGGATACCGCCTGTGGCCTTCAGCGCGGATCAGATTATTCATCCGGTTGGTCAAAAAATGCAACTGCAATATTAGGGGTCGCGTTTGTGCCGCAGAGCTTCCACGAAAAGGCCTTGATCTGTTCATTTCCGGTACAGAAGGCTTTGGTCATCATGGGAACCGGAGCGTGTGTAAGGCGTTGAACAGCGCCTGCGTGTCAAGCCGGGCCCACGATGTCGCATAATTTGCGACCCATAAATGACGGCAGATGAGGAAGCACTGATGCTGAAGAAGAAAAACACATTGCTGACCGGGGTGGTTTTTCCGCTCATGTCTCTCGCGATTGCGGTTGAGCCAGCAGCCGCGGGCTTTGCCGGCGCAGCCCGCGCACAGGCGCCGATCTCCCAGACACTTCCCGGCCAGGTGATCCTGGCGCAGGCGGAACCGGCACAGGAAAGCCCCGAAGAAGAGCTGCGCAAGAAGCGCAAGCAGGCAGAAGAGGCACAGCCGCAGGCCGAGCCGAAACGTGAGGAACGCGCGCCTGAGCCGCAGCGCGAACCGGAGCCCAAGCGTGAGGCGGCTCCTGCCGAGCCTCGCCCTGAACCCAAGCGCGAAGCGCCGCCGGAGCCGCAGCAGCGCGAGGCCCGCCCGGAACCTGCGCCGGCACCTGCCGAACAGCCGCAGGAGCGTCCGCGCAAACCCGAACGGGCACAGGAGCCTCAGGGCGAGGGCGAACAGCGCCCGGCACGCCAGCGGGAAGCAGCACCTGAAGCAGCGCCTGCCGAACAGCAGCCGCAGGAACGTCCGCGCAAGCCTCAAAAAGCGGAACAGCCGGCCGGCGAAGGCGAGCAGCGCCCGGAGCGTCCCCGCAAGGAGAAGGAACCCGCTGCCGAACAGCAGCCCGCCGCACGTCCGGAAAATGCCGAGCAGCCCGCCAAGTCGCGCGAACCGGCACCCTCGAAGAAGCCGCAGGTAGAGGAAAAGGCCCCGGAACAAAAAGCCGAGCCGGCTGAAAAACCCGTTCCGGAGAAAAAGCCGGCAGCCCCCGAGCCCGCCGCAAAGGAAGCACCGGTTCCGACCGAAGCACCGACGCCCGCGCGTCCGCCGGCTCCCGAAGCACAGCCCAACCCTGCACCCGGCCGGCAGCCTTCCGAACAGCCTCCGGTGAAGTCCGAACCCGCAGCGCCGCTTCCAGGTGCCCCCACGCCGCCGCCGAGCGGTGCAACGACCGGACAGGCTCCGGCTGGCGAAGCCGTGCCCAGTCAGGTCGCCGTTCCGCAGACGGAAGCACCGCCGACGACGAAGGAAGAACTTGATAAGGCCAAGGCAATCGCCAAGGACCCGTCCAAGACCGCCGACACCGTCATCCTGCCGGTCGACAAGGGTGCTGCCGTTCTCGACAGCGACAAGGAAGTGGAACGCTCCGGCAACCGCCAGACCCGCGAGGAACGTCGCCGCGAGCGCGAGCAGGCCGGTGACGTCAAGGTCCCGACCTCCGATGCCGAGGCGCAGCGCGCCGGTGCCGCCGAAGGCAAGGCTCCGCCGCCGCCCGTCAAGCTGGAGGCGATCACCTCCCAGCAGGGCGAGCGCATCGATCGTCGTCCGCAATATGAGCGGCCGGATGGCGTGCGCGAATGGCAGCCGCGCGAAGGCCGCCCGCGCGACCGGGACATGGATGCGCCTATTATCCTGCAATTCGGCGACCGTGTCGTGGTGCGTGGCGATGACAATCAGCGCTTCATCCGCGATGGTGGCGAACCCTATTATGAGCGCTTGCCGGGCGGTCGCGTCCGCGAAACCGTGGAACGTCGCGATGGCACGCAGGTGGTGACGATCCGCAACCGTTACGGCGATGTGATGCAGCGCTCGCGCATCGACGATCGCGGCCGTGAATACGTACTGTTCTACGCACCGGAACTGATGGATGATCCCGATCGTGATTACGTCTATCGCGATCCGGGTCTCGACCTGCCGCCGATGCGCCTGCGCATCCCCGTGACGGACTACATCATCGACACATCGAGCGATCCGGACCGCGATTATTATCGCTTCCTGGAGCAGCCGCCGGTCGAGCCTGTGGAGCGTGTCTACTCGCTGGATGAAGTGCGTTATTCGGCCCGTATCCGCGACAAGGTGCGCCGTATCGACCTCGATACGATCACTTTCGCCACTGGCAGCGCCGACATTCCGATGGCGCAGGCCCGTTCGCTGCGCAAGGTGGCCGACGCGATCAACAAGGCGCTGCAAAAGAACCCGGCGGAAACCTTCCTGATCGAAGGCCACACCGATGCCGTCGGTTCGGATGAAAGCAACCTCGTGCTTTCCGACGAGCGCGCTGCCTCCGTCGCCAACGTGCTGAGCGATGTTTACGGCATCCCGCCGGAAAACCTCGCGACGCAGGGCTATGGTGAGCGTTACCTGAAGGTTCAGACGCTCGGCCCGGAACAGCAGAACCGCCGCGTCACCATCCGCCGCGTGACGCCGCTGGTGAAGCCGATCGCGCAGAACTGATTGGGTTCTGGAAGAAAAACGAAGGCCCGGAAGCGCAAGCTGTCCGGGCCTTTTTGTTGTCGGTGACGGGTCTTTTTTGCAACTCGACGTCATCGTCGGGCTCGTCCCGAGGATCCAATCACGTCTCACCGGGCGAGGCGTCGCAGATGCTCGGGACAGGCCCGAGCATGACGGACGGGAAGTTTGCGACCTCCCACGTCCGGGAAGTCAAAAGCTCGCGGCTCTTCTTTATTTTGACGAAGCCGCTCTGCTGTCGAACGGAACGAAGAGGGCAGGCATGGCCTCAGCTCAACGCCACGGCGATTTCCGCAGCCAGCTGCGCATTGTTGCGTACCAGTGCGATGTTGGTCTCGAGGCTCCTGCCATCCGTCAGGCGGAAGATATCGCCGAGCAGGTAGGGCGTGACGGCCTTGCCGCTGACGTCGTCGCGTTCGGCATGGGAGATGGCGCGGTTGATGTAGATTTCCATCTCCTCGCGCGGAATTTCGTCTTCCTCCGGCACGGGATTGGCCACCAGCATGCCGCCGTCGATGCCCAGCTGTTCGCGGGTCGCCTGGAAATTGGCGATTGCCGCCGGGCTGTTGAGCGAAAGTGGGCTGACCAGGCCGGAGGAGCGCGACCAGAAGGCCGGGAATTCTTCAGAGCCGAAGGTAACGACAGGCACGCCGTTGGTTTCGAGAACCTCGAGCGTCTTCGGAATGTCGAGAATGGCCTTCGCGCCGGCGCAGACGACGATCACGCCTGTCTTGGCAAGCTCGGTCAGGTCGGCGGAGATGTCAAAGGTTTCTTCCGCGCCCTTGTGCACGCCGCCGATGCCACCAGTGGCGAAAACGCGGATGCCGGCGCGGGCGGCGGCGATCATCGTGGCGGCGACCGTGGTGGCACCCGTGCGGCGCTCGGCGATCGCGAAGGCGATATCGGCGCGCGACACCTTCATGGCGTCGGTGGTCTGGGCGAGCGCCTCGAGCTGATCTTTCTCAAGGCCGATATGCAGGGTGCCGTGAATGACGGCGATGGTGGCCGGAACCGCACCCTGATCACGGATGATCTGCTCGACGCTTTCCGCCATCTCGATATTGCCTGGATAGGGCATGCCGTGGGTGATGATGGTCGATTCGAGCGCGACGATCGGCGCACCGCGCTGCTTGGCGGCGGCGACTTCCTGAGAATAGACGATGGGCAGGAGCGGGGAGATGGGGCGGGTCATTTCATCTGTTCCAGTTTTTAAAAGCGGTTCATGCCAGCATTTCGGCCTGGGGAACAAGCCCCAACATGGCTTCGACACTGTCTTTTGATAGGTCCTGGGAGGTGGCGAAGGATGACTGCACGGTAATGGCCGCCGCCGCCGCCCCCTGTCTCAGGGCCTCCCTGATTGTTTTTCCCTCGGCAATGGCGGCGAGATAACCGGAGGCCATGGCATCGCCGGCGCCGGTGACATCCTTCACCTCGCGGATGAGGGGCGGGTGGAGGATGGCTTTTTCCGTCCCGTTGAAGGCCACGACTTCGCTTGCGCCGCGGGTGACGACGCCGCCGGAAAGCCCAGCCTTGCGCAGGATATTTGGCCAGTCACGGACATTTTCCGCCGTTTCGCCGGTGAGCGCGCGGGCTTCCGCCTCGTTCATGAAGAGGATGTCGATATCGCCGAGCGCCGCTTTCAGCTTCACCGCCTTGGCCGGCGAAATGGCGATGGCGGCGAGCGGCTTTTCGCAGGCGCGGGCAATGAGGCCAAGCGCCGTCAGCGTATCCTCGGGCAGATTGGCATCGCAGAGTAGAAAGTCGCTTGCGATAATCGCCTCGCGCACCGCGCGTACCTTCAGGCGGCGCGGGGTAAAGAGCTTGTAGAGGTCCATGTCGGCCAGTGCGATCACCAGATTGCCGTCACGCTCCAGAATGGCGGTGTAGCTCGGCGTGCGGCGGTCGAGGAAGGTAAACGGCGTGTCTTCCACCCCCGCCTGCCTTGCTGCTTCCGCCACCACTTCGCCGGTGACGTCGCCGCCGCGCGGGGCGATGATGCGGACTTCAAAACCGAGGCGGGAAAGATTGCGCGCGGCGTTGAAACCACCGCCGCCGGCCTCTTCCATCCACGAGCCCGGATTGCTGGCGCCGGGCGCCGTCTCGGTCTCGATCATGCCGCGCCTGTCGATATGCGCGCCGCCCAGAACGAGTATTTTCTTCACGCTTGCGTTTCCCTCTCTGGCGCATGGAAAAGTCGGACGATTCGGCCTAAACTGACGTCATCCTGACCTCGCATCCGGTTTGCGGCGATGGGCCGGGCACGGAAAAACGAAAGCAGAACAAACTACTTATCGTTATTTGTTTTCAATATGCTGGCTCAGCCTTGCGAAATGAGAACAAATAGAGTACATACCGTTTCCATACTGCTTCGTTGCCTGTGCGGCTTCAATAACCTAAAGGTGGTTCGGATGGCACAAAATTCTTTGCGTCTCGTAGAGGATAAATCGGTGGATAAAAGCAAGGCACTGGAAGCGGCGCTCTCCCAGATCGAACGGTCGTTCGGCAAGGGATCGATCATGAAGCTCGGTTCCAATGAAAATGTGGTTGAAGTGGAAACCGTTTCGACGGGCTCGCTCAGCCTGGATATCGCGCTCGGCATCGGCGGCTTGCCGAAGGGGCGTATCATTGAGATTTACGGCCCGGAAAGCTCCGGTAAAACGACGCTTGCGCTGCAGACGATCGCGGAAGCCCAGAAGAAGGGCGGCATCTGCGCCTTCGTGGACGCCGAACACGCGCTCGATCCGGTTTATGCCCGCAAGCTCGGTGTGGATTTGCAGAGCCTTCTGATCTCGCAGCCGGATACCGGCGAGCAGGCGCTTGAGATCACCGATACGCTGGTGCGTTCGGGCGCGGTTGACGTTCTTGTCATCGATTCGGTTGCGGCCTTGACGCCGCGGGCGGAAATCGAAGGCGAAATGGGCGATAGCCTGCCGGGTCTTCAGGCCCGTCTGATGAGCCAGGCGCTGCGCAAGCTGACCGCCTCGATCTCCAAGTCGAAGTGCATGGTGATCTTCATCAACCAGATCCGCATGAAGATCGGCGTCATGTTTGGTTCGCCGGAAACGACGACGGGCGGTAACGCGCTGAAGTTTTACGCCTCCGTGCGCCTCGACATCCGCCGTATCGGCGCCGTCAAGGAGCGCGAAGAGGTTGTCGGCAACCAGACGCGCGTCAAGGTCGTCAAGAACAAGATGGCGCCGCCCTTCAAGCAGGTTGAATTCGACATCATGTATGGCGAAGGTGTTTCCAAGACCGGTGAGCTGGTCGATCTCGGCGTGAAGGCCGGTATCGTCGAGAAGTCCGGCGCCTGGTTCTCCTATAATAGTCAGCGTCTGGGGCAGGGGCGTGAAAACGCCAAGACCTTCCTGCGCGACAATCCGGATACGGCCAATGAGATCGAACTGGCGCTGCGCCAGAATGCCGGTCTGATTGCCGACCGCTTCCTGCAGAATGGTGGCCCGGACGCCGGTGAAGGCGACGACGGGAGCGACGAGGGCTGATACATTCCGCGAAGGTCCGGGCATCAATGCCCGGAGACTTTGCCGAACCGATAGGATCGAAAGGGTCGTGCGATTTTTCTTCGCGCGGCCCTTTTTCCTTGCCTATATGTCTTGCTTCGCCTCCATGGCTGGACAGGGCCGGATGCGGACGATAAAAGCCATTGATTTTGCAATATAGCCATCATTTCCGGTGGCGGTGATGGACTCCAGCTGTGAGCGGTGTGTGGGCATGAGCGGTGTGAATGAAATTCGGTCGACCTTTCTCGACTACTTCAAGAAGAACGGACACGAGATCGTGCCCTCCAGCCCACTGGTGCCGCGCAACGATCCGACACTGATGTTCACCAATGCCGGCATGGTGCAGTTCAAGAACGTCTTCACCGGTCTTGAAAGCCGCCCCTATTCTACGGCGGCATCTGCGCAGAAATGCGTGCGCGCTGGCGGCAAGCATAACGACCTCGACAATGTCGGTTATACCGCCCGTCACCACACCTTCTTCGAAATGCTCGGTAACTTCTCCTTCGGCGACTATTTCAAGGAAGAAGCGATCACCCATGCGTGGAACCTGATCACCAGGGAATTCGGCATCGACCGCAACCGCCTGCTGGTCACGGTTTATCATACCGACGACGAGGCCTTTAATCTCTGGAAGAAGATCGCCGGTTTTTCCGACGACCGCATCATCCGCATTCCGACCAGCGACAATTTCTGGGCGATGGGCGATACCGGTCCGTGCGGTCCCTGTTCGGAAATCTTCTATGACCACGGCGATCATATCTGGGGCGGACCGCCCGGCTCGCCGGAAGAGGATGGCGACCGTTTCATCGAGATCTGGAACCTCGTCTTCATGCAATATGAGCAGCTGACGAAGGAAGAGCGTATCGACCTGCCGCGTCCGTCGATCGATACCGGCATGGGTCTGGAGCGCATTTCGGCGCTGCTGCAGGGCAAGCACGACAATTACGATACGGACCTGTTCCGGGCGCTGATTGCCGCCTCCGTCGAGGCGACCGGCGTTCCGGCTGAGGGCGAGCATCGCGCCAGCCACCGGGTCATCGCCGATCATCTGCGTTCATCCGCCTTCCTGATTGCCGATGGCGTTCTGCCGTCGAGCGAGGGTCGCGGTTATGTTCTGCGCCGCATCATGCGTCGCGCCATGCGCCATGCGGAGCTTCTGGGTTCGCGTGATCCGCTGATCTACAGGCTGCTGCCGGCGCTCATCCAGCAGATGGGCCGCGCCTATCCGGAACTGGTTCGTGCCGAAGCGCTGATCTCGGAAACGCTGAAACTCGAGGAAACCCGTTTCCGCAAGACGCTGGAACGCGGCCTGTCGCTGCTGTCCGATGCTACTTCGACGCTGCACAAGGGTGACATGCTGGATGGCGAAACCGCCTTCAAGCTCTACGACACCTACGGCTTCCCGCTCGATCTGACGCAGGACGCGCTGCGCGCCCGCGAAATCGGTGTCGATATTTCCGGCTTCACCGATGCCATGCAGCGCCAGAAGGCGGAAGCCCGCTCGCACTGGGCCGGCTCCGGCGACAAGGCGACCGAAACCGTGTGGTTCGAGCTGAAGGAAAAATTCGGCGCGACCGAATTCCTGGGATACGACACCGAAAGCGCCGAGGGCGTCATTCAGGCAATCGTCAGGGATGGCAAAGAGGTGGACAGTGCTGCCGAGGGCGAGACGGTGCATATCGTCGTCAACCAGACACCTTTTTATGGTGAGTCCGGCGGCCAGATGGGCGATACCGGCGTGATCGTCGGCGATGCCGGCACCTTTGACGTTTCCGGCACCCAGAAAAAAGGCGAAGGCCTGTTCGTGCATTCCGGCACCGTCTCCAAGGGCGGGTTGAAGGTCAACGAGGCTGTGCAGCTGACGGTCGATCATGATCGCCGTTCGCGCCTGCGCGCCAACCACTCCGCCACCCACCTGCTGCACGAGGCGCTGCGCGAAGTGCTCGGCACCCATGTTGCACAGAAGGGTTCGCTGGTCGCGCCCGAACGCCTGCGCTTCGACGTGTCGCATCCAAAGCCGATGTCGGCCGAGGAGCTGAAGGTCGTCGAGGATATGGCCAACGAAATCGTGCTGCAGAATTCGCCTGTTGTCACCCGCCTGATGAGTGTCGACGACGCCATTGCTGAGGGCGCCATGGCGCTGTTCGGCGAAAAATATGGCGATGAGGTCCGCGTTGTCTCCATGGGCACCGGCCTTCATGGCGCAAAAGCCAACCGTCCTTATTCCGTCGAGCTTTGCGGTGGCACCCATGTGGCCGCCACCGGCCAGATCGGCCTTATCCGCATTCTCGGGGAAAGCGCCGTCGGTTCAGGTGTGCGCCGTCTTGAGGCCGTCACCGGTCAGGGTGCGCTTGCCTATCTAGCCGAGCAGGACGAGCGGGTGAAGGCGCTGGCGTCGTCGCTGAAGGTTCAGCCGGGTGACGTGCTGTCGCGTGTCGAAGGGTTGCTTGATGAGCGCAAGAAGCTGGAGCGTGAGCTTGCGGATGCCCGCAAGAAGCTCGCCATGGGCGGCGGTTCGTCGGATGCCGGTGCAAATGATGTCCAGCAGGTTGCGGGCGTCAATTTCCTCGCAAAATCGCTGTCCGGCATCGATGCCAAGGACCTGAAGGGTCTTGCCGATGAGGCCAAGGCCAATCTCGGCTCCGGCGTTGTGTTGCTGATTGCGGTTTCTGACGATGGCAAGGCAAGCGCCGTCGCTGCCGTGACGGAAGATCTGACTGGCCGTTTCAGCGCCGTCGATATCGTCCGCACCGCATCCGCAGCACTTGGCGGCAAGGGTGGCGGCGGTCGCCCGGATATGGCGCAGGCCGGCGGCCCTGACGGCGCCAAGGCGAAAGAAGCCATCGAAGCGGTGGCCGCGGCGCTGGCGGCTTGATCCAGAACAAATTCATGAAGGCGGGGTTTTACCCCGCCTTTTTTCTTGGCCCTCGAGGGCAACGAACGGAAGGTGCGGATTGCCGAGCGCCGGAAACATGAACGGGGAGTGTGATGCGCTTTGTAAATCCCATCCCTTTCGTGCGCGATATCAACCGGTCCAAGTCGTTTTATCGTGACAGGCTCGGCTTGAAGATATTGGAGGATTTCGGCAGCTTCGTCCTCTTTGAAACCGGCTTTGCGATCCATGAGGGCAGGTCACTTGAGGAGACGATCTGGCGGACGTCGTCGGATGCGCAAGAGGCTTATGGCAGACGGAACATGCTGCTTTATTTCGAACATGCGGATGTAGATGCGGCTTTTCAAGATATCGCGCCGCATGTGGAGCTTATCCACCCGCTGGAGCGGCAGGCCTGGGGACAAAGAGTATTTCGTTTTTACGATCCGGACGGGCATGCGATAGAGGTCGGAGAGCCGCTCGGCCAGTCCGGTGAATGACCCGTCACAAAAATCTATCCAATGGGCGATTTCCAGACCGGCTATGTTTCGTAAGTCTGGAAACGGGCGGGCCGATTATCCAGCCGCCTGCAACTCCTTGGCCGCCTCTTCATCGAGCTGGGCGGCCCGTTTGAAGGCCGGCCGGTCGGTCAGATGCGCCATATAATCGGTAAAGGCCGGCCTCTTTTCGATGGTGCCGAAGTGTAGCCCCCAGCCGACATGGGCGCCGACATAGACATCCGCGGCGGTAAAGAGATCACCGGCGATAAAGCGGTTTTCGCTGACGGCGCGCTCCAGCGTGTTCATCACATCGGCATAGCTGCCGCAACCGGCCATGCGCAGTTTCTCCTTGGGCACTTCAAAACCCATCGCCTTCATGCTTGCCGCCATTTCCAGGGGGCCTGCTGCGAAAAACATCCAGCGATAATAAAGCCCGCGCGCCTTCGGTGTAGGCGCAAGATTTGCGCCGGGAAAAGCATCGGCCAGATAGGCGCAGATCGCTGCCGCCTCGGTGACGATGGTGTCGCCGTGCTTGATTGCCGGCACCTTCGCCATCGGGTTAATCAGCCGGTAGGCTGGCGATTTCATCGAGGTTTCGAAACCCAGTATTTCCGTTTTATAGGGAATGCCCACTTCCTCGAGCATCCATCGCGCGATGCGCCCGCGCGACATGGGATTGGTATAAAAGATCAATTCACTCATGCTTTTGCCTCCCCAAGCAAAATCGCCGAAGCATTATGGGAAAACCGCAACGGATTTCGCGCCTGCGCTTCGATTTCTTCATCATCCGCAGCATCATCAGCGTCGTACTGAAGATCGCGGTGATGCTGCGATAAATGTTTGACTGTGCCGGGCAAGTTATACGCAATTAGATGCTGTTTTGGTTTTGTCTTATTGTTGCACCGGCCATGGCACGCAGAACCGAATTCTGCGCCTAGTACAACGGCTAATCAAGATACTGTGAACAAAAAAGAAACCCGGCGTTGCCGCCGGGTTTTCCTGTTTCACCATTTCGGACGGGCATTGCCCTCCTGATTTCAGGCCGCCATCGCCGTCTTGAGGTTTTCGTCGATCTTGTCGAGGAAGGCGGTGGTGGAGAGCCAAGGCTGGTCCGGTCCGATGAGGAGGGCCAGATCCTTGGTCATGAAGCCGCTTTCGACGGTGTCGACGCAGACGGTTTCGAGCGTCGTCGCGAACTTTGCGAGTTCCGCATTGTCATCCAGCTTGGCGCGGTGGGCGAGGCCACGGGTCCAGGCGAAGATCGAGGCGATTGAGTTGGTCGAGGTTTCCTGACCCCTCTGGTGCTGGCGGTAGTGGCGCGTGACCGTGCCGTGCGCCGCTTCGGCTTCGACCGTGCGGCCATCCGGCGACAGCAGAACCGAGGTCATCAGGCCGAGCGAGCCGAAGCCCTGGGCAACCGTGTCGGACTGCACGTCGCCATCATAGTTCTTGCAGGCCCAGACGTAGCCGCCGGACCACTTCAGCGCCGAGGCAACCATGTCGTCGATCAGGCGGTGTTCGTAGGTGATGCCGACTTCGTCGAACTTCGCCTTGAACTCGGTCTGGTAGACTTCTTCGAAGATATCCTTGAAGCGGCCGTCATAGGCCTTGAGGATGGTGTTCTTGGTGGAGAGGTAAACCGGCCACTTGCGCATCAGGCCATACATCATCGAGGCGCGGGCGAATTCGCGGATGGATTCGTCGAGGTTGTACATGGCGAGTGCAACGCCGGCGCTCGGGGCGTCGAAGACGTCCTTTTCGATGACCGTGCCGTCTTCACCGACGAACTTGATCGTCAGCTTGCCCTTGCCGGGGAACTTGAAATCGGTTGCCTTGTACTGGTCGCCGAAGGCGTGACGGCCGACGACGATCGGCTTGGTCCAGCCGGGAACGAGGCGCGGAACGTTCTTGCAGATGATCGGCTCACGGAAGATGACGCCGCCGAGAATGTTGCGGATCGTGCCGTTCGGGCTCTTCCACATCTGCTTCAGGCCGAATTCCTCGACGCGCTGCTCGTCCGGCGTGATCGTCGCGCACTTGATGCCGACGCCATGCTTCTTGATGGCGTGTGCCGCATCGACGGTGACCTGGTCGTTGGTGGCATCGCGGTTTTCAACCGAGAGGTCGTAATATTCGATGTCGAGATCGAGGTAAGGCAGGATCAGCTTGTCCTTGATCAGCTGCCAGATGATACGGGTCATTTCGTCGCCGTCGAGATCGACGACCGGATTGGCTACCTTGATCTTTGCCATGAATTCCTCACCTTCGAAGCTGTGGCGCCTGTTGACGCCAATAGTCGGAAAAATATCCGGTCGGGCTATAGCATCGCGAGCGTCTGAGGCAAAGCCATGGGGGGCGCTTTTTTGGCGCAGCGCAATAACGCTTTGCGCATTGCCAAACCACAATGCCGGAATACAGTCAGGCGAATCGCTTCGCCCGCGTGTCGGGCCTATCCCGGGATCACATCATGCGGAAAATTCTGCTTCTGACTGCCGCCGTCCTCTTTTCGCACAGCGCCCTTGCGGCCGGCCCTGCCGATCCCGTCCAGAAGGTGATGGACATCACTGTCAAGAACTGGTCAGGCGATGCGGAAAACTGGAAATATATTTTCGACGAGGACATGCTGACCAGCCTGTTCAGCAAGGACTTCGTCGCCCAATACCGCGAAGCATCCAAAAAGCCGGCTTACGAAGCCGAAAGCGGCGAGAAGGGCGATCCTTTCGGTTATGACGTCGTGACCAACTCCCAGGATGGTTGTCCACTGCAGGAAGTTTCGGTGACCCCGGGTGCGGTGAAGGACGGCGTGACCGATGTGACGGCGAAATTCAAACTCTGGGCCTGCATGGACGAGGCGGAGATAAAGGCGACTGTCGACGAGGTGCATTTCGACGTGATCGAGGAAGATGGCCGGCCTGTCATCAGCGATATTCACCGTGTGGGCGACGAGGGCAGGGATTCGCTGCGCGAAGAGATGGCGAATATCATCAAGGGGGAGTGAGGGCAGCCTTTATACCCCTCCGGCTTTGATTTTCGCGCTGATCTGTGCCAGTGAGGCGCGCTTTAGGGCATCGTTGAAAAATCGATGCCGCGCTTCAAACACGGACAAACGAGATGGCAGGCACTAACAGCGAGCTTGAACTTGTGGCGGAAGGCCCGGCGATCATTCTGGTCGAACCGCAGCTCGGCGAAAATATCGGCATGGTGGCGCGGGCCATGGCCAATTTCGGCCTTTCCGAATTGCGTCTGGTCAATCCGCGTGATGGCTGGCCCAGCGAGAAGGCGCGCGCCGCCGCTTCCAAGGCCGACCACGTCATTGACGGCACCAGGGTGTTCGAGACGCTGGAAGAGGCGATCAAGGATCTCAATTTCGTCTATGCCACGACCGCGCGCGAGCGTTACGGGTTCAAGCCGGTGCGGGCGCCCGTCACCGCCGCCGATACGCTCAGGACAAAATTCAAGGCTGGCGAAAAGACCGGTATCCTGTTCGGGCGCGAGCGCTGGGGGCTGACGAACGAGGAGGTGGCGCTGGCCGACGAGATCGTGACCTTCCCGGTCAATCCCGCCTTTGCTTCGCTCAACATCGCGCAGGCCGTGCTTTTGATGTCCTATGAATGGATGAAGTCTGGCATGGACGATCTGGGTGAGACGCTGTTCCAGCCCATCGAGCAACGGCCCTCGACCAAGGAGCAGGTTTTTGGCCTGTTCGAGCATATCGAGGAAGCGCTGGATGCGCGGGGATATTTTCATCCGCCCGAAAAAAAGCCGAAAATGGTCGACAATCTGCGGGCGGTGCTGTCGAGACGCGGCTTTTCCGAGCAGGAAATCAGTGTTTTCCGCGGCGTGATCAGGTCGCTCGATCGTTTTCCCCGGCAGTGGCCAAAGAAGACGGGTAGGGCAGCGGGGCCGTTGGCCGAGGGAGCAGGGGAGAATGCTGAAGACGAGTGAGGCGGCGGCCGATGTGCTGAAACCGGTGCTGGTGTTCGATTCCGGCATTGGCGGGCTGACGGTTCTGCGCGAGGCGCGGGTGCTGATGCCCGAGCGCGGTTTCATCTATGTGGCTGACGATGCGGGTTTTCCCTATGGTGGCTGGGAAGAGGAGGCGCTGAAGACGCGCATTCTCTCGCTATTCGAAACGCTGCTACAGGAATACAGCCCGGAGGTCTGCATCATCGCGTGCAACACCGCCTTCACGCTCGCCGGAGCCGATCTTCGCGCCCGGTTTCCGGACATGACTTTCGTCGGCACCGTTCCCGCCATCAAGCCAGCCGCCGAGCGTACCCGTTCGGGTCTCGTCTCTGTTCTCGCAACGCCCGGCACCGTCAAGCGGGCTTATACGCGCGATCTCATCCAGTCCTTTGCCACACAGTGTCATGTCCGCCTCGTAGGTTCGGAGAATCTGGCGCGTATGGCCGAAAGCTGGATCCGGGGCGAGCCGGTTTCGGACGAGGCGGTGCTGGCCGAAATCGAACCCTGCTTCATCGACAGCGACGGCAAGCGCACTGATATCGTCGTTCTTGCCTGCACCCATTATCCCTTCATGGCCAATGTGTTTCGCCGGCTGGCGCCATGGCCGGTGGACTGGCTTGATCCCGCCGAGGCGATTGCGAGGCGGGCCCGCCATCTCGTGCCGCTGCCGCAGGATGCGGAACATCCCGATGGTTTCGACTTTGCCGTCTTCACCTCGGGCAAACCGGATTTCGCCACGCGGCGGCTGATGCAGGGTTTCGGTCTCAGCGTCTCTTCGAACTGACTGTCGCCATTCGAATGTTTGTTGCATTTTTGCATCTATTTTGCTGGTCTTTTGCAATTCGAGATTGCGACCACTTGTCGCGCCGAATTTCCTGTGTAAGATGCGTCTTGTCTATAACCGCACTAAATGGAGGCGTGGAATGAGCAATAACATGAATATGCGCCTTAATGGCATGTCAGGCCTGTTTGGCGTGATTGTGGGCGGTTATGTGATGCGAGGCATCTCCCTCCGATAAGGCTTATGGCCTGATTCCCCAGCCGTTTGGCATTTTCACTTCGTCCGACATGTGACTTGCGCGTCCGCGTGGCATGCGTGCTGCGCCCGTCGTTTCGGCATGTCGTTTTCCATCGATAAAGGACCTGGCCGCTTTGCCGCGCCGGGATGGATTTCCCATGCAAAATGATCAACCATTGGTAGCATATGCGCTGCCGGATGCGGTGGACCGTCTGTTCGTCACATTCGGCGTCTGGAAAACTCTGAAAGCAGTGGTCGTGGCGGCCATGGTGCCACGCGCGCCGCCGACCGATCTTGCCGATCTGCCGGACCGTCTGCTGGTCGATATCGGCTTTGTGCCGTCGCGAGTGAAGCGGAGGCGGGACTGGTCGGTACCGTGGGCGCCGCGGTTTTGAGCAGATGCGGCCTCTTCGACGAAGTATGTCGAGGAGGTCGTACCGCTACAAGCCCACCCGTTCGTCCGCTGGATGACAGGGCGGCTTGATCTTCGAAGATTGAGCTTGATACCTCCTGATTTTGGTGGCTTGCTCGACACATTGGATAAGGGAGACTCAATCATGCCGCTGGAGAACTGGCTGGCCTTCGTGGCCGCATCTGCCATCATGCTCGCCATTCCGGGACCGACAATTCTGCTGGTGATTTCTTATGCGCTGGGCCATGGTCGCAAGGCGAGCACGGCGACGGTGACGGGCGTGGCGCTCGGTGATTTCACCGCCATGACGGCCTCGATGCTGGGGCTTGGCGCGCTGCTTGCCACGTCGGCTGCACTTTTCACCGGCCTGAAATGGATCGGTGCTGCTTACCTCATCTATCTCGGCATCAAGCTGTGGCGTTCGCCGGTTGGTGGCGAAGGCGCGGATGGCCAGGGCGTGACGGGCCGTGAAAGGCCGCTCAAAATCTTCCTGCATGCCTATATCGTCACGGCGCTGAACCCCAAGAGCATCGTGTTCTTCGTGGCCTTCCTGCCGCAGTTTCTGGTGCCGACATTGCCGTTTTGGCCGCAGGTGCTGATTTTCGAAGCGACGTTCCTGGTGCTTGCCACCGTGAATGCGGCGCTTTATGGACTTCTGGCAAGTGCCGCCCGTAACACGATCCGCAAGCCGAAGGTTCAGCGCATCGTCAACCGCACGGGCGGCGGTCTCCTGATTGGTGCCGGTCTCATTGCCTTTGGCTGGAAGAGGGCGGTTTCGGCGTGAAACGCCCGTCGATCGCCTGAAATTCGGACATAACAAAATGGCATTGCCGCATATCCTTCTTGCCCTGATTACTGTGTTTTTGTGGGGCTTCAACTTCGTCGCCATCAAGATCGGCGTTGCGGACATGCCGCCTTTGTTTCTGACGGGGGTGCGTTATCTCTTTGCGGCGGTGCCTCTCGTCTTCTTCCTGCCGAAACCGAATGTGCCGTGGCGGCATATGATCGTTTACGGCATGGCGATGGGCTTTGTGCAGTTCGGCCTGCTTTACCCGGCCATCAAGCTCGGCCTGCCAGCGGGGCTTGCTTCGCTCGTCATGCAGTCGCAGGCCTTCTTCACGCTGGCGCTTGCCGTCGTGTTTCTCGGCGAGCGGCCATTGCCCTCACAAATCGCCGGCGCGATCGTTGCCTTTGGCGGGCTGGCGGTCATCGGCATGGAGCGCATGACGGCCGCAGCGCTTATACCGCTTCTGATGGGGGTCGGCTCGGCCATTGCGTGGGCCTGCGGCAACATTGTCAATCGCCGCATCGGCCAGGTAAACGCAGTCTCCTTTATTGCATGGACGAGCCTTGTACCCGTTCTGCCGTTGGTCTTGCTTTCGCTGGTGGTGGAAGGCCCAGATGCGATTGTGGAAGGGCTGCAGAATGCGACGCCGACGATGGCTCTCGTGGTGATCTATATGGCCTATGGCGCAACCATAGTCGGTGCGGGCATCTGGAGTTATCTGCTTTTGCGTTATCCCGCCGGAACGGTGGCGCCGTTTTCGCTGCTGGTGCCGATCGTCGGTTTCATCAGCGCTTATCTGGCGTTTGCGGAGCATATTACCATCTTCGAAATCATCGGTGCGGCGCTGGTCATTCTCGGGCTGGCGCTTAACGTCTTCGGTCGGCGCATTGGCATTTCACGCTTCTGGGTGAGGTCTCCGCAGGGCTGAGCGTGAATTGCCTGTGCATTATCGGCACGGATGAGACGCAAGGGCCGATTTTTTGGTAAAGAGCATGTCCGGCCGCGCCTAAGGGAATCGGCCGGATGAAATGCAGCACAGGGAATGGAACATTGCAGGTCGGTATCGACATGGGAACCCTATCGGGCGGGCAGCAGGCCAAGCTCGATATCGAGGAATTGCTTGCGACGCGTTTGCTGGTGCAGGGCAATTCCGGTTCCGGCAAGTCGCATCTGCTGCGCCGGCTGCTTGAACAATCGGCGCAATGGGTGCAGCAGGTCATCATCGATCCCGAGGGTGATTTCGTTACGCTTTCCGACAAGTTCGGTCATGTGGTGGTGGATGGCGAGCGGACGGAAGCCGAGCTTGCCGGCATCGCCAACCGCATTCGCCAGCACCGCGTTTCCTGCGTGCTGACGCTGGAAGGGCTTGATGTCGAACAGCAGATGCGGGCCGCCGCCGCCTTCCTCAACGGCCTGTTCGATGCCGATCGTGAATTCTGGTATCCCGTGCTTGTCGTTGTGGACGAGGCGCAGATGTTTGCGCCCTCCGTCGCCGGCGAGGTGACGGAAGATGCGCGCAAGGCGTCGCTCGGCGCCATGACCAACCTGATGTGCCGTGGCCGTAAACGCGGGCTTGCCGGCGTCATCGCCACGCAGCGGCTGGCCAAGCTTGCCAAGAACGTGGCGGCGGAAGCCTCGAACTTCCTGATGGGCCGTACCTTCCTCGATATCGACATGGCGCGCGCGGCCGATCTGCTCGGCATGGACCGGCGGCAGGCGGAAATGTTTCGCGATCTGCAGCGCGGCAATTTCGTGGCACTCGGCCCGGCGCTCTCGCGTCGCCCGTTGCCGATCGTCATCGGCGCGGTGGAAACCTCGGCGCGCTCGTCTTCGCCGAAGCTGATGCCGTTGCCGGACGCACCGCAGGATGTGGAAGACCTGATCTTCACGCCGGATCCGGAAGAGTTCACGCGCGCCGCCGTGCGCCGCACGCCACCCGCACCGCGCCCGACCACCGATATTCTGGCCGAACTCTCCCGTTCCACGCCCGCCGCCGTTGGCCCTTCATCAGAGCAGTCGCCGCGTGCAGGCCAGCCGGAACTGACGCCGGAGGAGCGTGAGGAAAAGATTGGTGCGGTGCTCGTGGAAATTCTCGACGATCCGCAGTCCGCCTATCGCACGGATGCCGTGCTTTATCAGGACTTTCTGGTGCGCGCCCGCATGCGCCGCATTCCCGGCACGCCGATGACGCTTGCCGATTTCCGGCGACAGGTGGCGATTGCCCGCTCCGGCGTGGATGCGGCGATGGCGGCCAGCGAAGGCTGGGAGAAGGCGCTGGAATTGTCGATGTCGGTTTCCGATGATTTGCAGGGGGTTTTCCTGCTGCTCGTCAAAGCGGCGCTGGGTGAAGAGCCTTGCCCGTCAGATGCCCGCATCGCCCGCGCCTACGGCACCCATTCCGCCCGCCGCGCCCGGCGTCTCCTCAGTTATTTCGAGGAAAAGGAACTTGTGGTGGTGCATGCCGATTTCTCCGGCAAGCGCATCGTGGCGTTCCCCGATCTCGATGCAAAAACCGCACCCGGCGATGCGGATGCGGCTGAGGATGAAGCAAAACTGGCGGCGGAGTGAGGTTGCGGCAGGTTTCCCTGCCGCTTACCGTTTAATCCTTACTCGATAGCCTTCACTTCTTTCCGTGTCGCGATCAGTGAACCGATGATGCCGGTGGCGAGGATGGCGACGGTGACGCCGAGCGAGACGGCCGGCGGGATCTTGGCGATGCCCAGCATGTCTGCCACGAAAATCTTCGAACCGACAAAGACCAGAACCGCAGCCAGCGCATATTTCAGATAAGCGAAGCGGTGGATCAGGGCGGCGAGTGCGAAGTAGAGGGCGCGCAGGCCGAGGATCGCGAAGATGTTCGAGGTGTAGACGATAAACGGATCGGTGGTGATCGCAAAGATCGCCGGGATCGAATCTACCGCGAAGATCAGGTCGGCGATTTCGACCATGATGAGCGCCAGGAAGAGCGGCGTCACGAAGGTCTTCAGCTTGCCGGTGGTCTCGTCGGTTTCCTTGACAAAGAATTTCTCGCCGTGAAGCTTCTCGGTCACCGGCAGGCGACTGCGCAGGAATTTCAGGATGCGGTTGTTGCCGATATCGTTCTCGTCATGGTCGGACGAAAACAGCATCTTGAGGCCGGTGAAGACGAGGAAGGCCGCAAAGAGATAAAGCACCCAGTGGAAGTTTTCGACGATGGCCGCACCGCCGGCAATCATGATGCCGCGCAGGACGATGACGCCGAGGATACCCCAGAGCAGCACGCGGTGCTGATATTGGCGGGGAATGGCGAAATAGGAGAAGATCATCGCGATGATGAAGATATTGTCCATCGCCAGGCTTTTTTCGACCACGAAGCCGGTGACATATTCCATCGCCGATTGCTGGCCGGACTGGTACCAGATCCAGCCGCCGAAGGCCAAACCAATGGCGATGTAGAAGCCTGACATCAGCAGGCTCTCACGAATGCCGATTTCCTTGGAATTCTTGTGCAGTACGCCAAGATCGAGCGCCAAGAGACCAAGGACGAGAGAAATGAAGACCGCCCACATCCATGTGGGGGTACCGAGAAAATCGTTGAGGAGGAACTCCATCAGTCAACCTTTAGCCGGACGAGGTTGGCTTTGCGGATGGGGAACGCGTGTCAAGAATATACGTGGGCCCCAACCTTAACAAACTCGACATCACGTGTTGTCCGGTAACACGTCAGAGGGGCCCGAGTTCTGATCACGATGGAAAGATGGGAGGGACTGCAGGCTTTTCAAGGGCACTCGCAAGAAAAAAGCGGCGGGCGTTGTTTGACAAATTTGTAAAACGTGTTTAGAAGCCGCCCCAACGCCGGGCAGTAATGTCCGGTGTGTTTTGTTGATTGCCTTGCAGTTTAAGTACTGACGTTTGGCAGTCAATATCACCGACATGTCCCGTGGTTTCTCCATTTGCATGTGAGAAGCCTGTCAGAGGCCCTGAAACGGGCCTCAGAGGAGGGCGTGTTTCCTTAAACCGGTTTGGCAACAGACCGGCATAACCTTTTGAGAAGGAAATACGATGAGCAAGCGCGAATCGGCCAAGTACAAAATCGACCGCCGCATGGGCGAAAACATCTGGGGTCGTCCGAAGTCCCCGGTTAACCGCCGCGAATACGGCCCGGGCCAGCACGGCCAGCGCCGCAAGGGCAAGATGAGCGACTTCGGCACGCAGCTGCGCGCCAAGCAGAAGCTCAAGGGTTACTACGGCGAACTGCGCGAAAAGCAGTTCCGCGCCACCTTCGACGAAGCAAACCGTCGCAAGGGCGATACTTCTGAAAACCTGATCGGCCTGCTCGAGTCGCGTCTGGACGCCATCGTCTACCGCGCCAAGTTCGTTCCGACTGTTTTCGCATCGCGTCAGTTCATCAACCATGGCCACGTCACGGTTAACGGCGTTCGCGTCAACATCGGTTCTTACCGTTGCAAGGCTGGCGACGTTATCGAAGTTCGTCAGAAGTCCAAGCAGCTGGTGACGGTTCTCGAAGCCGTTCAGCTCGCAGAGCGTGACGTTCCTGACTACATCGAAGTTGATCACAACAAGATGGTTGCGACCTACGCCCGCGTTCCGGCTCTCTCCGACGTTCCGTACCCGGTCGTCATGGAACCGCATCTGGTCGTCGAATTCTACTCGCGTTAATCGACGCGTTTCAGTATTGAGAAAGCCGCCCCTCGGGGCGGCTTTTTTGTTTGCTGGGGAAGGCTTTGCATGCAGGACATTCAGGGTATCGTCGATTCCATCTATGACAGCATGCTGCCGAGGCTGGGTGAGGGGAAGGTTGCGGATTACATTCCCGAACTCGCCAAGGTCGATCCCAACCAGTTCGGCATTGCCATCACCACCGTCGATGGGACGACCTATACGGCCGGCAATGCGCTTGTGCCGTTTTCGATCCAGAGTATCTCCAAGGTCTTCATGCTGACGCTGGCGCTCGGCAAGGCTGGAGAAACGGTATGGAACCGAGTGGGGCGCGAACCATCGGGATCGTCTTTCAATTCCATCGTCCAGCTGGAGCATGAGCACGGCATCCCGCGCAATCCCTTTGTTAATGCCGGCGCCATCGTGGTGACCGATATCGTTCTTTCCGGCCACCAGCCGCGTGAGGCGATCGGCGAGCTTCTGCGCTTTGTGCGTTACCTCGCTGACGATGACACGATCAGCATTGACGACACGGTGGCGAAATCCGAGCAGGCGACGGGGTTCCGCAATTTCGCGCTTGCCAATTTCATGCGATCCTTCGGCAATCTGCATCATCCTGTGGAATATACGCTCGGCGTTTATTTCCATCAGTGTGCACTTTCCATGACCTGCGCGCAGCTGTCGCGGGCTGGCCTCTTCCTTGCCAATCGCGGCCGCAATCCGCTCTCCGGCCATACCGTCGTGTCGGACCGTCGGGCGCGGCGCATCAACGCGCTGATGCTGACCTGCGGCCATTATGACGGATCGGGCGATTTCGCCTATCATGTCGGCCTGCCGGGCAAGAGCGGCGTCGGTGGCGGCATCATGGCGGTGGCGCCGGGCAAGGCGTCGATTGCGGTCTGGTCGCCGGGTCTCAACAAGGTCGGCAATTCGGCGCTCGGGTCACAGGCGCTGGAATTGCTGGCGACGAAAACCGGCTGGTCGGTATTCGGGGCTTGATCTTGCCGGCGGATGGGGGCATTGCCTGCATTAAGAACGGCAGTCGTGCCGGAGCGAGTTGATGATGAACATTCTCACCAAGATCGATGACTTTGTAGATCAGGCCGAGGCTGACAAGGCTGGGGCAGATCACGACCCGTCCGAAGAAAATGGCAGCTCGCATCCCCTGTTCGACAATGCTCCGCGTTCGGTTTCCTTCAACAAGCTGCGCAAGCGGCTGTTGCGCAATGTGCGGCAGGCGTTTGAAGATTTCGGCATGCTGAATGGCCAGAAGCGCTGGCTGGTCGGCCTTTCCGGCGGCAAGGACAGTTATGGGCTGCTGGCGCTGCTGCTCGATTTGAAATGGCGCGGCCTTTTGCCGGTGGAGCTGGTGGCCTGCAATCTGGATCAGGGGCAGCCGAATTTCCCCAAACACGTCTTGCCGGAGTATCTGGCAAAGATCGGTGTGCCCCATCGCATCGAATATCGCGACACCTATTCAATCGTGAAGGAAAAGGTGCCTTCCGGCGGTACTTACTGTTCGCTCTGTTCGCGGCTGCGGCGCGGTAATCTCTACCGCATCGCGCGGGAGGAGGGCTGCGACGCGCTGTTGCTCGGCCATCACCGCGAGGATATTCTCGAGACCTTCTTCATGAATTTCTTCCATGGCGGCCGCCTCGCGGGCATGCCGGCGAAGCTGATGAATGACGAAGGCGACCTGATGGTCATGCGCCCGCTTGCCTATTGCGCCGAAGAGGATATGGCAAAATTTGCAGCCGCTATGGAATTCCCGATCATTCCCTGCGACCTCTGCGGCTCGCAGGACGGGCTTCAGCGCAATGCCATGAAGGATATGCTGGCCGATATCGAACGGCGCATGCCGGGCCGCAAGGACGTGATGCTGCGGGCGCTTGCGCATGTGAACCCGTCGCATCTGCTCGACCCGAAGCTTTTTGATTTTTCCGCGCTTGCTGTCACCGGCGCGTCACCTGAAGAGCGTAGGGAGGCCAGCCCTCCCTGATGAAGAAGTGCCCCGCGCCATGAGCCTTTCCGATAAAGATATCGAATTCCTCGTTTCCACCGTCGCCGCCGCCGGCGCACAGGAAATCATGCCTCGCTTCCGAAACCTGAGCGCCGGCGCCATCTCCGAAAAGACCTCCGCCATCGATCTCGTCACCGAGGCAGATGTTCTGGCGGAAAAGGCGATCACCGCCGCGCTGCTTGAGCGGTTTCCGAAGGCCCATATCGTCGGCGAAGAGACCTGTGAGGCGGACCCTTCCGTCATTCCAGCCCTTGCCGATGCGCCGCTTGCCTTCGTGATCGATCCGATCGACGGCACGTTCAATTACGCCTCCGGCTTTCCCGCTTTCGGCACGCTGCTTGCGGTCACGGTCAAGGGTGAGACGGTGGCGGGCATCATCCACGATCCTGTCATGGACGACACCATTGTGGCGCTCAAAGGTGAGGGGGCTTACCTCCACCGCAAGAACGGCTCGCAGGCGAAGCTCAAGGTCGCGGATCCCGCGCCATTGTCGGAAATGGTCGGCATCTTTTCCTGGCGTCACAGCCATGAGGATCGCCGTCCTGTCATTGCCGCCAATCTGGCGAAGATAAAAATGTCGCTTTCGATCAATTGTTCGGCGCATGAATATTGGCTCGTCTCGGCCGGCAAGTTGCATTTCATAGGCCATGAAAATCTGGCGCCGTGGGATCATCTTGCCGGCGTGCTGGTTCATCAGGAGGCGGGTGGCTATACGGCCCGTTTCGACAATACGCCTTACCGGCCCGGCCAGACGGCAGGCGGCATTCTGTCTGCTCCCGACAAGGAAAGCTGGAAGATGCTGCGGCGGGAAATCGTCGCCTTATAAGATTGATGCTTAAATAGAAGGATATCGCCCATGGCTCTCGAACTCGACATCGCCTCTCTTGCCAACGCGCTTCAGGAAGCGGCGGCAGTGGAAATCCTGCCGCGGTTCCGTAATCTGGGCGAAGGCGACGTCAGGATAAAGTCCGAGGCTATCGACCTCGTAACCGAGGCCGATGAGGCTGCCGAACGGTTGATCCGCGCCCGCGTGCAGGACATCATGCCTGATGCGCTGTTCATCGGTGAAGAGGCCGTGGCGGCTGACCCGTCCCTGCTCGGCAAGCTTGCCGATGCCGATCTGGCTGTCGTGGTCGATCCCATCGACGGCACCTTTAACTTCGCTTCCGGCCTGCCGTTGTTCGGCGTGATGATGAGTGTCATCTCCAAGGGCGAGACGGTTGCCGGCCTGATCTTCGATCCGATGGGCAATGACTGGGCAATTGCCGAAAAAGGCTCCGGTGCATGGCTTTGCGCCGCCGATGGCTCGCAGACGCAGATGTCGGTCGTGACAGCGCCACACCTGTCGCAGATGGTCGGTATCGCCAACACAGGTTATTTCGATGTGGAGACACGCCGCAAGATATTGATGAACCTTGCGGATGTGCGGCTGTTCACCAGCTATCGCTGTGCTGCGCATGAATACCGCCTGTTCTGCGGCGGTCACATGCATTTCCTGATGTATAACAAGCTGATGCCCTGGGACCATCTGGCCGGCACGCTGCTTTCGCAGGAAGCAGGCGCTTATGCCGCCCGTCTTGACGGTTCGCCTTATCTGCCGCGCCATGTGGATGGCGGGCTGCTGCTGGCGCCGGATCAGGAGACCTGGGAACTGCTGCGCGAGAAGATTTTTACGGTTTGAACGAACGACAGCTGTTTTCAACAAAAAGGGCGCGGAACAGAATTCCGCGCCCTTTCTTTTTGTCTGTCCGAACTTACCGTGTCGGCTTGTTGTGGGCCTGAAACAACACGCCCTTTTCGCCAATCAGCACGAAGATAAGGCCGATGATGGAGACGGCAAAGAAGCCGGCCACCATCGGCAGCGCCGTGCCGTCGAAAGCCTGACCAATGCCGGCGCCGATCAGCGAACCGCCGACGGTTCCCATGAAACCGATGACGGAGGAGGCGGTGCCGGCGACATGGCCGAGTGGCTCCATGGCGAGCGAGTTGAAGTTCGAGCCGATCCAGCCGAACTGGAACATGGCGAGCGCAAAGAACACGATGAAGATGGCGAAAGGCATCGGCTCCGGCCCGAATATCTGCACCAGCAACCACACGAAGGTGATGGCGATGAAGCCGAGCAGCGATCCGTGCGACAGCTTGCGCATGCCGAACCGGCCGACCAGCCTTGCATTGATGAAGGACGAGAAGGCCATGAATAGCGCCACGCCGGCAAAGGCCGCCGCAAACCATGCGCCAAGGCCGTAGATGCCCTTGTAAACCTGTTCAGCCGAGTTGATGAAGCCGAACAGCGCCCCGAAAATGAAGGTGCTGGAAAGCGTGTAGCAGAGCGCGATACGGTTGGTGAGCACGATCTTGAACCCGCCGAGGATCGAACGAGCCGTGAAAGGCCTGACGTCATCGGGATGCAGGGTTTCCGGCAGGCGGAAATACATCCAGGCCGTCACGACGGCGGCGATGCCGGCCATGAAGGCGAAGATCAGGTGCCAGTCGCCGAAGAAGAGCACGATCTGGCCCGTGCCTGGCGCGATGACCGGAACGACCATGAAGACCATCATGATCAGCGACATCACTTCCGCCATCTGACGGCCGCCATAGATGTCACGGACGATCGAGATGGTGATGACACGCGTTGCCGCCGAACCGATGCCCTGAATGAAGCGCAGGACCAGGAGGCCGGTGAATGATGGCACGAAGACCACCGCAATGGCGGAGATGATGTAGATGGCCAGACCGACGAGCATCGGCTTGCGCCGACCGAAACGGTCAGAAATCGGCCCGTAGAGAAGCTGGGCGATACCGAAACCGAGGAGATAGGTCGAAATCACGTATTGGCGGTGGTTTTCATTGACGACGCCCAGTGATGCGCCGATTTCCTGAAGACCCGGCAGCATGATGTCGATGGCCAGCGCATTCAGTGCCATCAGCATGGCCGCCAGTGCAATGAATTCCGTGCGCCCCATCGAGCCTGCGCGCGAAGCGGTGGATTGTGAAAGTTCTGTCACAGGATTGCCCCAAAAAGAACGGCAAAGGCGTTGCATGAAGCAACGCCTGGCATAAATTTCTGACAATCAGGGTGGGCCGGATGAACCGGCCGAAATCAAGCCGCGCCGCGGACGCTGATACCCTGTTCTTGGAAGTGGCTTTGTAGCTCGCCGGACTGGAACATCTCTTTTACGATGTCACAGCCACCGACGAATTCGCCCTTGATATAGAGCTGCGGAATGGTCGGCCAGTTGGAATAGTCCTTGATACCCTGACGGATATCGGCATCGGCAAGCACGTTGACGCCCTTGTATTCGACGCCGAGGTAGTCGAGAATCTGTACGACCTGACCGGAAAAACCGCACTGCGGAAATTGCGGGGTTCCCTTCAAGAAAAGAACGATGTCGTTGCTCTTCACTTCGCTGTCGATGATGTCGTGAATGCCGCTCATGGCCATATCCTTTCACATGCGGTTCAAGGCCGCTGCTTTCTGTTAGCCTCTAAATAACATGTCGCGGCGCGATTTCCACCCGGAAAGCGTAAAAAATACGTCCGTGTGGCATGGCATGACAGACTAAATCCGGCCTGCTGCTTTTTATTTATACCGCTGCCTGCTGCGGGAAGCGGCGGTGCGCCTTTTGCTTACCTGCTTCCTGGCCGGCTTGGGCTTGACGGCGGCGTTGAGTGCGGCCTCAAGAACAGAACCAACGATACCACCGGTTAGGGAGCCGGTGTTTTTCGTCCGGCGCGCGCGGCGCGTCTTGCGAATACCGGTCTTGGTGAGAACTTCAGCCAGAGCGCCCTTGACGACGCCATTGAGCAACTGATCGACGATGCCAGACAAAATTCCCCCACCACCAAATAAATCATATTTCCGTCGCGATTTTTACTATACGTGCATCGCCCACTGTATCAAGCGATCCTTTCGGGTGTCTCCAGCCTGAAGGTTTATGCATGCCGGCCGTCCAGTCACGACTTGTTCTTTATTTCCCCGGTTTCGATCCGCTCGATGCGGCTGCCCATCATCTGCGCTACCAGCGCGCCGCAGCGCTGGCGGGAAAGACGTGGGACGTCAATTATGCCGTGGGGCCGCTGGAGAGCAGACCGGCTGGCGAAGCATTCACGGTGGAGGCTTCGGCGGGCGACTGGCGGACGCGCTCGGATATCGTCGTCTATGACCATAACGATGTCATCTCGCAGCTGCGGGATGCGTCCGTGTGGCGGCAGATCTGGCTGGGTTTCAAGGCCGGAGCGGGCATCGTCAGTGAGGGCGGTGCTGCACGTTATCTGCGCCACGCCTGGCGGTTCGGGCTGTTCTTCATCTTCCCGTTCCTGCTGATGCTTGCCGGTGGCGCGCTTGCTGCCGGCATTGCGCTCTCGCCATGGCTTTTCGGTTTGCCGCTGTGGCTTTTTGTGGTCAGCATTCCTGCTGCCGTGCTGTTCTTCGTGAAGGCGTTCCTGCCTTTCGCGGAGCGGTTTCACACTTTGCATCTTTATGCGGACTGGCGTTTCGCGCTCGCGGTCGGACGCGATGAACCTATTGCCCGTGACTGGATCGAGGAGAGGGCGGCACTTGTGGTGACGGCGCTCGAACAGCCCTCGGATGAGGTTCTGGTGGTGTCGCACAGCATGGGTGCCAGCCTCGCGCTCGCGGTCATCGGCCGCGTGCTGGAGTTGAAGCCGGATGCGCTGGATGGCCGCAAGCTGTCTTTCGCGACGCTGGGCGGTGCCGCGCTGCAATGTGCGTTCCTGTCGAGTGCGGACAGGCTTCGTGAGAGCATCGGCGCAATCGCGCGTCACCCTGATGTGACATGGTTCGACATCCAGTGCCTGACTGATCCGATCCATCTCTATCGCTGCAACACGGTGGCGCTGACGGGTCACCGCGATGCGCCGCTGCCTAAGATCGTGCCGATCCGTTTCAAGCATTCGCTCTCACCGGAGCGCTACAAAAAGAACAAGCGCAATTTCCTGCGCATGCACCGGCAATATGTTCTCGGGCCGGATCGCAGATCCGGTTACGATTTCACCCTTTTGACGGCGGGGCCGCTGCCGGCCGCTTCCTTCGCTGATCTGGATTCACAGAGCCCGCCTGCATTGTAAGCGGCGTTTGTCCAATCCACCGATGTGAAAAGGCCCGCGCGAGAGCATCACGCGGGCCTTTGATTTAGTCCAGGGCCTTTATGCGTTGGCGGGACAGTGAAGCTGTCTTGCCGGCACTTGCACGGCCACAATCATTCGGGAGCGGAAGTCTGCAGGGCAAGGGCGTGCAGAACGCCACCCATATTCCCCTTCAGCGCGTCATAGACCATCTGGTGCTGCTGCACGCGGGTCTTGCCCTTGAATGCTTCCGCAACGACTTCCGCCGCGTAATGGTCGCCGTCACCGGCCAGATCGCGGATCGTGACCTTTGCCCCGGGAATTCCCGCCTTAATCATGTCTTCAATATCGCCGGGTTTCATGGGCATGGTGTTTCTCCTTAATTCATTCTGCGGCAATCAAAGTTTCGCCGTCCATGAACTGAGGGAACCACGATTCATAGGCCAAGTGCAATTCTTTAATCTCGACTGCGCGCGCCGTGCCCAGCTTTACGGTGGAACCCCCGGTAGTACCGATAACAGGGCAGGAAACACCGGCCGCTTTAGCCGCCGCCTGCACCTTGTCGAGATCGGACTTCTTGACGGTCAGGACGTAACGGGCCTGATCTTCGCCATAGAAGGTGAGAACCGTATTATGGCCTTCAACCGCATCGATCGTTGCGCCGATGCCGGAAGAAATCGCCATTTCGGCAACAGCAAGGGCGAGACCGCCCGAGGAGCAATCGTGAACGGCGGTGGTGAGGCCTTCGGTGATGAGGCCACGGACAAAATCACCGTTCTTCTTCTCGGCAGTGAGATCGACATGCGGCGCCGGGCCATCGGTGCGGCCGTGAATGTCACGCATGTAGACCGACTGGGCAATGTGGGTGCCGAGGCCGGCAGGTGCGCCGACCAAGAGTACCACTTCGCCCTCAGCTGCGAAACGGATGCGCGCCATGCGGCCCCAGTCCTTCAGCAGGCCAACGCCGCCGATGGTGGGGGTGGGCAGGATCGCCTGACCGTTGGTTTCGTTGTAGAGCGAGACGTTGCCGGAGACGATCGGGAATTCCAGCACGCGGCAGGCTTCGCCGATGCCCTTGATGGCATGGACGAGCTGGCTCATGATTTCAGGCTTTTCAGGATTGCCGAAATTGAGGTTGTCGGTAGCGGCCAGCGGCAGAGCACCAGTTGCGGTAATGTTGCGCCAGCATTCGGCAACCGCCTGCTTGCCGCCTTCGAAGGCATCGGCCTCGACATAACGCGGGGTCACGTCGGAGGAGAAAGCGAGCGCCTTCTTGTCATGGCCTTCGACGCGCACCACGCCGGCATCGCCGCCCGGCAGTTGCAGGGAGTTGCCCTGGATCAGCGTGTCGTACTGCTCGTAAACCCAGCGGCGCGAGGAGTTGTTGGCCGAGCCGATGAGCGACACCAGTGCATCGGCAATGTCGGCTGCGGGGATGTCGGTTTCCGAAAGCGCTGCGGGCACCTTGGCTGGCGTCCACGGGCGGTCATATTCGGGGGCCTCGTCGCCGAGCTCCTTGATCGGCAGGTTGGCGACTTCTTCGCCATTGTGCAGCACGCGGAAGCGCAGGTCGTCGGTGGTCTTGCCGACGATGGCGAAATCCAGACCCCACTTGACGAAGATCGCCTTGGCGACTTCTTCCTTGGAGGGCTCGAGAACCATGAGCATGCGCTCCTGGCTTTCCGACAGCATCATTTCGTAAGCCGTCATACGCTCTTCGCGCACCGGCACGGCGTTGAGGTCGAGCTCGATACCGAGATCGCCCTTGGCGCCCATTTCGACGGCGGAGCAGGTGAGGCCGGCGGCGCCCATGTCCTGAATGGCGATGACCGCACCGGTCTTCATCAGCTCAAGGCAGGCTTCCAGCAGGCACTTTTCGGTGAAGGGGTCGCCGACCTGAACCGTCGGGCGCTTTTCTTCGATGGACTCGTCGAATTCGGCAGAGGCCATGGTCGCGCCGCCGACGCCGTCGCGGCCGGTCTTTGCACCGAGATAAACGACCGGCAGGCCTACGCCCTTGGCTTCCGAGAGGAAGATCGCATTGGACTTGGCAAGACCGGCGGCAAAGGCGTTGACGAGGATATTGCCGTTATAACGCGGGTCGAATTCCACTTCGCCGCCAACTGTCGGCACACCGAAGGAGTTGCCGTAACCGCCGACACCGGCGACGACGCCGGCGACGAGGTGGCGGGTCTTCGGATGATCCGGCGCACCGAAACGCAGGGCGTTCATGGCGGCGATCGGGCGTGCGCCCATGGTGAAGACGTCACGCAGGATGCCGCCGACGCCGGTTGCCGCACCCTGATAGGGCTCGATATAGGACGGGTGGTTGTGGCTCTCCATTTTGAAGACGACGCAATCGCCATCGTCGATATCCACCACGCCAGCGTTTTCGCCGGGGCCCTGAATGACGCGCGGACCTGTCGTCGGCAGGGTCTTCAGCCACTTCTTCGAAGACTTGTAGGAGCAGTGCTCGTTCCACATGGCCGAGAAGATGCCAAGCTCGGTAAAGCTGGGCTCCCGTCCGATCAGGTCGAGGATACGCTGGTATTCGTCGGGCTTCAGCCCGTGGGATGCAACGAGTTCCGGGGTGATCTTGATGGAGTTTGAAATCGACATAGGTCTCACGCGGTTCGAGCCGAGGAAAGTTTCCGGTTCTTTAGCGCAAGAGGCCTCTCCGTGCGACAGGAAAATGCGCAGTTCTACCGGCAAAACGCTGCTTTCTTGGCTTATTCAGAACTTGTAGCCGACCATAAGTCCGACACGCGTCAGCCCGTCATTGGGGCCGTCGCACAGATTGGCGTGGGAGGCGTGTTCGATCTGGGTCGAAATATTCCAGTTGCTGTTGAAGCGATATCCGATGGCGGCATATTCATGAAAAAGCAGGTGGCAACCGAATTCCGCGCCCGTTTCGCCAGGGCCGTTTTTCAGTCTGCCGTCATGCCATAGGCCACCAAAGCCAAGGTCGACGAAAATCTTCGGATTGAGGTCAAAGGTCCAGTTGACGCCGCCGTAAATGGTATCCGCCTCTCCCTCGGTGCCGATTTCGCCGCCCAGATGCAGACGCGGGCGGGCGAGTTTTTCGCCGAGGGTGACAGCCGAGGCGCTCGCGAAGGGATCAAAATAGGCGGTAAAGGCCGGCGCCGTCTTCACCGCCGCCATCGCGGCTGGTGACAGAGGTTGTGACCCCGAACCGCAGTTCGTCGAATACCGTACCGTCGGCGGCGATGGCCGATGTGACATCCGCAAGCACAAATGCTGCAAAGACCATTGCAAGAGCGAACAGTACCCTGATGGATGTGGAACCGAATGCTGCCATCGAATCATTCCCCGCTCCGAAGTGGGGAGAGGATGGCAGATTTGTTGGTGCGGTAAATAATGAGTTACTGATTTAGGAATCGTGTTGCAGGAATGACTCGGCCAGGCACCGCTTACGCCTCGCTTTCATAGCCGGATGAACCGTTGTCGAGCAGATTGCGCAGGATGCCAAAGGCATGCGTCAGTTCCTCGCGCGAGGAGGGGCCGGAAAAGCTGATGCGGACGCGGTGGAATACCTTTTCCGAGCGGCCGGCCTTGAACTCGTCCTCGTCGTCGATCAGTACGCCTTCCTTCATGGCGGCATTGCGGAAGGTGCCCGACAGCCAGGGTTCAGGCAGCCGCAGCCACATGAAGGCGATATCGGGCAGGGAATTGAATTCCAGCCCGGCAAAGATGCGTCTGGCGATTGCCTCGCGCTGGTTGATCTCGGCGATGCAATCCTTGCGGATTTCATCTGCGTCGCCGCTACTGACGAGACGCGCATTCAGTTCGGCCAGCATGAAGGGCAATCCGCCGGTTAACATCGAATGCGAAATTCGTATTCTCGATGAAAATTGCGCCGGGCAGGCAACCCAGCCGCCCCTGACACCGGCGGCGACGGATTTCGACAGGCCACCGACAACGAAGGTGATGTCGGGCGCGAATTCCGCAATGAGCGGGATCGCCTCGCGGGTCATGGCACCGTAGAGATTGTCCTCCACGATCCATACGCCGTATCTGCGGGCAATATCGGCGATTGCCCGCCGCCGATCCTCGGGCAGGGTGGCGCAGGTGGGGTTCTGGCCGGCTGACATCAGGAAGATCATCTTGGGATGTTGCTGGGCGCAGACACGCTCGAAATCATCGGGGACGATACCCTTTTCGTCCGCCTCCACCAGAGTCACGCGGCGCCCGGCAAGGGTGGCGCTGCGGCTGATGTGGGAATAGGTGACGGGCTCGAAGACGATGCGGTCACCCGGCGCCGTCATTGCAGTCACCACGCTCATCACCCCCGCATGGGCGCCGAGCGTGGAGACGATGTTTTCCGGTTTCGGCGACCAGCCGTTCTGGGAAAGCCAGCGAGCGCCCGCCATACACCAGTTGTCGGGAAAGCTGCGGGTGTAGTTGGAAATTTCGAACGGATGTTCTCTGGCAAGGGCCTCGACGTGTTTACCGACCAGCACGCTCTGGCCGACATCCGGCGCTGCGGTGGTGTTCAGGCGGAATTCGGCGCTGGTGTCGAGGGCGTAGCGCGTGCCGCCGAATGCCGACACGGACGGTTCCTCGGGCGATAAGGGCGCTGGGGTCTTGCGTTCATTGACATAGGTGCCGCGGCCGACTTCGCCGCTGACGAGGCCACGTTCGTGAATAAGGCCATAGGCCCGGCTGATTGTGCCGATTGTTACGCCGAGATCGTAAGCGAGATTGCGCTGCGGTGGCAGTTTCGAGCCTGCCTGCAGGATTCCGTCGGAAATCGCGCCTTCGATACTATCGGCAAGGCGAAGGTAAATCGGGCCGTCGCCCTCGGTGATGTCAGGGAGCCAATTTGTCATGGTGACAATTTATGCATTGTATCTGTTCTCAAGTCAATTGTATTTATTGTCTGCATTGAATGACATCAAACACACGGAGACAATAGGTGCAATATGCGCAAGATGGATCAATACCTTTCGACAGCGGATACACTCTATCCTGATGGCTACGAACGGGAACGCGTGTTCCGCGATGCCGGCGACATGGTCGCACCGGCGCCGTTTCCGGCCAAGATCGCCCGCACGCTTATTGGTCGCATGATTGCCGGCGTGTTTCACTGGCACCTGAAACGGCGCGGACGGTTCGCCTTGCGGGAGCTGTCTGACGATCTTCTGGAGGATATCGGGGTAACGCGCGATGAGGCCATGAAGGAGGCTGCGAAATCTCAGCTTTTCTCCTGGCCGACGCGGTCCCTCTGATTTTTTGTCGGAGAGCGGTGCCTTCTTTCCCCGGCACCATCAAGCCATTCGGCAGCCCGCCACGCCACTCCCAACCGGCGTCGGCGGGTTTTTTTATGCCGGTCGCTTGGAGGAACGTCACCGCCTATTCCCTCATTCCTGTGCTTGTCACAGGAATCCAGCCGACGCGCGTCTGCACGGCGTGAGGAGTCTTTTCAGCCCAAGGACTTGGGCTGGCTGGATCCCTGTGACAAGCACAGGGATGAGGAAGGATAGGGCATCATCAAGGCTGGCATCTCACCTATGCGCCCGCCGAGAGCCCGTTTCCGTGTTCGTTAATCAGCAGCCCTTGCCGCCATTCGCCCAGCGCTTGACGTCGGTGGCGATGCGGCCGGAGATGGCTTCGCTCATCACTGGTCCGAAAGCATCGAGCTTTGCCGGGTTGCCTTCTGCCTGGATCACCAGCATGGGGCGCGATTCCGGGCTGTTACGCGGCACGAGGAGGATGCGCGGGCGGCCCGAGAAAGAATTGAGTTCCGGCGCGAGGCGATAGGCCTTGAACGCCGCATCACCCGATTTGAACCAGCAGGCATTGGCACCAAGCGCGATCCGCTCCATCGTTGGCAAGGCAGCGCGGGAGACGGAGGCGACCGGCTGCGGTTTCGGCTGGCAGGCGGCAAGTGCGGCGGCAGCGAGGATCAGTCCGGTGGCTTTGTAGGCATTCAGTCGAAAAGCAAGAGACATCAGGTCATCCAGAAGAGAGGCCGAAGCGGCAGCCGCGAACGGGCATCAAAAAAGGCGGGCTTGAAGCCCGCCCGGTCCATCAAGCTGCGATGACGCCGAGTGCCGAAGCGAAGAGGCCGCGGCCGTCATTGCCGCCATGGGCGGCTTCGATGAGGTTTTCCGGATGCGGCATCATGCCGAGAACATTGCCCCTGGCGTTGATGACGCCGGCAATATCGTTCAGCGAGCCGTTGGGGTTGGTGCCTTCAGCATAACGGAAGACGACCTGACCGTTGTCTTCCACGGACTTCAGCTCATCCGTATCGAGGAAATAGTTGCCGTCGTGATGGGCGACAGGGCAGCGCAGGATCTGGCCCTTGTCATAAGCGCGGGTGAATTCGGTGTCGTTATTGGCGACTTCGAGCTTCACTTCACGGCAGACGAATTTCAGCGAGGCATTGCGCATCAGCGCACCCGGCAGCATGCCGGCTTCGACAAGAATCTGGAAGCCGTTGCAGACGCCGAGAACCTTGACGCCCTGTTCGGCCTTTTCGCGAATGGCCTGCATGACCGGCATGCGGGCGGCGATTGCGCCGCAACGCAGATAGTCACCATAGGAGAAGCCGCCCGGAATGACGATCAGGTCGACATCGGGAATATCCGTTTCCGTCTGCCAGATGGTGACGGGCGCCTGACCGGAAATTTTCGTCAGAGCCGCGATCATGTCGCGGTCGCGGTTGAGGCCGGGAAGTTGGACGACAGCGGATTTCATGGGCAGCGGCTCCTGGAGCTTAAAGAATGCTGATGGCGTAGTTTTCGATGACCGTATTGGCCAGCAGCTTTTCGCACATTGCCTTCAGATCGGTTTCGGCCTTGGCCTTGTCGGCGCCTTCCAGTTCCAGATCGAAGACCTTGCCCTGGCGGACGTGGCCGACGCCATCAAAACCGAGGCTGCCGAGCGCGCCTTCGATTGCCTTGCCCTGCGGATCGAGAACGCCGTTCTTCAGCGTAACAGTCACCCGTGCCTTGATCACCTGATCTTCTCCTGATTTACCCTACGAGGCCAATATTATTTCACGAGGCCGATATTACTTTACCAGGCCGATATCACTTTACGAGGACTGGGCCGGTGCCGCGGATCGGTTCGTTTTCATTGATGATGCCGAGACGGCGCGCCACTTCGGAATAGGCTTCCACAAGCCCGCCCAGATCGCGGCGGAACAGGTCCTTGTCCATCTTTTTCTGGGTCTCGATGTCCCACAGGCGGCAGCTATCTGGCGAAATCTCGTCGGCGAGGATGATGCGCATCATGTCGCCTTCGAACAGCCGGCCGCATTCGATCTTGAAATCGACGAGCTGGATGCCGACGCCGAGAAAGAGGCCGGACAGGAAGTCGTTGACGCGGATGGCAAGCGCCATGATGTCGTCGAGTTCTGCGGGGTTGGCCCAGCCGAAAGCCGTGATGTGCTCTTCGGAGACCATCGGGTCTTCCAGCTCATCCGACTTGTAATAGAACTCGATAATGGAGCGCGGCAGCACCACGCCTTCCTCGATGCCGAGGCGCTTGGACAGCGAGCCGGCGGCAACATTGCGCACGACGATCTCAAGCGGGATCATCTCCACTTCCTTGATCAACTGCTCACGCATGTTGAGGCGGCGGATGAAGTGGGTGGGAATACCGATCTTGTTCAGATGCGTGAAGACATATTCGCAGATGCGGTTGTTCAGCACACCCTTGCCGTCGATGACTTCGTGCTTCTTCTTGTTGAAGGCGGTCGCATCGTCCTTGAAGAACTGGATAAGCGTGCCTGGCTCCGGACCTTCGTAGAGGATCTTGGCCTTGCCTTCGTAAATACGGCGGCGACGGTTCATAATGGCAGGTCTCTTGGTTGACGCCGATTCGGGTGGCGTTAAGTTTGGTCTTTGAAGCGGTCCCTTAAAGGAAAAGACTGCATTCTACAATGAGGCGCGCTGATCTTCCCTTCAATTCTTGTGTCGGGCCATGAAGCAACAACACCCGGCATGGTAGGGCCAAGGCATGACATGGTGCGCCTTTGCCCGGATCGTCAGGTCTCGGGCGTCTTCAGGCGGCTGAGGAACTGGGCAAACACCATGCCGCCTTCGGGCCACGGGCCATGGCCGGACTCGGCGTTGATGTGGCCGGACATGCCGGCATCCACCAGCATGGAACCCCAGGCGCTGGCGATGTCGTCGGCATGTTCGTAAGTGCCGAAAGGATCGTTGCGGCTGGCGATGGTGATGGACGGAAACGGCAGTGGATCGCGCGGGTAGGGGCCGAAGGTCATCAGGTGTTTCGGCCGGATATCCGGATTGGCGACATCGGGCGGGGCAACAAAAACGGCGCCTACGACCTTATGGGCGATCTCAGGCAAGGCATGGATCACGGTCGGCACACCGAGCGAATGGGCAACCAGCACGACGGGCTTGGTAGCGGCGTTCACCTCTTCAACCAGCCGCGCCACCCAGTCTGCCTTCACGGGCTTGGTCCACTCCGCCTGCTCGACCCGGCGCGCGGTGGATAGCTTGCGCTCCCAGCGGGTCTGCCAGTGGTCGGGGCCGGAATTGGTGTAACCGGGTACGATGAGGATATCTACGTCTGAAACTTTCATGCGCCCATATCTGTGCTTTGATGCCGTCGCGATCAAGACCGCGACGGCATTAACTTTAGAGACCCTGCTTTATGCCTTGCCGAAGACGCGGGCGAAGATCGTGTCGACATGCTTGGTGTGGTAACCAAGGTCGAATTTCTCGCGGATCACCTCTTCGGGAAGGGCGGCACGCACTTCCTCGTCACCCAGCAGCTCCTCAAGGAAATCTGCGCCGTGTTCCCAGACCTTCATGGCGTTGCGCTGGACCAGACGGTAAGCGTCCTCGCGGGAAACGCCGGCCTGCGTCAGCGCCAGGAGAACGCGCTGCGAATGCACGAGACCGCGGAACTTGTTCATGTTCTTCAACATGTTATCCGGGTAGATCACGAGCTTTTCGATGACGCCGGCCAGACGGTTCAGCGCGAAATCGAGGGTGACAGTCGTGTCCGGGCCGATGGCGCGCTCCACGGAGGAGTGGCTGATATCGCGCTCGTGCCAGAGGGCAACGTTTTCCATGGCCGGGACGACCGACATGCGCACCAGACGGGCAAGGCCGGTGAGGTTCTCGGTCAGAACCGGGTTGCGCTTGTGCGGCATGGCGGACGAGCCCTTCTGGCCGGGAGAGAAGAACTCTTCCGCTTCCAGAACTTCGGTGCGCTGCATGTGGCGGATTTCGATGGCGACGTTTTCAATCGACGAGGCGATGACGCCCAGAACGGCGAAGAACATGGCGTGGCGATCGCGCGGAATGACCTGCGTGGAGACCGGCTCGGGGATGAGGCCAAGCTTTTCGCAGACATGTTCCTCGACGCGCGGGTCGATATTGGCGAAGGTGCCGACGGCGCCGGAGATCGCGCCGGTGGCGATTTCCGCACGGGCATTAACGAGGCGCTCGCGGTTACGGTGCATCTCGGCATAGAAGCGGGCAAAGGTCAGGCCCATCGTGGTCGGCTCGGCATGGATGCCGTGGCTGCGGCCGATGCGGACCGTGTTCTTGTGCTCGAAGGCACGGGTCTTGAGAGCCGCCAGCACCCGGTCCATATCGGCGAGCAGCAGATCGGCGGCGCGGACGAGCTGGATGTTGAGCGTGGTGTCCAGCACGTCGGACGAGGTCATGCCCTGATGCACGAAACGGCTGTCGGGGCCGACAAATTCGGCAAGATGGGTAAGGAAGGCGATGACGTCGTGCTTGGTCACGGCCTCGATCTCATCGATGCGGGCGACGTCGAAAGTGGCGCTGCCGCCCTTTTCCCAGATGGTCTGGGCTGCGGACTTGGGGATGACGCCGAGTTCGGCCAGCGCGTCACAGGCATGGGCCTCGATCTCGAACCAGATGCGGAACTTTGTTTCCGGCGACCAGATGGCGACCATTTCCGGCCGGGAGTAACGAGGGATCATGGCAATGACTTTCTTAGTGGAGGAACTTTGCTGCCCGTTTAGCAAAGTGTTCCGGTAATCTCAATCTATCAAGCTGCATGGCTATGTCGCTTGCCGCGCACGCCGGCGAGGAACGCGCCGGCGGCCAAGAGCGGAAGAGCGGCAAAGGGAAAATACAGTCCGAGACCGAGAATTGCGAATTGATAGACCGCGCCGAGCGAGGTGAACAGCTGCTGGAAAAACCAGATGCGGGAAAAGGCCGGTGCGTGCCATTGCGCATAAAAGATGCGGTACTGGAACGCAAAAAATGCCGCCGCAACGGCGAGGGTGAAGAAAGCGATGGCGAGGCAGGCCGCCGCGAAACGCAGCGGCAAGGAAGTGGAGGCGGGAAGGAAGCGCAAAGCCACTACCGCCAGCAGCCAGCCCAAAAGGCCGCCGCAGAAGAAAAGCGTGATGATATCGGCGGCATGGTCGGTTTCCAGCCGGTTCCGGAGATAAAGGCCGATGGTGGCGGCAGCGGCCGAGCAGAGGGCCCAGACAAGGGCGCCGAGAGCCAGGAACAGCGCTGCAGAAGCCGTGTCACGGAAACCCTTTCTGTCGCTTTCCATGACTATCCCCCCAACGCTCGCTATGCCGCCCCCGGCCTTTCCGCATTCTGCGACGGCGGGTCATGTCCGCCCGGCTTCCGCGGCCATGCGCAATTGTGCGACGGTCTTGCGGTAGTCGGCAACGCCGTCACCCTTGAAGACGGCCGAGCCGGCCACCAGCGCGTTGGCGCCGGCAGCAATGATCGCGCCTGCGGTTTCCGCCGTCACGCCGCCATCCACTTCCAGATCGATCGGCCGGTCGCCGATCATCGCTTTGGCTGCCCGGATCTTGTCGAGCATGGCCGGAATGAATTTCTGGCCGCCGAAACCCGGGTTGACGCTCATGATGAGGATAAGATCGACGTCATCAAGCACATTCTCGATGACCGAAAGCGGTGTGGCGGGGTTGAGCGTCACGCCGGCCTTGCGGCCAAGCCCACGGATCGTCTGCAGCGAGCGGTGCAGGTGCGGTCCCGCTTCCGCATGCACGGTGATGCTGTCGCAGCCGGCCTTGGCGAAGGCTTCGAGATAGGGATCGACGGGTGCGATCATCAGGTGGCAATCGAAGAAGGCCATGCTGTGGGGCCGCAGCGCCTTGATGACGTCAGGTCCGAAGGAAATGTTGGGGACGAAGTGGCCATCCATGACATCGAGATGAATCCAGTCAGCGCCGGCTTCCGTGACATCGGCGACTTCCTGTCCCAGCTTGGCGAAATTGGCAGCCAGAATGGACGGGGCTATGCGGATGGGCAGGGACATGGGGTAAACTCCTCTCGACGCGTTGCGTAAGCTGCCTTTACCATCAAGTATCGGGGTTTGAAACGGCTTGCGGTGCGCTTGCCCGCGGTTTTCAGCCGTGTTTCAACGAATTCCCGCGGATGTCGCGGTGCCTATTGTCTTTCTGCCCTGTCCGTCGGCTCGAAGCGCTGGCCGCTCCAGCGCTGCAGGCGATAGGGGTTGTCGGAAAGGTCGTGTGACGGTGTGAAGCCGAGATCGCCGATGACGGTTTTGAAGACGGTGCCGCCAGCCAATATTTCCGGTGCGGGTTTCGATTGCGCCTGTGTCGCCTCCGCAAGGGCGGCAGTCAGTTCCGTCGCCGCATAGGCCGGCAGGACGTAACCCTCGGGTTCGATGCCGGCTGCGCGCAACTCTCCGGTGGCGGCCTGGGCCGAGGGCAGGGTGTCATAGGCCGGGCGCGTGACGGCCAGCACATTGGCGGTGAGGGGAACCGGGTTGTTTGCCGCATTCATGGCGTCGCCACCCATGATGGTCAAAGCGAGGTTTTCGGATGCAGCGTCTCTGGCGATGATGGCGACGTCGTTGCGCTCCGCGCCCACGAAGACATGGGAAATGCCGGTTCGCGCCAGCCGGCGCACCAGCGCCACCTGCTGTTCTTGGTTGGGACGCATCGTATCGGAAAACGTCGGCTTGAGGCCGTTTTCCTCCAGCGACGCGCGGATGCGGTCGACAAGTTCGCGGCTATAGATCGTGCCGTCGTCCACAAGCCCGATGGAATGTCCCTTCCAGTCGCGCAGGATGATTTCGGCGATCCTGTCCGATTCGGCCCTGTCGGAAGGGGAGAGGCGGAAAAGCGGCCAGCCATATTTCAGGGAATCTTCCATCAGAATAGGCGCGCGGCTGGAAAGCGTGATCGCCGGAATGGCCGCCGCCTTTAGTGGCGGCAGAACGCCCTGAAGCGTTTCCGTGCATAAAAAACCGATTGCGGCGCTGACCTTGGCGGCCACCAGGCCATCGGCAATCGCGCCGCCGCTGCCGTCTTCACAGCTCTCGTGGATTTCGACGACATCCAGCCCAAGCTTGGCCGCCGCTGCCTTGGCACCTTGCCGCACCTGCTGCCCCAGAAGCTCGTAAGGACCATTCTGTGGAGCAACAATGCCAATCGATGCAGCACTTGCTGAGCCCGCAAAGGCAAAACCGGCGATGATCGTTAGCAGGCGAAGTGAAAGCATGACGTGATCGAAATCCTGTTGTCCCGGCTTGATGTTTATCGGCAACAACCGGTTTTCCAAAGGAAAAATACGTGCGCTTCACAGACATTCCCGCAAAACCACCACATTGCTGATGTGCCGGCCTCGCTGTCGAGGATCAGCTTGCCGATCTTTTGTTACCTTCAGCGCTTGCCCGTTTCGAGCGCAACTCCTCGCCAAGGCTTTGCTCTACCCAGGGCAACTGGGACATAAGATCGTTCCATGCGAAGGACGGGCCGGCGCGACTGGTCACATTGTTGTGCCATCTGGTCAACTCCGCGAAGCGCTGATCATCGGTTATCCTGACGTCGTGGTCGCGATAAACCTTATTTATCAGTCTTCCGAGCGGATTTATGAGGTCGACCAGAAGCTGATGGGAGCCATGGTCTGTGCTGGTGGATTGCCCACCCTCGAACATATCTCCTTGCCCCGTGACGAGCCAGGATATGTTCACGCCGAACTCCCGGTGATAGGCGGAAAGCAGTTCTGCGTCGGGCACGCGCTCGCCCCGCTCGTAATGCGCCAGACCACTTTTGCTGATCACCAGCCGGCTGGCGAAGACATCCCGGTCATCGATATCGAACGCTGCCCTCACGGCTCGGAGGCGTCTTCCTAGGTCTGTCTTGGGCTCGACTTCTTTCCTAGCCAAATTCTTTCAAATTAAATCACAAATGGAGTTTACAAAAATCCAAATGTAATTTAATCCTCTCTGTGTTCGATATCATCAATAGGAAAGGCGTCTGGCAGGACGCCCTTGTTTTAATAGGTTATTTAGCACTGTGTTAAAGGCGTCAGCAAGATAGGGCACACGCTTCGCGCCCCTGCATAAAATCAAATATCGCACGGTAGTGTGCTTGATGACTCATTAGCGGTCTTCATGACGATCGATTTCGATGCGACGATGACAATATTTGAATGTATTGATCCCCCGAAAAGGCGGCCATGATGCACGTTGAAAGGCCAGGGTTGCTCCGTAAGGCGCTCAGTTTGACTATTAAGGGCCTTGCGATGCTCGTTTTGTACCCATTTATTTTGTTATTCGCGATTCTAGTAACGGCGATGGTGATAATTTCCCCTGAGATAAGGCCGCGAGAAGAATGGCATGATTGATCATAATTTCTTTCGTGACCAAAGGGGTGCATGGCAGCACAGCGATGTGCCGCCATGGAAGGAACACGGCAACAATTGCATAAAATATCATGCTTCACTTAGGCGCAGGTCTTTATTGCTGGTTTTAGTCGTCTCTATTTTTATGTGGTGGATTATCATTTTTCGCGCCCGATACATTGTGTCGACATTGTAGGCGCATTGGATCATGCATTAATATTGCAATAGGACATTGCGTCCGTGCAGGCTCGCCTGCGTATCGGAGAATTGCCTTAAGGTCAGCGTTCCAATCAAGTTTACGACGTCTGCGTTGCTTGATTGATCGCTTTTATAAGTATCAATTATAAGTTGTTCCCGCCCGTCGTCGGTGGAAGGAACCATTCTCGTTAATTTTCTGCGGAGTTTCATCTGCCTGTCTCTCATGTTGCGGGGAAGAAAACTCCGTGCGGCGGAATGACTGTATTGCTTTATAAAACTATTATATTTGTGGAGTAGAGATGCAATTTGGAAGGTGTGCGTTATTCATTGTGCCTCACAGAGTGCAGCAAACAAAAATGCACAATTTATTCCCATTTCCATAACTCACTGATATATAGTCGAAATACATAAAGCTTCATGTCGTGGGCAGGTTTCTGTCCGCGGTTTTTTCGCATTTGCGAGAAGAATTGCTTGACGGAAACTAAATGTTTAGCTTAGATAACATTGTTTCAGGGGACGACTGAAATTGGCCATATTAGGCCTCGGAAGTGTTCCGATTATAAGCACTGCCAGACTATATTGCATTCCATATTCTATCTTTTTCATTACGTACAAACCGCTTCGGGAAACTGGAGCGGTTTTTTACATAGTGCTAATTTAAGCAATTTAAAATTGAATTTGAAATGCCTCACGCAAAGGCGTTCTTTCATTCCTGTTTTTACAGAAAAGATATAGCGCGGAGAGGGTGAAGCCGGCTCCGGCACGTAATCCACGCAGCTGTTTGAAAACGTGTTTTGAATGCGCCCGTCGCCCGCAGGCGGGTCGGCTCAGTTTCCCGTGCGGTCTTGTTTCAGGGCGGCCAGGGCATCTTTTGCAAAGGCGGAGAGGGGCTCGGGAAGCTTATCGGGATCGAACCAGCCAATGGCGGAAAGCTTGTCCGGTTCGGTCAGTGCTGGTTCACCCTGCGTATCGCGGGTGACGAAGATCAGTGAGACCCAGTGGTGGCGGTCTTGCGGATCGATAAATTCGCTGTGGCAGAGAAATTCAACGGCGCCGATCTGAAGGCCGGTTTCTTCTTCAGCCTCCCGCCGCGCTGCGGCGAGACAAGTCTCGAGGTGATCCACCTTGCCGCCCGGAATGCTCCAGTATCCGGCTTCCGGCGCTTTCATGCGCCGGCACAAAAGCAGGCGGCCTTCGCGCAATATGACAAGGCCCACGCCAACGCCCGGAAAATCGAGGCCGGGCTTGATGGTCGATGTCATCTTGTCCATCGCGTTGGTCAGGCCTTAGCGTTAGCCACGATCAGCATGAAGGCGGGAATGTCGTCGCCGAAACCGACCGGTGTCGGGCCATCGTCGTGATCACGATAATGGCGGCGACGGTCGCGGTTGTCGTCGTTGGCGTGCAGCGAGTTCAGGTTGCGGCTGTTGCGCTCGGAATTGCGCGGGGTCTTTTCCGGTCTGCGTTCTGCCTTCACCTTGTCTTCTCCGTGAGCCGCGATGTCGGTATCCACTGCGGATTGTGCGTCCTGATTGATGTTTTCGACCGGCGATACCGGGGCATCGCGACGGTTTCTGTCGCGGCCTCTGCCGCCACGTTCCTTGGTGCCCCGGCGGCCGGAATTGCTTTCAAAGCTTTCCATGGGCGCGGGGAGAGAGGACAGATCGCCGTTCAGCCATTCGATCTTTTCGGCAATCAGTTTTTCAATCGCGTCGAGATATTTCGCGTCGCTCTTGGTGACGAGAGTGAAGGCCTTGCCCGAACGGCCGGCACGACCGGTGCGGCCGATGCGGTGGACATAGTCTTCGGCATGGATGGGAACATCGAAGTTGAAGACGTGGCTGACATCAGGGATATCAAGCCCGCGGGCTGCAACGTCGGAAGCGACCAGCAGCGTCAGCTGTCCGTCCCGGAAGTTCTGCAGCATCGTCGTACGCGAGCGCTGATCCATGTCGCCATGCAGTGCGCCAACTGAAAAGCCGTGACGATCCAGCGAACGGAACAGATCGGCGACATCCTTCTTACGGTTGCAGAAGATGATGGCGTTCTTGAGTTCCGCTTCTTCGGCACGGACCAGATCGCGCAGCACGGCGCGCTTTTCATAGTCCTTATTATGCGCGGCGACGATACGCTGCGTTACCGTCTTTGCGGTAGAGGATGGCTTGGCGACCTCGATCCGCGTCGGGTTCTGCAGGAACCGGTCAGCCAGCTTCTGGATTTCCGGCGGCATGGTGGCCGAGAAGAACAGCGTCTGCCGGGTGAAGGGGATCATTTTGGCGATACGCTCGATATCGGGGATGAAGCCCATGTCGAGCATGCGGTCGGCTTCGTCGATGACGAGAATTTCCACGCCGGTCATCAGCAGCTTGCCACGCTCGCAATGGTCGAGAAGGCGGCCGGGGGTGCAGATCAGCACATCGGCGCCACGCTCGAGCTTGCGATCCTGGTCTTCGAAGGAAACACCACCGATGAGCAGGGCAACGTTCAGCTTGTGATTCTTGCCGTATTTTTCGAAGTTCTCCGCCACCTGCGCTGCAAGCTCGCGGGTCGGCTCGAGGATCAGCGTGCGCGGCATTCTGGCGCGTGCGCGGCCCTTTTCGAGCAGCGTCAGCATCGGCAGAACGAAGGACGCGGTTTTGCCGGTGCCGGTCTGTGCGATACCGCAGATATCACGCTTTTCCAGCGCGGGCGGAATGGCGCCAGCCTGAATGGGTGTCGGCGTCGTGTAGCCGGCATCTGCAATAGCGGAAAGAACTTTTTGGCTCAGGCCAAGATCAGAGAATGTTGTCAAAGGAAGAACTTTTTCCGTTCTGGTTCGGTAAGAATACCTGCGTGCCGCTGCGGCACTTGCAAAGACTTGGCGCGGGGATAGGCCCAAATTGCCGGAAAGTCAAGGAAACAACGGGAAAAGCGCGCGAAACGTGATGCTCCGGGCGGGGCTTTTGAGCCCTCACCGTGAATTTGTGTGATTTATCGTTAAAAGAGCAAAAGAAGGGTTAAAATCAGCCTGCTATTTTAGATAGGTTTTCAGCTCCGCTCCGGCGATCAGGTATCGCATGGGATCGACCGGTGTATCGTTGCGCCGCACTTCGTAATGCACATGCGGGCCGGTGGAGCGGCCGGTGCTGCCGGCGCGGCCGATGACGTCGCCGGCTTCCACCCGGTCGCCAGCCCGGACGAGGATCGCGGAGAGGTGACCGAATCGGGTGGAGACGCCCTGGCCGTGATCGATCTCGACCATATTGCCGTAACCGCCGGAGTTTTCCGCCACCGTCACCTTGCCGGCGCCCGTGGATTTGACGTCCGCGCCGGTTTCAGCACGAAAATCGATGCCGGTATGCAAAGCGGGACGTCCGAGAAACGGATCGATGCGGTTGCCGAATCGGCTGGTGATGGCGCGGCCGGGGGCAGGATTGCCGAAGGGCAGGGCAGTCGCACTTTCCTTGACGACATCAAGCCGGTTCAGCGCATTGTCGAGACTGGTGAGCGACAGGCTGAACGGGTCGGTCTCACCGCCCAAAGGCGCGGCATAGGGACCGCCGACATCGTCGGTGCCGTTTTCTTCGATCTTCAGGCCCGCCTGCCGGATGATGTCCTGCATGGCGCTTGCCTTGTCCTCGGCGTCGCTGGTCAGCCTGGCGATGCGCGATATCTGCTGGCGTTCGATATCCTTCAGTGACAGCGTGACCTTGGAGAAAACCCGGTCTGCCCGGTCCGAAGGTGTTTCGCCGGATTCAGGCACATAGGCGGCGCGTCTGTCGGCTGCGGCGGCTTTTTCCGCCTGCGGCTTCGGCGCCATCAGCTTTTCGATGGCGGAAAGGCCGCCGGAGAGGTCGGCGCGTTTTTCCGGGACCATGGCATTCGAGAGGGAGGAGGGCGCGGCCGGGGCGGTGGCTGCGATGCCGGAATTTTCGGCGCGCTCCAGAAGCTCGCTCATGCGCCCGTGGCGCGAGGTCAGCGCGGCCTGCTGTTCCAGAAGTTTTTCCACTTTCTTTTCAACGACCTGCTGATCGAGCAATTGCCGGGAGGTGACGCGGTCCACCTGGGCTCTCAGCGCCGCGATGCGGTCTTCATAGTCGTTCTGCATGCGCGTCTGGCGCGCCATGGTCGCGCCGATCAGATCGTCGCGCAAGATGAGGTAGCCGGTAGCACCGAGATAACCGAGCGAAAACAGGCCGATCGTGCAGCCGGCAAGCACCGCCATCCAGGGCCGGATGGTCATGTGCCGCACGTTTTCGCCGCGCGCGAGAATGAGCACATGTGGCTCGCGTTTCTTGCCGAATACCCGATTTTCCGCCGTATCAGTCACAATCTCTCTCCGGACTGGCCGATGTCTTAACCGAAATCATAATTCGTTAAGGTTAACGAAGTTTTGCGCAGAGAGCGGTATCGGTGGGCGTCAGCTGTGGCTGATGGATGTGAGTGACCGGTAAAAGGAGGGTGTCAGGCCGGCTTCGGCGCGGGCAAGATCGTTGAAGGGTGGTTTCAGCGGGCCGCGGAAATTGGCGCGTACCAGTTGCCTGAAGGTTGCGGCGGGGTCCTTCTTTTCACGCGCGCAGAGGAACCTGAACCATTTGGCGCCGATGGCGACATGACCCTTTTCGTCATTATAGATGACATCGAGAACAGCTGCGCTTTCGAGATCGCCGGTCTCGCGCATCTTGGCCTGCAGGGAAGGAGTAACGTCCAGTCCGCGCGCCTCCAGGATAAGCGGGACGACGGCGAGCCGTGCGGTCAGATCGTTGCGGGTGGAATGCGCAGCCTGCCACAGCCCGTCATGGGCGGGCAGGTCGCCATAGTCAGCCCCGAGGCTTCTCAGCCGGTCCCGAACCAGCCGGAAGTGCTTTGCTTCCTCGAAGGCGACCTGCATCCAGCCATCGAAAAAGGAATGGGGCACCGGCTCGCTGGCATAACGGGCGACGATATCGAGCGCGAGATCGACGGCATTGAGTTCGATATGGGCGATGGCGTGCAGCAGGGCGATGCGGCCCTTGACGCTGTGTAGCGAACGCCGTTCCACCGCGGTCGGCGGAACGAGCTCCGGTTTCTCCGGCCTGCCCGGCCGCTCTGGCAGGGGCGGATCGAGCGGCGAGCGCAATGACAAGCGGCGTTCGAACCAGCGTGTTGCGGTTTCCTGCGCGAGTTCGGTCTTTCGGTCGAGATCGGCGCTGACGATCGCTTCCGTGGCGCCGCCGCGCAGGGATATGATTTTGGCGGGGAACATCACGGCTGGATGGCCCTCAGAGCTTTTTGGCGGCCTCGAGAACGGCCTGTGCGTGACCCGCGACTTTCACCTTGTTCCAGATTTCGGCGATCTTGCCATCCGGGGCGATGAGAACCGTCGTGCGTTCGACGCCCATGTATTTTTTCCCATACATGCTTTTTTCCTTCCAGACGCCATAGGCCTCCAGAACCTTCCTCTCCTCGTCGGAAGCGAGCATGACGGAAAGGGAATGTTTTGCCGCAAACTTGTCGTGGCTTTTGACGCTGTCGGGTGAAATTCCGATGACGACGGCATTGGCGGCCTCGAATTCGCCGCCGAGCGCGCTGAAGTCGATCGCTTCGACCGTACAGCCGGATGTGTCGTCCTTGGGGTAGAAATAGAGGATGACGGCCTTGCCTTGCAGTTTCGACAATGTCACCGTCCCTTCACCATTACGGGGCAAGGTGAAGTCGGGGGCGGGGCTGCCAATCGTCAGGTCAGTCATATTCTACCTTTCTTTCGCCGGGATGTTGAGGGAAAGTCGCCACATTCGATATATAGCGAAACCGCGCGTCGTCCAGTGTTGCGGCGAAACAAAAGCTACTTAGAGGCAAACACGGGCGTATGGCTGAAATAAGGGGTGAAAAGGTTAGTTTCGGCAAGCGCGATATGGTTGCGCTGCACGAGCTTCCTTCGGCTCAGGCCGAAGACCCGATCATTGTGCATTGCCCGCCGCCGCGCTCGATGGCGCGCGCTTTCTGCAAGATTTTTGCGGCCCTTTTCGTGCTGGCCTTCCTGTCCATCGGCGGCATCATCGTGTCGGTCGAGACCGGCTCCATCGACAAGACGCTTTCGAGCCAGGCGCAGCAGGCGCTGGAAAAGGCACTCGGACCCCATTACAGCGCGCGGATCGGCTCCTCGGCGATCCGGTTTTCCACCGGGCTGCGGCTGGCGCTGGTGGCCGAGGATGTGGATATCGTCGAGAAGGAATCCGGTCAGCATCTGAGCCGGGCGCGGGCAATCGGCATGGCGCTCGATCCGCTTGCGCTTCTGGCCGGCCATGTGTCGGTGCAGAGCCTCGAAGCCGATGGCATGGAACTCGATACGGCGCTTTTGCCAAAGGGCAACGGTTTCGATCTCGCCAGCATCAAGCTCGACGCCGTGCCGCAGCAATTGCAGGCGGCCTTCGGGCAACTCGACAAGCTTGCGCAGGCTTTTCTGAGCAGCGGCACTGAAGAAATCGATATTTCCAGCGTTTCGGTTCACCTGCCGCCCAGCGAACAGGGCAAGCCGCGCACCATCGAAGTGCGGGAACTGTCGCTGACACCGGATCAGCAGGGCGGATATACGCTCGATGGAGAAACCCTGTTCAACGGGGAAATCGCCAGCGTGTCGCTCAGAACCTCCGGCGCAGGCGGTGTGATCGACGGTTTTGACGCCCGCATCGATGGTTTCGACATCGGCCCGTTCCTCGAAAAATTCGATCCAGACGGAAATCTTCATGAAGGCCTGAACGTCAAGACCGGCGTGAATATTGTTGCCCGGCGCGCGATGGTAGCGCAAGAGCCGCGGCTGGAGGTTTCGGTCGGTCTCGGCAATGGAACGCTGATGATTGGCGGCGAGGCGCAGCCCTTCACGACTGGCACCGTGCATGCGCGTTATGATTTTGCAAAAAACAGCGTGGTCATCGACAATTCTCGGCTAGAGCTCGGGCGGACGATCATTCCCGTCAACGGCGAAATCAGCGATACGGAAGAGGGATTCGGCCTTTCGCTGAGAGTAGACAATGGAGTTGCTTCCTCAGAAGCCTCCGGTGAGGCGCCTGTTTCCTTCAACCTGAAAGCGGACGGGCATTTTGCGACGGCCACAAAGCAGCTCGACGTTCCCTCGCTTTATGTCAGCGGCCCGCTCGGAGACATGGCGGGCTCGCTGAAAATCCGGTTTGGCGAGGGTTCGCCGGAAATCAGCTTCGGCGGCCAGATTCCGAAGATGGAGGCCACGGCCGTCAAGCAGCTCTGGCCGTTCTGGATGGCGCACAAACCGCGTGACTGGGTGGTCTCCAATCTTTACGGCGGCACCGTCACCAACGGGTCAATCGCGATCTTCATTCCGCAGGGACGGATGTGCGGTCCGGGCTGCCCGCTGGTGCTTGGCGAAAGCGAAATGCAGATCCGCTTCGACATTGACGAGACGCGCCTCAATACGACAGGCGACATTCCGCCGCTGCGTGACGTGGATGCGCATTTCGATCTCGTCGGCGGCAAGATGGCCGTCGATATCAAGGAGGGCACAACTTATTTCCCGTCAAACCGGACGCTTTCGCTGGAGAACAGCCGCTTTCTCATTTCGGATGTGTATGAGAAGCCGTTGCTCGGAAATCTCGATCTGAACGTCTCCGGTGCGGCCGATGCCGTGGCGGAGCTTGCGACGCTCAAACCCATCAATGCGCTCAAGGATACGCAGTTCAAGCCGGAGGATTTCACCGGCGACGTGAAGGCCAATGCGAAGCTGACGGTTGGCATGCTCTCCAGCCAGAACCCGCCGCCGCCGGTGTGGACGGCCGATCTCGACCTGAAGAACTTGGCGTTGACCAAACCTTTTGCCGGCCACAAGGTGACTGCGCTTGACGGTTTCATGTCGCTGAACGACCACCAACTCAAACTGGAGGGCAAGGGCCGGGTGGACGATGTGCCGATGGATATCGTCATGACGGAGCCAGTGCGCAAAAACAGCAACGTCGCTCCCACTTTGTCTCTGAAGGCCACCTTGAACGAGACGCAGGTCGCCAAGCTTGCGCCTGAACTTTCCACCGTCCTCGGCGGTACGACGGCGATCGAAATTGACGGCGCCGACCCGAAAAGCCAGGACATCAAGCTCGATCTCACCAAGGCATCGATCATCCTTCCGGGGCTTGGCTGGAGCAAGGGCATCGGCATTCCCGCCAGCGCCGCCTTCACCATACAAGTGGCGGACGGGCGCACGACGGTCAGCGATTTCTCCCTCGATGGCGACGGTTTCGGCGCCGCCGGTGATATCACCTTCAGCAAGAACGGCCTGATTTCCGCCGATCTCAGCCGCGTGAAACTCTCGCCGGCCGACAATTATGCCGTTTCGGTCGCTGCGTCCAAGAACGGCTATATCGTCAATGCGTCGGGGAAATCCGCCGATCTGCGGCCCTTCATCTCGAAGCTGCGCAGCCCCTCGAGCGGCGGTGATGGAGCATCCCGCTCGCAGCCCACGCTTTCCGTCAAGGCGCAGTTCGACAAGGTCTATGGTTTCAACGACGAGGTGCTTGCCAACGTCAATGCCGATGTCAGCGTGCGGGATGGCAAGGTGCGCTCGATCGATGTGCGCGGCGTCACCGGCAATGGCCAGGCGGTGGTTGCGCAGACCGTCAATCGCGGCGCGACTGGAACCGTCACGCTGACCAGCAGCGATGCGGGTTCTCTTGCCCGTTTCGCCAATATCTACAGCCGTATTCGCGGTGGTCTTCTCAACCTGGCGCTCACGACCTCGAATGGCAGCGACTGGAGCGGTTCGCTCGACCTGCGCAATTTCGCCGTCGTCAACGAGGCCAAGCTGCAGGACATTGTCGCCACGCCGACGGGCGAGGACGGCAGAAGCCTCAATAATGCGGTGCGCCGCAATATCGATGTCAGCTCGGAAAAGTTCCAGCGTGGTTTTGCCCGGGTGGTTTACGTCAATGGTTCGGTGGCGGTCGAAAACGGCGTCGTGCGCGGTGAACAGATCGGCGCGACATTCCAGGGGCTATTGAAAGATCAGAGCGGCCGCATGGAGATGACCGGCACCTTCATGCCTGCTTACGGGCTGAACCGACTGTTCGGCGAGTTGCCTTTCATCGGCATCTTCCTTGGCAACGGCCGTGACCGCGGCCTGCTCGGCATCACCTTCAAACTATCGGGCCAGACGGACCAGCCGAAGCTGACGATCAACCCGCTGTCGCTGATTGCGCCGGGTGTCTTTCGGCAGATTTTCGAATTCCAATAAAAAGGGCCGCTTTCGCGGCCCTCGATGCAGGTTTGGCGCTGGTTTTACGCCGGGCGAACCAGAACGTGCTTCTTCTTGCCGACCGACAGCTTGATGACACCGTCACCGGTCACTTCGCCGGTGGCGATCATCTGACGCTCGTCTGAAACGCCCTGATCGTTGATCTTCACCGCGCCGCCCTGAACATGGCGGCGGGCTTCGCCATTCGAGCTCGCAAGGCCGGCGCGGACGATGAGGGAGAGGACGCCGACGCCGGCTTCGAGTTCGGATGCCGGGACCTCGATGGAGGGCAGGTTTTCGGCAAGCGCGCCTTCCTCGAAGGTCTTGCGCGCCGTTTCGGCGGCTTCTTCCGCCGCAGCGCGACCATGCAGGATGGCCGTGACTTCGGTTGCGAGGATTTTCTTCGCTTCGTTGATCTCAGATCCGCCAAGCGCGGCAATGCGGGCGATCTCATCCATCGGCAGGGTGGTGAAGAGTTTCGCGAAGCGAACCACGTCAGCATCTTCCGTGTTGCGCCAGTATTGCCAGAAATCATAGACCGGCAGCAAGTCCTTGTTCAGCCATACGGCGCCAGATGCGGACTTGCCCATCTTCGCGCCGGAAGAGGTGGTCAGAAGCGGCGAGGTCAGCGCGTAAAGCTGCGGCGTCCCCATGCGGTGACCAAGGTCGATGCCGTTGATGATGTTGCCCCACTGGTCCGAACCGCCCATCTGCAGCCGGCAGCCCGTGCGCTGGTTCAGCTCCACGAAATCGTAGGCCTGCAGGATCATGTAGTTGAATTCGAGGAAGGACAGCGATTGCTCGCGGTCGAGGCGCGTCTTCACGCTGTCGAAGGACAGCATGCGGTTGACCGAGAAATGGCGGCCGACATCGCGCAGGAATTCGAGGTAGTTCAGACCACGCAGCCAGTCGGCATTGTTGATCATCAATGCCGGGTTTTCGGCACGATCGTAATCGAGGTAATTCGCAAAGACGTGCTTGAGCGAGGTGATATTGTCCTCGATCATGTCGATCGTCATCAGCTTGCGGGCCTCCTCCTTGAAAGAGGGATCGCCGACCATGCCGGTGCCGCCACCCATCAGAGAAATCGGCTGGTGGCCGGTCTTCTGCATCCAGTGCAGCATCATGATCTGGGTGAGGTGGCCGACATGCAGGCTGGAGGCCGTCGGGTCATAGCCGATATAGGCGGTCACGGTTTCCTTGGCGAACAGTTCGTCGAGACCTGCCTCATCGGAGATCTGGTGAATGAAGCCGCGCTCATCGAGCGTGCTGAGGAAATCGGACTTGAACCTGGACATAACCTTTTACTTTCTGGTTTGATCTTTTCCGTCATTGAAAGCCAATGAACGCCGGGGCTTTATCATTGTTTTTTGAAATGTGCACCCGTTTCGGCCATGAATATCGGGATTCACGTCATCATGATTCGATATTGCAAGGGAGCGGCGCGTGGGCGAGGTCAAAACGGCAATCGGGCTGATGAGCGGCACATCGATGGACGGCATCGATATCGCGCTGTTGCGCACGGATGGCGAGAGCGTGGTCCGGCACGGGCCGAGCGGTTATTTTCCCTATGATCCGGGTCTGCGGGCCATCTGGCAGAAGGCACTCACGACAGCCAAAACCATTCGCGAACGGCGGGAGCGTCCGGGCGATCTGGGGGAGGCCGAACGCAAGCTGACGCTTGCCCACGCGGCTGCGGTCAAATCCTTCCTGCACCGGCACCGGTTTGACGTCGGTGATATCGATGTGATCGGTTTTCATGGACAGACCGTGCTGCACCGGCCGGATGAGGCATTGACCGTGCAGATCGGTGACGGCGCGCTTCTGGCCGAGGAAACCGGTATCGATGTGGTTTACGATATGCGCGCGAACGACATGGTGCATGGAGGGCAGGGTGCGCCGCTCATTCCCGCCTATCACATGGCACTGTCAGCCAATCTGCCGGATGGGTTCGAAACGCCCGCCGTCTTCGTCAATATCGGCGGCATCTCCAACCTGACCTATATCGGCGAGGGTGGCCGGCTTGCGGCTTTCGACAGTGGTCCCGGCAATATGCTGATCGACCAGTGGATCGAGGCGCATACGGGCAAGGCCTTCGACAAGGGCGGCAGGACGGCGGCAGGCGGCAGCGTCGTTGCCTCGCTGGTGGCGCGTTATATGGAAAGCCCGTTCTTCTCGGCCAATATCCGCCGCTCCCTCGACCGCAGCGATTTCGTGCCGCCGCAAAAGGGTGAGGTATCGCTGGCGGATGGGGCGCGGACGCTCTCGCATCTGACGGGGGCGGCGATCCTCAAATCGGCCGGCTATCTGCCGGAAGCGGCGAAGACCTATGTGGTCTGCGGCGGCGGGCGGCTCAATCCGGTGATCATGGCGGAGTTTTTGGACCTTGCCTCCGATGTTGGAGCAAGGGTGATCGCGGCGGAAGAGGCGGGTTTCGATGGCGGGGCGATGGAGGCGGAGGCCTGGGCTTATCTCGCCGTGCGGTCGCTGAAGGGGTTGCCGCTGACTTATCCCGGGACGACGGGGGTGACGGAGCCGGTGACGGGTGGGGTTTTGGCTCGGGTGTAATTTGAGGACGGTGAGTGTGGCTTACCCCCCTCTGCCCTGCCGGGCATCTCCCCCACAAGGAGGGAGATCGGTAAGATGCCTGCTCCCCGCCTGAAATTCTACCGTTGAATATGGCCGGAAGGTCGCCGCGATTCGATCTCCCCACCTGTGGGGGAGATGCCCGGCAGGGCAGAGAGGGGTAAACCACACCCGCCGGAGCTATCGAAGGGATATCAAGCCTGCCCAGATGCCGGGCCGCCAATCACCGAATACGCTTCGCCGCCGGTTCCGGCACAAGCTCACCATTCAGGCGACGATCAAGATAGTCCTCGCATTCGCCCATCAGCTCATCCACCTTGCCGTTGAAGAAGTGGTTGGCGCCGGGAAGGGTGCGGTGGGTGATGAGGATGCCCTTCTGGGTCTTCAGCTTTTCGACCAGACCATTCACGTCCTTCTCAGGTGCAACCTTGTCGGCATCGCCGTTGATAATGAGGCCGGAAGACGGGCAGGGGGCCAGGAAGGAGAAGTCGTAGGTATTGGGCTGCGGCGCAATCGACATGAAGCCTTCGATTTCCGGACGGCGCATCAGCAGCTGCATGCCGATCCAGGCGCCGAAGGAATAACCGGCGACCCAGCAGCTTTTCGAATCGGGATGCAGGCTCTGCACCCAGTCGAGAGCGGAAGCAGCGTCGGAAAGCTCGCCGGCGCCATGGTCGAACTCGCCCTGGCTACGGCCGATGGAGCGGAAGTTGAACCGGAGCGTCGTGAAACCGCGCTTCTGGAAAAGATAGAAGAGCTGGTAGACGATCTGGTTGTTCATCGTCCCGCCAAACTGCGGGTGCGGATGAAGAATGATCGCTATCGGCGCGCTCTTTTCCTTGGAGGGTTGATAACGGCCTTCGAGGCGACCCGCAGGGCCGTTAAAAATGACTTCGGGCATTGGTACTCCGGTCGTGTTTTTTCATTCCCGAACCGCATTCTTCCGATGAGAAGACTTGACGAACTGTGTCATCTTTTCTAGAACGCAGTTTAGAATAATTCGAAACTTTGCGTGTGCTCAAGCACTCGGGTCGTGTCATAAGGCAAGCGCAACTGTAATTTCAAGAAAAATGCGTTTTGGCGCATATAAGATTGAGCGAAGCTTTTCCGCTATGACGGGTTTAACGCGTACATATATGGACTGGAACGCCACGGCGCCGCTTCTGCCTGCCGTGCGGGACATCCTTGTGTCCGCGCTTGATCTTGCCGGCAATCCGTCTTCCGTCCACCGGGAAGGGCGCGCTGCCCGCGCCGCCGTGGAGGCTGCCCGCCGTGACGTTGCCGCCCTTGCCGGCGCGCAGGCATCCCATGTCACCTTCACCAGCGGGGCGACCGAAGCTGCCAATCTGGTGCTAACGCCGGAATTCAAAATGGGGCGCGCGCCTGTGCGTTATGGCCGGCTTTACGTGTCCGCCATCGAGCACCCCGCGTTTCGCGAAGGCGGCCGCTTTGAGAAGGATGACGTTACGGAAGTTTCCGTTACGTCAGCGGGCGTCATCGATCTCACCGCGCTTGAGGCGCTGCTGTCGTCGCATGACAAATCCGCTGGCTTGCCGATGGTCGCCTGCATGCTGGTCAATAACGAGACCGGCATTCTCCAGCCGGTGGCGGAAGCCGCGCGGCTCGTGCACGCCGCTGGCGGCTTGATGGTTGTCGATGCCGTGCAGGCGGCGGGCCGCATTCCGCTCGATATCAATGATCTCGATGCGGATTTCCTCGTCCTCTCGTCCCACAAGCTCGGCGGTCCCAAGGGCGCCGGCGCTCTCATCTCGCGCGGCGAGGTAATGATGCCGAAGCCACTGATCCATGGCGGCGGACAGGAAAAGGGACATCGTTCCGGCACGGAAAATACTCTCTCGGCCATCGGTTTTGGTGCCGCCGCTGCCGTGGCGGCCGAGTACCTGGCGGGTGAAGCGGCGCGTCTTGGCGCGCTGCGGGCGAAGCTGGAGGACGGCATGCGGGTTAATGCGCCTGATGTCATCATCCATGGTGCGGATGTTGCCCGTGTGGGCAATACGACCTTTTTCACCCTGCCGGGCCTGAAAGCGGAAACGGGACAGATCGCCTTCGACATAGAAGGCATTGCACTCTCGGCCGGTTCGGCCTGCTCCTCCGGCAAGGTGGGCGAAAGCCATGTGCTGACGGCGATGGGGCACGATCCCAAGCTGGGCGCGCTCAGGATTTCCCTCGGTCACGCGACTGACGAGGCGGATATAGACAGGACGCTTGTGGCGTTCACGAAAATTGCCGGGCGGCGCAAGCTTTCCGGTCAGGCCGCGTAAAATGCGGCTAAGAATTGCGGAATAGCAATTTTCCGCTTGCCGGGATGTGTGAAAAGCGCCATCCCGCACTTACATGGGTATAAGCTCCGCCCCGTTTATACGGGCCCGGATATTTGCCCGAAGATGGATAAGGCGGCTTTCCGCCTTGATACGTTGACAAGCCACCGGACCTTGGCTCCGGCGAGATTGGAGAACGACATGGCAGCGGTTCAGGAAACGATCGATCAGGTTCGCCAGATCGATGTGGACCAGTATAAATACGGCTTCGAAACCGAAATCGAAGTCGACAAGGCCCCGAAGGGCCTTTCGGAAGAGGTGATCCGCTTCATCTCGGCCAAGAAGCAGGAGCCGGAATGGATGCTGGAATGGCGTCTTGAGGCTTACAAGCGCTGGCTAACGATGGAAGAGCCGACATGGGCGCGCGTCAGCTATCCCAAGATCGATTTCAACGATCTCTATTATTATGCCGCACCGAAAAGCACGCCCGGCCCGAAGTCGCTGGACGAGGTCGATCCGGAGCTCTTGAAGGTTTACGAGAAGCTCGGCATTCCGCTGAAGGAACAGGAAATTCTGGCCGGCGTCGAAAACCGTCGTGTGGCCGTGGATGCGGTGTTCGACAGCGTCTCCGTCGTCACCACCTTCAAGGCGGAACTGGCGAAGGCCGGCGTGATCTTCATGTCGATCTCCGAAGCCGTGCGCGAATATCCTGATCTGGTGAAGAAATATCTCGGCTCGGTCGTGCCGCAGACGGACAATTTCTACGCGACGCTGAACTCGGCTGTCTTTACGGACGGTTCCTTCGTGTTCGTGCCGAAGGGCGTTCGTTGCCCGATGGAGCTTTCCACCTATTTCCGTATCAACGAAAAGAACACCGGCCAGTTCGAGCGCACGCTGATCATTGCCGAAGAAGGCGCTTACGTCTCCTATCTGGAAGGCTGCACCGCACCGCAGCGCGACGAGAACCAGCTTCACGCCGCCGTTGTCGAACTTGTGGCGCTTGACGATGCCGAAATCAAATATTCCACCGTCCAGAACTGGTATCCGGGCGACAAGGACGGCAAGGGCGGCATCTACAACTTCGTGACCAAGCGCGGCGATTGCCGCGGTAACCGTTCGAAGATTTCGTGGACGCAGGTGGAAACCGGTTCTGCCATCACCTGGAAATATCCGTCCTGCATTCTGCGTGGCGATGACAGCCGTGGCGAATTCTATTCGATCGCGGTCTCCAACGGCCATCAGCAGATCGACAGTGGCACCAAGATGATCCATCTCGGCAAGAACACCTCGAGCCGCATCATCGCCAAGGGCATCGCTGCCGGTTTCTCGGAAAACGTCTATCGCGGCCAGGTCTCGGCCCACCGCAAGGCGACCAACACGCGTAACTTCACGCAGTGCGACAGTCTGCTGATCGGCGACAAGTGCGGCGCGCATACCGTGCCGTATATCGAGGCGAAGAATTCCTCGGCGCATTTCGAGCACGAGGCGACCACGTCGAAGATTTCCGAAGACCAGCTGTTCTACTGCCTGCAGCGCGGCATTCCCGAGGAGTCGGCGATAGCACTGATCGTCAACGGCTTCGTAAAGGATGTCATCCAGCAGCTGCCGATGGAATTTGCTGTCGAGGCGCAGAAGCTGATCGGCATTTCGCTGGAAGGGTCTGTGGGTTAACTCTTGCTCGACGTCATCCTCGGGCTTGTCCCGAGGATCTGCTGTCGCGGGATGCGGAGATGAGCGGTGTCGTTTACATGATGTCCGATAAACCGCGCGGTGTGATCTATACTGGCGTCACGAGTGATCTCGAGAGCCGGATATTTGACCACCGCAACGCGTTGCAGAAGGGTTACACAGAGAGATACCGGGCGAAGAACCTTGTCTGGTTTGAGACCCACCCGAATATCGTGCTGGCAATCCAGCGGGAGAAATCTTTGAAGCGTTATATGCGCGAATGGAAAATCAGGTTGATAGAAGAACTAAATCCGACCTGGATGGACCTTTACGAGCGCATAAACGAAATCGCCAACGCCTATCGGCCGCATGAGAATACGCGGAAGTGGGGCGACTATAATTGACGTGATTAGATCCTCGGGACAAGCCCGAGGATGACGGATGCAAAAGTTGAGGCAGGCCCGTAACAGGGCTTACGAGGCGGTCCTTGATACCGCACCACGAACAGGAACCAAACCATGCTTGAAATCATCGACCTGCACGCAAAGATCGCCGATACCGAAACCGAGATCATCAAGGGTCTCAACCTGAAGGTTGCCGCCGGTGAAGTCGCCGCCATCATGGGGCCGAACGGTTCCGGCAAGTCGACGCTGTCCTACATCCTGTCGGGCCGTGAAGATTATGAAGTCACCTCCGGTGACATTCTCTATAACGGCGAAAGCATTCTGGAGCTGGACGCCGCCGAGCGCGCTGCAAAGGGCATTTTCCTGGCCTTCCAGTATCCGGTCGAAATTCCGGGCGTCGCCACCATGCAGTTCCTGAAGGTTGCGATGAACGAGCAGCGCAAGGCGCGCGGTGAGTCCGAGCTGACGACGCCGGACTTCATCCGCCGCGTCAAGGAAGCGGCCGGTGATCTGAAGATCGACATGGAGATGCTGAAGCGTCCGCTGAACGTCGGTTTTTCCGGCGGTGAGAAAAAGCGCGCCGAAATCCTGCAGATGGCGCTGCTGGAGCCGAAGCTCTGCGTTCTCGACGAAACCGATAGCGGCCTCGACATCGACGCGCTGAAGATCGTGGCTGATGGCGTCAACGCGCTGAAGTCGCCGGATCGCGCCACTGTCGTCATCACCCACTACCAGCGCCTGCTCGATTACATCGTGCCTGATAGCGTTCACGTTCTTTACAAGGGCAAGATCATCCGTTCGGGCGACAAGGCCCTGGCGCTGGAGCTGGAAAACAATGGTTACGCCGACATCATCGGTGAAGCGGCCTAAGCCAGAGGCCAGGAGGTGATGTCCATGAACATTCAAACGACCAATCGGCTGACGCCAGCGGAAACCGCGCTGATCGACGCCTATACCGCCAAGTTCAGCGAATTGCCGGGCAATGGTGCGGTTGTCGCCGCCCGTGACGTGCTGTTCGACGATCTGAAGACCGGCGGTCTTCCGACCCGCCGCATCGAGGCGTGGCACTATACCGATCTCAAGAGCCTGTTGCGTGCCATTCCCGAGGACCAGCCCGCACCTGTTATCGACAAGCAGGCGTCCGTTGTCGCCGGCTCGTCCGTCGCCTACGTGCTGCATGGCACGGCCAATGTCGGCAAGATCGAAGACATCAGCGTTTCCAGCTTTGCCGAGAGCCTGCTTGACGGCTCGGCCGCCACAGGCCTTGCGGAAGCCAGCAAGGACGACGTGATCGGCCGTATCAACGGCAGCTTCGTGCGCGACGGCCTGATGCTCGACATTCCCGCTGATGCCGAGATCGAAAAGCCGATCGAATTGCAGGCGATCCATGGCGCAGGTCAGGTTCACAGCCGCTTCCCGGTGCGCTTCGGCAAGGGTTCCAAGGCGACCGTCATCGAGCGTCACCTTTCGGTGACTTCGGATGCCGCCCTGGTTTCCTCCGTCAGCGACATCGTCGTTGAAGACGGCGCGGAAGTGACCTGGATCATCCTGCAGAGCCAGGGTGCGGCCGATATTCATCTGGGCCAGCTGCGCATGAAAATCGGCGCGGATGCCAAGGTTCGCCTGTTCGTCATCAATGCCGGCGGCAAGCTGGTGCGGCAGGAACTGCGGATCGACGTGGAAGGCGAGGGCACTGACCTCATCGTTCGCGGCGTCAACCTGCTGGGCGGTGAAACCCACACCGACGTGACGATGGTTCTCGGTCACAACGTGCCAAACACGACCTCGACGGAAGTGTTCCGCAACGTTGTGTTCGACCGTGCCAAGGGCATTTTCCAGGGCATGATCCGGGTTGCACCCGATGCCCAGAAGACCGATGCGAAGATGGCGTGCAATACGCTGCTGATGTCCGACGATGGCGAGTTCTCGGCAAAGCCGGAACTTGAAATCTTCGCCGACGACGTTCAGTGCGGTCACGGTGCGACGGTTGCCGATATCGATGACAACCATCTCTATTACCTGATGGCGCGCGGCGTGCCGCGGGCAAAGGCGCGGGCGATGCTCGTCAACGCCTTCGTCGCTGAAATCGTCGAGGAACTGGAAGAAGAGAATCTGGTAGAGGCGCTGGAGGCGATCATCTCCGGCTGGCTGGAACATCATGCCTGAGAGCGAACGCGCCGCAGTGGCGGCCCCTTATGACGTTGAAGCCGTGCGCAAGGATTTCCCGATCCTGTCGCGCGAGGTCTATGGCAAGCCGCTCACCTATCTCGACAATGGCGCGTCCGCTCAAAAACCGCAGGTGGTGATCGACGCCGTTTCGCATGCGTATTCCAATGAATATGCGAATGTGCATCGTGGTCTGCATTTCCTCTCCAACGCCGCAACCGACGCCTATGAGGCGGCGCGCGAAAAGGTGCGCCGTTTCCTCAACGCGGGTTCGGTGGACGAGATCGTCTTCACCAAATCCTCCACCGAGGCGATCAATACGGTCGCTTACGGTTACGGCATGCCTGTTATCGGCGAGGGCGACGAGATCGTCATCTCGATCATGGAGCATCACTCCAATATCGTGCCATGGCATTTCATCCGCGAACGGCAGGGCGCAAAGCTGGTCTGGGTGCCTGTTGATGATGACGGCGCGTTCCACATCGAGGCTTTCGAAAAGAGCCTGACGGAGCGCACCAAGCTCGTTGCCATCACCCATATGTCGAATGCGCTCGGCACCATCGTGCCGGTCAAGGAAATCTGCCGCATCGCCCATGAGCGCGGCATTCCGGTGCTGGTCGATGGTTCGCAGGGCGCGGTTCACATGCCGGTCGATGTGCGCGATATCGATTGCGACTGGTATGTGATGACCGGCCACAAGCTCTACGGTCCCTCGGGCATCGGTGTGCTCTACGGCAAGACTGACCGCTTGGGCGAGATGCGGCCGTTCCAGGGCGGCGGGGAGATGATCCTCGACGTTTCCGAAGATAATGTCACTTATAACGAGCCGCCGCACCGTTTTGAAGCCGGCACCCCGCCCATCGTGCAGGCGATCGGCCTCGGTTACGCGCTGGATTATATGGACAATCTCGGCCGTGCCGCGATTGCTGCTCACGAGGCCGATCTTGCCGCTTATGCCGCGGAGCGGCTGCGCGAGATCAATTCGCTGCGCATCATCGGCAATGCGCCTGACAAGGGCGGCATCTTCTCCTTCGAGCTTGCAGGCATCCATGCCCACGACGTCTCGATGGTGATCGACCGGCGCGGTGTTGCCGTGCGTGCCGGCACCCATTGTGCCATGCCGCTCTTGAAACGGTTCGGCGTCACCTCCACATGCCGGGCATCGTTCGGCCTTTACAATACCCGCGCCGAAGTAGATCGTCTTGTTGAGGCGCTGGACTATGCGCGCAAATTTTTCGCCTGATATCGGCATGAATGAGATCAGGATTGAGGATCAGACCATGACTGCGGAAGCCACTGCAAAGACACAAGATGCAACGGAAGAAGCGGCAAAGCCGTCTTCCATTCCGCCCGACGAGCTGGCGCGTCTCAGCGACGACGTGATCTCGGCGCTGAAGACCGTCTACGACCCGGAAATTCCGGCCGATATTTTCGAACTCGGCCTGATCTACAAGATCGATATCGAGGACGACCGGATGGTCAAGATCGTCATGACGCTGACAGCGCCCGGTTGCCCGGTTGCCGGTGAAATGCCGGGCTGGGTGGAAAATGCGGTTGGCGCTGTCGAAGGTGTTTCCGGCGTTGACGTGTCGATGACCTTCGATCCGCCATGGACGCCGGAGCGCATGTCGGAAGAGGCGCAGGTCGCCGTCGGCTGGTATTGAGACTGAAGCGATTTTGACAGATATCATCTCTTGATGACACTGTCGGCTGCACTTAAATTGAATTCCATAAGCATCGAGCCTTGAACTCGATTGTCGAAGGAGAATTAAGCCCATGGGCTTTGCGATCATGACCATGACCGGGGCTGCCGCCTCGCGTGTTAAAGCAATCGTCGAAAATTCCGGACTGGACGCCAAGGGCGTGCGTGTCGGCATCAAGAAGGGCGGCTGCGCGGGCATGGAATATACCATCGACCTCGTGACCGAAGCGGATGCGAAGGACGATCTGGTTGAATTCGATGGAGCCAAGGTCTGGGTTCAGCCCTCCGCCGTACTCTATCTGTTGGGCACCCAGATGGATTTTGAAGTGACCAAGATGCGCTCTGGTTTCACCTTCAACAATCCGAACCAGACATCCGCTTGTGGCTGTGGTGAATCGGTCGAACTGAAGCCTGCCGATCTGGCGGCGCTGGCGAAGCAGCGTGAGGCTGAGGCCAGCGTTTAAGAGTCAACGCGCCCTGTGCGTCGGCGAAGCAGATTTTTCTTGTGTATGCGCGCTCCTCCAAACGCGACGTCGTCCTCTGGCTTGTCCCGAGGATCCGCAACCGATTGATTTTACTCAACGTGATTAGATCCTCGGGACAAGCCCGAGGATGACGGAGGAGAGGTGTCGGATTTCGATTCCCGGAACTGACTGTCGCCGGAAATCAGCTATCGAGGTGTGACGCCTGCTGTTTGAGTGTTTTGATGAAATCCGCCAGCGGATGAATCGGTGGCGTCGTCGTCAATAGCGGTTCGAGAGCGGCAGCGATCATCTTGCAATCGTTTGCGGAGAGCGGCCGAAGGTTCGATACGATTTTGTTGTAAGCCGGTGTCCCGCGTGCCGCTAAAGAGCGATTGATCACAAACTGCTCTGTCTGCCCATCCATTCGCTCCACGAAGAGGGCGAGTGAACCGCCGTCAGCGGCAGCCGCGCTGTCCGATACCGATTTGAACATAGAAACCCCTTCCGGCAATTTGTGAACCTATTCGCTCGAAGCCGTTGCAGCATCGACCGCTTTCCTCACTCGTGCCGCAACGCCTCGATCGGGCTCAAACTCGCCGCCCGCCGTGCCGGGAAGTAACCGAAAATCACCCCGATGGCCGCTGAAAAGGCAAAGGCGAGGAAGATGATCGACGGGCTGGTGACGAAGGGCACGTTGAGGAAGCTGACGACGCCGTAAGCAAGGCCAAGCCCCGTTAGAATGCCGACGATACCGCCGAAGGCCGATAACATGACGGCCTCGACCAGAAACTGCGTCAGCACCTGTTTTTCGAGCGCGCCGATGGCGAGGCGGATGCCGATTTCGCGGGTGCGTTCTGTCACCGACACCAGCATGATGTTCATGATGCCGATGCCGCCGACAAGAAGGCTGACGGCGGCGACCGCACCCAGAAGCCCGGTGAGCAGTGTCGTCGTGCCGGTCATGGCAGAGGCGATCTGTGTCATGTCGTTGACGGTGAAATCATCCTCGCGGCCAATGTTGATGCGGCGGCGCTCGCGTAGCAGGTTCTGCAGGTCGCTCTGCACCTTGGCGGTGGACACGCCGTCCTGCGCCGAGACCATGATCGAGGAAATGGTGGTGGTGCCGCCGATGCGCCGCTGGTGGATTTTCAGTGGCATGATGATTGTGTCGTCCTGATCGTCACCGAGGCCGGACTGGCCTTTTCTGGCGAGGACACCGATGACGGGGCAGGAGATATTGCTGACACGAATCGTCTGACCCACAGGGTTTTCCGCGCCAAAAAGTTCCTGCCGCACCGTTTCGCCGATGATGCAGCCGATCTGGCCGCCGCGGTCTTCGGCGGGCTGGAAGTCGCGGCCGAGCGCAATGGTCCAGTCCTGCGCTATCAGATAATCATTGGTGGTGCCGATGACGCTCGTCTGGTGGTTCTTGCCGCCGAAAATGACAGTCGCGGCAGAGCTGCGGTTCTGCGGCGCGACGGCGCGAATGCCTGATATCTGGTTGCGGATGGCCTCGACATCACGGTCATCGAAACGTTTCGCCTCGGTGCTGGCGCGGCCGGGGCCGAACTGGCCGGGGCGCACGAACAGCATGTTGGTGCCGAGCCGCGAGAGTTCCGATTTCACCTGTTCCGTGGTGCCGTTGCCGATGGTGACCATGGCGATGACGGCGGCCACGCCGATGACGACACCGAGCACTGTGAGGAAGGAGCGCAAAAGGTTGCGGCTGATGGCGCGCAGCGCAAGACGTGACGTTTCAAAGAACATCGGATGTCTCCTTTTCGTCGGCCGCGCTGTCGGAGGCGAGGTGGCCATCAACGAAGCGCAACAGGCGTCCGGCGTGGGCGGCAATATCCTCTTCATGGGTGACCATGACGACCGTGATGCCCCTGTCGCGATTGAGCGCCGTGATCAGCTCCATGATCTCGTTGCTGGTTTTCGTATCGAGGTTACCCGTCGGTTCGTCGGCCAGAAGCAGGGCGGGGCGGGTGACGATGGCGCGCGCAATGGCCACACGCTGCTGCTGGCCGCCGGAAAGCTCCTGGGTGGTGTGATCCTCGCGACCCTTCAAACCCACCTGTGCCAGGGCCTCCATGGCGCGGGCGCGCCGTTCGGAGGCCTTCATGCCGCGATAGACCAGCGGCAGCTCGACATTTTCCACTGCCGAGGTGCGGGAGAGAAGATTGAAGCCCTGAAACACGAAACCCAGCATGTGGCGGCGCAGCAGCGTCAGGTGCTCATTGTCGAAGCCGCTGGTCGGCACGCCCTGAAACAGATATTCGCCAGCTGTTGGCACATCCAGACAGCCGATGATATTCATCGACGTCGATTTGCCGGAGCCTGACGGCCCCATGATGGCGACGAATTCCTTCTCATGGATCGACAGGCTGACGCCATCGAGCGCGCGAATGGTTGCTTCGCCTCGGCCATATTGCTTGACGACGTTGCGGAATTCGATGAGCGGCGGCTTTTGCATCAGGTTTTCCTCCGTCAGCCGGCGTTGCGGGCCGTTGCGTCGGTAATCACCTGATCATCGGCTTTCAGGTCGCCCGATTTGACCACGGTATGCTGGCCATCGGTGGAGCCGGTTTCGATGGCGACGGAGACCGGATTGTTGTTGCGCAGCACCCAGACCGTTCTTTTGCCCGTCGCGGCCTGGCCGGCATCGCGGTTCTGCGAGCGGCCCATGCGGGGCGGGCGGAACAGGCTCATCAACCCGCCGCCACGGGAGGCGGATTCGCGCGGCGGCGTATAACGAAGCGCGGAATTCGGCACCAGCAGCGTGTCCTTGATTTCCTCAACGATGATATTGGCCGTTGCCGTCATGCCCGGGCGCAGCAGCAGTTCGGCATTATCGACAGTCAATATGCCCTTGTAGGTCACCACATTGGATACGGTTTCCGACGCGAAACGAACCGTCTCGATTTCGGCCGGGAAGCTGCGGTCGGGATAGGCATCGACGTTAAACGTCGCTTTTTGCCCGGTCTCGACCTTGCCGACATCCGCCTCATCCACCGACACCTGCAATTCCATATGACGCAGATCGCCGGCGATCGTGAACAGAACAGGGGCGTTGAGCGAGGAGGCGACGGTGGCGCCGGGATCGACACTGCGGGTGAGGATGACGCCATCGATGGGCGAGACGATCTTGGCCTTGCCGAGATTGACCTCGGCGAGCCGCAGATCCGCTTCCGCCGAAAGCACGGTTGCCTCGTTGACCTGCAACGTCGCGGCCGCCGCATCGTGGGTGAACTGTGCGGCATCCAGATCCTGCTGGCTGGACACCCGGTTCTGCACCAGCGACCGCAGGCGCTCCATGGATGTCTTTGCCGAGCCGAGATCGGCGCGCGCCTTCAACACGTTGGCCTTGGCGGAGGCAAGTTTGGCGCGGGCGCTCTGCACGTCGGCTTCGAGCTTGTTGGTGTCGAGCTCGGCCAGAATATCGCCGGACTTTACCGGCGTATTGTAGGTGACGTTGACCTTGCGCACCGTGCCGGACAATTCACTCGATATATCGACCTGATCCGTCGGCTGCACCGAGCCGGTGGAGGTGACGATGACGGAAAGATCGCCCTGACGTGCAGGTTCCGTGGTGTAGTTGTAGGCAACACCCGCCGCGCGCGACTGATAATAATATCCAAGGCCGCCGCCAATCAGCACAATGGCCGCCGCGATATAAAGAAACCGACGCGATTTCTTCTTGCGGCCGTTTCTGTTCGTTCCCAGAATCTCACGCAGATCGGGCTGGCTGTCTGGTGTATCGCGGCCATTGCCGTTGGCGTCGTTCATTCTCTTCACCCGCAAAATTCAAAATACCACAGAGGGTTGTTTCCGCTCTGCGGTTTGTCCATCCGTCCGTCGCTGTGTATTCCTCTGATTGTGGGAAGTGACATAGCTTGCCTCAAGGGTGAAGTGAAAACTTGGTAATATTTATGATAGTTCTGGTCTGCTAGAGATAAGCACTGGAAAGGCCGATGCCACCAAAACGGCAAAGGTTTCAGCAGCGACATGCAGGACGATGATAGAATGAACGACAATGTGGTGAAGTTCCGCAAACCGGCGCCGCCGAAAAAACCGCGCCAGCCGATGGGGCCGAAAGCGAAGAAGGCGCTGACGATTGTGGCTGTCGTCGCGTTTTTTGTGGCGGCTTGGGGCTACTTCACGCTGATGGGGCAGGGGTAGGCGAAAGGGCCGGCGTTGGCGCTTTTGCTTTGGGCAGGATGGAAGGCGCAAGTGTGCAAGTCGGCTAAAGCGGGTGTTTCTGGAGGCGATTGAGGTTTAGGTGGCGCCGCTGATTCTGGTGACGGCTATTGGCCCAGAGCAGACACCGCGGCGCCGTCACAAAGCAACAACTAATGTCGCCTATATGCTTTCCAAAAACCTCAAAATCGCCGTCGAGACCTCTTTTGGCCTCTCTTGCTGAAGCCAATGGCCCGCCCCAGAAATGGTATGCAATCCGCGGAGATCGGGAACAAGCGTCGGCATTTCCGCAATGATCTGATCCATTCCCGGAATGCTGAGACCAGTGTCCCTTTCGCCGATCATAAACAGCGCAGGAACCGTGATCTTCAGGCCAGCGGCGAGACGCTGCAGTTCCCGGTTCCGATCGAGGTTTCGGTAGTAGTTCAAACCGCCTCGGAAGCCTGATGCCTGGAAGTCCCGGACCATGCGGTCGAAGTCGGGGGCGGGCAACCAATCTGGCAGCGCAGCGGGCTCCGGCAGGCTTTCTAATAGCCCCATGGACCGCGAGACCATGCCGAAAGGATTGGGGGTACTGTCACCGGGCAAGCGGGGACCGGCTTCGCCGCTTGCCGCGAAGATCAGCTTGCGTAACGTCAGGGCGACATCCCGGCCGAACTCGGCTTCGGCTCCATCAGGGTCTTGAAAATAAAGCGTGTAGAACAAGCTTTTGTCATCCTGAGGGAATATCCGCGAAGGAGGCATAGGCGGCAGACCCATCATCGGCACGCTCAAGGCAACGACGGCACGGAACCTGTCAGGCCGCATGAGTGCAGCCTGCCACGCCACTGTTGCGCCCCAGTCATGCCCGACCACGACCGCTTGCTGTTCGCCGAGAGCATCGAGAAGTGCCACAAGGTCGCCTACCGTGTGGAAAACGGTGTATTGGTCTGGACGCTCCGGAGCTTCTGTCTTCCCGTACCCTCTCATGTCGGGCGCAACGGCACGGTAGCCTGCGCGCGCGAATGCCTCGATCTGGTGTCGCCAAGCATATTTGGTTTCAGGAAAGCCGTGGCAGAGCAAGACCAGCGGACCTTGTCCAGCCTCAATGAGGCTTATGCTGATCGTAGCTGTCGAAATGATAGTGTCTTTCATAGGAGCCTCATGACTTAATGCCCGTTTGACGGAACCGTAGACAACGAGTTGCGCTGCCAGGGCGATGAAGGTTCTACGAAGCATACTGACTTGCCTCGTTTTTCGTAACAATATATGTTACGCATTGATTGTGGCGGTCAAGATACCGTAACAAAAATTGTTGCAGAAAGATTGATGATGAAGACCGATGGTCGTCTTGCAAGGATGCTACACGTGCTGGTCCACATGGGGCTGCTAGGAGGCAGGGAGACATCAGAACGGATTGCGCAGATGCTGAACACGAACCCAGTGGTCGTTCGCCGTACTCTCGGAGCCCTCCGCGAGAGCGGCATCGTAGTATCGGAAGGTGGCCGCGGAGGCGGGTGGAAGCTGATCCGTTCGCTTGATCAGATCACTGTGCTTGATGTTCAGCGTGCTTTGGTCGAAGGTCAAATGCTCCCCGCACCATTGTCGAAAGACCATCCCAATTGCCCCGTCGAACGCGCTTCGAACGCCGTCCTCGAACGTGCGCATTGCTTGGCTGAAGCTGCGTTGAGAACGGCCTACTCGGAAACAACGCTAGCACAGATCGCTGAAACCGCCGTCGCGACGAAGTAAGTAGGAATGGTTATGTCCACTGTTGGCGCAATGTTGCCGAAGCGATAACTTGCCGTCGCCGCCGTAATAGCCGCTTGCCAAAAGGCTCATACCCAATACCTTTATCAACACGGCCAAGGGAGTGGAATGTATGAAAGGTTTTCGCGACAGTGTGCTTTTTCCGCTCACGCTCCTGACCGGCGGCGTGGTCGCGTTTTTTCTCTTTCTCTACGTCACTGGCCACGATCCGGATGAGCGACCCTTGACCCTGGTCGAGTGGGTTATCGGCGGGATGCTGATAGGGCCGGGTTTCGGTTATCTCGTGAAATGGAGAAAGATGAAGAACAACCGCGATGCAAACGCAGACTGATTGCGTGCTGCGTCAGACCCGACTAGTTGTCTTTCATCGATAATTTGAGAAGCGGTGGCGACCCCTGCAGGACTCGAACCTGCGACCTACTGCTTAGAAGGCAGTTGCTCTATCCAGTTGAGCTAAGGGGCCGTCATGCCGGGCAGCGATGCTGCCGGCGAAAACTGTAGTGTTTCAGTGCGTCCAGGGCTGGGTGCGGTTGAAGCGAAAATTGTCGGTGTAGGAAACCACCTTGCGGGTTGCTTCCTTCGGCAGGATGACGCGGTATTCGATGCCCTTGCGCTGTGCATAGGCTTCGGCCTGTTCCTGCGTCTCGAATGTCAGCTTGACCTGCTGCTTCATGTCGGAGCTGGAGGTGTAGCCCATGATCGGATCGATCTTGCGCGGAACTTCGGCGTCGAATTCCAGAACCCAGACATTGGTCTTTGCCGTGCCGGATTGCATGGCGGTTTTTGCAGGGCGGTAAATCTTCGCAGACATGTCGAAACTGCTCCGGTTGGACAGTGGGGTGTTTACATCCCCGAATTATTCTTCACGTACCTGAATAGAATAACCAAATCGTGTCAGGAACGTTGAATTTGAAATGGACTGACTTCAGGCGAGAGTCAAGACGATTATCCCGCGCTTTCCTTATCCCACCCGCCGCCACGCCGGCCGCGGATTTTGCCGATCTAGGCCATGACTGAACAAAGATGAATTTCCCTGTTGCGGACTTCAGGTGAACCGTGTATTCCCCAGCCATCGCCTCGGCGGAGTGTAGCGCAGTCTGGTAGCGCATCTGGTTTGGGACCAGAGGGTCGGGAGTTCGAATCTCTCCACTCCGACCATTTTAAAGCTGAACATCAGCTTTCCGGCGTAACTCCCAGGAAATATTCTCAATTATTCCGCAGGCGGACCCGCCAGAGTACTCTCCGCCGTCCCGATCGTCATGACATTGCCGCGCCAGGCCACCGCGCTGCCGATCCAGCTGCGCGCCCAGACGACGGGCATGATCAGGTCGCGGGCGATCATGGCCGGCAGCGTATAGAGCGACACTGGCCAGCCATTGAGGGAAGCGAGCGCCAGTTCCGGGCCGAACATGAGGGCTAGGACGACAGAGGCGGTCGCGGCGAGGTTCACATCCATCATGGCGGCGGCGGTAAGCGCGAAAAGAAGCGGCGGCAGCGCGCCGGTCAGGATTTCCGGTGCGAAATATTGCGGAAAGGTCACGCGTCTCAGCCGCGCCCAGCGGGTCTGGCGTGACCAGATTTCGCCGGCATGGCGCCGGCCGAGCGGTTGCTCGAACGGGGCGGAGACCAGATGCACCTTGCGGCCAGCGCTCCGCACCAGCTTCGTCGAGGCGGCGTCCTCGGCGATTTCGGCGGCGAGTGCGCGAATGCCGCCACGGTCCTCCAGGAACGGCTTGTTCCACAACATCGATTTGCCCTGTGCGAAACCGATGCCGATCGCTTCCGCTGCATATTGCCAGCGGCCCTGCGAGCCATTGAGGAAGGCGCATTCCACATTGGCCCAGAATCCCACAGGGCGGGAACCGAGCGGCGGAGAGCAGACCAGTCCGCTATCCGGCCGCCAGGCCGACATCATGGTGGCTATATAGGATTTCGGCATCAGCACGTTTGAGTCGGCGAGAATCACCCATTCGTGCTTGGCGGCACGCCAGCCCTTGACGCAATTGTTCAGCTTCGGATTGGCGCTGACGCGGTCGTCACCGATCAGCAATTGCATGGAGACCGAGGGAAATGCGGCGGCGGCTTTGCGGACTTCCGCGATCACGGGATCGAATTCGTCCGCGACGCAGAACAGCAACTCGTAATCCGGCCAGTCGAGCCCGAAGGCACGCGAGAGCGTCAGCGGCGTGAAGTTTTCGACGCCGCGTAGCGGCACCACCAGCGAGACCGGCGGCTTTTGCCGGACAAGATCGTTTTCCGCGTCCCGTCTCGTCAGTCGCCAGCCGGCGAGAACAATGCCGAGAAGATTGAAGGCAAGGAGCATAATTGCGCAAAGGGCAAAGACGGTTTCCATGCTGGCCAGTTCCACTCCCAAGCTTTCGGCGGTTCACCCGCCAATCGATTCCATGGAATTCGTCTCTGCCGATTATAACGTTTGCGTGACAGTTACATGTCATGATCGGCAGGCGGGAGGCTGCGCCGTGCATGAAAGCGCTGCGGGAGCCTCGTGCAAAGAAAAGCCCTTCATGAAGAAGGGCTCAATCATCATGACGGTCAGTGACTTTTAGTGGACGTTCAGGATATGGGCATGACTGCTTGCAACGAGAAACGATTCCCGTGCTATCTCGATGTCACATTTGCCGGCAATGGCATTGAGGCAGTTTCTGCGCGCTTCTTCATATTCAGGCCCATGTTCCTCGGGCCAGCGGTACATCAGCATGTCGAGCGCCACCAGCGGGCTGTAGATCTCCACGGCGACGCAAAGCGGCAGGTGGATGGCCACCGGTTTCATCCACGAGGCGTGGTGACACGGCTCTGTTCTGTTGATCAGCATGTCATTTTCCTCCCTGTTTCACGCGCCTTCATGGCGGTGTTTGCTCCCATGCGCGAAATGCTTGCCTCACGAAATGGTTCCCGATCACCTAAAATGTGATCGATCAGGGGGTTCCAATTTTCCAAGATGAATGGAAGATGAACAAATAGATGAACCGGAGATGAACAAAACCGCCCTTGAGGCGTTGTTGTGTCCATAAGAAGGAGAACGCATATGTTCAATTTGTCAGGCATTCAGGAAAGCTTCTTCGGAGACCGCATGGCCGGCGTATGCCAGGCGATTACCTCGGCGCTGGCCTTCGAATCGGGTCTCGAAAAGTCGCGCATTTCCGCAACCGTCGAAAATGACGTGATCTATCTGGAAGGCACGGCCGATTCGGTCGAGGCGATCGACATCGCCATCAATCTTGCCGCTTCCATCTCCAATTGCCGGATTTTGAGCCATATCGAGCCGGTTTACTGATTATTGCGCCAGCCGGGCGACAGGTCGTCCGGCTCATTCAGACACAATAACGCGGCAATGTTATTTCCGGTTGCCGATCTGCGCGCTGCGGACCATGTCGCCAGGCTTGATGCCATAACGTTTCGCGGCGCCGCCATTCAGCTCAAGCACAAATTTCACGGGCCCGCGGGAGCTGATGATCGCTTCCGAATGGGGAACCGCGTTTTCATGGATATGGGTGATTCGGCCGTCACCGGCGATGAACAGCATATCGAGCGGGATGAGGGTGTTGCGCATCCACATGGCGACGGCGCGTGTTTCACCAAAATCGAAAAGCATGCCGTTTTCTGGCGGCATGGACTTGCGGAACATCAGGCCCTGGGAGCGCTGGGCGTCGTCCAGTGCCAGTTCGGCAACGAAGTCCTGGGTTTTACCCGAGGTCGTCTCGATGGTCAGCGGCTCGGAGGTGAATGTCTGGCGTTCCTGAGAGTGTGCGGCGCCGGCTAGCGTGAAAAAAACAAGCGCCATGACGGCGCTTTTCAGCATGGGACGCAGGCCGGACATCAATGCGACATCCCGATGGAAACCGGGTTATCGGGATGGATTTCCGCCGCCATCAGGCCCTTGTCGCCATCGCCGTAACGCACCAGCACCACCTGGCCGGGGCGTAGCTCCGTCAGGCCGAAACGGCGCAGCGTTTCCATATGCACGAAAATATCTTCCGTTCCTTCGCCACGCGTCAGGAAACCGAAACCCTTGGTGCGGTTGAACCACTTGACGATGGCACGCTCAAGCCCGCTATGCGGCGTCACCTGCACATGGGTGCGCACCGGCGGCAGCTGCGACGGGTGAACGGCGGTCGACTGATCCATGGACAGGATGCGGAAAACCTGGAAACCGCGGTCGCGCCGCTGGATGAGGGCGACGATGCGCGTGCCTTCAAGGATGGTCTGATAGCCGTCGCGGCGCAGGCACGAGACGTGCAGCAGCACATCCTGTGTGCCGTTATCGGGCACGATGAAGCCGAAACCCTTGGCGACGTCGAACCATTTCACGACGCCGGTGATTTCGGTCAGGTCGACGGCATCGCCCGAAAGGTCCTCGACATCGACTATCGTTTTCGATGACATCCTATCAGCCATATCCTGCCAACCCCTCGATTACGCGCCATACACCGGTCAACTGATTCCTGTGCGCCAGATTAACATCTTGGTAACGGTTTCACGCAAGCCCTAGTTTTTGATTTACGCACCTGCTTTTATGTCGCCGTCCTTGTCCGGGGCTTGCCATCGTGCGTTTAAAGGCTTCGGACCCGTGTAATGGAGAGGAATAAAATGCGGTATCTGCACACGATGGTTCGCGTCAAAGACCTTGGCGAATCACTTAAATTCTACGTCGACCTTCTGGGTCTCACGGAAATACGCCGAATCGAGAATGAAAAAGGCCGGTTTACGCTGGTGTTTCTTGCCGCGCGCGACGACATTGCTGCGGCGAAGGAAAACAAGGCGCCGTGCCTGGAGCTGACCTATAACTGGGATACCGAGGATTATACTGGCGGCCGCAATTTCGGCCACCTCGCTTATGAAGTCGACAATATCTACGACTTCTGCGCGCGTCTTCAGCAGAGCGGCATCGTCATTAACCGGCCGCCGCGCGACGGGCACATGGCTTTTGTGCGCTCACCGGATGGTATTTCATTCGAAATTTTGCAGAAAGGCGAAAGCCTCGCACCAGCCGAACCGTGGATATCTATGCAGAATACCGGTTCCTGGTAGGGTTTTTTGAGCGAATACGGGCGGTTTTTCGCGCACTTGCCTTGTCCCGAGGGGATGAGGCATAGTCCGCGAATCAAAAACGGCCTGTTCCGTTTCGGGGAAGCGCACGATTCCGTTGCCGTGCTGCTGGTGAAAATGCAAGATACGGAGGCCATCCATGAAAACTGCAGAGAATGCGAAAGGACGCCTTTCCTGTAAGCGTTTTGTCGTCGCGGTTTCGCTGCTCGGGCTTTCCGGTTGCGTTTCGGCGGTGACGGATGACGAGATGGCCGCCACGACAAAGAAGCCGGAAATCGCCGCACAGCACAAGCCGCAGACGGCCGCAGCAGCCGTTGCTTCGCCGGCGACCGGCGCGCAGCCGGGGCATTATGTGGATCCCGCCGTCGCATCGGCGGCCGGCGTAAACAACGTTCCGGCCCAGCACCAGGCGCCCGGTAGTCCCGCACAGGGTTATGGTGCAGCCGCCGATATAGGCGGACTGACGACGCAGCCGACGGCGATTTCCGCCGGAACGTCCAGCATCTATTCAACAGCGACGCATTCCGGCTCTGCAGCCGCTCAAGGCATGGCCGCAGCCCAGGGCGGTTCCGCCCAGAAAATCATTCCCGCCGTCAGCAGCGTCTATTCCGCGCCGATACAGCCGTCCCAGCCGCAGCCCGTTGCCGCGCCGGTCGCTGTTCCGGTAGCCGCTCAGGTGCCGCCGGAACAGCATAGCGAAAATCGTCAGCCCGCTGCCGTGCCGGTGCCGCAGCCGGACCAGCGCGCGGCTGCGCAGCCTGCCACCAATGCCGGAGCGACGGTTGAGGGGCGGGAAGGCGAGGGCAGGAGCCTGACGCTTGCGGCGTTTTTCGCCGGTGCTGCCAAGAAGCGTCTGCCAAAGATGATCGAAAGCGGCTCGGCCGGCAACACCGAGGTTGCTGCCTTGTCCGGAGCGGCTGACGGGTCGATGGGTATTGCGCTTTCCGGCCGCTCGATGATGTCCGAGGAATTCGACGACGCTCACCTCGATGAAGAGGATGACCAGCCCACCGGCCTGATGAAGCTCGCCTCGCTCTCCGGCCTCACCCGCGTTTCCCCGAACGGGCTTTTCCTGCAGACGGACCACGTCGAAGTCGGCTGTTTCAAGCCGGAACTGGTACGGATGATCAAGGATGTGGAGCGTCACTATAACAGCCCGGCGATCGTAACCTCCGGTTATCGCCCGCCGAAGGGAATTAGGCAGGGCTCCAAGCACTACACCTGCGATGCCGCCGACATCCAGATCAAGGGTGTTTCCAAATGGGAACTCGCCACCTATCTGCGTTCCCTGCCGGATCGTGGCGGCGTGGGCACCTATTGCCACACTGAGTCAGTGCATATGGATACCGGCGAAGCGCGGGACTGGAACTGGCGCTGCCGCCGAACCGCCGCGCGCAAATAAGCCCGCTCGTTTTTCGGCATTAGGGCCATCCGGCGCCCCTTCCGATAAGACTGGAGATCGCAGCCGCATGGACGGATGGCCCGGCTTGCTATAGGAGGCGGTTCGTTATGTCCCGCTTATGGTGCCTTGCGATGCAGCCTGTCTCGACTTTCCCGATCTATATCGTTTCGATTGCGCGCGCACGGGCGCGGCTGGAGAAGATGCTGGAAGGCGCCTCCGGCCTCGGTCTCGACCTGCGGCCAGTAGAGGGGGTGGACGGCAAGACCATTTCCCCTGATGACTGGCGGGATTTCGACCGGCGCGGCTTCGAGCTGCGCAATGGCCGCCACGCCCTGCCGGGAGAATATGGCTGTTACGCCAGCCATATCAAGGCGCTTGAAACCTTCCTCGCGACCGATGCGCCTGTCGCCGTGATCGTCGAAGATGACGTTGCCTTCACGCCGGATTTCTCGGAACGGGTCAAGGCCATGGTTGCGGCGATGCCCGACGACGCCATCGTGAAACTGACCAACCACCGTCGAAAGGGCTTCAAGGCTCGCAAAACCAGCGCCCTTGGCGATACGTTCGGCCGATGCATCTATGGCCCGCAGGGCTCGTCTGCCTGCTACATCATCTCCCGCAGGGCTGCGGAGCGTTTCCTTAAGACGGCACGAAGGATGACGCTGCCCTTCGACCGGGCTCTTGAATGCGGCTGGGGTTATGGCACCGAGGTCTACATCACCGATAAGGATTTCCTGCCATTCGGCGACCCGGATACGCTGGTCGGCACACGCGACGAATATAGGGGCAGCAAGTTCGCCCGTTTGAAGCGGGTTCCCGCCTATCTTTCCAGCTTTTACGACAATATCGCGCGGTACATCTACGCCTATCGGTAGGGATGGTCGTCCTGAGCCGGCAGGGCCGAAACATAGCGCAACCAATCGCGCGCTCTGATGGGAATGTTATGACCTGTCCGCGTCAAAATGCCTGATGTTGCGTGAGATAATTCTCCGTTACGATATACGGAGTTAAATCACAGCCTGGAAGTGTCCAAAATGTGGGATTTTTTCCCGATAGTCTTCTTGCCGTTCAAGCTTCTCGTGTTAGGCATCGGCATGTTTTTCGCCATCAAGTGGCATCACGATCAAGCCAAAAACAAGTAGAAAATCAGCGGACCCCAGCGCCCGCTGATCAGTAAAACACAACGCGTTTACTCCGGGTGGGGGCGTGCCGGCATGTTGAATTTATCGGCTGACAAAGACCGGAACCTGAACTAGACATAATATATTAGACGGCGATACTCATGACGTTGGATCGCAATGCTACTGCGCTGGTCTCTCATCGTCCTGCTGACTTTCGGACTTTCCCTCGATTCCGCCGCTGCGACGGACACCGACGCGGTGGGCGCCTTCCACCACGCCGTTCAGGTGGGCGATGTCCAAACCATTCGAACCATGATTGCGGCTGACCCCGGTTTGGCCACGTCAAGGGACAAGTTCGGTTTCCAGCCGATCCATCTTCTCGACATGTACCCCGAAGAGGAGGTGCTCAACCTTCTGCTTAAAAATGGTGCCGACATCAACGCAGCGAACGACGAAGGCGTCACCATTCTCCATATCATCACCGATCCAGACACCGTTTCCCTGCTTGTAAAGCGCGGTGCGAATATCGAGGCCCGCGATGAGAGGGGATGGACGCCATTGATCATGCAGGCGAATAATCAGCAGAACGGCCCCGATGTGGTGGCTGCGCTTCTGGCCCAAGGTGCAGACCCGAATGCCGAGGGCTTCGCGGGTGAGACTGCTCTCTCATTTGCAAAACAAACTGGCGACGCGGCTCTTGTCCGTATGCTGATCGCAAGTGGTGCAAAGAATTAGCGCTGGCGGTTTAGAGAGTGTCTGTGCCGCCGCTACAAAGAAGCGAGGCCATGCGTCACGTCGGTGACAGAAATGTCCGCAGAACCGACAGGAGCATTCGATGCGGCACATATGTGAGGATGATCTCACCGGCGTGAAGAGTATTTTCAACGGTAAGTGCTTGATTCCGTTGGTGAGAGCGCAGGGATTCGAACCCTGGACCTACTGATTAAAAGTCAGTTGCTCTACCGGCTGAGCTACGCTCTCCCATGTCCGGGCTTGGTTGCCCTTCGGAAGTGCGCGGAACATAGGTAGAGCGATCCGTTCGGTCAACCCAAAAAAAGCGGTTTCGACACGCAATACGGTTTTTTTTGTCGCACCCCCAAAAAGGTGATTGGAGAGAGGGGGCGGCTAGGGATAAAACCGGCTTCAGACGTGTCGGGCAGACGGGTGAAATCGTTTTGCAGCAATGACATGCACGAAAATGAAGCGTGAAGCATCGGCGATTATTGAGAATCGCCGGTCTTTGCGGGATGCGGAGTTCTTTCTTGTCGATTGCCGATATTTCCCTGTTCAGCGCGCTTCTGGCTGGCGCTCTTTCATTTCTCTCGCCCTGCGTCCTGCCGCTGGTGCCGCCTTATCTCTGTTATATGGCGGGTGTTTCGGTCGAGCAGTTCAGGACGGAAGAGACCGCGCCGCGGCCGGAGGTTCGCAGAGCCGTGCTGTTTTCGGCTTTCTGCTTCACGCTGGGTTTCGCCACGGTGTTTGTGGCGCTGGGGGCCGGTGCCTCGACGATCGGTACGCTGCTGCGCCAGAATCTCGATATTCTCGCCAAGATCGGCGGTTTCATCATCATCCTCATGGGCCTGAATTTCCTCGGCGTTTTCCGCATCGGCCTGTTTTCGCGCGAGGCGCGGTTTCAGGGGGCGGGCAAGCCTGCCACGCTGTCTGGGGCCTATGTCATGGGTCTTGCTTTCGCCTTTGGCTGGACGCCCTGCATTGGCCCGGTTCTGGGGGCTATCCTCGGGGTTGCCGCTTCGCGTGATACGGTGGGCGATGGCGCGATGCTGCTTGCGGTCTATTCGCTTGGCCTTGCGGTGCCGTTCTGGATCGCAGCGGCGTTTTCCGGGTCGTTCATGCGTTTCCTCGCCCGTTTTCGCCGCCATCTTGGGCTGGTGGAAAAGCTGCTCGGCGTGCTGCTGGTGCTCACCGGTCTCGCTTTCATGTCCGGTTTCATCACCAATGTCGCGATCTGGTTCCAGGAGACCTTTCCGATCCTGATGCAAATCGGCTAAGCCTCTCGCGGATGTGAGGGAACGACCGTGGCTGATATCATTGGACTGCTGTTGCCGTTTTTTGGCCTGATCTTCATCGGCTACGGTGCAGCGCGCATAACAAAACAGCCCGTCGAGGCGATGGGCTGGCTAAATACCTTCATTATCTATGCCGCTCTGCCGGCGCTGTTTTTCAAGCTTGTTTCCAAGACGCCGGTGGAAGAGTTGGCGCGGATGGATTTCGTTGCCGCCAGCCTTGCCTGCACCTATGGCATTTTCTTGGCTGTGTTCCTGATCGGCCGGTTCGTGCGCCGGAACAGTCTCGCCGAAACCACCATCCAGAGTTTCGCAGCCAGCTACGGCAATATCGGTTACATGGGGCCGGGGCTTGCGCTTTTGGCGCTTGGTGAAAAGGCGGCGGTGCCGGTGGCGCTGATCGTCTGCCTTGAAAACGCTGCGCATTTCATCGTCGCGCCGGCGATGATGGCGGTTGCGGGCGGGGATAAACGCTCGGCTGGAAGGCTTACGCTGGATGTGGCGCGCAAGGTTATCACCCATCCGTTCATCGTCTCGGTCATCGCGGGATTTCTCGCTGCTTCGCTATCATGGCAGCCGCCGGAGGCGGTGCAGCGGCTGGTGGATTATCTGGCGCAATCGGCCGCCCCCTGCGCGCTGTTTGCCATGGGGGTGACGCTGGCGCTTCGGCCGATGAAACGGGTGCCGGTGGAGATCAGCTATATCGTGCCGGCCAAGCTGATATTGCATCCGCTCGCCGCCTATCTGCTGCTGTCGTCGCTCGGGCGCTTTGAGCCGGTGTGGATTTATTCCGCGGTGTTGCTGGCGGCGCTGCCGACCGCGACGAATGTCTTCGTCATCGGCCAGCAATATCATGTCTGGCAGGAGAGGGCGTCCGCGACGATCCTGATCTCGACGGTGCTGTCGGTCTTCACGCTGACGGGCGTGGTTTATTTCATCCAGCCTTTTTGAAGCTGCCGAACAGCAAGGAGGGCAGGGCCTTCAATCCGCGCCCCGGCTCGATGCCTTCGCGCATCACCATGCTTCTGAGCGTGCCGATGCCAGAGAGTACATGCAGACCGGCCGCGCGCGCCATCTGGATGGGCAGGAAGTCGGAAAGCAGCGAGCGGTTCAGGAGATCAACGCTCAGCGTGCGGCTATAAACATCCGCTCGCCGTTTGCGATCGAAGCTGCTGCCGGCGTCCGCCGCAATCGGCCGATCGGAGACGGCGCCAAGCAGTTCCGTCAGTGCAATGATGTCGCGCAGGCTGAGGTTCAGCCCCTGCGCGCCGATGGGCGGGAAGCCATGCGCAGCTTCGCCGATCAGGGCGACGCGGCCCTTGCCGAAGCGGTGCGCTGTCATGGAGGAGAGCGGCCATGCCTGCACGCTGTTTTCCACGGTAACCGCGCCGAGCATGGATTGCATGCGTTCTTCGACCTTCAGGCTCAAGGTTTCCAGCGGCATCGCCGTCAGTTCTTCCGCCTGCTGTGGGGTGACGACCCAGACGAGGCTGGAGCGGTCACCCGGCAGGGGAACCTGGGTGAAAGGCCCCGTCGGTGTGTGGAATTCCGTGGACCCATTGCCATGCGGACGGCCGTGGGAAAAATTCAAAACCACGGCGGTCTGCGGATAGGACCAGGATTTGACGCCGATGCCGGCCGCTTCCCGCACCATCGATTTCCTGCCGTCGGCACCGATCAGAAAATCGGCCGAAAGCACTTCGCCATCCGCGATCGTGACCGAAATCCGGTCATTGCCGATGTCGATCGTCTCGGCGGTCGTGTCGAGGCGGGTAATATTGTGTTCCTTTTCCACTGCTTCGCCGAGAACGCCGAGCAGTGCCTCGTTCGGGATATTCCAGCCGAAGGCATCGAGGCCGATTTCGGAGGAGCGGAACTGCACGGTCGGCGCGCGCAGCAGGCGGTCGGTGCCATCGATGATCTGCATGGTGGAAAGGCGTGCGGCGGCAGGTGCTACGCGTGACCAGAGGCCGAGACGGTCCATGAAACGAATGGACTGATCCATCAACGCCGTGGTGCGCTGGTCCTTCTTATCGCTTGAAGGTGCGATGAGCGCCACATGGCGGCCGGCCCGCGCCAGTGCGATGGCCGCGATCTGGCCCGCAAGTCCCGCACCTGTGATGGCGATATCGAAGTGTCTCATGGTCGTGATCCATTGTTATTTCCAAAACATCATAGAGGCTTTGGGCGGGTAAATCCACTTTCGCGCCGGAACATCCGCACACAAACATTCGTTGGTTGCGACGCTATATTAGTCTTAGGATAAGCGGATTGAGCCGGTTGCAAAGCGTGGTGAATGGCCGCATACCGGAATGAACAGGGCGGATGAAAAAACGGGGCGCAGGCGCTGACCATGAAAATTTTCAACTACAAGCGTGTTCCCTATGCGGAAATCCGCGCCTTTTCCGTTCATATCTTGACTGCGTCCGGGTCATTTCTGGCTTTTCTTGGTGTCGTCGCCGCGTCTGAGCACCGTTTTGTCGACATGTTCTGGTGGCTGGGGCTTGCGCTTCTGGTTGATGGTATCGACGGCCCGATTGCCCGAAAGGTGCGGGTGAAGGAAGTGCTGCCCAACTGGTCCGGCGATACGCTCGACAATATCATCGACTACGTCACCTATGTGCTCTTGCCCGCCTTTGCGCTGTACCAGAGCGGCATGATCGGCGAGCCTTTGTCCTTCGTGGCGGCCGGCATGATCGTGGTGTCGAGTGCGATTTATTATGCCGATATGGGCATGAAGACGGATGAATATTTCTTCTCCGGCTTTCCGGTGGTGTGGAACATGGTGGTTTTCACCCTGTTCGTGATGGATGCCAGCGCCACCACGGCCATGACCGTCGTCACCGTCTCGGTTTTCCTGACATTCCTGCCGATCAACTTCCTGCATCCGGTGCGGGTGAAGCGGTTGCGGCCGCTTAATCTCTTCGTCGTGGCCATCTGGTGCGCGCTTGGCGGTTATGCGCTGCTGATGCATTTCGAAACGCCGACATGGGCGGTGATCGCCTTCGTGGCGAGCGGCATCTATCTTTATTGCATCGGTGGAATTTTGCAGTTTTTCCCCTCGCTCGGCGCGAAATAAGAAAAAGATAAAGCCGTTTATTGCTTGTGCAAATTGCATTTAAGCAGCGTCTTTTTCAGTTGTGCGCAGCAGCAAAACAGTTATCAATACATCATGATGGCGCGGCATTGCATACGACTTGCGGCGCTATTGGGAACAATGACCGCGGCCGTTGAAACGCCTCGCAGAAGGCATGGACGTCCGGTGAGAGAGGGAACTCGTGACTGGAACTTTGGCACCGGAGGCCATGCCTCTCCTGTCCGTTCGCAAGCTGACCAAGCTGTTCGGCAATTTCGCCGCCTGCAACGGTATCGATCTCGATATAGCGCCGGGCGAAATCCATGCGCTTCTGGGTGAGAACGGTGCCGGCAAGTCGACGCTGGTCAAAATGCTGTTCGGCGTGCTCTCGCCGACCGAGGGCGATATTATCTGGCAGGGCCAGCCGGTTTCGGTGGGTTCGCCCAGCGAGGCCCGCAGGCTTGGCATCGGCATGGTGTTCCAGCATTTTTCGCTGTTCGAGGCACTGACGGTTGCTGAGAACATCGCCCTGTCGCTGGACCCGAAAATCTCATTGAAGGAAATCGCCAGGGAAGCGGAACAGCTTTCGCGCGCCTACGGTCTGCCGCTCGACCCCAATGCGCATGTGGCCGATCTGTCGGTCGGCGAGCGCCAGCGCATCGAGATCGTCCGCGCCCTGTTGCAGAACCCGCGCCTCATCATTCTCGACGAGCCGACCTCGGTCTTGACGCCGCAGGAGGCCGACAAGCTGTTCGAGACGCTGGCAAAATTGAAGGCCGAAGGCCGCTCGGTGCTTTATATCAGCCATCGCCTCGAAGAGGTGCAGCGCATCTGCGACCGCGCCACCGTCCTGCGGCATGGCAAGGTGACGGGCGCCTGCGATCCGCGCAAGGAAACCCCCGCATCTTTGGCGCGCATGATGGTGGGCAGCGATGTCGCAAGCGTTTCGCGACCGACAGGCGATGCACTCGGTGCGCCGCAGATCGAGGTCATGGGGCTGTCGGTTGCGCCGCGCACGCCCTTTGCCGTGGCGCTGAAGTCGATTTCGATGAATGTCCGCGCCGGCGAGGTGCTGGCGATTGCCGGTGTGGCCGGCAACGGGCAGGGCGAGCTGTTCGATGCGCTTTCGGGCGAATATCCCGTCTATAATAATGATGCCATCCATCTGCGCGGCAAGCCGGTCGGTCGTCTCGGCATCAATGGCCGGCGGCTGATGGGCGCCGGTTTCGTGCCGGAAGAGCGGCACGGCCATGCTGCCGTTCCCGGCATGAGCCTTTCCGACAATCTGTTGCTGGCGCGGGCGCGATCCGACCGCAAGGCGTTTGTGACCGGCGGTTTCCTGCGCATCGTCAGGGGTTCGACCATCAAGGCGGCGGCGCGGCGGATATCGGAAACCATGGACGTGCGCAAAAGCGGCGCTGACCCGCTGGCAGGATCGTTGTCCGGTGGCAACCTGCAGAAATTCATCGTCGGGCGCGAGCTTGACCGTCAGCCTTCCGTGCTTGTCGTCAACCAGCCGACCTGGGGCGTGGATGCGGGTGCCGCAAGCCGCATCCGTCAGGCGCTGGTTGATCTTGCCAAGGCCGGCTCGGCGGTCATCGTTATCAGTCAGGATCTCGATGAAATCTTCGAGGTCGCCACCAATATCGCAGTCATTTCCGACGGCAAGCTTTCCGAGGCCCATCCGGTGGAAGAGATGACGCTTGAAAAGATCGGCCTGTTGATGGGCGGCATTCACACGTCACAGTCGGGAGCCGCCCAGCATGCGCATTGAGCTTGAAAAACGGGCAGGGGTCTCCCGGCTTTTCACCCTGCTTTCGCCGCTTCTGGCGCTGGTTTTGACGCTGCTTGTCGGCGCCGTCATGTTCGCCATGCTCGGCAAGAACCCGCTCGATGCGCTTTACGCCTTTTTTGTCGAGCCGCTGCTCGAGGTCTGGTCGCTGCACGAGCTGGCAATCAAGGCCGCACCGCTGATCCTGATCGGCGTTGGTCTCTCGATCTGTTATCGCTCCAATAACTGGAATATCGGCGCGGAGGGGCAATTCACCATCGGTGCGATTACCGGATCCATCCTGCCGGTGCTTTATCCCGACTGGCACTCGCCGCTCATCCTGCCACTGATGATGGTGATGGGCGCCATCGGCGGCGCGCTTTATGCGGGTATTCCGGCGCTGTTGAAGACGAAGTTCAACACCAATGAAATCCTCGTCAGCCTGATGCTGGTCTATGTCGCGCAACTTTTCCTCGACTGGCTGACGCGCGGCATCTGGCGCGATCCCGGCGGTTACAACTTCCCGCAGACGAAACCCTTCAACGACAGCGCCGTGCTGCCGGAAATGCTGGCCTCGGGCCGGGCGCATTGGGGTTTCGTGTTCGCCATCGTCGCCGCCATCGCACTGTGGTTCATGATGCGCTACATGCTGAAGGGCTTTGAAGTCACCGTGCTTGGCCAATCGGCAAGAGCAGGACGTTTTGCCGGTTTCTCATCAAGCCGCATGGTGTGGTTTTCGCTGCTGCTGTCAGGCGCGCTGGCAGGGCTTGCCGGCATTTCGGAAGCCTCCGGTTCCATCGGTCATCTCCAGCCCAGCATTTCGCCGGGTTACGGCTTTACCGCCATCATCGTTGCTTTTCTCGGTCGTCTCAATCCGCTCGGAATCATCCTTTCCGGGCTGGTGCTGGCGCTGACCTATCTCGGCGGCGAGGCGGCGCAGCTCTCCATCGGCGTGTCAGACAAGGTGACGCGGGTGTTTCAGGGGCTGATGCTGTTCTTCGTCCTCTCCTGCGACACGCTGATCTTTTACCGCATCCGGGTCGTCTTCACCGGCAAGGCACATCGTAAAGAAGGAGCGGCATGATGGATATGCTTCAGGCCATTCTTCTCACCGTCATCACCGCCGCCACGCCGCTGGTCATCGCCGCCTCCGGCGAGCTTGTGGCGGAGCGCTCCGGCGTGCTCAATCTCGGCGTCGAGGGCATGATGATCATGGGCGCGGTCTGCGCCTTCGCCGCTACGCATATGACGGGGTCTCCCTATCTCGGCATTCTGGCCGGCATCGCGTCGGGCGCGGTCTTCTCACTGCTGTTCGGTTTCCTGACACTGACACTTGTCACCAATCAGGTGGCAACGGGCCTTGCGCTCACCATTCTCGGGCTTGGTGTTTCCGGCATGCTGGGCGAAAGTTTCGTCGGCCTGCCGGGCATCAAGCTGCAGCCGATCGTCTTTCCGGTTCTGTCGGAAATTCCCTTCATCGGGCCACTGCTGTTCCGGCAGGACCTGATCTTCTACATGTCCATCGCGCTGGTCTTCGGCATCAGCTGGTTCCTGTTCAAGAGCCGCACGGGCCTGAAAATCCGCGCCATCGGCGATAACCACGCCTCGGCCCATGCGCTTGGCATCAATGTCATCCGCACGCGGTATCTGGCGGTCATGTTCGGCGGCGCCTGTGCGGGCCTTGCAGGAGCTCAGCTGTCGCTGGTCTATACGCCGCAATGGGTGGAAAACATGTCGGCCGGGCGCGGCTGGATTGCGCTCGCACTTGTCGTTTTCGCCTCCTGGCGTCCGTGGCGCCTGCTGGCCGGCGGTTATCTGTTCGGTGCCGTCACCATCGGCCAATTACATGCGCAGGCCTTCGGCATCGGCGTACCGTCGCAGCTGCTTTCGGCGCTACCTTACCTTGCAACTATTGTCGTGCTGGTCATCATCTCGCATAATCGCCGCACGACCTTGATCAACACACCGGCATCGCTGGGCAAATCCTTCGTGCCGGACAGGTGAAGAAGAATCCGCAAGTCTCCAAACCAACAGGGGTAAAAATGAAAAAACTGGTCATCGCACTTGCCGCGTCCGTCGCGGCGCTCGGAGGCGTCGTTTCCTCCGCTGAAGCCGCCGACGCCAAGAAGGTCTGCTTCATCTATGTCGGCAGCCGCACCGATGGCGGCTGGACGCAGGCGCATGAAATCGGTCGCGAAGAGCTGCAGAAGCATTTCGGCGACAAGATCGAAACGCCGTTCCTCGAAAGCGTTCCGGAAGGCCCGGATGCCGAGCGCGCCATCGAGCGTATGGCCCGTTCCGGTTGCGAACTGGTGTTCACCACCTCCTTCGGCTTCATGGATGCGACCGTGAAGGTGGCCCAGAAGTTCCCCAAGGTGAAGTTCGAGCACGCCACCGGCTTCAAGACGGCTGAAAACGTTGCGACCTATAATTCGCGTTTCTATGAAGGCCGCTACATTCAGGGCCAGATCGCCGCGAAGATGTCCAAAAAGGGTCTTGCCGGTTACATCGCCTCCTTCCCGATCCCGGAAGTGGTGATGGGCATCGACGCCTTCGTTCTCGGCGCGCAGTCGGTGAACCCGGACTTCAAGCTCAAGGTCGTCTGGGCCAATACCTGGTTCGACCCCGGCAAGGAAGCCGATGCTGCCAAGGCGCTGATCGACCAGGGCGTCGATATCCTGACGCAGCACACCGACACGACGGCACCGATGCAGGTTGCAGCGGAACGCGGCATCAAGGCTTTCGGTCAGGCTTCCGACATGATCGCGGCCGGCCCGCAGACGCAGCTGACCGCCATCAAGGACACCTGGGGTGCCTATTACATCAAGCGCACGCAGGCGCTTCTCGATGGCACCTGGAAGTCCGAATCCGTCTGGGACGGCCTGAAGGACGGCATCCTGACCATGGCGCCCTACACCAACATGCCTGACGACGTGAAAAAGATGGCCGAGGAAACCGAAGCCAAGATCAAGTCGGGCGAGCTGCACCCCTTCACCGGCCCGGTGAAGAAGCAGGACGGCTCGGAATGGCTGAAGGCGGGTGAAAAGGCCGAAGACAAGGTTCTGCTCGGCCTCAACTTCTACGTTGCCGGCGTGGACGACAAGCTGCCGCAATAATGCGGATTCTCTTCCATTACTGATGAAAGGCCGCACATGAAACTCATGTGCGGCCTTGCTTATTTTCATACGTTTTATTGTGCGGATGAAGTTTGTCTTTGCTTTTCACGCCACTTGATGTTTTTCACTATAATCTGACTTGAGATACACACGTCAGGCGCGATTTTTTGAAATCGCCAGCCGAACGGAAGGACATGACATTTGCAGCGCGGAATGCTCGATGCGGCGATCGGTTTTCGAAAGCTGCGGACAAATCATGCACAGGTCGTTCACAAGCTCGGTCTCGATATCGTCTCCGGCACCTTCAAGACGGGTGACATCCTGCCGGGTGACGCCGATTTGATGGAACGGCTGAAAGTATCCCGCACGGTGCTTCGCGAGGCGATGAAGACGCTCACCGCCAAGGGTATGATCTCCCCCAAGGCGCGCATCGGCACTCGGGTGACGGAGCGAGAAAGCTGGAACATGTTCGACAGCGAGGTGCTGCTCTGGCACTTCGAGGCGGGTGTCAGCGAGGAATTCCTGCTGCATCTCTACGATATCCGCCAGGCTTTCGAACCCTATGGTGCGGGTCTTGCAGCCACCAGAGCAAAAGATGCCGATATTGCGAGGCTCGTCGCTTACGCCAACGAGATGGGCAACACTGCCTATTCCAAGGAAAAGCGGGCGATTGCGGACATGAATTTTCATGTCCTTATTACCGAAATGTCCGGCAACCCGTTCATGCGCACCGTTGGTTCGTTGATCAAGGCGGCGCTGGCGGGCATTTTCCGGATGAGCAACCCGGAAGCCGATCCCAACGAGATTTCCGACGTGTCTGCCTCTCACCTGCGGCTCGTCGAAGCGTTTCGCCTGCGCGATGAGGTTGCGGCCCGGCGCGAGATGGAAAGACTGATTGAAAACGGCCGTCAACAGATACTCGAATTCACGGCCCGAAACTCCCGCAGATAGATCATGCCAGCCTGCCGCTGATCACGTTTGATGAAAATCGGCGTGGAAATTTGGTGGAGATTTGCATGGTTTCTTAAGTGGGGCGCCGTTATAGCAGTGCCGGAAAGAAATCACCCATACGCCCGTCCGCGATACCGGCCGGCGTAAAGTCAAACATTGCCCCTGTCCGGGCCGCCTGTGGCCGGTGACGGGGTGTTGGAGGTCTTATGGAGCGTAGCTCTCTAGCCGTTATTCTCGCAGCGGGCGATAGCACGCGCATGAAGTCTTCGAAGTCCAAGGTACTGCATCCGGTCGCGGGACGTCCGATGATCGGGCACGTGGTGGAGGCGGTTGCTGGAGCGGGCGTCGGCGCGGTGGCGCTGGTCGTCGGGCGCGATGCCGACAATGTCGCTGCCGCTGCAAGTCTCAAGGGCCTCCAGGTGGAGGCCTTCCTGCAGAAGGAACGCAAGGGCACTGGCCATGCGGTTCTCGCCGCACGCGAAGCGATCGAACGCGGTTTTGACGACGTCATCGTTGCTTATGGCGATGTACCGCTCATCACCTCGGCCACGCTCGACAGGGCGCGCGAGGCGATTGCCGCCGGTGCCGATGTGGCTGTCATCGGTTTTCATACCGATCGCCCCACGGGTTATGGTCGACTTCTGGTCGAGAATGGCGAGCTGGTCGCGATCCGCGAGGAGAAGGACGCCACCGACGAGGAACGCAAGGTCACCTGGTGCAACAGCGGATTGATGGCCATTAACGGCCGCAATGCGCTGGATCTGCTGGACCGGATCGGCAATAGCAACGTGAAGGGCGAATATTATCTGACTGACGTCGTCGAGATCGCCCGTTCTCTCGGCCGCCGCGCCATCGCCATCGATGCACCGGAAAAGGAACTGACCGGCTGCAACAACCGCGCTGAGCTCGCCTTTATCGAGAGGCTCTGGCAGGAGCGGCGCCGTCACGAATTGATGGTCGACGGCGTTTCGATGATTGCGCCAGAGACCGTGTTCCTTTCCTTCGATACAAAGATCGGTCAGGATGTCCTGATCGAGCCTAACGTCGTGTTCGGTCCCGGCGTTACGATCGAGCCGGGCGCCATCGTTCATGCGTTTTCGCATCTTGAAGGCGCTCACCTGGCCGAAGGTGCGGTTGTCGGTCCGTTTGCGCGGTTGCGTCCGGGTGCAAACCTGCACGCCAATGCCAAGGTCGGCAATTTCTGCGAGGTCAAGAAGGCCGAGATCGGCGAGGGCGCCAAGGTCAACCATCTGACCTATATCGGCGATGCTTTCGTGGGTGCAGGCAGCAATATCGGCGCGGGTGCCATCACCTGTAATTATGACGGTTACAACAAGTCCGAAACGAGGATCGGAGCCAATAGCTTCATCGGTTCGAATTCGTCGCTGGTTGCTCCCGTCACCATTGGAGAGCGGGCCTATATCGCCTCCGGCAGCGTGATTACCGATGATGTGCCTGCCGATGCGCTGGCTTTCGGGCGCGCGCGCCAGGAGGTGAAGCCGGGCCGGGCCGTTGCCTTGCGCGAGCGGGCGAAAGCGCTGAAGGAAGCGAAGAAAAAGTCCTCTTGAGAGACGTTACCGAGCGATACTGAAAGTGACCGGCGGCATAATTGCCGATTTCAGAGAAACGGTTAAAGCATTTCCAGTAAAAGTGCGCAGCGGTTTTACGTCCGGAAATGCGTCAGAATAAAAAGGTGGAGTATTTTCGCATTTCAGGGAAAGGCGGAAATACTCTGGAAGTTTCGGCGAAGAGATCGCCGTCTGGAGAAATATATGTGCGGAATTGTCGGAATTGTCGGAGCCCAGCCCGTTGCTGAACGGCTTGTCGATGCGCTGAAGCGCCTCGAATATCGCGGTTACGATTCGGCGGGTGTCGCCACCATCGACAATGGCGCGATGGACCGGCGCCGGGCGGAAGGCAAGCTGTTCAATCTGGAAAAGCTGGTTTCGGAAAAGCCGCTGCCGGGTGTCGTTGGCATTGCGCATACGCGCTGGGCGACCCACGGCGTGCCGAACGAAATCAACGCCCACCCGCATTTCGTTGACGGCGTTGCCGTCGTGCATAACGGCATCATCGAAAACTTCTCCGAATTGCGCGAGGAACTGAGCGCCGAGGGTGCAACCTTTACCACCCAGACCGATACCGAAGTGGTGGCGCAGCTTCTGGCGAAATACACCCGCGAGGGGCTTGGCCATCGCGAAGCAATGTTGAAGATGCTGAACCACGTAACGGGCGCCTATGCGCTGGTCGTGATGTTTCAGGACGATCCCGGTACGCTGCTTTCGGCGCGCTCCGGCCCGCCGCTTGCGGTTGGTTACGGCAGGGGCGAAATGTTCCTGGGGTCCGACGCGATCGCGCTTTCGCCCTTCACCAACGAGATCACCTATCTGGTCGATGGCGACTGCGCCATCGTGACCCGGGACGGCGCGGAAATCATCGATTTCTCCGGCAAGCCGGTGAAACGCGAGCGCCAGATTTCGCAGGCGACGGCTTTTGTGGTCGACAAGGGCAATCACCGCCATTTCATGGAAAAGGAAATCTATGAGCAGCCGGAAGTCATTTCCCACGCGCTCAGCCACTATGTGGATTTCGCCACCAGGACCGTGAAGGACGCCGATAAGGCGATTGATTTTGCCAGCCTTTCCGGCCTTGCCATCTCCGCCTGCGGCACGGCCTATCTGTCAGGCCTGATCGGCAAATACTGGTTCGAGCGTTATGCCCGCCTGCCGGTGGAAATCGATGTTGCCTCGGAGTTCCGTTACCGCGAAATCCCGCTTGTTCCCACGCAGGCGGCGCTGTTCATTTCGCAATCTGGCGAAACCGCCGATACGCTGGCGGCCCTGCGTTATTGCCAGCAGGAGGGGCTGAAGATCGGCGCGGTGGTCAATACCCGCGAGTCGACCATGGCGCGCGAATCCGATGCGATCTTTCCGATCCTCGCCGGTCCGGAAATCGGCGTTGCCTCCACCAAGGCCTTTACCTGCCAGCTTGCGGTGCTCGCTTCGCTTGCTGTTGCCGCCGGCAAGGCGCGCGGCACGCTGAAACCGGGTGAAGAAAAGCAGCTGGTGCAGCAGCTGATCGAGATGCCGCGCATCATGAGCAAGGTGTTGAACGTCATCCAGCCGCAGATCGAGGCGCTGTCGCGTGATCTGTCGCGCTTCAAGGATGTGCTTTATCTCGGCCGCGGCACCAGCTTCCCGCTGGCACTGGAAGGCGCGCTGAAGCTCAAGGAAATCTCCTATATCCACGCCGAAGGTTATGCCGCCGGCGAGCTGAAGCATGGGCCTATCGCGCTGATCGACGAGAACATGCCGGTTATCGTCATTGCCCCGCATGACCGCTTCTTTGAAAAGACCGTTTCGAACATGCAGGAAGTCGCCGCGCGCGGCGGCCGTATCATCTTCATCACCGACGAGAAGGGCGCCGCTGCCTCCAAGCTCGACACCATGGCGACGATCACGCTGCCCAATGTCGACGAACTGATCGCGCCGATGGTCTTTTCGCTGCCAATCCAGCTGCTCGCCTATCACACCGCCGTCTTCATGGGCACGGATGTGGACCAGCCGCGCAATCTGGCGAAATCGGTGACCGTGGAATGATCATCCGGCCGGAGCGGCAGGGTGATGAAGAGGCGATTGCTCGCGTTACGGAAGATGCCTTCCGTAACGTCGAACACCGTAGCGGGACAGAACAATTGATCGTCTCGCGGCTGCGGGACGCCGGCGCTCTGACGGTTTCACTGGTTGCGGAAGACAGCGAAGGCATCATCGGCCATGTCGGTTTCTCGCCAGTGACGCTGTCGAGTGGCGAGACCGGCTGGTTCTGCCTCGCGCCGCTCTCCGTTACACCGGAAAGGCAGGGCGAAGGTGTCGGTTCGAAGCTGGCGCGTGACGGGCTTGCCGTGCTGGAGCGGCTGAGCGCTGCCGGCTGCGTTGTTGTCGGCGATCCCGCCTATTACGGCCGCTTCGGTTTTCGCCCTGTCGCGGGTCTGAGTGCCGAGGGGATTCCTGACGAATATTTCACAGTTCTTCGCTTGCATGGCGGAACTCCATCCGGCATTGTCGGTTTTCATCCGGGTTTCGATGGCGACAACGCTTAATTCCGAACGGTAAATGACCGATATTCCAGTCAAAATTTCATTCGCAGCCCGCCTGCGCAACAGCTTCCTGACGGGTGTTCTGATCCTCGCGCCTGTCACCATCACCATGTGGCTGGTGTGGAGTTTCCTGCAATGGGCGGATAGCTGGGTCAAACCCTATATTCCCGCCCGTTACGATCCCGAGCAATATTTCGATGTGGCGATCCCCGGTTTCGGGCTCTTGATTGCCGTCATCGGTATCACGCTCATCGGCTTTCTCGGCAATAACTTGATCGGCAAATGGATCGTCGGCGTCGGCGAATCCGTTCTCAACCGCATGCCGCTGGTGCGGCCGATTTATAAAAGCATCAAGCAGCTGTTTGAATCCGTGCTGAAGGAGCATTCGAACTCCTTCAAGAAAGTCGGCCTGATCGAATTTCCCTCTTCCGGCACCTGGGCGATGGTTTTCGTATCCTCAGAAGTCAAGGGTGAGCTTGCACACCGTTTCAATGAGATGGGCCAGCAGATGGTCGCGGTCTTCCTGCCGCCGACCCCGGTGCCGACGGCCGGTTTCCTGCTGTTCGTGCCGAAAGACAAGATCTTGATGCTGGACATGACGCCGGAGGACGCGGCGAAACTGTTGATATCAGGTGGTCTGGTGGCCCCGGACTTCACGCCGCCGAAGGTGATCGCGCCGGTTTGAGGCTTAAAGAACGCTGGCGATGTCGGTTTGAGAAAAGTCATTGCCGACATAAAGTAAAGGGCAGCCCTCTGTTTTCGCCAGTTCGTAGGCGAAACAGTCACCGAAATTCAGCCCTGCGGGGTGAACGCCCTTGCCCCACATACTATAAGCTTCGGAAATGCCATGCACTGATTTGGGGGTGACGTGTCTGATTTCGACGCTCAGCGCTTCGATCAGCATTTCGAACGCCCGGCTCCGGTTGCGCCGTTGCGCGACGGTCATGGCTTCCGCAAGCGTACCGGCGGAAATGAGCAGAGGCTCGTCCGTTGCGAGCGCTGCGGCACAGGCGTTTGCTCCGGGTTCTTCAAGCAGGATCGCCATCAAAGCCGACGTGTCGATGACGATCATTTAGGGAGGCCGTCGTCGTCGTAGAGAAAATCCTGACTATGTGCGGCGTCAGGGCCGTCATCGGCTTTGGTTGCTATCGCCGCACGCACTTTTGAAATTGCCGCCCTGCGGGATGCCGCATTTCCCGCCGCAACCACCGGAACCAGCCGCACGGCTGCATGACCATGCCGGGTGAGAATGATCTCATCTCCCGCTTCGGCGCGGCGAACCAATTCTGTAAGCTGACCCTTTGCCTCGGTCACGGATATCTGCATGGCTAACCTCAAGCGTAAAAGCCTGACATAAGTTAGACTATTCAGTGGACCAAATCAATCTTCGTCATCCAGATCGTCCACCTCTGTCCCCGTGGTGGTCGCGTGGAAAACCGGAACGAAAAGCCGCATATAGACCAGCCGCACGGTCCAGCCTTCTTCCAGCGCCTGCGCCCAGGCGCTCTTGCGGCCGGGTTTCTTGAATTGTTTGCCGATTGCCTTCTTCTGGCTTTTGGCGAAGGTGTCAGGTTGCAGGATATTCTGCGGCGAGCAGAGCGCATAACCCTTGCGGAAGGCGGGTGGTGGGCGGCGCGGGTCGATCATGTTCATGGCGGGTCACTTTCAGCCGGCGTGCAGGAAGCGGATCGCTTCGTCGCGGCGGTGCAGATAGAGCAGGGTACGCAGGCTTTCGCCGCGCGGGCCTGTGAGTTCGGGATCGCGCTCGATGACATAGGCCGCATCCTTGCGGGCGATTTCCAGGAGGTCGGCATGGGCCTCGAGGCTGGCGATGCGAAAGCCCGGCGTGCCGGACTGGCGGGTGCCGAGCAGTTCGCCTTCTCCGCGCAGCTTCAGATCCTCTTCCGCGATCAGGAAGCCGTCTTCGCTGTCACGCAGGATGGAAAGCCGGGCGCGGCCGTTTTCGCTGAGCGGCCCCTTATAGAGCAGGATGCAGGTGGAGGCCTCGTCGCCGCGTCCAACCCGGCCGCGCAACTGGTGCAGCTGGGCAAGGCCGAAATGTTCGGCATGTTCGATGACCATGATAGTCGCGTCAGGCACGTCGACGCCCACTTCCACCACCGTCGTTGCCACCAGCAGCCGGGTTTCGCCGCTCTTGAAGGCGAGCATGGCGGCGTCCTTCTCCGGGCCGCTCATGCGGCCATGGATGAGACCAATATTTGTACCGAGCATCTGCGACAGAACCGCATGGCGCTCCTCCGCCGACATCAGATCGGATTCTTCCGTCTCTTCCACCAGCGGGCAGATCCAATAGGCCTTCTTGCCGTCCTTCAGCGCCGCACGCAGACGCTCGACAATATCGCCGATGCGCTCGGTCGGGATGGTCACGGTCTGGATGGGTTTGCGGCCGGCCGGTTTTTCGGTGAGCTTGGAGACATCCATGTCACCGAAGGCGGCCAGGACCAGCGTGCGCGGAATGGGCGTGGCGGTCATGACCAGCATATGGGGCGTGATCCCCTTGGCGGTAAGGCGCAGGCGCTGGTGTACGCCGAAACGGTGCTGTTCGTCCACCACGGCCAGCACGAGGTTCCTGTAGCTGACGCTGTCCTGAAACAGTGCATGGGTGCCGATGACGATCTGCGCTTCGCCTGATGCGACGCGCTCCTCGATCTCGCGGCGTTCCTTGCCCTTGGTGCGTCCGGTAAGCACCTCGACCGTGATGCCTGCGGCATTGGCGAGTTTCGAGATGGTGGCGAAGTGCTGGCGGGCAAGGATTTCGGTGGGCGCCATCAGCACCGCCTGTCCGCCGGCCTCCACCGCTGTCGCCATGGCCATCAGCGCCACCAGCGTCTTGCCGGCGCCAACATCACCCTGAAGCAGCCGCAACATGCGGTCTTCGCCGGCCATATCGGTCAGGATATCCTTCACCGCCGCGCTTTGGCTTGCCGTCAGCGAGAAGGGCAGCTGCGACAGGATCTTTGCGGCGATATCACCCTTGGCGCGGATAGGCTGGCCCGCCACCTTGCGCAGTCTTTGCCGCACCAGCGCCAGTGATAGCTGCCCGGCGAGGAATTCGTCATAGGCGAGCCGTCTGCGCGCCGGGGCCTGCGGGTCGATATCGGCGCTGTCGCGCGGGTCATGCAGCTCGCGGAAGCTCGAAGCGACATCGCCGAAACCCTGCCGGGTCTTGAGCGTCTCGTCGATCCACTCCGGAAAGACAGGCAGCTTCGACAGCCCACCTTCGATCGCCCGTCGCAGCACCTTTGCGGAAAGACCTGCGGTCATGGGGTAAACCGCTTCCACCAGCGGCAGGTTCTCTGCCTCGGAAAGCTTCACCATGAAATCCGGGTGCACCATGGAGGCGCGGCCGTTGAACCAGTCCACCTTGCCGCTGACGAGCACCTCTTCATCGACGGGCAGGGCCTTGGACAACCAGTCGCCCTTGGCGCGGAAGAAGGTCAGCGCCAGTTCGCCGGTCTCGTCATGCAGGAACACGCGATAGGGGGCGGAGCGATTGCCTGCGGGTGGCGGCTGGTGTCGGTCGACACGTCCCTGGATGGTGACAATGGCGCCGGGTGCAGCAAGCGCGATGCCCGGGCGGTTACGACGGTCGATGACGTTTGATGGCGCGTGGAGCAGGAGATCGATGACGCGGGTGTCGTCGGCGCTTTCCCGGCTCAACAATTTCGCCAGCAGATCGGCAAGCTTCGGCCCTACACCGGCAAGGGTGGAGACGGAGGCAAACAGCGGATCGAGAATGGCCGGGCGCATGGTCAGCAAAATCGGGGAAGGGGACGCGTTATGCAAGACTTGGCGTCCGACAAACAGGGTTTATCACCGGCAGATTTTAGCCGCCGTGGCATTATTTCTATAAAAACCGGTTTCAAGCGTTCGCCTCCTGTTCTATAGGAGGTCGCAATCAACATCCTGTTGAATAGCCAACCGAAAGGTGAATGCGATGACTGGACTGGTGCGCACGAGTGCCGACCTCGATCCGAGACGCCGGCGGATTCTTTACCGCTGCTGGCACCGGGGCATTCGCGAGATGGACCTGGTGCTCGGGCAATTCGCAGAAGACAATATTGCCGGGCTTTCCGATGATCAGCTGGATGAGCTTGAGATTATCATGGCGGAAGAGGATAACGACCTTGTCCAGATGGTGACGGGCGCGCAGCCGGTGCCGGAAAAGTTCCAGACACCTCTGTTTGAAAAGATCGCCTCTTACCGTCCCGATTTTGAACTCGTCACCGCCGAAACCCTGAAGGCCTGAAACATGATAGCCGGATTCGATGCAAAGCTGGTGTCGTCGGCCGATACGCCGCTGACCATCGGAAACGTACCATCAGGCATGGAAGCCCTGCTGCTTGCCGATATGGCGCGGGCGGGTACGTCGGTGGCTTACGTGATGTCGGATGGCCAGCGGGTCGCCGATCTCGAACAGATCCTCGGTTTCGTGGCACCTGACATTCCGGTCATGTCTCTGCCTGCCTGGGACTGCCTGCCCTATGACCGCGTGTCACCGAGTGCAGACACTTCGGCGCGCCGGCTCGCGGCGCTTACCGGTCTCATCAGTCACGCGAAGAAACCGCATCCGGCCATCGTGCTGGTTACCGTCAACGCCATGCTGCAGAAGATGGCGCCGCGTGACATCATCGAAAATCTCGGCTTTTCGGCCAAGCCCGGCAACCAGATCCGCATGGAGGA